>ERZ761602.6162-NODE-6162-length-13616-cov-5.045793_pt1 | contig 13616 bp, 7 predicted proteins | sample MGYA00512165_ERZ761602 | MGnify/ENA primary metagenome ERZ761602 (study PRJEB28899, sample SAMN02445085) | bioreactor sludge metagenome | biome: EBPR sludge; isolation source: Thorneside wastewater treatment plant | place: Australia: Brisbane, Thorneside...
GCTGCGCCTCGACCTCGTCGGCGAAGTCGTCGTGCCAGACCGCGGGCTCGGCCGCGACGCCGGCGCGAGCCATCGCCTCGAACAGCGCCACGAAGCGGCTCGCGGCAGGGTCGGCACGGTCGCGGGCGGCGCGCTCGCCGGGATACAGCAGCGCGACCCTCGGTACCGATGCGGGGGTCATGGTCTTGTCGAAGCCGTCTTGTCCACCCACGGCCATCCCGCCGCCAGCCAGCCGTCGATGCCGCCGCGCAGGTAGCGTGCATTCAGCCCCGCGGCACGCAAACGCATCGCGGTGGCGCGGCCGACCTCGTGCCCGTAGACGCAGTACACGACCACGTCGCGGCCGGGGGGCAGCGCCGCCGACCAGTTGCCGACGGCGGCCGGATCGCGCCAGCGTGCCCCGGGGATCATCGAGCGCGCCTGCTCGAATACGCCGGCCCGGCGCACGTCGAACAGCAGCGCGCCACCGATCTCGTCGTGGCCGGCGCCGAAGAGTTCGCTGGCGGCGTGCACCGCCCTCTGATAGCGCTCGTAGACAGCGGCCCAGTCGATGTGGCGCATGAACCGGTCGACACCGGCGTCCGCCCCGGCATCGGGGCCGGCGGGCCGCGCCTGCTGGGAAGGGTCCAGCGCAAGGATCGGCATGCAGCCGGCCACCGCGGGCGCCGGGTCGTCGGACCACTGGTTGACCAGCGTTCCCGCGCGCGGCTGGAACACCAGCAGCAAACAGCCCGAGCCGCCCGGGGCCCGGCCCATCGCGACGAAGGCCTCGCGCCAGCGCTCGACGCTGCCGAAACTGGCGTCGAGCGCCAGCCGCATCGCGGGCTCCATCGTCGCTCCGTCGCCGCCCACGCTGCCGGCATGGAGAGCCTGCAGCGTGACGGGGTCGAACGCCACGTGTCGAGCGGGTGCGTCCATGGGGACTCCTTCAGCGCAGCAGGGGGGCGAGCCAGCTCGCCGCCAGCCCGGCGGCCGCGCAGGCACCGAGCAGCGGCATCACGCCGACCTTGAACCGGAACAGGGCCACGGCGGCGGCGACCGTGAGGCCGGCCGACACCGCATCGAAGCGCCCACCGAAGCCTTGCGGCCACCACACGTGGACCGCGAAGAAGATACCCAGGTTCACGATCACGCCGACCACCGCCGCCGTGATCGCCGACAGCGGCGCCGTGAATCCCAGCTTGCCGTGTGTCGCCTCGACAGCCGGCCCGCCGGCGAGGATGAAGACGAACGAGGGCAGGAACGTGAAGAAGGTGACCACCGCCGCGGCGAGTGCAGCGCCGAGGAACAGCGCATCGGGCCCCAGCACCTGCTTGACCCAGCCACCGACGAAGCCGACGAAGGCCACCACCATGATCAGCGGCCCCGGCGTGGTCTCGCCCAGCGCGAGGCCGTCGATCATCTGCGGGCCGCTGAGCCAGTGATGCGTCTCGACCGCCCCCTGGTAGACGTAGGGCAGCACCGCGTAGGCGCCGCCGAAGGTCAGCAGCGCGGCCTTGCTGAAGAACCAGCCCATCTGCGTCAGCGTGCCCTGCAGGCCGCCCGTGGCCACCAGCGCCGCCATCACCAGCCCCCACAGGCCGAGGCCGGCCGCCAGCACCTTGACGAGGTGGCGGCGCGAGAATCGGGCGTGCGGGGGCGCGGGCGTGTGGTCGTCGATCAGCGCCGGCCCGTAATCGGCCGTCGCGCTGCCATGGCCGCCGCCCGGCGCAAACACCTGCGGCCAGCGGCCAGCGCCGAGGTACCCGACCAGCGCCGCCGCCGCCACGATGGCCGGAAACGGCGTATCGAAGGCGAAGATGGCGACGAACGCGGCCGCGGCGATGCCCCACATCCAGCGGTTCTTCAGTGCCCGCGTGCCGATGCGGTGCGCGGCGTGCAGCACGATCGCCGTGACGGCCGGCTTCAGGCCATAGAAGATGCCGGCCACCAGCGGCACGTCGCCGAAGCGCAGGTAGACCCACGACAGCGTGACCAGGATGAACAGCGAGGGCAGCACGAACAGCGCGCCGGCGACGATGCCGCCCCAGGTGCGGTGCATCAGCCAGCCGATGTAGGTGGCGAGCTGCTGCGCTTCCGGCCCCGGCAGCAGCATGCAGTAGTTCAACGCGTGCAGGAAGCGCCGCTCGCTGATCCAGCGCCGGCGCTCGACCAGCTCGCTGTGCATGATCGCGATCTGCCCGGCCGGCCCGCCAAAGCTGATGAAGCCGAGCTTGAGCCAGAAGCGGAACGCCTCGCCGAAGCGCACCGCCGCAGGGGCGGCGACGGGATCCGCCGACACGCCGGACGATGGGGTCGCGGCGTTCGTCATGCCGGTACCCCGGGCGCGGCGTGCAGTGCGTCGAAGACCGCCGCCGCTGCCTGGCTCAGCTGGTCGTCGTCGGCATGGACCTCGCGCAGGCCGGCCAGCACGGCCTCCAGCCCGGCGGCCTCTGGCACCGGGATGCCGCCGACGTCCAGGAAGTGCACCGCGCGCGCGATGCGCTGCAGCCGCGGGTCGGCGTCCAGGCCGAAGCTCGCCGCCAGCACCTCGAAGCTGACGCGCGAGCCGACATGGGTGAAGCGCGCGCCGTCGAAGTCGAAGCCGATGGCGCCGCGCGGTGCAGGGGTCGCGCCCGCCGGATCGGCCAGCCACAGGAAGCGTGCCTCGGGATCGATGAAGCGACGGATCAGCCAGGCGCAGGCCAGGCGGTCGACCCAGGGGCGGGCGCGCGTGGCCCAGCGCCTGCCCTGGAACTTGCGTGCATCCAGCCGCGGGATGCCATGCGCCGCCTGCGCCACCGGTTCACCGCGCGAGAAGCGCGCATCGAGCGCCAGGCGCAAGCCATCGAGTTCGGCCTGCGCCTGATCGGCGGCGGCGCCGGGGTAGTAGTCGATGCGTCGCAGGGCCTGCAGCGTCTCGGCCACGCCACGCCAGCGGCGCCGCGCCTCGGTCTCGTCCAGCGCCGGCAAGTCACGCGCCAGCGCCTGCACCTCGCTGCGCCACTGGCCGTAGGCCTCGGCACGGTCGAACAGCGCGAGCAGTTCGGCCCGCAGCGCCTCGTCCTGCGTCGACAGTTCGAGCACGCTGGCCTGCCCGCCGTGCGACCGCACCTCCGCCGCCAGCGGGTCGAACAGCCCCGCGTGGGCCGCCGGGAGCAGGTAGACGCCGTCGCGCAGCGGCGCGCAGCCCAGGCTCTTCAGCGCCCGCCACACGCGCAGGCGAACGGCATTCGGCTGCGTCGGCAACGTGAGGAAGAGCGCGCTCCACATGGTTGAATCATATACTACCTATCGTGCAATATCTATTTCACATCTCGGACCGCGCCCGTCACGCTCGCGGGCGCACGCACCGCCGCCCGCGGCACGCCACGCTTCCCCCCGCCGGGGCCGCCGTCATGCTGCAGGGCCGCGCCGCACAATGCAGCCACCTGATCGCCGGTCCCGCCCATGCCCGTCGCCACGCTGCCCCCTTCCGAACTGCGGCGGGTCGTCGACCCGGCGTCGCTGGGCTTCGGCGACACCTCGGAGCTGCTGGACCAGCCGCTGCCCTGGATCGGCCAGCAGCGTGCCGAGCAGGCGGCGCGCTTCGGCCTGCAGATGGACCAGCCGGACTACCACCTGTTCGTGCTCGGCGAGGTCGGCAGCGGGCGCAGTTCGCTGATGCGGCAGCTGATGGCCGACGAGGCGGCACGGCGGCCGGTGCCGCCCGACCTCGTCTACCTGCACAACTTCGAGGCGCCGGAGCGCCCGCGCGCGCTGCGCCTGCCGGCCGGCGAGGGCCGGCTGCTGCGCCAGTTGATGGCCGACCTGGCGAAGATGCTGCAGGCCGAGGTGCCCAGGCGCCTGGTCGCGCCCGACGTGCTGGCCGAGAGCGAGCGCATCGCCACGGTGCACAAGGCGCAGGAGGAGCGTCTCTTCGGCGAACTCAGCGCCTACGCCGAGGCGCGCCACTTCGGGCTCGAACGGCGGCCGGGCAACCTGGTCTTCACGCAGCGCGACGAGCACGGCGAGCCGCTGACCGCCGCGGCGGCGGCCGCGCTGCCCGAGGCGCGGCGCGCGGCCATCGAACGCGCCGAGACCGAACTGCGCGCCGAGATCAGCCGCTTCCTGGAGGCTGCCCGCGTGCGCGAGATGGCGATGAACGAGCAGCTGGAGGCGCTGCGGCGCCAGGCGGTGCGGCCGCTGCTGGAGCATGCGCTGCAGCAGATCCGCGGCCAGATGCGCCGGCAGATCAAGGACTCGGTGAAGCTGGGCCGCTACCTCGACCAGGCGCAGCAGGACCTGCTGGACAACCTGGAGCTCTTCCTGCCCGGCGACGACGAGCACGAGGAACGCGTCGAGCGCCTGGAGGCGCTGGTCGCGCTGCTCTCGCGCCTGCGCGTCAACGTCGTCGTCGACCACCACGGCCACGAGAGCGCGCCGGTGATCGTCGAGGACAACCCGCTGTTCCGCTCGCTGTTCGGCAGCATCGAGTACGAGACCGAGAACGACGTGCTGGTCACCGACTTCTCGCGCATCCGTGCCGGCAGCCTGCTGCGGGCGCATGGCGGCTTCCTGATGCTGCACCTGCGCGACCTGCTGACCGACCCCCAGGTGTGGGAGAAGCTGCGCCGCTTCCTGCGCAGCGGCCGGCTGCAGATCGAGGAGCCGGGCATGGTCTACGCGCCGATCGCCGCGGTGTCGCTGCAGCCCGAGCCGGTGGACGTGGACGTCAAGATCGTGCTCGTCGCCTCGGTCGAGGACTACTACCTGCTGCAGGAGGCCGACCCCGAATCGGCGCGGCGCTTCCGCTGCAAGGTGGACTTTGCCGAGAGCTTCGCGGCCAGCGCCGAGACCTACCAGGCCACCGCGGTCTTCACCGCCCATGCCTGCCGCCGCCTGGGGCTGCCGCACTTCAGCGCCGCGGCGGTGGCCGCGCTGATCGAGCAGACCCACCGCGAGGCCGAGGACCAGCGCCGCCAGAGCGCGCTGTTCGCGCGCAGCGAGGCGCTGGTGATGGAGAGCGCCGCGGTCGCACGGGCGCGCGGCGCGGCGCGCGTCGAGCGCGACGACGTGCTGGCGGCGCTGCAGGCACGCGTGCACCGGCACGACTACCCCGAGCAGCGCCTGCAGGAGTCGATCGCCGACGGCCTGCGCCTGCTGGCGGTGAGCGGCGAGCGCGTGGGCCAGGTCAACGGGCTGACCGTGGTCGACCTCGGCGATTACCGCTTCGGCTTCCCGGTGCGCGTGACCGCGAGCACGCATGCCGGCGAGGAGGGCCTGCTCGATATCGAGCGCGAGGTCGAGCTGTCCGGCCCCATCCACGCCAAGGGCGTGCTGATCCTGCACAGCCACCTGGCGGCGCTGTTCGCGCACCTGGCGCCGCTGGCGCTCAGTGCCTCGGTCGTGCTGGAGCAGGAATACAGCGGCGTCGAGGGCGACTCGGCGTCCTGCGCCGAGTTCTACGCGCTGCTGTCGGCGCTGTCGGGCCTGCCGCTGCGCCAGGGCATCGGCGTCACCGGCGCGGTCAACCAGCATGGCGAGCTGCTGCCGGTGGGCGGCATCAACGAGAAGATCGAGGGCTTCTTCCGCAGCTGCGAGATGCTGGGCCTGGATGGCCACCAGGGTGTGCTGATGCCCGGCCGCAACCGGCGCGACCTGATGCTGTCGCCGCGCGTGCTGGAGGCGGTCGCCCAGGGCCGCTTCCACGTCTTCGCCGCCGACCGCGTGGGCGACGGCATGGAACTGCTGACCGGCCACCCCTTCGGCGAACGCGGCGAGCAGGGCTACCCGCCGGACACCGTGCTGGGCCGCGCACAGGCCACGCTCCAGGCCTACCGCCGCGCCTGCGCCGCGGCGGACCACGAGCGGCGGCCGCGTGCACTGCGGCCGCTGAAGCGTTCGCGGCAGGTGCCGCAGCGGCGTTGACCGGGCGTCCTGCCGTGCGGCCGGCGCGAGTGCCGGGGACGAGCCGGACGCCGACCGCCCGCGCGCGGTGCGCCGGCGCCGTCAGGCCTGCGGCTCGCGCAGGAAGATCTCCACGCGGCGGTTCATCGCGCGGCCGGCCTCGCTGGCATTGTCGGCCACCGGCTCGCGTGCACCGCGGCCGGCGACGTCCACGCGCGCGGCGGCCACACCGCGGCCGGCCAGGTAGTCGCGCACGCTGGCTGCGCGCTGCACCGACAGCGGATCGTTGATGGCGTCGCTGCCGGTGCTGTCGGTGTGGCCGACGATGCGCAGGCGCATCGCGGGGTCCAGGCCCTGCGCCAGCTGGTCGAGCACCGGGCGCATGTCGGGCCGGATGTCGGCGCGGCCGACGTCGAACGAGAAGTCGCTGGGCACGTTGACCTTGAGCTGGTTGTCCGCCGTGCGCGCGACCTCGATGCCGGTGCCGGCGGTGGCGCGCTCCATCTCGCGGCGCTTGTCCTCCATGCGCTTGGACCACAGGTTGCCGGCGACCGCGCCGACCGCGCCGCCGATCACGGCGCCCTGCCCGGCCTTGCCGCCGGTGGCCGCGCCGATCGCGGCGCCGGCCACGGCGCCGATGCCGGCGCCCTGCGCGGTGCCCTTCTCGCGCGCACTCATGTTCTCGCAGCCGGCCAGCGCGAGCGCGGCGGCGACGGGCAGCAGGACGAGGATGCGCAGGGGCGGTGTGCGTGTCATGTCGGGACTCCGGGAAGGCCTTGCGGCCGATGACGCCATCCTGCGGGCGCAGCCGCCACCGCGCCATCGGCCAAGCGGACGCGATGTTGTCGGTCCAGTCCGATAAGCCGAGCCGGCGCGCCGGCCCGCCGCCCGGCACCGCCGCACAATCGCGGCACCGCTCCCTTCGCCCCGGCCCCGCACGCCATGACCGCCAGCCCGCCCGCAGCGCCCGCAGCGCCCACGGCCGCCTTCGCCGCCTTAGATCCGCACCGCTTCCGCGCCAGCGAACTGACCCGCGGCCCCTGGCATCCCGAACACCAGCACGCGGGGCCGCCGATCGCGCTGGTCTGCCGCGCCTTCGAGCAGGCGGCGGCGCCGCACGGCCTCGCCCACCTGTCGCGGGTGACGGCCAACCTGCTGCGCCCGGTGCCGGTCGGCGAACTCGCCGTCGAGGTGATGACCGACTACGTGGGCCGCAATGCCGGCCACTTCTCGGCCCACCTGATGGCCGGCGGCAAGGAGGTCGCGCGCTTCACCGCGCTGCTGCAGCGCGAGACCGCGCTCGCGCTGCCCGACGCGCTGCCCGGCCACCCGCTGCCGGCGCTGCAGCCGCTGCCCGAGGCCTCGGCGCCAGCGCAGTTTCCGTTCGCGGGCCGTCATGTCGGCTATGCGGACCTCGTGGAAACGCGCGCCGCGCGCGGCACGCTGTTCGCCGGACCCTGCGCGATCTGGTTCCGCCTGCGCCACCCGCTCGTCGAGGGCGAGACGCCGAGCCCGTACCAGCGCGTCGCCGTCGCCGCCGACTCCGGCAACGGCATCAGCGCCGTGCTCGACCTGCAGCGCTACAGCTTCGTCAATTCCGACCTCACGATCCACCTGCTGCGCCGGCCGGTCGGCGAGTGGATCGCGCTCGACGCGCGCACCTGCCTGGGCGCGGGCGGCAGCGGCATCGCCGAGTCGGCGCTGTACGACGAGCACGGGCTGATCGGTCGCGCGGTGCAGAGCCTGGCGGTGCGCGCGCGCTGAGGCGCCGCCGCGGCAGCGGCCGGGGAGGCTGGCCGAGGCGCCAGGCCAGACAGGGCTCTGCTGCGGCGCACCAGGACGAGTCACGGTTCGACGCCGCGCCGGCGCGGCCGGATCCTGGCCGGCGATGCGAAATCCGGTGAACTGTTCGGCGGCCACGGGCCTAGAGTGGCCACGAGCCCCTGGCAGGAGTGCAGCATGCGCATCGGCGTCCCGCGCGAGATCAAGGACCACGAATACCGTGTCGGCCTGGTGCCGGCCGGCGTCGCCGAGTTGGTGCACGCCGGCCACGAGGTCTGGGTCGAGTGCGGCGCGGGTGCCGGCATCGGCATCGCCGACGAGCGCTACGCCGCCGCCGGCGCGCGGCTGGTCGACGACGCGGCCGCGATCTGGCGCGACGCCGGACTGATCGTCAAGGTCAAGGAGCCGCAGCCCGCCGAGCGCGCGCTGCTGCACGCCGGCCAGGTGCTGTTCACCTACCTGCACCTGGCGCCCGACCCGGCGCAGACCGCCGACCTGCTGGCCAGCGGCGCCACCTGCATCGCGTACGAGACGGTCACGGCGCCGGGCGGCGCGCTGCCGCTGCTGGCGCCGATGTCCGAGGTCGCCGGCCGGCTGGCGCCGCAGGTCGGCGCCCATGCGCTGGAGAAGGCGCAGGGCGGACGCGGCGTGCTGCTCGGCGGCGTGCCCGGCGTGGCGCCGGCCGACGTGGTGGTGCTCGGCGGCGGGGTCGCCGGCAGCCATGCCGCCGCGGTGGCGGCCGGCATGGGCGCCTCGGTCAGCGTGCTCGACCGCTCGGCGGCCGTGCTGCGGCGGCTGGACGAGCGCTCCGGCGGCCGCGTGCGCACGCTGACCGCCTCGCGCGAGGCCGTCGCCGAGCAGGTGGCGCAGGCCGACCTGGTGATCGGCGCCGTGCTGGTGCCGGGCGCCGCGGCGCCGAAGCTGGTGACGCGCGCGATGCTGGCCACGATGCGGCCCGGCGCGGTGGTCGTCGACATCGCGATCGACCAGGGCGGCTGCTTCGAGAGCTCGCGGCCGACCACGCATTCGCAGCCGACCTACGTCGAGCAGGGCATCGTGCACTACTGCGTGGCCAACATGCCCGGCGCGGTCGCCCGCACCTCGACGCTGGCGCTGACCAACGCCACGCTGCCCTTCGTGCTGGCGCTGGCCCACCGCGGCTGGCGCCAGGCGCTGGCCGAGGACCCGCACCTGCGCGCCGGGCTCGCGCTGCACGCGGGCCAGCTGGCCAGCGAACCGGTGGCACAGGCGCAGGACCGGCCCTGGGTCGCGGCCGAGCTGCTGCTGGCGCCGGCCTGATCAGCCGCCGCCCGTCGACGCGCCGGCCAGCACCTGCTGCAGCAGCCCGGCCAGTTCCTCCAGCGTGTTCTCCTTCTTCAGCAGCGCGCGCACGCCCGCCGCGGCGGCCTGCTCGCGCAGTTCGTCGGACAGGAAGCCGGAGCTGATGATCACCGGCAGCGCCGGGTGCAGCCGCCGCAGTTCCTGGGCCAGTTCCAGGCCCGACATGTCCGGCATGTTGTAGTCGCTGACGACGACGTCGAAGCGCGGCGCGCCGGCCGCCAGCAGCCGCTGCGCCTGCAGCGCGCCGGTGCAGGCAGTGACGCTGTAGCCGGCGCGCTGCAGCAGGCGCTGCACCATCAGCACCATGACCTCGTCGTCGTCGACGTAGAGCACGCGCTGCCCGGCCCCGGCGGCTGCCGGCAGCGGCGCCGGCAGCCCGCCGTCGCCGGTCGCCGCCTGCTGCAGCCGCGGCAGGAAGACGTGGAAGGTGCTGCCGGCGCCCGGGGCGCTGTCGACCGCGATCGCGCCGCCATGCGCCTGCACGATGCCGTGCACCACCGGCAGCCCCAGGCCGGTGCCCTGCCCGACCGGCTTGGTGGTGAAGAAGGGGTCGAAGATGCGCTCGCGCGTCGCCGCGTCCATGCCCGAGCCGTCGTCGCGCACCCACAGGTGCACGCAGGTCGTCCCCGCGCACACGCCCGGCGGCAGCCGGCGCTCGACCGCCGCGGTGGCCACCGGCTCGACGCCGACGACGATGCGGCCGCGCCCCTCGGGCATGGCCTGCCAGGCATTGGTGCACAGGTTCATCAGCACCTGCTGCAGCTGCGTGGCGTCGCCGCGCACCGCGAGCGGCTCGTCGCTCAGCTCGCTGTCCAGCCGCACGCCGGCCGGCAGCGTGGCGCGCAGCAGTGCCAGCGTCTCCTCGACCAGCGGGCGCAGCGGCTGCACGCCCATCTCGGTCGGCTGGCGGCGCGAGAAGGCCAGGATCTGCTGCACCAGGCTGCGCGCGCGCAGCCCGGCGCGGTTGATCTGCTCCAGGCTGGCCTGCGCCGCGTGCTCGGGCGGCAGGTCCTCGCGCGCCAGCGCGGCATTGCCCAGGATCGCGGCCAGGATGTTGTTGAAGTCGTGCGCGATGCCGCCGGCCAGCGTGCCGATGGACTCGATGCGCTGCATGTCGCGCAACTGCTGCTCGAGCGCCCGGCGTTCGGCCTCGGCCTCCTTGCGCTCGGTGATGTCGCGCGCGAGCAGGATGTAGCGCGCACCGCCGCCCGGGCCCGGACCGGCCCCGGGCGCGCGGCAGGACACCGACAGCTCGAACCAGCGGCGCCCGGCCGGCACCGTCAGCTCGTACTGCAGGCCGCGCGAATAGCCCTCGTCGCGCGCCTGGCGCAGCGCCGCGGCGACCACCGCGGCGGCCTCGGCCGGCAGCACCTCGGTGAAGCCGCGCCCCAGGAAGCGTTCCGGCGGCAGCACGAGCAGATCGCCGCTCGGCGAGTGGCAGTTCAGGACCACGCCGTCGTCGTCGACCTCGAACAGCAGGTCGGGCACCGCGTCCAGCGTGGCCGCCAGCGAGGCGCGGGCGGCCTTCAGCTCCGCCTCGGAGCGCTTGCGCGCCGAGATCTCGCGCTGCACCGCGACCATGTGCGTGACCTCGGCGCCGCCAACCGCCACCGGCACGATGCCGAGCTCGATCCAGTAGGGCTCGCGCTGGCGCGTGTAGTTGATCAGCTCGGCGCGCACCGGCTGGCCGGCGGCCAGCGCGTGGCGGATGCGCGCGCGCTCGGCCGCGTCGGTGGCCGGCCCCTGCAGCAGGCGCGGCGAGCGGCCCAGCACCTCCGCGGCGCGCCAGCCGGTGAGCTGCTCGAAGGCCTGGTTGACGAAGACGATGCGCGGTCCCGGCTCGTCCAGCGGCGCGGCCTCGGTGACGATGACGACGTCGTTGAGCTGGGCGACGCAGGCCTCCAGCAGCCGCAGCTGCTGCTCGGCGCGGCGCGACTCGGTCACGTCCTGCAGCGCGCCCTGCAGCCCGCCGATCGCGCCCTGCTCGTCGCGCACCGGCTCGCCCAGGGCCTGCAGGTGGCGCCGGCCGCGCGAGGTCTGGACGTCGAACGACAGCTCGATCGTGCTGCCCTCGCGCAGCGCCTGGCGCACGCGCTCGCGCAGGGCCTGGCGCTGCGCGCGCGGCACCAGCTCGAGCGCACGCTCCTTGTCCAGGCGCGTGCCCGCCGGCAGCTCGAGCAGCGCCGCGGCCTCGTCGGAGAGCTGCAGTTCCGGGCCCGGCAGCAGCAGCCGCCAGCCGCCCACCCGCGCCACGCGGCCGGCCATGCGCAGCTGCGACGCGCTGCGCTTGAGCGCCTGCTCGGACTGCTTGCGCGCCGTGATGTCGGTGGCCAGCGAGAAGTGGCCGCAGACCTGCCCCTGCTCGTCGCGCTCCGGCAGCATCGTCACCATCACGTCGCGCACGCCCTGCCGCGTCTGGAGGTCGGTGTCGAAGACCACGGCCTGACCGGCGTGCACACGCTCCAGGTAGGGCTGCAGGAATTCCATCGCCTCGTCGCCTAGCAGCTCGCGCTGGGTCATGCCCAGCACGTCCGACGCCTGCACGCCGAACCAGCGCAGCAGCGCGGCATTGACGAAGCGGTAGCGGCCGTCGCGCGCGACACGCGCCACCGGGCCGGGCAGCGCGTCGGCGATCATCGCCAGCTGGCGTTCGCTCTCGCGCAGCGCCTGCACGACGCGGTACTTGTCGGTGACGTCGCTGAAGACCAGCACGACGCCGTCGGTGCGCCCGTCGATGCCGCGGATCGGCGCCGCGCTGTCGGCGATCTGCAGCTCCCGGCCGTCGCGTGCCAGCAGCAGCGTGTCGTTGGCCAGCCCGACGATCTCGCCGCTGTCCAGCACCTGCGCCACCGGGTCCGCGGCCGGGCGGCGCGTGCCCGCGTTGACGATGCGGAAGACCTCGGCCAGCGGCCGGCCGACGGCGTCGGCGGCGCTCCAGCCGGTCAGCCGCTCGCCGGCCGGGTTCAGGCGCACGATGCGACCCGCGAGGTCGGTGGCGATCACCGCGTCGCCGATCGAGTCGAGCGTCGTCGCCAGGCGCTGCTCGCTGGCGCGCAGCGCCTGCTCGGCGCGCACCTGCTCGCTGATGTCCATGTGCGTGCCGACCATGCGCAGCGCGCGCTCGACGGCGTCGCGCTCGACGACGCGGCCGCGGTCCAGCACCCAGAGCCAGTGCCCGTCGCGGTGGCGCAGCCGGTGTCGCGACCGGTAGGCCGGCGTGCGGCCGGCGACATGCGCGTCCTGCAGCGACACGGCCGCGTCGCGGTCGTCGGGATGCAGGATCGCCTTCCAGCCGGCTTCGCTGGGGTCGCCCTCGCCGGGGGCGTAGCCGAGCATGGTGTGCCAGCGATCGTTGACGACGGCCGCGCCGGTCGTGAGGTCGAGGTCCCACAGCCCCAGGTCGCCGCCTTCCAGCGCCAGCGCCAGCCGCTCGGCGTCCAGCGCGTCGCGGCGTGCGCGCTCCTCGCGCTCGTGCGCCTGCGCCGCGCGCCGGCGCTGGGCCAGCAGCAGCAGCGGCACCGCGGCCGCCGCCAGCACGGCCAGCAAGCCGCCGCGCAGCAGCGCGTCGCGCCGCCAGGGCGCCAGCAGCGCGGCTGTGGACCGGCTGACCGCCACCACCAGCGCGTGGTCCATCGCGAGCGCCGGCGGCTGCACGTTGCGGTAGGCGACGACACGATGGTCGCCGCTGACCGTCACCGGCCCCTCCAGCACGTCGTGCGGGCGGCCGCTGTCCAGGTGCTGCGCGAACATGGACCCGGGCTGGCGGATGTTGCGGCCGCTGGCGGAAGGCTGCGCCGGCACCGTCAGCAGCACATCGCCCTGGGCATGTGCGATGCCGGCCCAGGTGTCCGGCGTCGACAGCACCGCCGACAGCGCGACCTCGAAATACGCCGGGTCCAGCATCGCGCCCACCGTGCCGTCGAAGCGGCCGTCGGGCGCGATGCGGGCCACCGTGAGGTTCAGCGAGTAGCTGCCCGCCGCGCTGGCAAACGGCCGCGAGACATACAGCGTGCGCGCGTCGGGCCGCTCGCGCACGCTGCGGAAGTGCTCGCGCCCGCCGGTGTCCAGGCCGACCAGGTCGGGACGCGAGCTGGCCAGCAGCACACCGCCGGCATCGCTGACCTGCATCGTTCCGACGCCGGGCATCACCGCCGCCAGCGCGGCCAGCCGCCGCTGCAGCGGCGGCTGGCCGGGAACCAGCACACCAGCCGCGAGGTCCTCGCGCAGCAGCCCCAGCGCGGCATGGGCGCCCTCGATCTGGCGTGTCAGGTTGAGGTCGACGGCGCGCGCCTGGTCGGCGAGGCGCTGGCGGGCGTCGTCGAGCAGACGGCGGCGGTCGTCGGCCAGCCCGCCGACCAGCAGGGCGGCCAGCAGCAGCACGACGCCGCCCAGCCATGCCCATTCGCGCCGCGCGCGGCGCGAAAGCGGCTCGGAGGCGATCGGGTCGCGCTGCACGGTGCGCCGCAGACTATCACCGCCGCCCGCGCGCCACCAGCGGCGCCACCCTCGGGGCGCGCCGCCGGCGGCGCCGCCTGCGAGGTTTGGCACGACCGCCGCCGGCCGCGGCGTGCCGTCGCGCGCCGGGCGCTCGCGCACGGCCCGCCACCTACAATCCGCGGCTGCCC
>ERZ761602.6163-NODE-6163-length-13615-cov-5.909587_pt1 | contig 13615 bp, 12 predicted proteins | sample MGYA00512165_ERZ761602 | MGnify/ENA primary metagenome ERZ761602 (study PRJEB28899, sample SAMN02445085) | bioreactor sludge metagenome | biome: EBPR sludge; isolation source: Thorneside wastewater treatment plant | place: Australia: Brisbane, Thorneside...
GTGCTGCTCGAGCCCGCGATCCTGCTGCTCGACGACCCCACGGCCGCGATCGACAGCGAGACCGAGCACGAGATCTTCGAGGCGCTCGACCGGGCGATCGCCGGGCGGACGACGTTCATCGTCGCGCACCGGCTCAGCACGCTGCGCCGCGCGGATTTCATCATCGTGATGGAACGCGGCCGGATCGTGCAGCGCGGCACCCACGAACAGTTGATGCGCGAGCCGGGGCCGTACCTGCACGTCGCCAGCCTCCAGCTCGTCGACAACCGCGAGCTGCAGCAGCTCAAGCTGCGGGAGGGCGCCGCATGAAACGCCCGCCCGCCGCCGTGCTGGAGATGCGCGAGGTCGGCCTCGTGCGGCGCGTGCGCGACGACGAGGAGGACGGCGAGCTGCAGCGGCCGCTCGAATGGTCGCTGATCCGCCGCCTCTTCACCTATGCGGCGCCGGCGCGCCGGAAGCTCGTGGCGCTGGGGGCGCTCACGGTCGTCCGCGCGGCGCAGCTGCCCGCGCTCGTCTGGCTCTCGACGCTCATCATCAAGGGCCCGATCGCCGGCGGCGACCCCGGCGCGCTCTGGCTCGGGCTCCTCGGCTACTTCGCGCTGGCGCTCTCGACCGACGGCCTCTTCCACTTCCGCCAGCGGTACGCGCTCGAGATCGGCGAGACCGTGGTCAACGGGCTGCGCGCGGAGCTGTTCGCGCGCACGCAGCGGCAGCCGATGAGCTTCTTCCACCGCGTGAAGCTGGGGCGGATCATCGGCCGCGTCACGAGCGACGTGGAGGCGCTGCGCGTGGGCATCCAGGACGTGATGTTCGTCAGTGCGATCCAGGCGGGGCAGATGCTCTTCTCCGCGGTCGTGATGGCCTGGTCCGACTGGGCGCTCTTCCTCGTCGTGCTCGGCCTCGCCCCGGTGCTGTGGGTGATCAACCGGCATTTCCGCGTGAGACTGAGCCACTATTCGCGCGCCGCCAGCGACAGCTTCAGCCGCGTGACCGCCACGCTCGCGGAATCGGTCAACGGCATCCGCGTCACCCAGGGTTTCGTGCGGCAGCAGACGAACGCGGGGCTGTTCCGGAACCTGCTCGCCGACCACTCGCGCTTCAGCGTGGCGCTGGCCCGCACCTCCGCGATCCTCACGCCGCTGCTCGAGCTGAACAGCCAGTTCTTCGTCGCGATCCTGCTGATGTTCGGCGGGTGGCGCGTGTACCAGGGCGACATGGACGTGGGCGCGCTGATCACGTTCTTCCTGCTCGCGAACCAGTTCTTCGCGCCGATCGCGATCATCGGAAACCAGTACAACCAGGCGCTCGTGGCCATGGCGGGGGCCGAGCGCGTCTTCAACCTGATCGACGCGAAGCCCGACTGGGAGGACGCGCCGGACGCCCAGCCGCTGCCGGCGGGGCCGGGCGGACCGCGTGCCGGCGCCGGCCCCGCCGCGGGCATGCACGTGGAGTTTCGCGACGTGTCCTTCGGGTACGATCCGGCGTGCCTGGTGCTGCACGGCGTCTCGTTCACGGCCCGGCCGGGCGAGACCGTGGCGCTGGTCGGCCACACCGGCAGCGGCAAGAGCTCGATCATCAACCTCGCGGCGAAGTTTCACCTGCCGACGCGGGGCGGCGTCTATGTGGACGGCCACGAGATCCGCACTGTGACCAGCCTGTCGTTGCACCGGCAGATGGGCATGGTGCAGCAGCAGAACTTCCTCTTCAGCGGCACCGTGCTGGACAACATCCGCCGGGCGCGGCCGGAGGCGACCGAGGCCGACGTGCGGGCGGCGGCGACGCGGCTCGACTGTATCGATATTCTGGATGCCCTGCCGCGCGGCCTGCACACCGACGTCGGCGAACGCGGGGCGGCGCTCTCCGTCGGCGAGCGCCAGCTCGTGTGCTTCACGCGCGCGCTGATCGCCGATCCGCGGCTGGTGATCCTCGACGAGGCGACGAGCGCGATCGACGCCGTGACGGAGGCGCGGCTGCAGCGCGCGCTGGTCGCGCTCCTGCGCGGCCGGACGAGCTTCGTCGTCGCGCACCGGCTGAGCACGATCCGGCACGCGGACCTCGTGCTCGTGCTCGATCAGGGCCGCGTGATCGAGCGGGGCACCCACGCGGAACTGCTCGCGTCGGGCGGACACTATGCGGTCCTGTACCGGCAGTTCGTCCAGGTCGACGATCGCACGTGAAGGAGCTTCCACGATGACTTGCGCGACGCGATCCGCCTTCCCGCCCTCTAGAATCTTTCAGATTTTCCTATGCAAGTGCGGGAAATTCCCTCTAGAAGCGTCCCTGTCTCAGAGGGAAACTGTCACAATCCACACTTACCATGGCTAAAAAAGCTGCCCGTAAACCCAACGCCGCCTTCATGAAACCGGTTACCCCCGATGCCGCGCTCGCCGCGATCGTCGGAGCGAACCCCCTCCCGCGCACGGAGCTCACCAAGAAGCTCTGGGCCTACATCAAGAAGAACGGCCTGCAGGACAAGAAGGTGAAGACCCAGATCAACGCCGACGAGAAGCTCCTGCCGATCTTCAACAAGAAGAAGTCGGTTTCGATGTTCGAGATGACCAAGCTGGTCTCGAACCACGTTTCCTGATCCGACGATCCCCTTTCCGCCGCCGGAGCCGCGCGCTCCGGCGGTTTTTTTTGGCCTTGACGGGATAACAAAGTGATATCACCACGATATCCCACTTCACTCCATGAATACCTCCCCACTTCCGGCCCGGTCGCAGAACTTCGAGCGCATCGCTTCCGCCCGCAACGGGTGGGCGATGCTCGCCCTCGAGTTCGCGTTGTTCGCCCTGAGCGCCTATCTGGTCCAGGCGGCCATCCGCGGCGGCGGGGGCGTGCCGGCGTTGATCGCCGGCGTGGTCGTGCTGGGGACTGCGATCGTGCTCGCCCGCGGCTTCTTCACCTTGCAGCCGAACGAGGCGGCGGTGCTCGTGCTGTTCGGGGCGTACCGCGGCACAGTGCGCGCGAGCGGCTTCTTCCACACCAATCCGTTCAACCACCGCATCAAGCTCTCGCTGCGCGCCCGCAACCTGAACGGCGAGAAACTCAAGGTGAACGAGAAGCGCGGCAATCCGATCGAGATCGCGGCGGTCGTGGTCTGGCGCGTGCAGGACACGGCGCAGGCGGTGTTCGATGTCGACAGCTACGAGAACTACGTGGCGGTGCAGAGCGAATCGGCGGTGCGCCACGTCGCGAGCCGTTATGCGTACGACGACGGTGCGCCGGGTGAGACCACGCTGCGCGACGGCGCGGACGACGTCTCCGCGGCGTTGAAGGCCGAATTGCAGGAGCGCCTCGCGAAAGCCGGCGTCCTGGTCGAGGAGGCGCGCCTCACGCACCTCGCCTACGCTCCCGAGATCGCGCAGGCCATGCTGCGCCGCCAGCAGGCCGAGGCCGTCATTGCCGCGCGGCAGAAGATCGTGCACGGCGCCGTCAGCATGGTGGAACAGGCGTTGCAGGAGCTGTCGGCCAAGCGCGTGGTGAGCCTCGACGAGGAGCGGAAGGCGGCGATGGTTTCCAACCTGCTGGTCGTCCTCTGCGGCGAATCCGAGGCGCACCCGGTGATCAACACCGGCACGCTCTATCACTGAGCGCCCGCCCCGCTCCGTTGCGCCACCCTCAACCCACGCACCCATGGAATATCGCATCGTCGTGAAGAAGATCACCCACGCCCTCTGGCCCGACCTCGAGAAGGCGGCGGAGCGGCTCGCGCAGGACGTCCGGAAACTTGCGGCCGCAGGCTGGGAACCGAGCGGCGGCGTCGCGTACGGCAATGCCGGCGCGACCGGCTACCTCCTGCAGGCGATGGTGAAGCGGCGTTGACCGTCGCGTCGAAGGGTACATGGCGGCCGAGGAAAGAAAGTCATTTCTGCTCCGGATCGATCCGGAGCTCTGGCGCGAGGTCGAGGCATGGGCGGCGGACGAGCTCCGCAGCGTCAACGGCCAGATCGAGTACCTGCTGCGCCAGGCCGTGCAGAAGCGCAGGCGCGCGCAGGCGGCGGAGGACGACGCGTAGCGCCCGGGGCTCGGAGGAACGGGGTTGCGCCCCCCGCGCGGCAGGGGTGGACTGAGCGCAGCCGCTCCGCTCCATGTCGCCGAAACCCCCCGTGTCGCATTTCCGGCTCGTCCTGCTCGGGGGACTGATCGTGATGGCCGGCGGCGCGGCCGGAGCCTGGTGCCGGCACGACCGGGCCCGCGAAATCCGGGACGCGCTCGCGGATGACGTGCGCCGGACGGTGGCCGCCTTCGAGGCGGGGGATCTCCGCCGGCTCGCCGGCACCCGCTTCGACCAGGGGACGGAGACGTACCGGACGCTGAAGGAACGGCTGGCGCGTTTCAAGGCGGCGGACCCGCGGCTGCGGGCGGTGACGCTGCTCCGCTCCGTCGAGCCCGGGCGCGAGGTCGTGCTGGCCGATGCGACCGAGCCCGGCCGTCCCGACGAGGTGATGCCCGGCACCACCCACACCGCGCCGCCGCCCGGGGCGGGCTGGCCCGCCTGGCTGAAGGCGGCCGCGCCGGAAGTGCTCGGCCCGCTCGAGCGGGCGGGCGGATTCGCATTTCTCGCCTATGCGCCGGTCTCGTCCGGCGTGGAGCCGCCCGACGCGCTCGCGCTGGAAATCGAGGCGCCGGGCTGGTCGCGCGAGCTGTGGCGCGCGACCGCGGAAGGCGCCGCACTGGTCTGGCTGGCGCTCGGCCTGCCCCTGCTGGGCTGGTTCCTCGCCCGTCGGCAGCTCACGCAGCTCCACCTCAGCCGTCACCTCTCCGAGGCGGTCGAGCAGAGCGATGCGGCGATCATGGTCGTCGGCCTCGATGGCCGGATCGAGTTCGCCAACCGCGGACTGTGCGCGCAAATGGGCTTCGCGCGCGACGAGCTCGTGGGCCGGCCCTGGCGCGAGTTCCGCGAACTCGATTCGGCGGTCGATCCGATCGTGCACCTCATCGCCTCGCCGCGGTCCGACCATCCCTGGGAGGGCGACTGGCGCAACCGGCGCAAGGACGGGTCGCTGCGGCCGGTGCGCGGCGTGGTGACGCCGGTGCGGCGCCGCGACGGGGCGTTGAGCTGTTTCGTCGTGGTGTGCAACGACGCGACCGAAGCCAAGGAGCGCGAGGCCGAGCTGCGCGACGCGCGCGACCGGGCCCAGGCCGGCGACCGGGCGAAGGGGCAGTTCCTCGCCACCATGAGCCATGAGGTGCGCACGCCGCTCAACGGCATCGTGGGCTTCACCAGCCTGCTGCTCGACACGCCCCTCACGACCGAACAGCGGGAATATGTGCAGACGATCCGGATGAGCACGGAGGCGCTCATCCAGCTCACCGGCGACATCCTCGACTACGCGCGCATCGAGTCGGGCAAGTTGAAACTCGATCCGCTGACGTGCGATCCGCGCGAGTGCGTGGAGGACACCCTCGACATGCTGGCGCCGAAGGCCGACGCGAAGCGCCTCGAGCTGCTGCATCGCGTCGCCGACGACGTGCCCGCGGCGGTGCTGGCGGATGCGGGCCGGTTGCGGCAGGTGCTGGCCAACCTGATTGGCAACGCGGTGAAGTTCACCGACCGCGGCGAGGTGGAGGTGACGGTGCGCCGGATCCCGGTACCGGAGGAACCCGGACCGGCCGGCGCGCCCGAGACCTGCGCGCTCGAGTTCGCGGTCCGCGACACCGGGATCGGCATCGCGCCGGAGCATCACGCCCGGCTGTTCCGGGCCTTCTCGCAGGTCGACGATTCCACCACGCGGCGGTACGGCGGGACCGGCCTCGGGCTCGCGATCTGCCGAAACCTCGTGGAGCTGATGGGCGGCACCATCGGGCTCGAGAGCACGCCCGGGGCCGGATCCACGTTTCGCTTCACCATCCGCGCCAAGGTGGCGGCGCGCGTGCCGCCTGCGCGCACGCTCATCGGGCTGCGGCTCGGCCTGGTGGTGGGGACGCCCGGGTTGCGGCGGGAGATTGCGGGACTGGCGCGGGACTGGCGCGCGGATGTCGTCGAGGCCGGGAATCTCGAGGCCATGGCGGACGCCGGTGCGGACATCGTGCTCGTGGAAGTCGGCGAGGACGCCGCGCGAAAGCTCGTGCAGCAGCCGGCGCCGCTCTTCGGGGTGCCGGCCGACCGGCTCATCGGCCTGGTGCCGATCACGCTGGCCAACGACCTGCGGACGGCGCTGCGATCGCATTTCCGGCTGCTCGTGAACAAACCCGTGCACCATGTCGGCTTCTTCGCGCTCCTCGCCGGGTCGATCGGCAGCCTGCCGCACCCGCGGCCGCTGGCGCGTTTCGGCTATCACGTCCTGCTCGTGGACGACGACGCCGTGAGCCAGTTGCTCGTCGAGCGGGTGCTGGACGGGCTCGGCTGCCGGACCACCTCGGTGGCGAGCGCCCCCGAGGCGCTCGAGCTGCTGCGGGCGCGCGCCGCGGAGTTCGACGTCGTGGTGGTCGACGTGCACATGCCGCTGATGGACGGCATCTCGGCCGTGAAGGAGATCCGTGCCGGCCGCGCGGGAGCGGCGGCGCAGGGGCTGTGGATCATCGCGCTCACGGCGGACGTACGCGACGAGCAGCGCGCGCGTGGGATGGCCGAGGGATTGAACGAGTACCTCACCAAGCCGCTCAAGCCCGCCGATCTCGAAGGGGCGCTGCGGGCGTTCCGGACTCACCGCGCGTCCTCGCCCTGAGCGGCGCGGGCGGGGAAGCGGCTCACCCAGCCAGGGCGGCGTCGATCTGGCGGCACGAGAGCTTCAGGATCTGGAGCCGGGCAAAGCGCTTGTTGTTCGCCGGCACGAGATGCCAGGGTGCGTGCGGTTTGTGCGTGAGCGCGAGCATGTCCCCGACGGCCGTCTCGTAGGCGTCCCATTTGCGGCGGTTGCGCCAGTCCTCCGGGTTGATCTTGTGCTGCTTGTACGACGTCTCCTCGCGGTGGCGGAAACGGCGGAGCTGCTCGTCCTTCGAGAGGTGCAGCCAGAACTTGAGCACGATGATGCCGTGCTCGGTGAGCTGGGCTTCGAAGTCGTTCAACTCCGTGTAGGCGCGCCGCCACTCCGGCTCGCGGCAGAAGCCCTCGATGCGCTCGACCAGCACGCGCCCGTACCAGGAGCGGTCGTAGATCGTCACGCGACCCGCGCGCGGCACGTGGCGCCAGAAGCGCCACAGGTAGTGGTGGGCCTTTTCCTCGTCCGTGGGCCGCGCGACGGGGATCACGCGATAGTCGCGCGCGTCGATCGCGCTGGTGAGGCGGCGGATGGCGCCGCCCTTGCCGGCGGCGTCCCAGCCTTCGAACACCCACACGATCGAATGACCCGCCTCGGCCGCGCGGCGCACCGCCCGGTTCAGCCGGCCGAGCCATTTGTCGCGCTTCAGCTCGTACTCGGCCTCCGGGATGTGCTGGTCGAGCCGCAGCCGTCGCAGCCGTTGCACGCCGATGGGGCGGAGCGGGACGAGGCGCCGCGGGCGCGTCGGCTGCGGCGGGCGGCCATGGGTGGGCAGGTGGTCGTGGAAGCGGGCCAGCAGGACGTCGGCGACCGCGACGTTGCGCGCGCGGGGATCCGCGGCATCGACGATGTGCCAGGGCGCCTCCGGCAGGTCGGTGGCGCGGCGGACCTGGTCGGCGAGCCGTGCACGATGCTCGTAGTTGCGGTGATGCCGCCAGTCGTCGGGGGACACGCGCCAGGCCGTGTCGGGATTCTCCTCGAGCGCTTGCAGCCGCTCCCGCTGCTCCTCGCGCGTCAGGCGCAGCCACACCTTCACGATCAGCGCGCCGTCGGCCGCGAGCAGCCCTTCGAAGTGCGCGAGATGGCGCAGGGTCTCGCGCAGGTGCGCGAGTTCCCGCGGACGTCGCGGATCGGAGGCGAGCACGTCCGCATGCCAGCCGCCCGCGTACACCGCCATCCGGCCGCGCGGCGGGAGCGAGCGCCAGTAGCGCCACATCGGCGGCCGCTCGCGTTCCTCGTCCGTCATGTCGTGAAACGCCAGCGTCTCCACGCCGCGCGGGTCGAGCCAGCCATTGAGGACGTTGACCACATCGCCCTTCCCCGAGGCGTCGTCGCCGGCGATCACCAGCAGCACCGGGAACGGCGCGGCCTGCAGCGCGAGTTGCAGCCGGATCAGCGCCTCGCGGAGCGCGGGCACGCGGGCCTCGTACTCCCGCTTTGCCATCCGCTCCGGTGCCTTCGCCTTTGCCATGCCCGGAAACTTGCGGACGGGCGCGGAGCTGTCCAGCCGCCGGCAATTGCCTTGGCGGCGTCATTCCCTCCGCGCAGCGTGCCGGGCTGTCGATGCCCGCGTCTCCTCCCGCCGCCCACGCCCGCGCCGTGCTGATGCTGCTCGTCGCGAATTTTTTCTGGGGGCTGAGCTTTCCCCTCATCAAGTCCATCGTGCTGCTGCAGGAGAAACTCGTCCCGGGCTCCGCTGGCACGTGGTTTTCGAGCCTGTATGCGGTGGCGCCGCGCTTCGTGCTCGCGACGGGGTTGTTGCTCGTGCTGCGTCCGCGCGTCCTCTGGCAGGCGACGCCCGCGGAGTGGCGCCAGGGGGTGACGCTGGGACTCTTCTCCGCGGCAGGCATGCTGCTGCAGAACGACGGCCTGCAGTATACCGCGGCGAGCACCTCGGCTTTCCTCACCCAGTTCTACGCGATCCTGATCCCCGTGTGGGTCGCGGTACGGGCGCGGCGCGACCCGGGCGCGCGCGTCTGGGTCTGCTGCGCGCTGGTGCTGGCCGGTGTCGCGCTGCTCGGGCGGTTCGACTGGACCGAGCTGCGCCTTGGGCGCGGCGAGGCGGAGACGCTGCTCGCCTCGCTGTTCTTCATGGGGCAGATCCTGACGCTCGAGCGCACGGAGTACGCCGGCAACCGCGCGCTGCCGATCACGTGCGTCATGTTCCTCGTGCAGGCCCTCGTGCTGGGCACGGCGGCGGTGGCATCCGCACCGACGACGACGGCGCTGGCGGCGCCCTGGCTTTCCCCTTCCTGGCTGGCCTTCACGGCTGCGCTCACGCTGCTCTGCACGTACGGCGCCTACATGCTGATGAACGCCTGGCAGCCGAAGATCACCGCGACCGAGGCGGGGCTCATCTATTGCGTCGAGCCGGTGTTCGGGACGCTCATGGCGCTCTTTCTCCCCGCCCTTTTCTCGCGATGGGCGGGCATCGAATACGCCAATGAGTCCGCCACCTGGACGCTGCTCCTCGGCGGCGGATTGATCACGGCGGCGAACGTGCTGCTGCAGTTGCGGCCCCCGGCGAAAAGTTCCGGGTGACCGTCGCCGGGAGGAGCGCCGGCGGCGGGCCTACGCTGCCCGCGCGCGGATCGAGATCACCGCGCGGGCCGTGACGGCGCCCAGCACGATCGCGCCGCCGGCCAGCGCCCACGGCGAGGGACGCTCGCCGAGGAAGACCAGCACCCAGACCGGATTGAGCACCGGCTCGATCACCGGGATGATGACGGCCTCGAGCGCCGTGACGTGCCGGATCGCCCGCGCGTAGAGCCAGTACGAAACCCCCAGTTGGACGATGCCGAGGGCGAGCAGGGCGACCCAGCCGGTGGGGGGCAGCGGCGGGGCCTGGACGATCGACGGCAGCCCGACCGCGAAGGCGAGCAGGTTGCCGAGGATGATCGACTCGACCGGCGAACCTTCCTTCTGCTGGCGGAGCGCCATCGCGGTGCCGGCGAAACACACGCCGCTGAACACGGCCAGCAGGTCGCCGTCGAGGTGCCCGAGGGTGAGGCTGTCGCCGAAGAAGAGCGCCATGCCCGCGAGCGCCACGGCGATCGTGATCCAGTCCGCCCGGCTCGCGCGTTCTCCGAGCAGCCAGGTGCCGAACAGCGCCACCCAGATCGGCGCGGTGTATTGCAGCAGGATCGCGTTGGCCGCGCTGGTGCGCGTCGTCGCCACGCAGAACGAGATCGTGCACCCGGCGTAGCCGAGGGCGCCGAGCAGTTGCGCGCGCGAGAGGTGAAAGTTCAACCGCCCGTTCGTCGCCATCAGGAACAGCGCGGCGACCAGGCCCCGCCCTCCCGCCACGGCGAGCCCGGGCCAGGAAGTGGCGATGTACTTGATCAGCACTCCGGCCAGGCTCCAGCAAAGGGCGGCGCCGACGAGCTGGAGCACGGAACGGGTGTGGGCTGGGTTCACGCGGGGGAAGGTCGGGCGAGCGTGGCCCAGGCGGCCGGGGGACGGAAAGGCGATTCGCGGCGCCGCCGCCGCGCACGGCCGTCGGCGGTCTTTTCCCGCTCAGCGGGACAGGCGCGGCGCAAGCTCCGCGCCGGCTGCATCCGGACGCCGGCCAGGGGGAGCCGGCGCCGGATTGCGCAGCACGCGGTGATTCACCGGCCGGCGTTGGTCCGCGGTGAGCGGCGGCAGGTCGGGCAGGGTGCCCGCGGTGGCATCGCGGAGCCAGTAGCGGGCCAGGGCGCGAAAATCGTCCCAACGCTGGGCAATGAAATGGTCCCGGCCGGTCATCGGGGCGCCGTCGCCGACGAGCGGGCCGGACTGGGCGACCTGGCGCAGCAGGCTCCGCCATTCGGTCAGGAGCCGGTCGACATCACCGCGGCCCGCGGTCTCGACCTCGTCCAGGACCTCGCGCGTCCGCGCGCCCTCGGCGACGAGCGCCCGCACCGACTCGGCGGCGCCGGAGCCGTACTGCGCGGGCACGCCGTCGAGCAGCCAGCCTTCGATGGTAAGGCGGCGGTAGGCCCGGGTGCAGGCATCGGCGAGCCGGCCGATCCAGCGTGGGTTGGTGCCGGCGAAGCGGTCGCCGGCGAAGAGGTTGGCGGCATCGAAGACCAGGTCGTCGAGCGCGTAGCGCCGGTCCTCGAGCGCGGCCGCCAGGGCGAGGCCCTCCGGGCCGAGGAAGCACGACACGATTTCGCCCCGGACGGTGAGTCGCAGGCTGCGGTCGAGCACGCCCGTGCGCTGCCACTGCCAGAGCAGCGTGGGCGAGGGGGAAAGGGCGAGGCAGGCCGGGCGTTGCGGGCAAGTGGGGCAGTGCGGACCCGGATTGCGTTCGCGCCGCACGAGGCGCGCGCGACCGGTGTCCGTTTTCTCCCCGCAGGGCGGCTCGGGGGCGTCGGTGCGCCCCGTATGTTCCACCCCGAGCGGAATGCGTTCGTCGGCGAAGAAGCGGCCGGCTTCGGTCAGGGCCAGCTCCGCAGCGTCGCGGCCGGCCTGCAACTGCCGCAGGAAGAGCGCCCAGGGCAGGGGATTCGCGCGTTTCAGCCGCAGCGGTTCGGCCCGGCGCAGCCTGGGCGTGCTGCTGCTGACGAGCACGTAGCCCCGGTCGTCGAGGCCGCGGCGACCGGCCCGGCCGACCATTTGCAGCAGGTCGTGGGGCGGTATCTCGCGTTCGAGGTGATCGTGGCGAAATCCGCCGGCGGTGATCAGCACGGAGCGGAGGGAAAAATTGATGCCGGCACTGAGGCCGAGGGTGGCGACCACCGCCCGCAACTGCCCGGCCTTCGCCAGCGGTTCGATCACGCCGGCCCGCTGGGCGTAGCTGAGCCCGCTGTGGTGGTACGCGACGCGGCGCGAAAGCAGTTTCGAAAGCTGCGGCCCGCACAGTTGCTCCTGCTCCGGCGTGAGCGAGAGCACGTCGGCCAGGGGCAGCTCGCGGGCGAACTGCCGGGCGAGGCGTTCGGCGTCGGCGCGGTGCGGGGCGAAGACGAGCACGGGCCCCAGTCCTTCGCGCAGGGCGCCGGCAACCCGCCTCGACCAGAACCCCTCGACGCAGCGCGGCAGCCCGTGAATGAGATCGTCGGCCTCCACCTCCTCCAGCGGTACCGGCCGCTCGCGATGCTGCACGACATCCGCCGCGCGGCCCAGCCGCCGCAGCCATCCCGCCACGTCGCCCGGGTTGGCCACCGCCCCGGAAAGCAGGAGGAGCTGCAGCTCGCGCGGCGCCGCCAGCAGCACGCCTTCGTAGTGATTGCCGCGATGCGCGTCCGCCAGCCAGTGGTATTCGTCGACCACCAGCAGTTGAAACCCGGAGCCCCGGCCGTCCCGGCCCGGTCGCCCGGATCCGCCGGCGGCCGCGGAAACGACGAGCCCCTGCACGGCCTCCAGCGTCGCCACGACGACGGGGGCCTCGGGCCGGACGCAGAGGTCGCCGGTCATGATCCCGACCTGCCAGTCGCGGGCCCGCCACTCCGCGAATTTGTCGTTGGCCAGCGCCCGGGTTGGCACGGTGAAGAGCGCCCGGCGGGTGAAATTGGTCTGTTCGGCCCAGCGTTCGAAAACGTAGGTCTTCCCCGCACCGGTGGGAGCATCGACCACCACGTCGCGGCCCTCCCGCAGCGCCGCCAACGCCTGCGCCTGCCACCGGTCAGGGAGCATGAGCTTCTGCAGGCCAGCGAAGGCATCGGAGAGCACGGCGGCAGCGTGCAAGGCTCCCGGGTGGGGTCAAATCGCGCGATGCGTTGCGCCGCTTGGAGCGGAATCATTCGGCCCGGGGACCGCCCGCCCCGGGCTCTTTACGATGAGACCGTTCCCCGGAAAGGGCCGCGGGGGCACAAAACTGTAAACCATCGGCATGTCCGCGTCGGAAAGGCTTACAGATAGGGAATCAACCCTAAGTTCGTTCCTACGTACTTCGTGCAGCGCTCTCGGTTGGCATCGTTGTCAGACAGACACTTAACGATGCGTGGTTACCGTAATGCCGTCTGGTGGCATCAGCGTTGCTAAATGGGGGGCAGCAACTTTCCCACATCATGAAAAAGACCATCATCCTGGCTCTCGCAGCCCTCTTCACCAGTTCCTCGTACGCGCTGACGTGGAACTTCACGACCGAGACGGTCGACACCCCGCCGCTGAAGTTCCTCTACGGCGCCACCAACAATTCGAACTCGGTCTACACGTCGACCACCGGCGCCAATGGCACGCAGTTCAATCTGCTGGGAGCGGGTTACAACCCGGCGACCATGATCGTGACGTCCGCGACGGTCACGTTCTGGTTCGCCGACGACGAGTCGGACGGCGCCGAGAACGTCGACATCTTCGTCAACGGCACCAACATCACCGGCACCAAGATCTTCAGCAATCTGGAGGTCAACGGCGCCCACCCGGCCCCGAATTATGCCCCGTACTCCGCCAACCTCGGCGATTTTGCCGGGCTGATCGCCGGCCTCCAGGACGGCATCATGGAGTACCAGGTCCGCCTGCTCAATGGCTCCAACTATGGCAGCAACGGCGGCGACACCTACCTCAAGATCGCCTCGATCTCGGCGACGGGCACGTACCGCAACGTGAACAACAACGTTCCGGACGCCGGCAGCTCGATCGCGCTGCTCGGTGGCGCGCTGGCCGCCCTCGGCCTGCTCCGTCGTCGGTTCCTCCGCTGAATCGGAGGCCGGCCTCCCGGCCGGTGGCCCGTTCCTTGAGTTTCGACTCCCCAAGCCGATATCTCGGCTTGGGGAGTCTGTTTTTTACGCGGACGCCCGTCCCTCGCCTGTCGTCGAAATGTCCGCCCGCCCGTCGCAACCCGATCCCACCCCGTCGTTTCCCACCCGGGCGACGTGGGAAACGGGACGTGGCCCGGGCGAACGGAAGCTCCCGACTCCCTGCTCGCCATGAAAACGTCGCTGTCCGTCGTCCGTGCCTTGCTGGTTGCCCTGGTCCTGCCGTGGGTGGGCGGG
>ERZ761602.6164-NODE-6164-length-13615-cov-4.350369_pt1 | contig 13615 bp, 12 predicted proteins | sample MGYA00512165_ERZ761602 | MGnify/ENA primary metagenome ERZ761602 (study PRJEB28899, sample SAMN02445085) | bioreactor sludge metagenome | biome: EBPR sludge; isolation source: Thorneside wastewater treatment plant | place: Australia: Brisbane, Thorneside...
AGTTCTACCTGGTCAAGCGCAACACGGACCCGGATTACCCCCTGGAGCCGCCCATCGGGCGATCGGGGCGCAAGGAGACGGTCCGCCAGCCCTACAGCATGGATGCCGTCGACGAGTTCGAGCCGTTCATCGAGGACATCTACGACTACTGCGAGGTCCAGCGGCTGCACGTGGACAACCTGGCCCACGAGAGCGGCACCGCGCAGCTGGAAATCAACTTCCAGCATGGCGACGCCGTCGAGCTGTCGGACCAGATGTTCCTGTTCAAGCGCACGGTCCGCGAGGCGGCCATGCGCCACGAGATCTACGCCACGTTCATGGCCAAGCCCATGGAGAACGAGCCGGGAAGTTCAATGCACTGGCACATCAGCCTGCGCCGTGCCGATGGTTCCAACGCCTTTTCGAACCCGGATGGGTCCGAGAGCGACCTGTTCCGGAACTTCATCGGCGGCCTGCAGAAGTACGGTCCGGAAACGACCATCTTCCTTGCGCCTTACGTGAACTCCTACCGGCGGTTCACGCGCTTCATGTCGGCCCCGATCAACCTGGAGTGGGGCTACGACAATCGCACCGTGGGCCTGCGCGTGCCGCAGTCTGACCCCGACAATCGCCGCATCGAGAACCGCATCGCCGGCGCCGACGTCAACCCGTACCTTGCCATTGCGGCTTCCCTGGCCTGCGGCCTGCTGGGCATCGAGGAAAATCTCCAGCCCGGCGTGCCGGAGAGCGGCAACGCCTACAAGCGGCCGTTTGCCCTGCCCGGCAGCCTTTCCGATGCGCTGGACCGCCTGGAGCGCAGTGACCGGCTGCGCCTCCTGCTGGGCGACCGCTTCGTGAAGATCTACAGTGCGATGAAGCGGCAGGAGTACCAGGCCTATTTCGAGGTGATCTCGCCCTGGGAACGGGAGTTCCTGCTCCTCAACGTCTAGGCGCAGAAATGGTGGCAGACATGACCGAGCAACTCGCCAGGTGGCAGCAGGCGGACCGCGAGCACTTCCTGCATCCCTTCACGGACCACCGGCAACTGGGCGAGCGGGGCACCCGCGTCATCACCCGGGCCGAGGGGTCGTATATCTGGGAGGAGTCCGGCAACAAGATCCTGGATGGCATGTCGGGGCTCTGGTGCGTGAACCTGGGCTATAGCCGGCGGGAGCTGGTCGAGGCCGGGTGCCGCCAGCTGGCGGAACTGCCTTACTACAACAGCTTCTTCCAGTGCACGCATCCGCCGGCGATCGAACTGGCCCGGGAGCTTTGCGCCCTCGCACCGCCGGGGTTCAACCGGGTGTTCTTCACCAATTCCGGTTCCGAGGCCAACGACACCAACATCCGGCTGGTGCGTTACTACTGGGCTCTCAAGGGCAAGCCGGACAAGCAGGTCATCATTGCCCGGCGCAACGGGTACCACGGCAGCACCGTCGGGGCAGCGAGCCTGTGTGGCATGCCCTGGATGCATGCCCAGGCGGGCCTGCCGATTCCCAACATCCTCCACATCGAACAACCCTACTGGTTCGGGCTGGGCGGGGACCTGGACCCGGCCGAGTTCGGCCGCCGCACGGCCCGGCAGCTGGCGGCAACCATCGAGGAGGTCGGCGTGGACCGGGTCGCGGCCTTCATCGCGGAGCCCGTGCAGGGCGCGGGCGGCGCCATCATCCCGCCGGACTCCTACTGGCCGGAGATCCAGCGCATCTGCGACCACTACGGCATCCTGCTGATCGCCGACGAGGTGATCACCGGCATCGGCCGATTCGGGCACTGGTTCGCGTCCGAACACTACGGCATCCGCCCGGACCTCATCACCTTTGCCAAGGGCATCACTTCGGGCTACCAGCCGCTGGGCGGCGTGCTGGTGAGCGACCGGGTGGCCGAGGTGCTGGTGGCCAAGGGCGGCGAGTTCTACCACGGCTTCACCTACTCCGGGCACCCGGTGGCCTGTGCGGTGGCCCGCGCCACCCTCAAGGTCATGCAGGACGAGCAGCTCGTCACGCGGGTCCGGGACCACGTGATCCCGGCCTTCGCCAGTCGCCTCAGGAAACTCGGGGACCATCCCCTGGTCGGCGAGGTTCGTTCCGCCGGTCTCATCGGGGGCGTCGAGCTCGTGGCCCGGCAGGGCACTCGCCAGCGTTTCGCGAAGGATCTCAAGGTGGGCGAGCGCTGCCGGGACTTCTGCATTGAGCAGGGCCTCGTCATGCGGGCGGTCGGCGACACCATGATCATCGCGCCGCCATTCATCACCACTGATGCCCAGCTGGACGAACTGGTCGACAAGGCCTGGCGGGCCTTCGACCTGACCCGGAAGTCCCTGGGTGACGGCCGGCCCTGACGTCACGGAAGGGCGGCGGGTGGAGCATGCCAGGTCCTGGTACCTGGCCACTGCCCGGGGACTCGCTGGCTTTCCGGCGCTGGATGGCGCCACCACCGCCGACGTGTGCGTGGTTGGGGCTGGCTACACGGGACTGTCGACGGCCCTGCACCTCGCGGAGCGCGGCTACTCCGTGGTTCTCCTGGAGTCCCGCCTGGTGGGGTGGGGCGCATCCGGGCGCAACGGTGGCCAGATGGGCACTGGCCAGCGACGGGACGAGGACGAGCTCGAGGCGCGCTTCGGCCGGGATGCAGCCCGGCAGCTCTTCGACCTGGGCCTCGCGGCCCGGGACCTGGTCCGGGACCTCATCTTTCGCCATGCCATCGACTGCGACCTCACGCCCGGCCAGATCCTCTGCGCGGCGAAGCCCGGGCATGCCACGGCGCTGGCGGCCCGTGCCGGGAAGCTCGCCCGGGACTACGGCTACGATCGCCAGCAGGTGCTGTCCCCGGCAGCACTTCGCCGGATCGTGGACAGCCCGCTCTACCACGGCGGGATACGGGATGAAGGCGCCGCGCACCTGCACCCCCTGAACTTCGCCCTCGGGCTCGCGGGAGCCTGCGCCCGGGCCGGGGTCCGGCTGCACGAGCACACCACCGTCACCGGGCATGCAGCTTCAGGACCCGGGACCATCCGCGTGCAGACGACCCGGGGCGACGTGACCGCCCGGTTCCTGGTCCTCGCCTGCAATGGCTACCTGGGGAGCCTCGAGCCCCGGATTGCCGACCGCATCATGCCGATCAACAATTACCTGGTGGCCACGGCGCCGCTGGGTGCCTCCGCGGGCCAGCTCATCGCCGATCCGGCCTGCGTCCACGACACCCTCTTCGTGGTCAACTACTTCCGGCTGTCCCGGGACGGGCGGCTGCTCTTCGGCGGTGGCGAGAACTACACCCGCCACTTCCCCCGGGACATCGCGGCCTTCGTCCGGCGGCCCCTGACCCGGGTGTTTCCCCAGCTCGCGGACGTGCCGCTCGAGTACGCCTGGGGCGGCACGCTCGCGATCACCCTGAACCGGCTGCCCCATCTTGGCCGGCTTGCACCGAATGTGTACTTTGCCCAGGGCTATTCCGGGCACGGCGTCGCCACGGCGACCCTTGCCGGCCAGCTGATGGCCGATGCCGTCGCCGGCACTGCCGGCCGGTTCGATGTCTTCGCCCGGCTGCCGCCGCCGCCCTTTCCGGGGGGGACCCTGCTCCGGTGGCCTGCCCAGGTGCTCGGGATGCTCTGGTTCGCCCTCCGTGACCGGCTCTAGGCCCTGGGCCCGGTTTGGCGTTTATACTCCGGCCTTCTCATCCGCTTCCGCCCAGGGGGGACATCCGCATGAATCGCATCCTGCAATCGAAGCTGGCCAGCATCGGTGCAATCGCCATCTTTGCAGCCGCTGGCACGGCTGAGGCCGAGGTCACCGCGACGGTCACCATTGCCTCCGACTACGACTTCCGTGGCATCACCCAGAACGCACTGGACCCGGCCTTCCAGGCGAGCCTCGACTGGGCGGCGGACAACGGCTTCTACGCCGGGCTCTGGGGCAGCAACATCGATTTCGGCGACGACGGCGCGGAGGGTACCGACCTCAACGTCGAACTGGACCTCATTGCGGGCTACGCGGGATCGTTCACCGAAGACCTCGGCTACGACGTGGGTGCCACCTACTACAAGTACCTGGGTGACGACGACGTGGACTTCGATTACCTCGAGGTCTACGCGGGCCTGAACTACAAGATGCTGTCCGGCATGCTCTGGTACGCCCCTGACTTCGGCAATTCGGGCGAAACCGCCTGGTACGGTGAGCTGAACGCCGAAGTACCCATCGCCTGGGATGTTGCCCTCCTATTGCACGCGGGCTACAACTTCGGTGATTACTGGAAGAACACCGACGAGATCGGCTACGACGAGTTCGTGGACTGGTCCGTGGGGCTCGGTCGCTCCTTCGGCCGCTTCGACTTCGAGCTGAAGTACATCGACGGCAGTGACCTCGAGGAGGCGGACGGGACCGAGGACGACGTCTTCACGTCCGAGAGCAAGGTCTTCGCCAGCATTTCCACCACCTTCGGCGGCGAAGAGTAACGGGCGCTTCATCCGCAGGCTACCGACACCGGGCCCCGCGCAGCCTCCCGGGTTGCGCGGGGCTCAGTGCTTGTCGGCCCTGGCCATCTGGGCTTCGAGGGCCACCCGCCGTTCCTGCCGGCGCATGTAGAGCGCTGAAACCAGCACGCCGAAGCCCACGATCATCACCATGATCGTGGCCAGGGCGTTGATGTCCGGGCTCACGCCAAGGCGAACCTTGGAGAAGACCACCATCGGCAGCGTGGTGGAGCCCGGGCCGGCCACGAACTGGGAGATGACGAGGTCGTCCCAGGAGAGCGTGAACGCCAGCAGCCATCCGGACAGGATGGCGGGCAGGATCAGGGGCAGCGTGATCCGGAAGAATACCTTCGCCGGCCGGGCGCCGAGGTCCATCGCCGCTTCCTCGAGGGAGTCGTCGAACGTCGCGAGGCGCGACTGGACCACCACCGTCACGTAGGCCATCGAGAACGTGATGTGGGCGATCGTGATCGTGACGAATCCCCGGCCTTGTGGCCAGCCGATCAGCTGCTCGAGGAATACGAACAGGAGGAGCAGGGAAAGGCCGGTTATCACCTCGGGCATGACCAGAGGCGCCGTAGTCATGCCCGACAACAGCGTCCGGCCCTTGAAGGGGCCGAAGCGGGCCAGCACGAGGCCGGCCAGCGTGCCGAGGATCACGGCGCCGGTGGCCGTGACCGCCGCCACCTTGATGGACAGCCAGGCCGCGCCGAGGATCTGGTCGTTGCTGAGCAGGGCCCGGTACCACTTGAGGGTCGGTGAGTCGTCGGCGTCCCAGACCGTTACCAGCCGGGAATTGTTGAACGAGTACACGATCATCGAAAGGATCGGCACGTACAGGAACGCGAACCCGAAGAACAGCGCAAGGCGCCGGAACAGGCTGCGGGACTTCATTTCCGCGCCCCCGCCAGCTCCCGGTTCTGGAAACGCTGGAAGAGCACGATCGGCACCACCAGCAGCAGCAGCATGGCGATGGAGACGGCGCTGGCGACCGGCCAGTCACGATTCGCAAAGAACTCGTCGGAAAGCACCCGCCCGATCATCAACTGGTCGGAACGGCCAAGCAACGACGGGATGACGTATTCCCCGACCGCAGGGATGAATACGAGCAGGGAGCCGGCCACGATGCCAGGGAACGACAGGGGCAGCGTGATTCGCAGGAACGACTTGATGGGGCTCGCGCCGAGGTCGGCCGCCGCCTCGAGCAGGGTCAGGTCATGCTTCTCCAGGTTCGAGTAGAGCGGGAGGATCATGAACGGCAGGTACGAGTACACGATGCCGATGTACACGGCGAAGTCGGTGTACATCATCGTGTACGGGCCGAGGCCCACCAGCCCCAGTGCCTGGTTGATGAGGCCATCGGTCTTCAGCAGACCCACCCAGGCGTAGACCCGCAGCAGGAACGAGGTCCAGAACGGCAGGATGATCAGCATCAGCCAGACGTTGCGCAGGGTGGGGGTGGAGCGGGCAATGGCATAGGCCATCGGGTAGCCCACCAGCAGGCAGAACAGGGTAGAGACCGCCGCCACCTTGACCGAATACAGGTACGAGCTCGTATAGAGCGGATCCGTGAACAGGTAGGCATAGTTGCCCATGTTCACGTTGATCGCGTAGGCCGCCTCGCTGACCTTCTCGATGAGAGGCGCGTAGGGTGGCATTGCCAGCCGCACCTCGGAGAACGAAAGCTTGAAGACGATGATGAACGGTACTGCGAAGAACAGGAACAGCCACAGGAAGGGCACGCCGATGACCAGGCGCTGCCCGGACCAGTGCTGCCGCACGTACTGGGACCAGCGGGGCGGGCCGTAGCGGTAGAAGAGGGAGAAGATCAGCCCGAGGCGCCCGGCGCCCCACGCGTCGATCGGGGGCTTCTGGGGCTGGCGGACCTGGGACCTGGCCATGGGGCTACTGGGTCAGGACCACCGGGCTCGATGCATCCCAGGAGAGCCATACGGTCTCGTCCCAGGAAATACGCTCGCTGAGCTGCCGGACGGAGTTGGGCAGGGTCACGCGCACCATCTTGCCGCCGTCGAGCTGCACGAGGTAGACGGACATGTCGCCCATGTAGGCGACGTCCCGGACCACGCCCCGGGCCCGGTTGTCAGGACCGGGCGGCTCTTCCCGGGCGATGTCGATCTTCTCGGGGCGGATCGCCGCCCAGACCGCGGCTCTCGGCGCGGCACTGATGCCGTGGTTCACGAAGATGGTGCAGGGGAGTTCGGGGGTCTCAATGCGCACGTAGTCGGGTTCGTCCTCGACCATGCGCCCCTCGAACATGTTGACCGACCCGATGAAGTCGGCGACGAACTTGGAGTTCGGATACTCGTAGATCTCCGTGGGCGTGCCCACCTGCACGATCTCGCCCCGGTCCATGACGCCGATGCGGGAAGCGAGCGTCATGGCCTCCTCCTGGTCGTGGGTCACGACGACGAAGGTGACTCCCAGCTTCTCCTGGAGGTTGATGAGTTCGAACTGGGTGGCCTCCCGAAGCTTCTTGTCGAGGGCCCCGAGTGGCTCGTCGAGGAGCAGCAGCTTGGGCTTCTTGACCAGGGCACGGGCCAGCGCGACGCGCTGGCGCTGGCCGCCGGACAGCTGGTGCGGCCTGCGCTTCGCCAGGTCCTTGAGCTTGACGATGTCAAGCATCGCGGCCACCCGCTCCGCAATCTCGGACCGTGGCAGCTTCTCCTGCTCGAGGCCGAAGGCGACGTTGCCTTCCACGGTCATGTGGGGAAACAACGCGTAGGACTGGAACATCATGTTGACCGGCCGCTCGTAGGGGAGCGTGTCGGCCATGTCCTGGCCATCGATGAAGATGCGGCCGGAGGTCGGCGACTCGAAGCCTGCCAGCATGCGGAGGAGGGTGGTCTTGCCGCAGCCCGACCCGCCGAGCAGGCAGAAGATCTCGCCCTTGAAGATGGTCAGGGAGACGTTGTCCACCGCCACGAAGTCACCGAAGCGCTTCGTGACGTGCTCGATCCGGACGTACTCATTGGTCCGGTCCACCGGCCGTGGCGGGCCCACGCCCTCCACGGCATTGCTCGCCTGCCGCTCGCCCATGGGCAGGCCTACTTGCCGGTCTTGAAGCGGGTCCAGCTCCGGATCAGCAGCCGTGTGAACTGGGCGGACTCCGCCAGGTCCGGCACGAGCTTCGGCTTGACCTCGGCGGACGGGTAGATGCCGGGATCAGTCCGGATCTCCTCGTTGATCTGCTCGAAGGAAGCCGCGTTGCTGTTGGCGAAATTCACGAAGTTGGAATTCCTGGCGGCCACGTCGGCCCGCAGCAGGTAATCGATGAAGATGTGGGCGTTCTTCACGTGCTTCGCATCGGCCGGAATGGCGAGCATGTCGAAGAACATCACGGCGCCCTCCTTCGGGATCCGGTACTTGATCACCACGCCGTTGCCGGCCTCGTCGGCCCGGTCCCGGGCCTGCAGCACGTCGCCGCTCCAGCCGAGGGCCAGGCAGATCTCGCCGTTGGCCAGGTCCTCGATGTATTTGGAGGAATTGATGTACTTGACGTAGGGCCGGATCGAGGTGAGTACCTTCTCCGCGGCAGCTAGGTCGTCCGGGTTCTCGCTGTTGGCTTCCTTGCCCAGGTAGATGAGCACGGTGCCCACGACCTCGGAAGGCGCATCCAGGATCGACACGCCGCAGTCCTTGAACTTCGACACGACGTTCGGGTCGTAGAACATCGCGAAACTGTCGACCGGCGCGTCCGGCATGGCGGCCAGGATCTTCGCTTCGTTGTAGCCGACCCCGGAAGTACCCCAGAGGTAGTTCACCGAGTGCTCGTTACCCGGGTCGTGCAGGGCGACCTGGGCGGTGATTTCCGCATCCTGGTTCGCGAGGTTCGGCAGGCGGGATCGGTCCAGCTTCTGGAATACACCCGCCTTGATCTGCCGCTCCAGGAACGAGGCGGAAGGCACCACGATGTCGTAGCCGGTGCTGCCGGCGAGCAGCTTGGTCTCCAGGACCTCGTTCGAGTCGAACACGTCGTACTTGACGGTGATCCCGGTTTCCTTCTGGAAGTCGTCGATGACCGTGGGATCGATGTAGTCGGACCAGTTGTAGACGTTGAGGACCTTCTCCTCGTCTGTATCCAGCGTGGCGGGGGCGGCGGCTCCCGGCGCACTGGCGGCATCGCCAGTAGCCGCGGCGGGCGGCTCGGCGGGCTTCTGTCCGCAGCCGGCGAGAAACAACGCGAGGCCGAGGACCGAAACCGCGGCAATCAGCGGGGGGGACGCATGGGGAACTGCACCAACGGTGACGACGTGCGCCGGATTCTTCATGATTGTTCTCCCGGGACGGCAGTGACAGGAAGCAGTCACTGCCACTTATATACCAGCCACGGGGAACTGAGAAGGCTGCGGGCCCCCCGGCGCCCAGGGGGGGGCAGTCATGTGGGGCAGTCAGCCCCGCGCCGGGCGGCGCGGGGCCGGGCAGGCGTCAGATGCGCGAGGCGTAGATGCCCCAGAGCCGGGCAAGCGACGCGGCGTCCGCGCCCTTCACGTTGGAGAAGGCCTTGCGGGCCTCGCCGCCGTTCTTGAGCTGGACCTGGCTGCGGCCAATCAGCATCCAGGCATCGTCCGGGTTTGCGCCCTTGCTGGCCTCCATCTGCTGCAGGGCCCGCTTGCCGGCCGCCAGGGCCTTGTCGGCCTGGCCGTAGCTGAGCAGTACCGTGCCGGCGCGGAGCAGCTGCTCCGCGGATTGGGCATTGCCGGCCTGCTGGGCCAGCTGGCCCAGGGTGGGCTGCTGGGCCTTCACCTTGTTCCGGGCGTCGGCAAGGATGCGCTGGTTGCGGGCATCGGTGGTGTCGAAGAGCTTCTTCTCCGTGCACTTCTCGACGAACTTGAGGGCCTCGGCGGGCACGTTGGTCACGATGGCGGTGATCGCGGCTTCCCGGCAATCGTCGGGCTTGGCCAGCAGGTCGAGCCGGTCCATGAGGCGGTAGACGTTGATCGCCACCTCCTCATTGCCGGCCGCCTGCTTGCGCAGGGTGCTGGCCATCATCGTGAAGTTCTCGTTGGTCGGGTACAGGGCGATCAGCTTGTCCGTGGTCGCGGCCACGCCCTTGGCGTCGCCCATGGCGCTGTAGGACTGCAGCAGGATGCGCAGCCAGTTCTCGGAAGGCTTGGCCGTCTGGCGCACGGCCGTCTGCACGGAGGCAATCGCCGCCTTGTGGTTGCCCTGCAGCTGGTAGGCCTGGCCGAGCATGGCGTTCATGGCCGGGTCGTTGCCCCCCACCGCCTTCAGGTAGCGGGTCGAGTAGTCCACGACCTTGTTGAGGTTGCGGGGCGACTGGAAGTTCAGCTGGGCGAGCTGCTTCAGCCGGTCATTGACCTGCCCGGCCGGCAGCTGGCCGGAGTTCAGGCTCTTCTCGAAGGCGGCTGCGGCGGCGGCGTAATTGCGCTGCTGGCTGTAGATGAACCCGTAGGTTTCGTTGATCTTGAACTGCTCGAAGGCGGTCTTGCCGGCCACCCCGTCGGCGACCTTGAGCTTGGCGAGCGCGGGAGCGTATTGCCCCTTCTTGCCGAGGGCGAGCGCCTCGGCCAGGGGGTCGCCCACCTTCTTGCTCACCTTGGCCTGCTGGGCCAGGGCGGGGGACGGTGCCACCAGGCCGCCGACCGTCAGGCTGGCCGCCAGGGACAGGGAAACCGCGAGCATGAACTTCTTCAACATGGGACCGTCCTTCGGAAACTGCTACTGCCGGCCTGCGTGCACGATCCAGAGCTCTGCCAGCTGGGCATACTCCGGGCCGGTGACCGCGGCAAACGCCTTCACCGCCTCGGCGGTGTTGTTGTTAAGGATATACGCTCTGCCGAGGGCCAGGTTGGCCTCGTCAATGCTCTTGAGGCCGCCCTTCGCGATGCCGCGCTGGATGGCCTCCAGGCCCTTGGCAGGCTGGTCATAACTCAGGTAGGCCTCCCCGAGTCGCACGTCGGCCTCGCCGGCCTTCGCCGCCTGCGCCTCCTTCTCGAACTGGGGCAGGGTTTTGCGGTCGGACTCCGCCAGCTGCCGGTATTCGTCCCGGGCGGCCTGGCTCCTCGCCTTGTCCCCGCTGTTCTCCAGCACCCCGGAGGCGAAGCCCTTGTCCATGAACTGGACCGCTTCCCCAGGGGAGCCGAGAAGCTTGGCGGCATTGGCAGCCTCCAGGTAATCGTCCGGCTGGTCCATGGCGTCGGCCACGTACATCAGCCGAAAGATCTGCAGGATCTGGCGATCCTTGCCGGCCGCCTGGCCGAGCAGTCCACGCTTCAGCGTGTTCCAGTGGTCCTGGTTCGGGTAGTAGCGCACCAGGTCCATCGTGGCCTCGGCGACGCCGGGCGAATTCTTGAGCTTGGCGTAGGCGCTCTGGAGCACGAGCAGCCAGCTCTCCTCGGGCTTCTTCCCCTCCGCCTTGGTGACATCCACGGCCTCCTTCATGAAGGTCGCGGCCTCGCCCGGGTTGTCACCGAAGTAGGCGGACTGGCCCGCGTAACCCAGCATGACCGGGTCCCGCGTGCCGCTGGCCTGAAGCCAGCGCTTGGCGTAGTCGCCGGACTTCGCGAGGTCCTTGGGGTCGGTCTGCAGGTAGAGCTGGGAGAGCAGTCGCAGCCGGTTGTTGAGCTGCTCGGCGGGCAGCAGCCCGGAGGCGAGGCCCCGCTCGAAGGCGCCGGCCGCGTCGTTGTACCTGGCCTGCCGGAGGGCCGCGATGCCGGCCACCTCGTCCAGCTGGAACTGCTCGAAGGGGGTCTTGTCGGGCACGGCATTGGCCTTGGCCAGTTCGGCTTCGGCCTCGGGGAACTTGCCCGCCTCGATGGCCGCCAGGGCGGCCTGCAGCGGCTTCAGCACCTTCGGGTTGATCTTGGGGCCAGACTCCTTGCCCTTCTTGGCCGCCTGGGCGACGGCGATTTCGGGCACCGCGACGGCAATGAGCGAGACACCCGCGAGGGCGAGGGCCGTAGAGGCGAGCAGGGAGGCGATCTTGTGCATGGTCAATCTCCACTCAACTGGTGACCCAAGGGCCACGGGCGGATGTTCCGCCAGGCGGGTGAATCAGGTCTGAATCCGGCCGGGCCGGAGCCTGCTGCCCGGGACCGGGCGGCGGGCCGTTACTGGAACTTGTCGGTTCCGACGATGCCCATCTTCACCATGCTGTTGCGCTGCGCACTCGCGAGCACCTGCGCTACTGCGTCGTAGCGTGCCCGGGGGTCCGCCTCGATGGCGACCTGGGGCTGGGGATCCTTCTGGGACTCGGTCTTAAAGTAGCGCTCCAGCGTGGCCAGGTTCGGCACGGGCGTGCCATTCCAGGTGATCGTGTTGTCGTAGTCCACGAGGATGTTGATGACCTCGGGCGGCACGGTGGGCGGCGCGTTGTCCGGCCGCGGCATGTCGAGCTTGACCGCGTGGGTCATCACCGGGAGGGTGACGATCAGCATGATGATGAGCACCAGCATCACGTCGATGAGCGGCGTGGTGTTCATCTCCATCATGGGGGCGCCCTCGCCCCCGCTGGAACCTACGGACATACCCATGATTGCTCTCCTAGCGGGTCCCGCGGTTCGGTTCCGAGATGAAACCGACCTTCTGGATGCCGCCCTGCTGCAGCTGCAGGATCACGCGACCCACGTTCTCGAAGCGGGTGCTGCGGTCGCCCCGGACGTGGATCTCCGGCTGGGGAACCGTGACTGCGGCGCTGCGGATGAGGTCCTGGAGGGCCTGCGGGCTCGGGACCAGGGACTCCTTCCAGTAGATGTTGCCCTTCGAGTCGACGGCAATCGTGATGTTCTCGGGCTTGGTCTCGGTCGCGATGTTGGTGGCCTTCGGGAGGTCCAGCTTCACCGTCTTGGTGATCACGGGTACCGTGATCAGGAAGATGATGAGCAGCACGAGCATGACGTCCACGAGCGGCGTCGTGTTGATCTCGGACAGGATCGCGCCGCCCGCGTCACCGTCGCCTGACTGAACATTCATGCCCATGCTGCTTCTCCGTGCCGTGCCGACCGGCGGCTACTTGCGGGCGCCGCGGGCCGCCACGTCGCCCACGAGGGCGGCGTAGAGGTCGTTGGTGAAGTAGCGCAGCTGGTCCAGGATCGCCTTGTTCCGGCGCAGGAGCCAGTTGTAGCCCAGCACCGCCGGGACGGCCACCGCGAGGCCGATGGCGGTCATGATGAGCGCCTCACCCACCGGGCCGGCCACCTTGTCGATGCTCGCCTGGCCGGCCACACCGATGGCGATGAGGGCGTGGTAGATGCCCCACACCGTGCCGAACAGACCGACGAAGGGCGCCGTGGAACCCACGGACGCCAGGAACGACAGGCCGCGCTGCAGGTCGTTGGTCATGCGGTCCACGTTCTGTTGCAGCTTGGCGCTGATCCACTCGGCCACCGGGACATGCTCGGTCAGCTTGCCCTCGTGGTGTTCGCTGGCCTTGATGCCGCTCTCCACCATGGCCCGGAACACGTTGCCCTTGCCGGTGAGCTTGTTCAGCCCGTCGTTCAGGGAATTACCGGTCCAGAAGTCCCGGCTGGCTTCCTTGGCCTGCTTGAGCAGCCGTGCCTGCTCCCACAGCTTGGTCAGGATGATGAACCAGGAGTACAGGGACATCAGCACCAGGATGATGAGGGTGCCGCGGGCCACGAAGTCACCCTGGCTCCAGAGCTCGGCAAGGCCGTAGGGATTCTCGGCCTCGTTCGGGGCGAGCCCGACGTCCATGGCAGCGTCGTCCGTCGGCGCGGGCGCCATGTCCATGCTGCCGGCGTCCATCGGCACGGTGCCGTCCACCGGCGCGGTCGGGTCCAGCGCCGGGTCCACGGGGATGGTGCCGTCCGCCCCGGGGATGGCCAGGTCGGCGGGGGCCGCCGTATCCGTGTCCGTGTTCTGTGCCAGCTGAATGCTATCGCCTGCCATGACTCACTTACCTTGAATGTTGCCCGGTTGCCCGTGGCTTAAAAATCAACCCTCGATCTTGAACGTCACCTTGACCGAGTGCCATGTCGTCACTGGTTTGCCGTCCTCCGTGCCCGGCGTGAACCGCCAGGCCCGCAGGGCATGCTTCAGAGCCGCTTCGTCGAGCCGCGCCTTGCCGCTGCTCGTCTGGACCTTGGCGTCCTGGACCTTGCCGTCGGGGCCGACGAGCACCTGCAGGACGACCGAGCCTTCCTCGCCGAGCCGCCGGGAGGTGGGCGG
>ERZ761602.6165-NODE-6165-length-13614-cov-4.533078_pt1 | contig 13614 bp, 10 predicted proteins | sample MGYA00512165_ERZ761602 | MGnify/ENA primary metagenome ERZ761602 (study PRJEB28899, sample SAMN02445085) | bioreactor sludge metagenome | biome: EBPR sludge; isolation source: Thorneside wastewater treatment plant | place: Australia: Brisbane, Thorneside...
GGGGGATGTAGCCGCGATAGAGGCTCGCCCACATGCCGTCGGAGAGCGAATCGCCCATCACCACGATGTGGAACGGCCGCGGCGCGCCCGTTTCCTTCTTCGCCTCCTCGGTCTTCGGCTGGCCCTCCTTCGCAGTCTCGGCCTGCGCGCCGGCGAAAGGCGCGGCCAAGAAGGCGAGCAACGCGAAGAAGCTGAGTGCAAGGCGCATCGATCGGTCCCCGTCGGAAACTGCGGCCCGGCGCGTGAAGATTCAGGGGCCTCGAAAGGCGCGCGGACTATGCATAAGCGGATCGCCGGATTCAACCAGCGCGCGGCGCCGCGCGATTCCGATTAAGGTTTATGGGAAGGTAACTCCGCGCGCGCCGGAGCTTCGGGCAAGAGCGAGGGGAATCGCGCGCGGATCGCCGTCAGCACGTGCGCGGCGACGCGGTCGTAGCCGAACTCCCAGAAATGAACCCCGTCGGCGTGCCGGAAGCGGCGCTTGCGGCCCTTGCCGGTGGCCAGATGCTCCACGAACGCGCCGTCGGCGTCGGCCGTGAAGCCGGCGATGTCGAGGAACCGCGCGCCGTGGCGCTCGGCATGCTCCTGGTGCAGCCGGCTGATGATCCGCATGCCGCGGTCGTATGCGGCGTCGCGCATCACGGGCAGGCCGACCCACAGCACCGGAATGCCCCGTTGCTGGGTGCGGGCGAGGAAATGGGTGAGGTGCTGGCTGTAATAGGCGTACCAGAGCGGCGACTCGAACAACGCCCGTTCGTGGCCGTCGAGCGACACGGCGCGCTGGCGGTCGTTGGCGCCGGTGTGGACGATCAGCAGGTCGATCCGCGGCCGTTCGAGCAGCCGTTCGAGCGGCTCGTCGTAGAAATCGCCGTTGAATCCGGTCGAGGCGCGCGTCGCGTTGACGATGCGGATGGCGGGATCGCGCGCGAACTGCCGGTAGAGGCTGGCCCACAGGCCCTCGGCGAGCGAGTCGCCGATCACGGCGATCGTCACCGGCCGCGGCGTCTCGGTTCGCGCGGCCATCTCTGCGCGCGCCGCCGGATGAACAGCGAGGGCGATCAGCGCGAGGACGGCGGCAAGGCGCAAGCGGCAGGCTCCGGCGGTCGGCGACATCGAACGCCGCGATGTTGCCGCTGCGGCGCGGTTCGCGCAATCCGTGGCACTGCCTGTGGATCGAATTTTCTGCCGCGCGGTCAGCGCGGGCGAACGCGGCTCGTCGGCTGCGCCGTGAAGGGATCGTCGGGCCAATAATGCTTCGGATAGCGGCCGCGCAGATTCCCGCGCGCGTCGGGATAGCCGCGCCGCCAGAAGCTGACGAGGTCGCGCGTGACCTGGATCGGCCGTTGCGCCGGCGAGAGCAGGTGCAGCAGCAGCGGCACGCGCCCGCCGCAGATCGCGGGCGTGGCCGTCGCGCCGAACATCTCCTGGATGCGGACGGCCAGGATCGGCTCCGAACCCGAGACGTAGTCGATGCGCGCATGCCGCCCGCTCGGCACGGCGATGTCGGTCGGCGCCTCGCGGTCGAGCCGCTGCTTCAGCTTCCAGCCGAGCATGGCCTCGAGCGCGCGGGCGAGCGGAATCCGGCCGAAATCGGCGCGCCGTGCGATGCCGCTGAGGAACGGGGCGAGCCATTCGTCGAGCGCGCCCAGCAGCGCCGCGTCCGAAACGTCGGGCCACCCCCCCTCCGCGCCCTCGATCCGCCGCAGGAGCGCGATGCGCGCGCGCAGCGTCTCCGGCTCGCCCGCCCAGGGAAGGGCCGCGAGGCCGAGTGCGCGGACGCCGTCGAGCGCCGCTGCGGCAACCGCGGCCGGATCGGGCGACGCCAGCGGCGCCTCGGACAGGACCAGCGCATCGAGCGTCGTGCGCCGGCGCGCCTTGACCGCCGCCTCGCGCGCATCCCACTCGACCCGCTCCTCTGTGCGGATACGATCGGCGAACAGAGCCTCGAGATCGGCGCGTTCGAGCGGCGCCGCCCGGAAGATACGCGCGTCCTGCTTGTCGCCGTCGAGATCTGCGACGGCGAGATAGGGTGCCGCGGCCAGCGGATCGGCCTCGTCGCACCAGGCGCCGCGACCGTTGGCGAGGCGGAAGCTGCCGCGCGCCGCCGTGCCCGGCTCGCCGCGCCGCTGCGCGACGCGATCGGGAAAGGCGAGCGCCAGTAGCCGGCCGGCGGGCTGATCGTTGGCGCCGCCAGCGCCGGCCTGGAGCTGCCGCCGCCACATCTCGGCCACCCGCCGGATGCGGCCGCCGAGGCGGTCGGCGCCGTGCCCGCGCAACAGGCCGAGCCGCAGCCGGATGTCGATGCTCTTGAGATCGCGGCCGGGATCGCGCTCCTCGACCAGCGCGGCTAGATCGCAGGCCAGGGCGCCGGCGCCCATCGCCTTGCCGGCGATCATCATGTGCGCGAGGCGCGGATGCGCGCCGAACGCGGCCATCGCGCGGCCATGCGCGGTGACGGCCCCGGCCGCGGCGCCGCCGGTTTCGAGCGCGCCAAGGCGTTCGAGCAGCGCACGGGCCTGGGCCAACGCCTGCGGCGGCGGCGGATCGAGCCAGGCGAGCGACGCCGCATCGCGCGCGCCCCACACCGCCAGCTCGAGCGCCAGCGGCGCCAGGTCGGCGTCGCGGATCTCCGGCACCGGATATTGCGGCAGGCTCCTGTGCTCGGCCTCGCTCCACAGCCGGTAGCAGACGCCGGGCGCAACGCGCCCCGCGCGCCCCTTGCGCTGTTCGGCGGCCGCCTGCGACACGCGCACGGTTTCGAGCCGCGTCATGCCGCTGGCCGGCTCGAAGCGCGGCACGCGCGCGAGGCCGCTGTCGATCACGACGCGCACGCCCTCGATCGTCAGGCTGGTCTCGGCGATCGCCGTGGCGAGCACGATCTTGCGCTCGCCGGGCGGGCTGGGCCGGATCGCGGCGTCCTGCGCGGCGAGGTCGAGATCGCCATGCAGCGGTGCGACGTGCGTGCCCGCCGGCAGCACGCGCTCCCGGAGCCGCTCGGCGGTGCGGCGGATTTCGCCGGCGCCGGGCAGGAACACGAGCACGTCGCCGTCGCTTTCGCCGAGCGCGCGCCGGACCGCGGCGGCGACCGCGTCCTCGACGAACGTGCGCGGCTCCGGCCGCCCGAGCCAACGCGTCTCGACCGGATAGGCACGGCCTTGGCTCGCGATCGTCTCCGCCTTCATCAGGCGGGCCAGCGCCTCGCCCTCGAGCGTGGCCGACATCGCGACGAGGCGCAGATCGGGCCGCAGCGCGCCCTGCGCTTCGAGGCACAGCGCCAGCGCAAGATCGACATCGAGGCTGCGCTCGTGGATTTCGTCGAACAGCACGGCGCCGACGCCGTCGAGCTCCGGATCGGCCTGGAGCCGCCGGAGAAAGAGCCCGTCGGTCACAAGCTCGATGCGCGTGCGCGGCCCCACCTTGCTGTCGAGCCGCACGCGATAGCCGACCGTTTCGCCGACCGCTTCGCCGAGCCCGGATGCCATGAACCGCGCCGCCGCGCGCGCGGCGAGGCGCCGCGGCTCGAGCACCACGATCTTCCGCCCGCCGAGCCACTCCGCGTCGAGCAGCGCGAGAGGCACGCGCGTCGTCTTGCCCGCGCCGGGCGCCGCCTGCAGCACGAGGTTCGGCGCCCGCGCGAGCGCGCCGCGAATGCCGGGCAGGACCGAGTCGATGGGCAGCGTCATCGCGCCGATATGGCGACGAAGCGGTGCCGCGTGCAAGCACCCCTCTCCCGCAACGGGAGAAGGGATGCGCTACCCCCACACCTCCGCCGTGTTCGCCTTGTACCAGCTCTCGCCGTAGCGGGCCTCGGCCTTGCGGAAGGCGGGATCGGCCTGAGCCGGGCTCACGCCGCCGGAGTTCGGCACGGCGATCATCTTTCCGTCCTGGACCTTGTAGACGGCCGCGACGGAGATGCCGTAGTCCGGGCCGACGAGGCTGTAGCAGGTGTTGGCGAAGGACGCCGCCGCGGGCTCCTTGCCCTGGAGCATCGCGACGATCGCCGCCGCCGTCACCTTGCCCTGGCTCGAGGCCGAGAAGCCCGATTTCGGCATCGGCGCGGCGATCGAGGCGTCGCCGATCACGTGGATGTCCTTCTGCATGGTCGATTCGAACGTGGCCGGATTGATCGGGCACCAGTCGCCCTGCGCGACGCCCGCGGCCATCGCGATCGCGCCCGCCTTCTGCGGCGGGACGACGTTGACGACGTCGCCCTTGTGCTTCGCGCCGAGCTCGCACTCCAATTGGCGCGTCTTGGCGTCGACCTTGACCACCTTGCCGTCCTTCGACAGCGGCACCCACTCGATCATATCGCCGTAGAGCGCCTTCCAGCCGCCCATGAACAGGCCCTGCTTCGAGAACGCGTCCTTGGCGTCGAGGATCAGGATCTTCGACTTCGGCTTCTTGGTCTTGAGATAGTGCGCGATCATGCTGACGCGCTCGTAGGGCCCCGGCGGGCAGCGGAACGGATCGGCCGGCGCCGCGATGACGACCGTGCCGCCGTCTTTCATCGCCTCGAGCTGGCGGCGCAGCAGCGCGGTTTGCGGCCCGGCCTTCCAGGCGTGCGGCAGCAGCTGCGAGGCCGGCTCGTCGTAGCCGGCGATGGCGCCCCACTTGAAGTCGATGCCCGGCGAGAGAACGAGCTTGTCGTATTGCAGCGTCTGGCCGTTCGCCAGCGCTACGGTCTTCTTGGCCGCATCGACCTTCGTCGCGGTCGTATGAAGGACGTTGACGCCGTACTTGTTGCGCATAGCGGTGTAGTTGTGGGCGATGCTCGGCAGCGTCCGCAGGCCGCCCAGCACGAGGTTGCTGAACGGGCAGGTGTAGAAGGTCTGCGACGGCTCGACGAGCGTGACCTGGATGTTCTTGTCGAGCATGCGGAGGTATTTCGCGGTCGTGGCGCCGCCGAAGCCGCCGCCCACGACGACGACGCGCGGGCGCGCGCGCCCCTGGGCGAGGGCCGCGGGAGCGAAGCCGGCGAGCGCGGCGGCGCCGGCGGCACCGGCGGCGAATTCGCGGCGGGAAATGCGGGTCATGGCCTTCTCCCCTACTTCAACGTGGCGATGTACTTGGCGACGGCGGCGATCTCGTCGTCGCTGTAGCCCTTGGCGAGGCGGCCCATCACGGTGGCCGAATTTCCGCTGCGCCTGCCTTCGCGGAAATCGACGAGCGCGTTCTTGAGGAAATCCTCCGACTTGCCGGCGATGCTCGGGATATCGCCGCCGCTCTTGCCGCCCGGCCCGTGGCAGTTGAGGCACGACATCGCCAATATTCGGCCATCGGCCTGCTGCGCTTGCGCCGGCGCGATCCCGGCGGCGACGACCGCGGCTGCGGCCAGTAACAGACGTGTCATGATCTTGCCCTCCCCTTGCTCGTGGCGCCGGCGGCACAGCCATGCCGCCGCCTCGTGCCGCGATCATATTCGCTTGGCGTAGATTCACAATGCATCCGGCGCCCGCTCGGCGCGAATTCGTCTAAACGCCCGACGGAGTTTCGATGATGCCCGAGGGCGAAGCGGCTCAGATGCCGCGGTCGAGTGATGCCCGCTCCATGCGCCACATCAGCAGCCGGACCGAGATCACCGCGCCGCCGACGATGCCGGCGAGCGCGAGCAGGCTGCCGATGCCGAGCGTGGCCGCGCCCGTGATCCCCTGCCCCACGGTGCAGCCGGCCGCCATGACGCCGCCGAACCCCATCAGCGCGGCGCCGCCCATGTGCCGCAGCATGTCGTCGCGATCGGCGAACATCTCGATGCGGAACGTCTTGCCGGCGACCGCGGCGGCGAAGCTGCCGAGCAGGATGCCGAACACGACCGCGACGCCGAACGAGATCTTGGCCCCGGTGAATGTCATCAGGTACTGTAGCGCGTCGCCCGACGGGCCGATCAGCGTCAGCGAAACCGGCGGCACCGGCTCGAACTCGTCGGCGGCAAGCCAGCCCGTCGCCCACCAGCCAGCCGTCACAAGGGAACCGAGCGCCAGGCCGGCGACGATATCGCGCGCGCTCCGGCGGAAGCTGCGGTCCTTGAAGCACCACGCCGCGATCGCGACGGCGGCGAGACCGGCCACGACGGCGATCGCCGTCCCGGCACCGAGGCCGAACGCCGCGGATGCCAGCGACGGCAATCCCTGGCCGGGCAGCCCGGCCTTGCCGAGATCGGTTCCGACCGTCTCCACGGCGGTGCGCACGTAGTAGAGGAGCCCGCGCGCGGTCATGTAGCCGACGAGGCCCATGACGATGAAGACGACGAAGCTCTTGAGGCTGCCCGCGCCGACGCGGACGACCGTGCGGCTCGCGCAGCCGCCGGCCAGAACCATGCCGAAGCCGAACAGCAGGCCTCCGGCCAGCATCGCGATCCAGGCCACGCGTGGCGCGAGATAGAAGCTCTTGTCGATGGCGACGAGGCCGGTCAGCAGCAGCGCGTTCGTGCCGGCGATGGCGACGGCGATCGCCAGCAGCCACGCGCGCAGGCGCTTCTTGTCGCCGAGCGCCACGGCGTCGGAGATGGCGCCCATCGAGCAGAAATTCGTCCGCTGGACGACGGCGCCGAACAGCGCGCCGATGACGAGGCCGGACAGGACGAGGACGAGGGTGCTGCTCATGGTTCCGGACGCACGCAAAACAAAACCGCCGCAGCCTGCGCCGGGCGGTTTCACCCTCGCTTTAGCGGCTTTTCTCGAGCGCCCCGCAAGCTGACGATCAAATCGGCGCCGCCGGCAAAGTGAGGTTACGCTTGCGGCAAGTCAACCGCTTCCCCTCTCCGCTCGGGGGAAGGGAGGCTTCACCACGTATGCGCCTTGCCGCCGCTGGCGACCGATTCGTCGTGCTTCTTCTTGAAATAGTCGCGGAACCCGCCGGACTTGTAGCCCTCGTCCTGCACGAACTGGAACATCGCGAAGAACGGAAACGGGCGCATGTAGCCCGGCATGCGCGCCACCTCGATCTCGCGCCCGGACTTCTTCTCGTCGCCGATCTTGGCCGGGAAGAACTGCACCGTCGGCGTGAAGCGCACGCCGTATTTCTGCGCGAGCGCCTTTTCCGACAGTTCCTCGCCGTCGAAATCCTTCACCTTGCGGGCCCCCCAGAGATCGAGTTGCAGCACGACGTAGTGCTGCTGGATGTAACCGGCGATCTCTGGTTTCGCGAGATTCACGAGATGCGTCTCCTTGCAGTAGGGGCAGCCCTTCTGCTCCCAGAAGATCGCGAAGCGCTTGCCCTTCAGCGCCGCCTCCTCGAGATCCTCCTTGAGGTCGAGGAAGCTCTGCAGGAACCAGGGCTGGACGTAGAGCCCGTTCTCGCCGAGCGCCGGCCCCTTGGGCGGCTCGGCCGCGCGCGCGCCGATGGCCAGCACCGCGGCAGCGGCCACGAGGAAAGCGATTCTCAACGCCCGCATGAATACACTCCGGCAAGCACGCCGCCGGCGCCCTCGACGGCACCGCGCGGACCCCGTATTGAGCTTAGTCCGGGGGCGCGGCTTGTCCATGCGAGGTTAGGGATGCGTGGTTTGCGTCTGGTTAGCGCGGCGCTGTTTCTGGCCACGGCCCTGGCGGCGCCGCCGGCCACCGCAGACGAGGCCGCCGACGCGTTCCACGCCGCGGTGGCCGGCGCCTACCAGCATTACCGCGAAGCGATCCACTACTACGAAACCGGCAACAGCGATCTCGGCGAATTGGCGTTCGACCAGTTCCTGGCCGGCTGGAAGGCGCTGGCGGCGCGTTATGCCGGCAATCCGCCGCCGGCTTACGCCAAGGATGCCGATTTTGCCGAAACCCTGAGCGCGATCGAGGCCAAGGCGGCAAGCGCGGCCGGCGCGGCGCCGGCGGAAGCGCTGCTCGCCCTCAAGCCGATTCGCGGCGATCTGGCGGCGCTGCGCAAGCGCAGCGGGCAGCGCGTGTTCTCCGACTGCATCGACGCGATGAACGAGGCGATGGACCGGCTGTGGGACTACCGCCAGAAGCCGCCCGATGCGCGTCGCCTGCCCGCCTTCCAGACCGCGGCGCGCGAGACCGCGGCGCGCTACCGCGATTGCCTGGAACAGGCGCCGCCGGCGCTGCGCGAGACCGCGGAATTTCGCCGCATGATGGAGGGGGCGCTCGCCTCGCTCGCGCGCCTCGAAGCGGCGACGGAAGCCGAGCTGATCGTCAGCCTGCTGCGCGAGCTGCGCTCGTTCGACAAGCTGATCTGGCTGCGGTTCGGATAGCGGGCGCCGGCCTACTCGGCGAGCACCCACGCCCCTTGCTGCAGGCAGAACATGGCCTCGGCTCGTCTCGTCTCGCCGGCGCGGGTCACGGCCAGTTCGGCGCGGCGGCAGACGGCGCCGTCGCGCGTCTCCGCGCCGGAGAGCTTGATCGTGCCGCTGGTCTGGCTGCGCGCGTTGGTCCAGCGCGTGACGGCGCCGGGATCTGCCGTCGCGAGCGCCTGGCGCAGGGTCCGCTCGACGAGCGTGCAATCGCTCGGATCGGCGAACGCGTTGGCGAGCGCCTTGGGCATGGTCGCGCAGGCGACGGGCGCCCCCGGCGCCGTCGGCGGCGCAGGCTCGGCGGGAGGCGCCGATTCCCGTTGGGCTTGCTTCGGCCGGTCGACCGGCGCGCGCTCGTCGCGCGTGGCGATCCCGGGCGGCGCCGCGGCCTCGTCGGCGCGCATCGCAGAGCGCAGATAGTCGAGGCCGGGGCCCACGGCGACGATCACGAGCAGCGCGCTCGCGGCGATCCAGCCCCAGGCGCGCCGGCCGCCGCTGCGCGCGCGCGATCCGGCCGGTCGAGGCGCGGCCTGCGTCGCAGGGCGCGGCGCGGCCTGCGTCGCAGGGCGCGGCGCGGCGCCCGGCGATGCGCCGATGTCCGGACGATCCACCGTCGTGCCGGGCTGGACGGAGGGAAGCGACGGATCGGGCGACGCTTCCGCGGGCTGGATCGCGAAGGCCTGCGGCTCGGGTACGCGTCCCGTCCCGGCGAGAGCCCGGAACTCCGCGATCGACTGCGGACGGGCGCTTTCCATCAGCGCCAGCGAACGCGCGATCACGTCCCGCAACGCGGGGGACAGGGGCTCCGACACGAGCGCTTCGACCGGCGTCAGCGGATCGGGCTGGCCGCGCACCTTGGCGATAAGGCGATCAGGCGACTTCACCGGCGGCGTGCCGGCGAGCGCGCGGTAGAGCGTGGCGCCGAGACCGTAAAGATCGGTCCACGGCCCCTGCCGGCCATGGCTGTCGTATTGCTCGTAGGGCGCATAGCCTTCGGAGATCACGGCCGTGCGCGTCAGCGCGGAGGCTTCGGCGGCGGCCAGCCGCGCGGAGCCGAAATCGACGAGCATCGCGCGCCCGTCCGGCGCCAGCAGGATGTTGTCCGGCTTCACGTCGCGGTGCAGGAAGTTGCGCGCGTGCACTTCCGCGAGGCCGTCGAGCAGGCCCGGCAGGAACCAGCGCACTTCGCCCTCGGCGAGCCGCTGCCGGCGTTTCAGCACCGCGCCGAGGCTTTCGCCCGAAACGAACTTCATCACGATGTAGGCGGTGCCGTGCCGCTCGAAATAGCGCAGCACCGGCACGATGTTCGGATGATCGAAGCGCGCGAGCGTCTCGGCCTCGCGCAGGAAGCGATCGAGCAGCTGGCGATAGGCCTCGCCGTCCTGCCGGCGCAGCGAACGCACCTCGCGGCTGCCCGAGACGCGCCCGGCGATGCTGGCCGGCAGGAACTCCTTGATCGCGACGCGACGCGGCGCGCCGCGCGAGAGCGCGATCTCCTCGGCGAGGTAGGTGACGCCGAAGCCGCCCGCGCCGAGCACGCCGGTCAGGCGGTAGCCCTCGAACTCGGTGCCGGCGGAAAGCGCGGAAAGATGGGACTCGTTCATCGAAGCCGACGCCTCCGGCGCTAACGCAGCGCCTTCAGCCGCGCTTTGGCCGGCTCATAGCCCTTCTGCGCCGCGCGCTCGTACCAGAGGCGGGCTTGGCGCGCATCCTTGCCGACGCCGGCGCCCTTCTCGTAGGCCTCGGCGAGCAGGGCCATGCACCATTCGTCGCCCTTGTCGGCGCCCTGGCGGAACAGCTTCGCGGCCTCGGCGGCGTCGGCCTTGACGCCCTCGCCGTCGCGATGGAAGAGGCCGAGACGGCAGAGGCCTTTGGGGTAGCCCTGATCCGCCGATTTCCGCGCCCAATGCACGGCGCTCTCGTCGTGGCGCGCGATGCCGCTGCCGGTCGCGAAAGCCTGCGCGAGATTGAACTGGCCGACGGCATTGCCGCCCTCGGCCGCGCGCCGGAACCAGTTGTAGGCCTCGACCGCGTCTTTCGGCATGCCCTGTCCTTGCGCGAAGCAGAGGCCGAGCTGGTTCTGCGCGCCGACATGGCCGAGCGCGCCGGATTCGCGATAGAGCACGCAGGCGCGCGAGGCGTTCTTCTTCTCGTGCAGTTCCTTCTGCGCGAGATCGAACAGCGCGTCGGCGCGCACGCGATTGGTGAGGTAGGCCTCGTAGTCTCGCACCCGATGGCGCTCGTACTCCAAATCGTCGAGCAGCCGCTGCACCTCGGCGACGGCGCCGGCAAGCTTGGCGCGCAGCGGATGATCGGCGGCGAAGCCGTCGAGCGCCTGCTCGGCCTCGCCGAGCTTGTTCGAGGCGCCGGAGAAATCGAACTTGCGCGCGGCAGCGACGCCTTCGTCGATCAGCAGATCGGCCTTGCGCTCGAGCGCGACGCGGCCCGCCTCCCAGTCGCGGCGCGCGCGTTCGACGCGCGCACGGCCGGCGGCGACGGTATCGGAGCCGGGCAGCACGGCAGCGGCTTCCTCGATCAACGCTTCGGCCGCGGTCCAATCGCGGCGCTGGGCGGCCTCGTCGGCGCGCGCCACGCGCCGCGCGGCCTCGGCGATCAGGACGCCGCGCAGCTCGGAGAGTTTCGCGTCGTTCGGCGCGAGGCCCTCGGCCGCGATCAGCAGCGTACGCGCGCCGGCCCAGTCCTGTTTCGCCAGCGCTGCTTCGATCTTGGGGACGGCTTCGCGCAGTGCGGCGGCGGCGCGCACGGCCCGCTCCGCCTCGGCGCGCCGCCGGTCTTCCTCCGCACGCCGCGCCTCTTCGGCCTTGCGCGCCTCGTCCGCCTTGCGGGCCTCGTCGGCCTTGCGCGATTCCTCGGCCTTGCGCGCCGTATCCGCCTTCTGCGCTTCAGCGGCCTGGCGCTGCGCCGCCGCGCGGCGCTGTTCGTCGTCGCGGCGCGCGTCGGACGAAGCGGGCGCCGCGCTCCGGCCGGTGCCGGCCTCGTATTGGCGCCAGCCGAGCAGTCCCGCCGCGAGCACCGCGCCGAACGCGACGATCCAGATCCACGTGCGCGGCATCGCGCGGCCCGCGGCCGCCTTGCCCGGCTCAGGGGCCGCCTTCGGTGCCGCGGTCGGCGGGGCGCCGGGCACGGGGCCGGCCAGCGGCGGCGGCGTGTCGGGCAGCGGCGCGCGCCGGCGCAGCCCGCGCACCTTGTGCACGGGCGCGATCTCGCGCGTCCCGCTCGGCGGCGGCACTTTCGCCGTATCGAGGTCGAACAGCAGCGGCTCGTCCGCCCGGCGCCGGGCCGGGGCATCAGGCGCGCCCTCCGGCGCGCGTGCGAGCGCGGCGCGGAATGCGGCCAGCGATTGCGGCCGCTCGCGCTCGGCCAGCGCGAGCGCGCGGTCGATGGCGGCGAGGAGGCCGGCGCCGCAGCCCTCGATCTGCTGCGCCGCCCGATAGGGATCGGGCGCGCCGCGCTCGAGCGCCGCGAGGCGCGCTGCGCCCGGCGGCGGCGCCACCCCGGCGACGGCGCGGTAAAGAACGGCGCCGAGCGCATAGATGTCGGTCCACGGCCCGACCGAGGCCCGCATGTCGTAATTCTCGAACGGCGCGTAGGCGCTCCAGCTCGCCTCGGACTCGGCGCCGGCGCCGCGCGTCGCCGGCGTCGGGCGCGGCGCGCCGAACCCCGCGAGCACCGGCACGCCGCCGGGACGGAACAGGATGGCGGCGGGGTCGATCCCGCCGTGCACGAGGCCCACGCGATGAACCTGCTCGAGGCCGTCGAGCAGCGGCGTCAGCAGGAAACGGATCTCGGCCTCGGGCAGCTTGCCGCGCCGCTCCAGGATCGCCGCCAGGCTCTGCCCTTCGACGTATTCCTCGACGAGGTAGGCGGTGCCGTTCTCCTCGACCAGGCCGAGAATGCGCGCGACATTCGGGTGCTCGATCGAGGCGAGCGCTTCGGCTTCCTGGCGCAGCCGCGCCAATCCCCAGTCGAAATCGGGCCGGTCGGAAGCGCGCAGCGCCCGTACCGCGTAGCTGTCGGACCGGCGCGCGGCGAGGCCGGCCGGCATGTATTCGCGCAGCACGACGTGGCGCTGCTCACCCTTCGCCGCGCCGGCCGAAGCGGCGAGATACGCCAGGCCGAATCGCCCGCCGCCGAGCAACGCGAGAATCCGCATCCCGCCCACGGCATGGCCGAGGGGCAGCGGGCTGCGCGCTTGCGTTTGCGGAGGGCTGATCGAAGGGTCCGACACGGGCGGGCGGCGCATCCGGTTCGATGGCGACGGCGCCGTCATACATCCTTGCTCGGTTGCGCGATAGCGCCTTCGTCCCTCCCATAACGCCGCGACTCGGCGAGCTTCACGCAACGCCGCAGCGGCGGAATTCTTCTGCATCGCGCCGATACGCGGCGAGTCCGCCACGCCGCCCGGCCTACCGCTCGGCGACACGCGGCGGGCGAATTCTCCATCGCCGCCGCACGCGGAGCGTGCAGCCGAGGCATCCGCAAGCCGCCCGTTCCGGCGCGCGCGAGCCGCAGATTTCGCTCAGCGCGCGGCGCCGCCGATGGTATCGTTCGTTACCACCGGAACCGGACGTGACGATGAACGCGACAGGATCGCGGTCGCGAGCGGGCGACGAAGTCCGCTACGTCGACCGGCGCGAGATTTTTGCCCAGCACGCCTTCTTTCGCGGCCTCGCCGAGTCCGCGATCGACGAGCTGGTGGCGCGCTCGCGCATCGAGCGTTGCCGGCGCGGCAAGACGATCTTCCGCCGCGCGAGCCCCGGCACGGCGATGATGGCGGTGCTGCGCGGCAGCGTGAAGATCTGCACCGTCTCGCGCAACGGCAAGGAGGCCGTGCTCAACGTCATCGGCCCCGGCCAGGTGTTCGGCGAGATCGCGGTACTCGACGGCGGCCCGCGTACGGCGGACGCCGTGGCCCTCGTCGAGAGCGACATCCTCGTGCTCGACCGGCGCGACTTCGTCCCCGTCGTGCGCGCGCATCCCGACCTCGCGCAGCGGCTGCTGGAGGTGCTGTGCGGGCGGCTCAGGAAGACCAGCGAGCAGCTCGAGGACGCGTTTTTCCTCGACATGCCCGGTCGCATGGCCAAGGCGCTGCTGGCGGCCCGCACCGGCGATGGCGCGGGCGGCGCGGCGCTGGTGCAGCTCACGCAACGCGAGCTCGGCGAGATGATCGGCACCGCGCGCGAGAGCGTGAACAAGCTGCTGCACACCTGGCAGGAGCAGGGCATCGTCGACCTGCGCCGCGGCGCCATCGCGGTCCGCAAGCCCGACGCGCTCAAGCGGCTCGCCGAGGGCGAAGCCGAGGGCGACTAGCGCGGCACGCGGGTGCGCGGCGGCAGCACGATGCGCCCCGCCCCGCC
>ERZ761602.6166-NODE-6166-length-13614-cov-4.334685_pt1 | contig 13614 bp, 13 predicted proteins | sample MGYA00512165_ERZ761602 | MGnify/ENA primary metagenome ERZ761602 (study PRJEB28899, sample SAMN02445085) | bioreactor sludge metagenome | biome: EBPR sludge; isolation source: Thorneside wastewater treatment plant | place: Australia: Brisbane, Thorneside...
CGCTGTTCGACGCGATGTTCCGCGACATGGACCGGAATCTGCGCGAGCTCGGCGTCGGCGATCCCTCGGTGCCGCGGCGCATCAAGGCGATGATCGAGGCCTATTACGGACGCATCAAGGCCTACGACGCGGCATTCGCCGCGGGCGGCGACGCGCTCGCCGAGACGATCGCGCGCAACGTCTACAACGCCGCCGGCGCGACGCCGCCGGCGCGGTCGATGGCGGACTACGCGCGGCGCGCGCAGCAGGCGATCGACGCCGCGCCCGCAGCGGGGCTTCTCGACGGGCGGATCGCGTTTCCGCCCGCCGCGGCCCGGGGCGCCGGTCCGGCCTGATCCTCATGCCGAAGCCCAGCGCCCGAGGCCGCGAGCCGCGCAAGCCGGCGCCCCCGCCCGAATTCAGCCGGCGCGTCGACGTCTCGCGCATGGGGCGGCTCGAGCACCGCATGGACATCAAGGCCAATGCCGAGGAGCGCGCGGCGCTGGCGAAGCGGTTCGACCTCGTCGAGCTGGCCGAGCTCTCGGCCCGGCTCGTGCTGAAGAAGCGCGGCGACGGCGCGCCGGGGGCGGGGGCGGTCGAGATGACCGGTCGCTGGCACGCGCGCCTCGCGCAGCGCTGCGTGGCGACGCTGGAGCCGGTCTGGGCCGAGCTCGGCGACGATATCCGCCTGTTCTTCGGCGACGCGCCGGCCGGCGCCGGTGCCGATCCCTTGGACGACGACGGCTGGCCCGAGCCGATCGAGGACGGCATCATCGACGTGGGCGAGGCGGTGGCCCAACTCATGGGCGTGGCGCTCGATCCTTATCCGCGCGCGCCCGGCGCCCCGGTGCCCTGAGCTGCCATCGCGCGGGCGCCGGCGCCGGCCCCCGCGGGGCAGGGGGGCGGGGCCGCGGCCCTGACGTTTCGCCGCAGCAAAGCCATTGTTTCCCCGGCGCAATTTCGCTATGTAACCGCTCCACGCCCCGGCGGCCCGGCCCTGGGGCGCTTTTCTGTCCGCACAGTGCGAAGCATCGAGCCCCATTCGAGGCCCCCATGGCCCTTCCCAAGAAGAAAATTTCGAAGTCGCGCCGCGACATGCGCCGCGCCAACGACCACCTGAAGCCGACCGGCTACAACGAGTGCGCCAATTGCGGCGAGATGAAACTTCCGCACCACGTTTGCCGGGCGTGCGGCTATTATGACGGCCGCGAAGTGCGCAGCTCCGGCGAAGCCGAGGCCCAGTAGGCGCGGGCCCCCGCCGGGGGCCACCCTTCGCGACCGGGGCCGGCGGTGAGGGAGGACGAAACGCCAACGTGGCCGAGCGCCTGACCATAGCTCTCGACGCCATGGGCGGCGACAACGCCCCGCGCAGCGTGCTGCGGGGCGCCAACATCGCCCGCAAGCGGTTCCCGAACGTCGACTTCCTGCTCGTCGGCGACGAAGCCAAGCTCGCGCCGATGCTGAAGCGGATGCCGAAGCTGAAGCGCGCCGTCACGCTCGTGCACGCGCCCGACAAGGTCGGCGCCGACGACAAGGCCGCCCAGGCGCTGCGCAGCGGCCGCAACTCCAGCATGCGCGTCGCGATCGACCAGGTGCGCGAGGGCAAGGCGCAAGGGCTGGTCTCGGCCGGCAACACCGGCGCGCTGATGGCGATGTCGAAGGTGTTCCTGCGCACGCTGCCGGGCATCGACCGCCCGGCCATGGCCTCGTTCTTCCCGACGATGAAGGGCGAGAGCGTGATGCTCGATCTCGGCGCCAACATCGAGTGCACCGCCGAGAACCTCGTGCAGTTCGCGGCGATGGGCGAGCTGTTCGCGCGCATGGTGCTGGGCTCGCTGAAGCCGACCGTCGGCCTCTTGAATGTCGGCTCGGAAGAGCAGAAGGGCCACGAGGAATTGCGCCAGGCCGCCGCGATCCTGCGCGAGGGCCGGCACCCGCTCGATTTCCGCGGCTTCATCGAAGGCGACGACATCGCCAAGGGCACGGTCGACGTCGTCGTGGCCGACGGCTTCTCCGGCAACGTGGCGCTGAAGACGGCCGAGGGCACCGCGCGCCTCGTCGCCGACTTCCTGCGCCAGACATTCAAGAGCTCGATCCTGGCGATGATCGGCTATGCGTTCGCGCGCCACGCTCTCAGAAAATTGCGTGCGCGGCTCGATCCGCGCCGCTACAACGGCGCCGTGTTCCTGGGCGTCAACGGCATCGTCGTGAAGAGCCACGGCGGGTCCGACGCCCTGGGCTTCGCGACCGCCGTCGGCGTCGCGGTCGACATGATCCAGTACGGTTTCATCGAGAGCATGAAGCGCGAATTCGAGAAAGCCGCCGGCACGCCGCTCGTGCCGCCGCCGCCCGAAGCCTCCGTCCCGGCGCAGGCGCCGCCGAAGCAGGCGGCCGCCGGATGACCGCCCCGTATCGCGCCGTCGTCCGGGGCTGCGGCTCCTATCTCCCCGCGCGCGTGCTCACCAACGCCGAGCTCGCCCGCAAGGTCGACACCTCCGACGCGTGGATCGTCGAGCGCACCGGCATCCGCCGCCGCCACGTCGCCGCCGAGGGCGAGTTCACCTCGCACCTGGCGCTCGAGGCCGCGAAGCGCGCGCTCGCCGCCGCGGGCCTTGCCGCGGAGAAGGTCGATCTCATCGTGCTGGCGACGACGACGCCGGACAGCACGTTTCCCGCCACCGCCACGCGCGTGCAGGCCGCGCTCGGCATCGGCCACGGCGCCGCGTTCGACATCCAGGCCGTGTGCTCGGGCTTCGTCTACGCGTTGGGCGTCGCCGACAATTTCCTGAAGCTCGGCCAGCACGAGACCGCGCTGGTCATCGGCGCCGAAACCTTCACGCGCATTCTCGACTGGACCGACCGCGGCACCTGCGTGCTGTTCGGCGACGGCGCCGGCGCCCTCGTGCTGACGCGCGAGAAGGCCGACGGCAGCGCCACGCAGCGCGGCGTGCTCTCGACCCACATCCATTCCGACGGCCGGCTCTACGACCTGCTCTACGTCGACGGCGGCCCCAGCTCGACGATGACGACCGGCCACGTCCGCATGCACGGGCCCGAGGTCTACAAGCACGCGGTCACCAAGCTTGCCGAGACCGTGCGCGAGGCGCTCGCCGCCAACAACCTCACCTCGGCCGACGTCGACTGGTTCGTGCCGCATCAGGCCAACAAGCGCATCATCGACAGCACGGCCAAGAAGCTCGGCCTCGAGTCCGGCAAGATCATCCTCACGATCGAGGAGCACGCCAACACGTCGGCCGCGTCGATCCCGCTGGCGATCGACACCGGCGTCAAGGACGGCCGCATCAAGCAGGGCGATCTCGTCGTGCTGGAAGCGATGGGCGGCGGCCTCTCCTGGGGCTCGGCCGTGGTGCGCTGGTAGCGCGGGGGGCGTCCCCCCGGCCAAAGCGTAGGCTTTCGTAGGCAAGTATAGGCTTCTTCGGGCGCGCGCCGTGCAAACGCGGGCAGCGCCGGACAGGCGGTGCGCGACGGCCGCCGCCGCGACGCCGAATGACGAGAAATGCCAAGATTCGCGCAACCTTGGCTTCCTTCATCATCGCCTGGCTTTTCTCATCATTTGCGCGTCTTGCGATCGCCTTTTCTCGTCATCCGCGTGTCGCGCGCGGGGGACCGATGCGCCGTGCCGGGTTTCGGCATTTTCAACGGCGCGAAGACGCGACCGCGCGGCGCGGCGCGCATGTCCATGGGGTTCACGGTTCCAAACAGCATCCGCGGCCGCGCGAAGCGAGCGCGGCAACGTCCGGCCCACATCAGGCCATCGCGAAAGCAAAGAACAATAGAGGAACAAAGTCAAGCCCCAACACTACCTCGGTCTGGCAATATCGCTCGTCACATAGCGGCGGGGCGGGGCCCCGCCCGTGCGGCCAAGCGACGAGCGCCATGGAGACGCGCTGCGGAAACGCATTTCCAATGTGGCCAGCGTGCCGCGGGGGAAACGCAGGCGGGGCGGGGCCCCGCCCCTACGGTGTTTCGGCGACCGTGCCCGGCCGCCAGCCAATCGGCGAAGAAGCGACAGCGCGCTTCGATCGCGGCAAAGCCTTCGGCGACAACCTCGCCGCGCTGCGGACGGACATTCCCACTCGACGCTTTGCTCGTCGATCCCACCGCCGCCTTCAAGAGAGCGGCGAATGAGGAGCGGCGGAAGCAGGGGAAGCTGCGCTGAGCCGCGCCTCAATGACCACGGGGATGGCGCGTCCGAGCGTGCTCTTCGTTCACGCGAAAATGCGGCGGGACTGGAAGTCGGCGGTCGCAGGCTCGTCCGCCGCCGCTGTGCCATTTGCGCCACGCTCGCTGCGAAAAACGCGCCCGCGCGCCGTAACTCTTTAGACCCGTTCGAAAATTTACCGGCGGGCCGGTTGACGCCGAAACAAGCCGGGGGCAAGCTTGCCATAAGAGGGGTGCGGGGAATGAGCCAGAAGACGATCACCCGGGCGGATTTGGGCGACGCCGTGTACCAGACGGTCGGCCTGTCGCGGAACGAATCGGCCAAGCTCGTCGAGCAGGTGCTCGACGAGGTGGTGGACGCGCTGATCCGCGGCGAAGCGGTGAAGCTCTCGTCGTTCGGCAGCTTCATGGTGCGCAAGAAGGGCCAGCGCATCGGGCGCAATCCCAAGACCGGGCAGGAAGTGCCGATCCTGCCGCGCCGCGTGCTCGTGTTCCGCGCGTCGAACCTGCTCAAGTCGCACATCAACAAGCCGAAGGCGCCCGGCGAGCCGCCGCGGTAAACCGGTATCGGCATGACCACGCCCGAGCCGCCGATCAACGACAACGGAGCGCCGCGGGGCGCGGAGCCCGAGATCGCCGAGGGCGAAGACAAGGCGCCCTCCGCCTATCGCACGATCAGCGAAGTCTCGGCCCTGCTCGACGTGCCGCAGCACGTGCTGCGCTTCTGGGAGACGAAATTCGCGCCGCTTCGCCCGATGAAGCGCGGCGGCGGCCGCCGCTACTACCGCCCCGAAGACGTGACCTTGCTCGCGAAGATCAAGGGCTGGCTCTACGACGAGGGCCTCACGATCAAGGGCGCGCAGAAGCGCTTGAAGGGCCGCGGCATCCGCCAGGCGCTGGCCGAAGACGCGCCGAAGCCGATCCCGCTCTCCGAGCCGGCGCGCAAGGAATTGAGCGCGCTGCTGGCCGAACTCAAATCGTTGCGCGCGCAGCTCGGCTGAGCCGATCTAGCGGGCGGGGTTGGACGGCGCGCCGGCGAAGGCGCGCACGGCGATCGCGAGCCCCAGCAGCGCCAGCGCCGCCGTCAACGGCCAGATCGTCAGCACGTAGCGGACCTGCGCATTGATGACCGCGGCGCAGGCCAGCACGTAGGCGAAATAGCCGGCGGCGACGACGAGGCCGAACGCGGCGTCGGCCCGCAGGCGCCGCCGCCGCAGCGCCGCGGCGGCCGCCACGAGCAGCACCAGCGCGGTTCCGACGACCGCGGCGGCGTGCGCGAGGCGCAGGCCCCAGCTCGGCAGGCGATACGCGTCGGCGACTTCGCGCGGACGCCGGAAATCGCGCCCGGCGGGCGTCGCCAGCCAGTCGCGGGCGGCGCCGGCGGTGAAGCGGTCCACGTCGCGGAGGCCCGCGGCGCCCGGCATCTCCGCGAGCGCCAGCGTGCGCACGACGTTGCCGAGAACCCGCCCCGCGAAGCGCAGCGGCCGCTTCTCGATCGCGGCGAACGCCACTTCGCCGACGACGATGGTCGGATGGCGGCCGCGCAGCTCGGCCAGGCGCCGGATCGCCGCGCCGAGCTCGGGCGACTGGCCGCGCATCTGATAGGCGAATTCGAGATAGTTCGCGAAGAACTGCCGTCCGTCCCACGTCGCAAGCGCGGCCTCCGCGCGCGCGGCGAATGCGCCGGCGCGCACCAGCACGGCCTCCACCTCGGCCAGCGCCGCCGCCTCTTCGGGCGGCTTCGTCGGATCGGCGAGATCGCCCTTCTCGATGATGAAGGGAACCTTGGCGATCAGATTGAGGCCGAGAATGCTCATGCCGGGCGCATTGCCGACCATCGTCGCATGGGCCAGCCGCTCGAAGCCGGAAGCGGCGCCGAAGCCCAAGACGGCCGCGAGCGCGCCGAGCACCGGCTTCCGCCATCCGGCCGGCGCGCCGCCGGCGATCGCGAGCGGCGCGAGCAGCGCCACGAGCGCCATCGGCGCGAACGCGCCGCCGATCGGGCGGATGCCGCAAGCGAGGCCGAGCAGCAGGCCGGCGCCCGCGGCGGCGAGCAGGCCCGGCCGCGCGCAATACGCCAGCAGCGCCGCCGTCAACGCCATCACGGCGGGCACGAACAGCGCTTCCTCGCTGATCGACAGCGGGTATTCGAGCACGCGCGGGTTGAGCAGCGCGGCCGCGCAGGCGAGCGCGGCCAGGATCCGCGCCCACCGCGCCTGCGGCAGGACCGCGGCGAGGCGCGCGAACAGCACGAAACCCGACAGGAAGAACAGGAAGGCCTGGACCGCGAAGGTCGCCGTCGTGCCGAGCGGCCGCAGCAGCGCGACGAACAACGGATAGACCGCGGTGCGGTGGGCGGTGGCCGGCGCGTCGGCGTTGTCGATGCCGGTGCCGAACCCGAACAGCAGCTTCTCGATGCCGGCGGCCTCGGCGAGCGATTTCGCCGCGAGCGCGAGCGCCGCGGCCGCCGCTGCCGCGAGCGCCAGCCCGGCGAAAGACCGCGGCCAACTCCGCGTGGAAGACACGATGCTCGCGGCCACGGATCGTTCACCGGCAATGCTGCCGGCAAATTCTCGCATCGGGGCGCGCACGGAGCAACAACCGGCGTCGCGGCCGCGCGCGCCGGGCCGCGATCAGGAGCGGCCGGCCAAATTTGCAGGCAGCGCGCGCACGAGGCGTCCGAAGAAGGCCTGTGGCTCGGACGGCGGCCGGTAGTTCATGCGGCGCTCGGCGGCGGCGACGCAGGCGGCGATCGCGCCGTGCAGCAGCGTCCAGGTCGGATTGGCGCCCCACGAGTCGAGGAAGCAGCGATCGTAGACCGACAGCGTCTCGCGGAACGAGCAGCCGAACGAGCTGCGGTCCGCGCGCGCGGCGGTGAGGATCACGCGGTTGGCGGTGGCGAGCGCGGGGCGCAGGAACGTGCCCGAGTGGCAGGCCGAGACGACGACGACGGTCGGGCGCGCGCCGCACGCGCGATCGAGCAGGCGCGCCAGCTCTTCGGGCGGCAACAGCGCGCGGTGGCGCGCCATGTAGAGCCCGCCCTCGTCGCCGTGCGAGGTGAAGTAGAACAGGCAGGCGTCGCCGGGCGCCATGCGCCGGCCCAGCGCCACGCGGCTGATCGCCTGCCACGTCGCCGGGTGCTTGCCCTTCGCCTGGCCGAAGCGCGCCGTGAACTGCTCGGCGACGATTCCGTAGCGGCTGCGGAACAGCGCGGCGAGGCGGTCGACGGCATTGTCGAACACCGGCTCGGCGCGGTCGGCGGCGATCAGGAACACGTGCCACGCGCGCGGCGCCTCGGCGCGCGCGGGGGCGGCGAAAGCGAGGAGGGCAAGGGTGGCGAGCAGGGCACGGGCGAACCGCGGCATGGGCCGATCAATGCGCGCGAATCGGGCGGGAGTGCGGCGTACTCCGCGCGCGCCGGGCCCGGGGACCCGGATCCGGTTCTTCCATCGCCCCCTCGAGGGGGAGCGTAATGTCTGCAATGCGGTCGTTCGGTATCAGTCCAGCTTCGCCAATTCCCGCCGCATCAGTTTGCCCGTGCTCGTCATCGGCAGCGATGGCACGAAGCTCACCGCGCGCGGGACCTTGTAGGCGGCGAGCTCTTTCTTGCAGAAGTCGATGAGGTCTTTCTCGGTCGCCGAACTGCCGGGCTTCAGCACGACGTAGGCTTTGGCCAGCTCGCCCTTCAGCTTGTCGGGCACGCGCCCCACCGCCGACATCGCGACCGCCGGGTGCGCCGCCAGCACGCGCTCGATCTCGGCCGGGAACACCTTGAAGCCGGCGGTGTTGATCATGTCCTTCTTGCGGTCGACGATGTAGACGTAGCCCTGCTCGTCCATCTTCGCGAGATCGCCGGTGTGCATCCAGCCGTCGGGCTCGATCGTCTCCTTCGTGGCCTTCTCGTTGCCGAAATAGCCCTGCATCACGATCGGGCCCTTGATCATCAGCTCGCCGACCTCGCCCGCGGGCATCGTCTTCCGCGCGTCCTCGCTGTCGGCGATCTTCGCGGAGACGTAGGGCAGCGCCACGCCGATGGAGCCGAGCCGGTTCTCGGCGTACCAGGCATGGGTGGTGCCGAGCCCGGCGAGTTCCGTCATGCCCCAGAGATCGAGCAGCGGGCAGCCGAATTTCTTCTCCACTTCCTGGCCCTTCGCGACCGGCATGGTCTGGCCGCCCACCGTGCAGCGCGTGAGCGAGGAGAGGTCGTATTTCGAAAGCTCGGGGTGGGCGAGCAGCATCATGTAGGCGGTGGGCACGCCCTCGAACATCGTCGCGCGGTGCTCCTGGATCGCCTCGAGCACGGCGATCTCCTCGAAGCGGCGGATCAGCGCCAGCGTGCCGCCGTAGAAGAAGCTGCCGTTCATCACGACGTTGCCGTAGACGTGCGCGCAGGGGAGGGCGGTGACGACCGTGTCGTGCTCGGTGCGCCGGTGCATGACGGCGGTGAGCGCCGTGTTCATCAGCACGTTGCGGTGCGAGAGCATGGCGCCCTTGGGGTGCCCGGTCGTGCCCGAGGTGTAGCAGATCGTCGAGAGCGCGTCGGTTTCGACGCCGGGCGAGCGGAACGTGTCCTTGCCCTTGCCGGTGAGGTCTTCGAACGCTTTGGCGCCGGCCGGCACCTCGGCGCCGAACAGGATCACCTGCTCGAGCGGCGTGTCCTTCTTGATGTCGAGGAGGGCCGCGCCCTTGTCGGCCGAGGCCACGATCGCGCGCGCGCCGCAATCGCGCGCGACATAGGCGACCTCGTTGGGCGTGAACATCACGTTGAGCGGGTTCACCACCGCGCCGGTCTTGAGGATGCCGTAATACGAGACGATCCACTCCCAGCAATTGCCGGAATAGAGGGTGACGCGGTCGCCGGGCTTGATGCCGAGGCCTTTGAGCGCGTTGGCGAGGCGGCAGGCGAGCGCGTCGATCTCGGCGAAGCTGAACCAGCGCCCCTCGAAGACGAGCGCCGGCTTGCTGCCGAAGCGCTCGGCCGCCGCCGAGGTGACCTGCGCCAGGTTTTTCAGCATTCCCGAATCCTCCCCGCCGCCGCCCGAACGGCTCGGCCGACGCTCTCTGCGGCGACTTTAGCATGGCAAGAAAGCGGCACAACACCCTGTTCTGCCAAGAGGATTGGTCAGGCGCCAAGCCTTGTGAAAGCGAGCGTGTTCGCTCCGGGAGGGCGCGGGCGCAGCGCCACGAGCGGCGCATATTCCAAAAAGCGCATCGAACCATCTAGATTTGCGCGTGGCGGGCGCGAGCCTGCCGACGTCGCCGAAACCACGAAAGGACGCTTCCATGCCGACCTATGTCTGTGCCAGCCGCGCCGGGGCGCTCTCGCCCGATCAGCGCGCGCGCATCGCACGATGCCTCACCGAGATCCACCACGAGGTGGCGATCGCGCCGCGCTATTTCGTGCAGGTCGTCTTCAACGACCTCGCGCCCCATTCGCTCTATGTCGGCGGCGCCGAGGCCTCGCCCGGACACATCTGGATCCGCGCCGAGATCCGCGCGGGCCGCACGCCCGAGCAGAAGGCGACGCTGCTCACGCGCATCGTGGGCGAGGTGAGCGCCATCGCGTCGGTCTCGCGGGAAGACGTCTGGGTCTACGTCGCGGACATTCCCGGCCAAAGCGTGGCCGAGCTCGGGCACATCCTTCCGTCGCCGGGCGAAGAGGCGGCGTGGTTCGCGCGGCTGCCGCCGGACCTCCAGGAACGGCTGCGGCCGCGCGCCTGACGGCGCCGGCAGCGCCGGCCGCGCGCGAGTGCGATTGACGGGGCCGGGCGGCGGCTTTACGCTTCCGCGCGCAAAACAGAAAACCGCGTCGCGCGCGGTGCGGGGCTTCGCACCGGGCGGCGCTAGGGAGGAGCGAAAATGAAGAAATCCGCATTGTTTCTGGGTGCCTGCGCGCTCGCGCTGGCGGGTGTCGCGGCCGCGCCGGCCTCGTCGCAGGAGCGCGTGATCAAGATCGCCGGCTTCGGCGCCAAGACCGGGCCGGTGCGCTCATTCGGCGTGAACTCCGAGGCCGCGATGCGCGCGGCCGCCGCCGAGATCAACGCCAAAGGCGGCATCAAGCTCGCCGACGGCAAGATGGCGAAAGTGCAAGTCACGTTCGACGACGACCGGTGCCAGGCCGAGGACGGCATCAACCTCGTCCGCCGCTACGCCTCGAGCGACGTGCTGATCGCGGTCGGCCCCACCTGTTCGAACGTGGCCGAGCCGCTGTTCGGCATCCTCCAGAAGAAGGTGTCCGACGACAAGGATTCCGGCCTGCGCTTCCCGATCTTCACCGACGTGGCGGTGAAGGCGGGCCTGGCGCAGATCTCCGAATGGGCGTTCCGCAACACGCCGAACGAGCCGCTGCTCTACGACGCGCTGTTCAAGTATCTCCAGGCCAAGCGCCCCGAGCTCAAGACCATCATGGGCGGCAAGGAAGGCGATTTCGCGCATTCCAAGGCCGGCTGGGACGCGGTCATCAAGGCGATCGCGCCGAAATACGGCTACAACATCGTCGGCGAGGTGGAGTGGAAGCTCACCGACACGACCTTCACCACGCAGGTGCGCGAGATGAAGGCGAAGAATCCCGACGTGATCGCGATCGCCGCGCACCCGTTCACCCTCTGCGGCGTGGTCAAGGAAATGGCTCGCCAGGGCGTGAAGCCCAAGCTCATCATCGGCCTCACCTCGTCGTCGAGCATGGAGACGATGGAAGGCTGCGCGCGCCAGGTCGAGGGCACGATCATCCCGACGACGTTCGCGCCGGTGAACCCGGAGTCGAAGCGCGTCGCCGGCCTCATCGCGAAGCAGAAGGGCAGCGCCGACCTGCACTCGACCGCGGCGTGGGAGAACGTCATCATCCTCAAGAGCGTGATCGAGGCCGCGAAGATCGACGGCAAGCCCGAGACGATCGCCGCCGACCGCAAGAAGGTCCGCGACGCGCTTGCCGCGCTCAAGGAGACGCAGGGGCTGCTCGGCGTCACCAAGCGCACCGAGGACCGCGAGGCGATCAAGCCGTTCGTGTTCGTCACCGCCAAGGGCGGGACCTGGGTCGTCTCCTACGACCCGACGAAGCCGAACTAGGACGCGCATGGATGCGGGACGGGCGGATCGCGCGAAGCGGTCCGCCCGCTTTGCTTGCGAGGCGCGGGGCCGGCCCTCACTTCCCATTCGCCACGGAGCGGCGAATGGGCCCCTTCTCTCCCGCTGCGCGGGAGAGAGAGTAGAGGCAGCGTACCGGACCTTACCTTATTCTCTACCACGAAGTGGGAGAGAAGGGGCCCGTTGCGACGCCCTCCGCGTCGCAATGGGAAGTGAGGGTCGGCGCCGCTTGACGAGAGGGCGCGGTATGACGCGCGAGGGGAGCGCCGCGTGGTCCTAGTTCAAGCCATCATCGACGGCATCCTGGTCGGCACGACCTATGCGCTGATCGGCATCGGCTTCACGCTGATCTTCGGCGTGATGCACAAGCTCAACCTCGCCTTCGCGGCGGCGTCGATCGCCGGCGCCTTCGCGAGCCTCGTCGCCTGGCAGCACGTGAAGGACCTGCCGGTGCCGCTCGTGTTCCTGATCTCGGCGGCCGCGGCGGGCGTGCTCGGCTACGTCATCTACCTCACCTGCTTCCGCTTCATCCCGCTCAAGAGCCCGCTCGCCACCCTGATGGCCACCGTCGGCATGCTGATCTTCCTCGAGGAGATCGTCACGCACGTCTCCGACGGCAAGGCGCAGAACTATCCGGGCATGCTGCCCGACGCGCGCTGGACGCTGGGCCCGCTCGACATCCGCGTCGACTACGTCCTCGTGTTCGCGATCAGCGTGGCGGCGATGCTGCTGCTGCTCGCGCTGCTCTACCGCACGCGGCTCGGCATCGCGACGCGCGCGGTCGCCCAGCAGCCGGTCGCCGCGCAGCTCTGCGGCATCTCGCTCGATCGCACCAACGCCGCCACCTTCGTGATGTCCGGCGTGCTGGGCGGCCTCGCCGGCGCGATGATCGGCTCCTCGGCCGAGCTGCTCTCGAACCTCCTGCCGCTCCAGCTCACCGTGAAGGGCCTCATCGTCACGGTGATCGGCGGGCTCGGCAGCATTCCGGGCGCCATCGTCGCCGGCCTCCTCGTCGGCGCGGTCGAGAAGGGCGTCGAGACCTGGAGCGTGCTGGCGCGCGACCTTTGCGTGATGCTGCTGATCTTCGTGTTCCTCGTGGCCAAGCCCGCCGGCATCTTCGGCAAGCTCAACGTGCGCGACTGAGGCGGGCATGGATTATCTCTACGGCCTCGCGCAGACGATCGGCGTCCACACGATCATCGGGCTGTCCGCCTACGTCGTGTTGCAGACCGGGCAGGTGACGATGGCCCAGGCGGCGTTCTACGCCGTGGGTGCCTATGTCTCCGCGATGCTCACGACGTTGTGGGGCCTCAACATCCTGATCGCGATCCCGGTCGCGGCGCTGGTCGCGATGGTGCTGGCCGGGCTCGCCGGCTTCCCGGCGCTGCGCTTCAAGGGCCTGATGCTCGTCGTCGCCACGATGGCGCTCGGCGAGGCGGTGCGCGAGTTCTTCTTCAACTTCGACTACCAGATCGCCAAAGGGGACTTGAAGGTGGGCCCGGCCGGCGCCGAGGGCTTCCGCCAGATCCGCTATTTCTACGAGCGCGGCTGGACGACGGCGGAGGTGGCCGCGTTCATCTGGATGTTCGTGATCGGCATCATGGCGCTGCTGTGGTGGATGGACCGCTCGCGCATCGGCGCCGTGCTGCGCGCGGTGGGCGAGGACGAGCTGGCCGCGCAGAGCGTGGGCATCAACCTCACCGCGGTGAAGGTGTCCGCGTTCGCGATCGGCGGCGCCATCGCCGGCGTCGGCGGCGCGCTCTACGCGCACTACACGACGCATGTCGAGCACACCGCGTTCGGCGTGCTGATGGCGACCTTCGCGATCGCCTATCCGATCCTGGGCGGGCTCTCGAGCGTGTTCGGCACGCTGATCGCCGTCATCTTCATCCAGGGCCTCCTGATCCAGTGGCTGCCGATCCTGATCGGCGGCGAATTGCGCAACCTGCTGTTCGGCCTGCTGATCCTGCTGGCGATGAACCTGCGCCCGCGCGGCCTCATCGATCCCCGCGTCGCGCGCACGCTCCGCGGCCTCTTCGTCCGGTCGCCCCATGCTTAGGACCGTTAGCGTCCGCCGCACGTTGGCAGGGGGAAGGGAACAGGAGCCGGGGAGCCGGGGAGAAGGAAAGCGCGCGCGCTTCGCGCGCAATCCTGAATCTCCCCGGCTCCCCGGCTCCTGTGATCTTGACTTGGCTTGCGCCGGCACGTCGCTGACCGGAGAGGCGCGCGATGCTTGAGCTCCGGGGCCTGTCGAAGCATTTCGGCGGCGTGCGCGCGGTCGACGGGCTCGATTTCGCGGTGAAGAAGGGCGAGATCGTGGGCCTCATCGGCCCGAACGGCTCGGGCAAGAGCACGCTCGTCAATCTCATC
>ERZ761602.6167-NODE-6167-length-13611-cov-4.122750_pt1 | contig 13611 bp, 6 predicted proteins | sample MGYA00512165_ERZ761602 | MGnify/ENA primary metagenome ERZ761602 (study PRJEB28899, sample SAMN02445085) | bioreactor sludge metagenome | biome: EBPR sludge; isolation source: Thorneside wastewater treatment plant | place: Australia: Brisbane, Thorneside...
ATACGTTCGAAGATTTTGAATCCGGCACGTATGCCAAATGGAAAGTGGAGGGCGAAGCTTTCGGTGATGTCCCTGCAACGGGCACGTTTCCGGGACAGCAAAAAGTGTCTGGTTGGAGCGGCACCTACTTCGTCAACTCATGGGTTAAAGGCGACGGCCCAACCGGCACGATGACATCGCCTCCGTTCACGGTCGAACATCGATTTTTACATTTTCTGGTTGGCGGTGGCGACCACGCGGGGCAAACCTGCATTAACCTGGTAGTGGACAACGAGATTGTCGCAACCGAACGTGGACAAAACACCGAGCAGTTGCGCCCGGTACGCTGGGACATCGCCGCGCACAAGGGCAAATCCGCGACGCTGCAGATCGTCGATTCCAATACCGGTGGCTGGGGCCATGTTCTCGTCGATCAAATTCAGTTCAGTGATTCGCCGCGCCTGGCACTCACGGATCCCGCACTGGTTGAACGTTTGCGGTCAGCCCTACCTTTCGGCGCGCGCGCAACGAAGCCGTATCAAGACGATGTCATGCCTTTGCACGAAAAATCGCCGTTGAAACTCCCTGTCGGCGTTGCTGTCAAACCCGCTTGGATTCCCCGTGGATTTCGCCTGAAAAAAGGCGCGGAAGTTCTGGCAAGAACGGTCAACGGCGTTCCGCTTCTGGTGGCGGGCAGCTTCGGATCTGGCAGATTGCTGATCTGCAACGGCACACTGGAGCATGCGGCGACTGGAAACGCCCTGAAGTCAATCGTGGGCTCCTTGCTTGCCAACGCCACTGGCGTAGCCTACACCCCGCAAACTGGACTCACGCCTGAATCTCCGCTGTTCGGAACTCTGGCCCTTGGCATCCTGCCTGAAGACGGGGTCGTCCCCACCGCGTGCGCACAAGCCCCAGATTTTCAATCGCTTTGGGCACAGTTTGCAAACGGAGGGCTTTCTGCATTCGACGACGCCCCAAGTGCGCCCGGCAAGACTTGGCTCGCCGCACTCTCGGGGACGGTTTCCCTCCAACCGCAGGACGAGCGAACGCTTAACTTTGTGCTCGCGTGGCACCTGCCCAATCGAACGCGCGACGACACCTACGGCTGGGGCCCACAACGGTTTCAATACGACCACCGGCTTGGCAACCGATACAATGAATGGTTCAAGAACGCAGCCGGTGTCATCGAATACATCGCGGACAACCATGAACGCCTTGTGGAAGAGACCCAACAGTTTCACACCACCTTTCACAACAGCACGCTGCCGCAATATCTGCTCGACGCGGTTACTGCCAACGCCTCTATCGTGCGCTCCCCCATTTACGTGTGGCTGGAAGACGGCACCGTCGGCGGCTTCGAAGGCTCTGATCGTTGTTGCCCGATGAACTGCACGCACGTTTACAACTACGCGATGTCTGCGGCATATCTGTTTCCGAGCATCGAACGAAACGTGCGCGAGACAGACCTCCTGGTGCAGATGCACCCCACGGAAAACTATATCCCGCATCGCACGATATTGCCGTTATCTTTGCCCCGCTTGGGCAAGTCTATAGGCGGACCGGAACACCCCGCGCTTGACGGCGAACTCGGAACCGTGCTGAAGACCTATCGCGAGTGGCTGATGCACGGCGACCGCGCATGGCTATCAAAAGTTTGGCCGCGTGTTCGAGACCTAATGTATTACGTCATGAAGGAACACGATGTCGACGGCGATGGCGTTATCAAGGGAGAACAACCCAACACCTACGATACGCACCTGTTCGGCAGCAATACGTTTATCGGAACGCTGTATCTTGCAGCCCTGCGCGCCGCGGAAGAAATGGCGAAACTGGTGGGCGACGCGGATTCGGCAACTGCCTTCCGTGATCGATTTGAAAAAGGCCGAAATGGCTACGACGCAACCTGCTGGGACGGCGAGTACTATTACAACGTCTTCGATGCTCTCGGCGCGGATGACAATACGTACAACACGAACAATTGCTATGGGCCAGGTTGTTTCTCAGATCAGTTGCTTGGCCAATGGTGGGCGCACCTGCTAGGACTCGGCTATCTACTGCCGGAGCAGCGCGTCAAGGCAGCATTGCACGCCATATACAAGCATAACTGGCGCGCAAGCCTCTCTGATCACGCGCACACCCAGCGCGTATTCGCTAAAGGCAACGAAAAAGGCCTGCTAACCGGAACCTGGCCAAAGGGTGGACGCCCGGAAAGGCCCATCCTCTATTGCGACGAGGTATGGACCGGGATCGAATACCACGTTGCCGCGACCATGATTTATGAAGGCATGGTGACCGAAGGGCTTCAAATAGTCCGAGGCGCGCGCGAACGCTATACCGGCAGCCAGCGCAACCCATGGTCGGAGATCGAGTGTGGCGGCCACTACGCGCGCGCCATGTCTTCCTATTCGCTACTGCATGCGGCTGCAGGATTCGTGTACGACGCGGGAACTGCTTCGATCTCGTTTGCCCCGCGCGTAACCCCGGATAACTTCAAATCGTTCTTCACTGCGTCGAACGGATGGGGTTCAATGTCCCAGCAACGCGGTGCTAATCGACAGCAGAATATGCTGGAATTGCGCTACGGGAATCTGTCGTTACGATCGCTGTCAATAGCGCTTTCAGAAACCAAAGGAAGGCCAGCGCAGGTACTGCTGTCGATGGATCAACGAAAGGTAGCCTGCAATGCCCGCTTCAGACAAAACTCCTGCATCATGTCATTCGCGAAACCGCTCGACATGAGTTTCGGTGACACCCTCAGAATAGACATTCTATGGGCCTGACAGCTCTCGCGCAGACTTACTTTAGCGACATCAGATAAGAAATGAGATCGGCCATCGCTTGCTTGTCGATTGCCTCTTCCCAGCCCTCCGGCATAATCGAGATGTTGTCGCTGCGAATGGTCTCGATGTTTACGCGCAGGATTGTGTCGGTTTCGCCACTTGCTCGCCGCAAGGTAATGCTGGTGGCAGACTCCGAGGTAATGATGCCACTGTGGGTTTCGAGATCATCCGTTTCGATGGTGTAATTCATGTATTGCGGATTGACCTCCCGGTTCGGGTCAAGAACATTCACAAGGATCTTCTCCGCGCCGAAGTTTGCGACAGCAGACAGGTCCGGGCCGACCGAAAAACCCACGCCTTGCAGCATATGGCATTTCGAGCAGTTCTCCGCGAACAGCTTCTTGCCGCGCTCGATATCACCGGGCATTGTCAACGCCTCTTGGTACGCGTCGACAACCTGCTGGCGCGCTCCGTAGGTAAACTGCGCGAGAAGCGCATCTGCCCTCGCCTTAATCTCGGCGTCCGGATTGGTCTGGAGCGCGCGAATTCGCGTCGAATCAAGCTGACCCGGCTTGAACGCGCCCTGTTCTATCGCGTCAAGCAACGCCATCGTCCACGTCTTTCGCGAGAACAGCGCCTCAATTCCCTGTGCGCGCACCTGCGGGCTGAAATCACCCCACCCGGTCAGCAGAATCGCGGCGATTGCGGGATCGTCAAACTTTCGCAGTCCGGCAAGCGCAGCGAGCTGCACTTCGGCCGGTTGCAACACATTCAACAAAGGCGGCAATACCGCCTTGCAGTTCTCAATCGTGTCGAACCCAAGTGTCTTTATCGCATCTACGCGCGCGGCGACGTCCGCGTTGGCGTCCGGCGCGACGGCGCGCGCATTCTCCAAGGATTGATTGAGTAAGGCCTGCGCCTTCGGCGATGCAGCCAGGATGTCCTTCGCCTGGGCGCTCTTCCCGCCGATCGACAAGCCTGTCATTAACGCCCGCACCTGACCCTGCGCGAGCGCAGCCTGATCTTCGGGCAACGCATCGATACCCGCCAGGGCTCCGGCGATTTCCGTATCGATACCCCGCGCGCCAATCTGCTGCGCGAGCGTGGAAAGCAGCGGCAGGTTTTCGGACCGCGCACGATATGATTCATTCGCAACGAGCGCGGCAAAAATCGCAGCCGATCCTTCAAAGGACGAACTCGTTATCGCGAACTGAAACCATTTGTCCGCTCCGTCGCGAACTGCGCTATGCGCGAGTGCCGAGTACGCAATTGGGTCTTGCGATTCTCCAAGCGAAAATGCGGCCTGATATCGCACCCGAATATCGTTGTCATTGGTCAATGATGCAATCTTCGCGAGTATCTCAGGGCTCTTGATGTGCGGCTCGGCAAGAATGCATGCATTCGCGCGGACCATCGGCGACGCATCGCTCAGTGCATGCAGCACCGTAGCCGCCGAAAGTGCTCCAAGCGTATTCAAGGCGTAGAGCGCGTTCTTTCGCCCCAACTCGGAGGCCGATGCCTTCACCATTTGCTCCAGATTGGGTACCACGCTCTTATCTTGACGTTCATACAGAAGCCGTGCCGCGGTCTCGCTATGCCACGCATTCTTATGTTCCAGCAGTGGCACGAGTTCGAGCGAGGTGAACTTGCTCATCTTTGGAATAACCGGTTGCTGGAATCCGTCCGGGACGATCCGATACAGGCGCCCGCGATCGCGACCACTCGTGAGGTCCATGTGTTTCTTAATCACCGGCGGCAGGCTCGCGGGATGCTCGATGTATTCTCGGTACATATCAAGCACAACCAGGTTGCCGTCCGGCGCGTTTGAAAACTGGACCGGCCGGAACCAGATGTCCGTCGAACGAACAAACTCCGTCTGTTCTTCCCCAGCGGGACGACGCGCCTTAAGGCTGACGCCATTCGGCTCCGTAATCTTGCGGTGAATTAGATTGCTGCCCACGTCCCCGATGAACGCGTTGTTCCGGTATTCTTCGGGCCACGCATCGCCGCGGTATATCGTCACCCCGGTGGCGCTGGTAAAGTAACCGGCAGCCGTGCCGCCGCCTTCAATAATTCCAGGCGTAATTCCTTTCACGCGCAATCGCGTGCGCACCACACGCCACGGCTCTACCTGGCTAATGCGAAATACGTCCGCCGCGGGACCGTCTACCGCGATGATCTCTCGGGAACCCGGAGAGGACAGATACGGGTTGCGCGCGGTGTATCGATCTTCAAACAGTACCAATTCGATGTGTGAACTGTTGTGACAAACGTACTTGCGGCCAAAATCGTCATAACTCATGCCATGCTGCGCGCCCCCACTCTCCGCGATCATGACGCGCGACTTCGGGTCCCATGCAAAATCGCGTCCGCGAATGGTCATCACTGGCGCATTGGGGTCGCTCGCGACGCGTGCTTCAGCCCCGGTGCTGCTGGCCGAAGCGTGAATGCGTCCGTCCGGCCCCCAAAGGAACGTATTCATCATTCCCTGAACATTGTTCAGATTGAAGCCGGTGAAAACGGTCTCGCGCACATCCGCAACGCCGTCGCCGTTGGTGTCTTTGCAGTACAGAATGTCAGGCGGCATTCCTACGAATACGCCGCCGTCATAACAGGCAATCGCCGTCGGCCACTGAAGCCCCGAGAGAAAATCGGATCGTTTGTCGAACTTGCCGTCGCCGTCCGTGTCTTCCAACAAGCCAATGACGCTTACATTGTCTTCCCGCTCTTCAGAGTAGCCGCACATGTCGACAACGTACGCGCGCCCGTCTTCGTCATACGCAATCGCAACCGGGTCCAGCACGAGTGGCTCCGACGCTATCAGCTCCATGCGAAAACCGGGCTTCACTTCAAAAGTCTTCTGCACGTCCGCGGCCTCGGTATGCGGAATGCGCGGAAGCTCCGCGCTATAGTCACGATCGATGCTGTCTTCCTCCGCGGCGGGCGGAGCAGCGGCTGGGGCGGGCGCGGCCGGTTCCTGCGCAACAACGGGAATTGACAACGAAAAGGCGGAAATCAGCAACAGCGCGCGAATTGCGGCTTCGAGTGGGAATTGCACGGAAAAATCCTTTCGGCATCGGCTGGTTAAGCGCCGCATAGTATTGCGATCAATGCACGCCAAATTCAATTCGGCAACGAGGGGAAGCGGAGGGATGGTGAATCGGCGGGGTTAGCCGTCAACAACGACTACTGGCCCGCGGGCGAGGCAGCGATGCGGTCGCTCCAAAGCCATTCCAGGGACTCCGGCAGAATGGCCCCGCCGTGAACGCCGGAATGTTTTCCGTCGCCGAAAACGAACTTCATTTCGTAACCTTTATACTTCAGCGCAGCGGCCATCTGCTGATTGGCGAGTGGCCAATGGCCGTGGTCGTTATCAAGATCGTTTGCGCCGGCCTGAAGAAATATCTTGATGGGTTTCGCGGGCTGTTTGCGTATGAGCGCCTCGTAGTTGTGCCCTCCCCGAATATTGGTAAAACTGCCGACGTGACTAAGCACTTTCCCGAACTGATCGAATCGTTCCCATGCAACCGTAAATGCGCAGATGCCCCCGGAGCTGATGCCGCAGATAGCACGATCCCGCGGATCAGTGCTGAGATTGTAGCTCTTCGATACCTCCGGCAGAATCTCTTCAATCACGAACCGCGCATATTGATCGCTCAGCGTGTCGTATTCAAAGCTTTGATTGGACTCCCCCTTCGCGCCTTCTTTCGCCGGCGGAAAAGTACCAGGATTGAGAAAAATCCCGATCGTCACGGGCATCTTGCCCTTCGCAATCAGATTGTCGAATACCACCGGCACGCGAAACTGACCATCCGGCTTCACGTAACTTCCGCCATCCTGAAAGACCATCACGGAAGCGGGCTTCGTCTTGTCGTACTGCGCCGGCACATAGGTCCAGCAGTCGCGCTCGGTGCCGGCAAATAAAGTGCTCTTCCAACTCCATTGAGTCACCGTTCCCTTCGGAACACCATCTTGAGGAAGGGAATCTGGTCCCAGCGGGTAAAGCGTGGCTTCGTCTATCGCCGGTTGGGCGAATGCACAGAAGACTCCTGCTACAAGCAGAACTGCTACACGGGATGCACAGTGAAACATAGTTGAATTCGCCTATTTTCGAGACTTGGATATACTGTTGAAGTATGGGGGCTGCCGGATTTCTGCGTCAAGGCAAGTGGCCCGCGGACATCTAACCAGCCTCATGTGTGTCCCAAAATAGTAACTTCGGGGCACTCCCTGCACGATACTGAATATGGCACTCGCCAGTGCGTCTAATTCTTCAACCGGCGCATTGCCCGCGTGGCTTCCGGTTTGTTAAAATGAACGGAAGCGCGCCTGCTTCGGCCGCGCATCAAATCTCTCAGGAGTAACCATCGTATGAATCGTTTCCAACATGCAATCGCAGCGGCGGTTGTCGCCCTTGGCGCCGTGCTGTCCGCGAATGCGGGATCCGTGACGGGTACCGTAAAGTTCGAAGGCGATGCACCCCCAATGAAACCGGTCGACATGTCCGCCGTGCCGGAATGCCATGCCATGCACAAGGAACCGATCCTCAATGAAGTGCTGGTGCTCGGCCCGAACAAGGAGGTCGCCAATATTTTTGTCGAGGTGACCAAAGGCGTTCCCGCAAAGGAATATCCCGTTCCGACTGAGCCCGTTGTGCTCACGCAGGAGGGTTGCCGCTACTCCCCCCGCATGGTTGCCGTGCGCGTTGGGCAGACGCTCAAGGTCCTCAATCCGGATGGCATCCTCCACAACGTCAATTACCTTCCGAAGGTGAACAAGCCGGACAATACGGCCATGCCCGCCACGATGAAGGAAAAGGACATCAAGTTTGACAAGGCCGAGGCCCCCTTCCAGTTCAAGTGTGACATTCACCCCTGGATGTTCGCCTACTGTGCCGTAGTCACACATCCCTTCTTCTCCATCACGAAGCAGGACGGCGTATACAAGATTGAAGGCCTCGATCCCGGTGAGTACGAAATCACTGCGTACCACGAACGCCTTGGCAAACAGGTCGCCACCGTCACGGTCGCCGAAGGCGATGTGACCCAAGATTTCGTCTTCTCCCGCACGAAAAAGCCTTAGTTTTCAAAGCGTCTCCAAGCCCCCGGAGGTCCTCCTTCGGGGGCTTTTTTTGATCGTTTCGCCAGAACACCGTCATTTCGCCAAGTGGCTGTATCAAACCAATGAGGAGTAGCTATGTGAAGCGAATCCTGTTCGTACTTGTCCTCGGTACGCTACTCGTCTTCTTTCTCTGGATCGGACTTGCGCCGAGCGCGCCGCCCCCTGCGCAGACGCCCAAACCACGATCGCAAATCGAGACGGCTGCTCGGCAACCCTCAGCACCGGCAACCCGTGACGCCCCCAACGTGCCTCGCCTTCCCAGAGTGCAGCTACGGGATGCATCGAACCTCGACGTCGTCCCCACGGCGCCTGTCGCTCCTGCCACGGTATCGCAATTCGATAGAAAGCCAACAGAGGTCGAACCCGACGCCATCCTCTCCTACGGCAGCGTCACCGGCACCATTACAGGTTTGAACGAAGGCGAATCCGCGGGGGTTTTCGCGGTCAAAGGCGAGTTCAGTCTCGGCAACGTTACCGAGGACGACCTATACGACTTCGGCGAGATCGCGGCTTCCGAAGCGAGAATGCGGGAAGATGGAACCTATGCGCTAACCGGTTTGCAGGCAGGAAGATATACGATCATTGGCATCGTCGAAAACTTCGCGGAAGAAAACGGCAAGAGCGCGCGCGATTTTTGGTACGTCACCACTGTCGTCGATGTGCCGGAGGAGGGCAACGCCGAAGCTGATCTCGCCTTTTAGCGCTGCCCGTTAAAATTGACATTTCGGGGCCTGACTGGGATGATGACCGGTGTAGTTGGAAATGGTCATACAGTGGTACTGGAGTTATGGTTACGCACGACCGCATTCTACCGGCCCGGGCCGCCGTAATAGCTTTCCCTTTCGTTCTGTTTGGCTGCCTAATCGCGTTCGCGGAAGAACGGGTCACCTACAATCGCGATATTCGCCCTATCCTGTCCGAGCATTGCTTTACGTGCCACGGTCCGGATAGCAACTCGCGCAAAGCTGACCTGCGCCTGGATAACCGCGAAGGCGCAGCCATTTCTCTCGGCGATGGCACCCGCGTCACGAGCGAACTTTGGAAACGCATTTCCCATACCGATCCATCCGAACAGATGCCGCCGACGTCATTCAACAAGCCGCTCTTGCCGGAGCAGATTGAGAAGATTGGCAAATGGCTCGAATCCGGCGCGGAATACGAACAACACTGGGCCTTCCTGCCTATCGCAGACGTATCTGTCCCGACAGTCAAGAACGCGGCATGGCCCAAAAACGCTATTGACGCGTTCATACTGGCCGAACACGAACGAAAGGGCCTGTCCCCCAATTTCGAGGCAGACCGCCGCACGCTGATTCGCCGGCTGCATTTCGACTTGATTGGCCTACCGCCGACGCCCGAACGCGTCGAGGCCTTCGTAAACGACACCGCGCCGAATGCATACGAGAATCTCGTGGCCGAGCTACTTTCTAATCCGCATTACGGCGAACGTTGGGCTCGGCATTGGCTTGACCTCGCGCGCTTCGCGGAAAGTCACGGCTACGAGCAGGATTATGACCGCAAGTACGCGTACTACTACCGCGATTTCGTGATCGAAGCCTTAAATCAGGACCTACCCTTCGACACTTTTGTGAAATGGCAGATCGCCGGTGACGAGATCGCGCCCGAGAATCCCCTTGCGATGATGGCGACCGGCTTCCTGGCCGCGGGAACGCACGCGACGCAGATTACGTTGAGCCAGGTCGAAAAAGAACGCTATGACGAGTTGGACGATATGGCCCGGACGGTTGGCACTGCGATGCTTGGGCTGACTATCGGCTGTGCGCGCTGCCACGACCACAAGTATGATCCGATTTCGATGGCGGAGTATTACCAGTTTGTTTCCACCTTTACGAAAACGGTCCGCTCGGATTATCCAATCCCAGTCGGTCCCGAATACTACGAGCGCGCAAAATCCCTCTACGACAAGGAACATGCCCCCTATATCGCAAACTTGCGGGAGTACGAGAAAGGTACGCTTGCGAAGCAGTTCGAGGAGTGGCTGGACCAAACAATCAAGTCCGATCCTCAGCCGCATTGGATGGCTTTGGATGTGTTCAATTATTCCTCCGAAGGCGGCGCGCGGTTCGGACGCCTCGCCGATGGTTCCGTCTTGGTATCAGGACCAAAGCCGGAATATGACACCTACACGTTTGAAGCGAAAACTACCTTGACCGGCATCACCGCCGTTCGAATCGATGCACTTACCGATCCGTCGTTAGTCGCAAACGGTCCGGGTCGTGCTGAGAACGGAAACTTCGCGCTTTCGGACTTCAAAGTCGCGATTCGCCCGACAGGCACCGATCCCAAAACCGATACGAAGTTGGTAAACCCGCGCGCTACGCACGAGCAGACGGGTTTGCCCGTCGCCAATGCCATAGACGCAGACGTCAATTCCGCTTGGGCGGTCGGCGAGCAACTGGGCAAAGAACACTCAGCCGTATTCGACTTTGAACAACCGGTAGGCTATCCACAGGGCACCACATTCACGTTTACACTCGCGTTCAAGAGCAATTCGATGCACGCGATCGGACGACCCCGCCTTTCGATAACGACCGCGCCGGTTCCCGCCGCTTTTGATCTGGCGCTCATGCCGCAGGATATTTGCGACCTCTTCGCTGCGAAGCGCGCCGAGCCGAATCCCACGTGGAATGAACGGGATCGCGCGCGCCTGTTCGATTATTTCAAGAAGCAGGACAGCAAGTGGCGTGAACTCTGGCAGGCCGAGCAGAAGCACGCGGAGAATGAGCCAACGCCTGGCGCCGTTACTGTCCTCATCAGCAGCGAGGGCGTGCCTGCGATCCGCACGCATACACAAGGCGGCGACTTCCTCGAAAACACCCACCATCTGCGCCGCGGCGATCCCAACCAAAAAGGCGAGATCGCGACGCAAGACTTCCCCGCTGCGCTTGTACGCGGCGGCAATGATCCCGCGCGCTGGCAGGTCACCCCACCCCCTGGCGCGCGCACAACGTTTCAGCGCGCCACGTTGGCCAATTGGATTACAGACACCGAATCGGGCGCAGGCCAGTTGTTGGCCCGCGTCATTGTGAACAGACTATGGCAGCACCATTTCAATCGCGGCATCGTCCCGACACCGAGCGATTTCGGCGTAAAAGGCGAACCGCCGTCGCATCCCGAACTGCTCGATTGGCTGGCGTCTGAACTTATCAAGAATAAATGGAGTCTGAAACACATTCAGACGCTGATACTCACAAGCGCAACCTACCGGCAGTCTGCATTGGACAACTCGGCGAACGCGCAGATCGACCCTACGAACGTGTATGTCTGGCACTACCCGCGGCAACGATTGGAAGCGGAAATTATCCGCGACGCCATGTTGAATGTCGCGGGCGAACTCGATCCAAACATGTTCGGCCCCAGCACGCTCGATCAAAGCATGAAACGGCGCAGCATCTATTTCATGATCAAACGCAGCAAGCTCGTGCCCATGTTGACCGTGTTCGATGCGCCGGACGCTACCACCGGCATCGACCAGCGGCCCTGCACGACAGTAGCCCCGCAGGCCTTGACAGTGATGAACAGCCCGAACGTGCGCGCATACGCCGAATCGCTTGCGCGCCGCATCGCACCGGATAACAGCACGGATATCAGCACGGCCGTGCGCGCCGGGTTTGCAATCGCGTTGGGCCGCCCGCCACGCGACTCCGAATTGGCGCAGGCATTTAAATTTATCAATGACCAAACACAGTCCTACACGAATACAGGCGCCGTTTCACCGCGCGAAACCGCCATCGCCGATTTCGCGCAAGTGCTCTTGGGGCTAAATGAGTTTGTTTATGTCGAGTGAGTTTAATCAGGGCTCGATACTATGCTGAGCGCGGGCATTCGCACACTCAAGGAACTCGCCATGGATGAATCCATGCCGCTCGCTGTTGTGCACGAGGCGATTATTCAGTTTGCTCGTGATCGAAGCGACATCGTCATTTTCGGTGCGCACGCAGTGAATGCCTTTGTCGACGAGCCGAGGATGACTCAGGACGTTGACATGCTCACGACGGATGCGCCAACTATGGCTGAAGCACTTCGCGCGCATCTCGCCGCTACATTTGGCGCCACAATCCGAATACTGGAATTGACGCCTAAACTGGCCTACCGCATATACCAGGTGCGCAAACCAAGTAATCGGCATTTGGCTGATATTCGCGGCGTAGCACAACTGCCAACATCCATCCGGGTTGACGGTGTGCTCGTTCCCGTGCCGGCCGAGCTCATTGCCCATAAACTGATCGCGTTGGTTGCCAGACGCGGCACCCCGAAATCGGGAAGCGATTGGCGCGATATCGCCACACTATTGTTGCGATTTCCCGAATTGAAAGTATTCGACGGAGATGTTCTTAAGAGATTACATGATCACATGTCGGGGGAAGCGGTGATTCAGGAATGGCTTGATACCGTCTCACGCGAAATTATTCCAGACAACGAAGAGTACTAATTTATGTCGAACTACTCGCTTCCGCATTTCGTAGCCTCGCCCGCACCTTGCTTCTGTTCACGCAGAGAATTCCTGCGCAAGACAGGCCAGGGATTCGGCGCGCTCGCGCTCGCGGGGCTGTTGGACAAGGCAGGTCTGCTCTCCGCGCCCGCTCAGGAAGCGCTGAACCCTCTGGCGCCACACGCCGCGCACTATAACGGCAAGGCGAAATCGGTCATCTGGCTTTTCATGAATGGCGGCCCCAGCCAAGTCGATACTTGGGACTATAAGCCCGAACTGTTCAAGCGCGATGGCACACCGCTCGATGGGTTCGACTCTTCCACGGGTTTCTTCGTGGAAGAAGTGGGCCCCCTCATGAAGTCGCCGTTTGCTTGGAAGCAACACGGCGAATCCGGCACTTGGGTGCCTGAGATATTCCCGAATATCGCGAACCACGTCGACGACATCGCGTTCGTTCATTCATGCCACACGGAAACGAATAACCACTCCCCTGCTCTCTTTCAAATCAATACCGGCATGAGCCGTATGGGCTTTCCGAGCGTCGGCGCGTGGGTCAGCTATGGACTCGGCACCGAAAACCAGAACCTTCCCGGTTATGTCGTCATGTACGACACCCTTGGCCGCGGTTTGCCAAAAGGTTACTCGCAAAACTGGGGCGCAGGCTTCTTACCCGGAATCTTCCAGGGCACCGCGCTCAAACATCAGGGCGAACCTATCGACAATCTCAGCCGGCTCGCGTCGATGACCGACGAGCAGCAGCGCCGCCAGCTTGATTTGCTCGCGTCGCTCAACCGCGAGCATCAACAACAAACCGGCAACGACGCAGAGCTGGCGACACGTATCGAAAGTTTCGAGTTGGCCTATCGCATGCAGATGGCAGCGCCGGATGCGCTGGACGTGGATTCTGAGCCGCAACATATCAAGGAACTGTACGGACTGAACAACGAGCGATGCACCCACTTTGCCAAGCAGTGCATCGTCGCGAGGCGACTCGTTGAGCGTGGCGTCCGCTTCATTCAGATATATAGCGGCGGTGAAGAAAACGAAAAAAGCTGGGATGGACACCTCAACATCGAGCAAAACCATCGCGGCTTCGCTAGTGAAACTGATCAACCCATCGCCGGCCTCTTGTCTGATCTCAAACAACGTGGCATGCTCGACAGCACGCTCGTCATCTGGGGCGGCGAATTCGGACGCCTTCCGCTTGCCCAACGCCCGAAAAACGACCCCTCGCGCTCAGGCCGTGATCACAATCCGCATGCATTCACCACATGG
>ERZ761602.6168-NODE-6168-length-13610-cov-14.103209_pt1 | contig 13610 bp, 13 predicted proteins | sample MGYA00512165_ERZ761602 | MGnify/ENA primary metagenome ERZ761602 (study PRJEB28899, sample SAMN02445085) | bioreactor sludge metagenome | biome: EBPR sludge; isolation source: Thorneside wastewater treatment plant | place: Australia: Brisbane, Thorneside...
GATTACGTAGGCTGTTCATGGACACTCGTCGCCTGATCCTGGTTCTGATCTTCACCTTCTCCAGCTTCATGCTGTGGGAAAGCTGGCAGAAGTACAACCAGCCCAAGCCGCCGGCGAAGGCCGCGCCAGCCGAAACCAGTGTGCCACACCCCACCGCTGCCCTGCAGGCAGGTGCTGGCCCGACCGGCACGCCCGGCGCAGTGCCGTCCCCGGTGGTGAATCCCGGCGACACATTCACTGTGGCCACCGATCTGGTTAACGCGACCATCTCCGCGCAGGGCGGGGATATCGTCAAGGTCGAACTGCTCAAGTACAAGGCTCATGAAGACAAGGACAAGACTCTCGATCTCTTCGATCGCAAGCACAAGTATCAGGCGCAGAGTGGCCTGATCGGCGAGGGTCTTCCCAATCACCGTACGCAGTTCCGCCTGGTCGATGGTCCGTTGAAGCTTGCCGACGGCGCCGATGAGCTCAAGGTGCGCCTCGAGGCGAAGGCCGCCAATGGCGCCGATATTGCCAAGATACTGACGTTCAGGCGTGACTCCTACCTGATCGACGTGGCCTGGGAGATCACCAATCCCGGCGACAAGCCTCTGACCACTCACGCGTACTATCAGTTGCAGCGCGACGATGCGGCACCCGAAGGCGAAACCATGATGGTGTCAACCTTCACCGGTCCTGCGGTATACACCGATGCCGACAAGTATCAGAAGGTCGCTTTCGAGGACATTGCATCCGGCAAGGCGAAGTTCGCCAAGACGGCGGACAATGGCTGGCTGGCCATGGTCCAGCACTATTTCGTGTCGGCCTTTCTGCCCAAGGAGAACACCCCCCGCGAGTACTACATGCGCAAGGTCGAAGGGCAGAACCTCTATCAGGCCGGCGTCATCGTGCCGATCGCGGAAATCGCGCCGGGCTCCAAGGGTGGCACCTCGGCCAACCTCTACGCTGGCCCGCAGGAGCAGGACATCCTGAAAAAGCTCGCGCCGGGTCTCGACCTGGTGGTCGACTACGGCTGGCTGACCGTCGTCGCGGCACCGATCTTCTGGGCGCTGCAGGCGATCCACAAGTTCGTCGGCAACTGGGGCTGGGCGATCGTCATCCTGACCATCATCATCAAGGCTATCTTCTATCCGCTGTCCGCCGCCTCCTACAAGTCGATGGCCAAGATGCGGGTGCTGACGCCGCGCCTGATGCAACTCAAGGAGCGCTACGCCGACGACAAGCAACGCCTGAACCAGGAAATGATGAAGCTCTACCAGAGCGAAAAGGTCAATCCGCTCGGCGGTTGCCTGCCGATCCTGGTACAGATCCCGGTGTTCATCGCGCTCTACTGGGTACTCCTTGGTGCCGTCGAGATGCGCGGCGCGCCGTGGATCCTCTGGATTCACGATCTGGCGGCACCCGATCCCTACTACATCCTGCCGGTGATCATGATCGTTTCGATGATCATCCAGACCAAGCTGAACCCGACGCCGCCCGATCCGATACAGGCCAAGATGATGATGGCCATGCCCTTCGTTTTCGGCGTGATGTTCCTCTGGTTCCCGGCGGGCCTGGTGCTTTACTGGGTGGTCAACAACATCCTCTCGATCGCCCAGCAATGGCAGATCACGCGCATGATCGAGGGAGGCGGCAAGGCGGCCAACGATGCCAAGGCATAGCGTGTGAAATCCGACACCATTGCCGCCATCGCCACGGCCCCTGGCCGCGGCGGGGTCGGCATGATCCGCATCTCGGGCAGCAATTTGCTGCCCTTTGCTTTTGCGCTGAGCGCAACGACCCCGCGGCCCCGGCATGCGACAATGGCTGACTTCCTGGCGGCCGATGGCAGCGCGATCGACAGTGGCTTGCTGCTCTTCTTTCCCGATCCGCATTCGTTTACCGGCGAGGACGTTCTCGAAGTCCACGGTCACGGTGGCCCGGTGGTGCTGCAAATGCTCCTTGCACGTTGCCTCGACCTCGGCGCGCGTCTCGCCGAGCCCGGTGAGTTCAGCCGCCGTGCCTTCCTCAATGGCAAGCTCGATCTTGCCCAGGCCGAAGCGGTCGCCGACCTGATCGACGCCGCGACGGCAAGCGCTGCCCGCTCCGCCGTGCGCTCGCTGCAGGGCGAGTTTTCCAGGGCCGTCCATGGCCTGACCGAAGAACTGACCGACCTGCGCATGCTGGTCGAAGCGACCTTGGATTTTCCGGAGGAGGACATCGACTTCCTGACGAAGGCCGACGCCTTTGGGCGGCTATCGCGGCTGCAATCCAGGCTCACGGAGGTCTTCGATCGCGCGCATCAGGGCAAGCTGCTGCAGTCGGGCCTGCACGTCGTCCTCGCCGGGCAGCCGAATGTCGGCAAGTCCTCGCTGCTCAATCGCCTGGCCGGCGACGAACTGGCCATCGTGACGGCGGTCCCGGGGACCACGCGCGACGCGTTGCGGTCGACCATCCAGATCGAGGGAATTCCGCTGCACCTCATCGATACCGCCGGCCTGCGCGAGACCGACGACGAGGTCGAGCGGATCGGCATCGAGCGCACCTGGCGGGAGATCGGCCGCGCCGACGTCGTCGTGCTGCTCGCCGACGCGCGCACCGGCATCAGCGACGCTGACCGCGCCATCCTCGACCGGCTGCCGGCCAACCTGCCGCGCATCACCGTCTACAACAAGATCGATCTTGCCGGCCGTGCTCCCGAGCGCCACGAAGAGCAGGACGCGCACGGCGACGCGGTCGCAGTGTCGCTCTCGGCGCGGAGCGGCGAAGGCATCGACCTCTTGCGCGGCGAGCTGCTGCGCGTCGCGGGCTGGCACCCGGCCGAGGACGTCTTCATTGCCCGCGAACGCCACCTGCGCGCGCTGGCCGCTGCACGGGAACACATCGCCGTCGCCTGCGCCATCGTCTCCGGCCCACTGCCCGCGCTCGAACTGTTCGCCGAGGAACTGCGCCTCGCCCAGCACGCGCTCGGCGAGATTACCGGCGAATTCACCGCCGACGACCTGCTCGGGGTCATCTTCAGCCGGTTCTGTGTGGGCAAGTAGCGGTCGGCATCTGACACCTTGCCGTGGACGAATCGATCCGACTGGACTAGACTGGGTCAACTTCACGATAGCGGAGCCTGAACATGCAGATCATCAACATCCACGAAGCCAAGACCCACCTTTCCCGCTTTGTCGACCAGGCGGCGGCGGGCGAGGAAATCATCATCGCGCGTGCCGGCAAGCCGGTGGCACGGCTCGCGCCGTTGGCGCCCGTCATTGCCGCGCCGCGCACGCTCGGCCTCGGCAAGGGTCGCTTCCAGTTGCCGGAAGGGTTCGACGGCCTGAACGCCGGCGAAATCCAGGAGATGTTCGAGGCCGGGCGCTGATGTCGTCCTGGCTGCTCGACACCAACATCCTGCTGGCTGCGACCATCGCGCCCGAGCGCTTGCCGGCGGAAACCGCCGACCTGCTGCGCGACCCGGCCAACGACGTGCTGTTCAGCGCGGCGAGCATTTGGGAAATCGCTGTCAAGCGCTCGCTGAACCGCGACAGCTTCGCTTTCCTGCCCGAGGACATCCATCGCCTGGCGCTGGATACCGGCTTCGCCGAATTGCCGGTCCTCGCCGCGCACTGCCACGCCGTTGCGCGCCTGCCCTGGCACCATCGCGACCCGTTCGACCGCCTGCTCGTCGCCCAAGCGCAATCGCTGCCTGCCCGCCTGCTGACGTCGGATGCCGCCCTGCCCGCCTATTCTGATCTGGTCAGCGTGATCGCCTTGCGTTAAACCCATGGCCGACAACACCGACGACACCAGCCGCGACAACTCCTGCCCCTGTTGCCTGAGCGCGACCGGCGGCACCGGCCTCGGGCTCGCGATCGTCAAGCAATCGCTGAACCGCCACCAGGCGCAGCTCCACATCACCAGCACGCCGGGTGTTGGCAGCCGCTTTGCCGCGCGCTTTCCGCCCAGCCGCATCGCTGGGTTCTGAAAGCCGCCTCCAGCGCCGTCGTTGCCGTCAAAGCGGCAATGCGGCGAGGCGCCGCGGGTATCCCGCCCGGAAGGAGGCCTGTCGCGGTCGACCTCCAGAAATGGGAAAAAATGGAAACCGGATCGTCGGGATGCGCTCCGCGCCCCCGTTTCGGTTTCCTGGCGCACCGGCTCACGGTTGGTGAAGACCTGTTCTGCGTCAGCGTGCCGTACTTCTGCAGGCGGCCAGAAGCGGCCGGTGGTCAAGCTACCCTACAACAGTCGTACAATCCCATTGGCACTTTTTGAGTGCTTGCAGGGTTTGGTGGAGTGTTTGGTGCTGCATGCAGTCTGGCAGCGTCCGCAGATGTAATTGAAAACAATGGGTTGCCCCAATGAACGCCGGCCGATTGTACGTCGCGAATCCGAGAAACCCTGCAATATTACTGTCCACTTAACGTTAGGCATATTTAACCTATGGCGCCTATCCCGACGCAGGCTTTGTTAAGCGACCAGAAACGCAGGTTCGCAAGTGCTTCCCTGCCGCAAACGATGGAGCTTGCTTCGGTTCTCAAGGCAATTTTGTTGCCGCATCTTCGGCAGAGTTCGAAGCGCTGGCCTTTTCACGACAGAGTGCTGGCGTGGCTCGTGCCAGAGATGCTTGCGGACATCTGTCGTTTTCATGATTCCGGTGGCCCGTCTCTCGCAGAACTGAAGTCTCCCAAGGCGGTTGCATTGCTCGATATTGATCTACTCAACGTACTAGCTCGGAATGTCGAACGCATACGCCCAGGAGTGATACGTCTGCTTCAGGATCTATCTGAGCCGTTGGAGGATCACGATGCCTAACTTCAACGTTGGGCTCTAGGCGAAAGGGGATCATCGTGGGAAAGCGCAAGAAATGGCCGAGTCTAGCGAGCATTCTTGGGATTCCTGTGGCCAAACCAAGAGCCAAAGGCGGCGTTGCCCCCTCGCTGAAATCGAGAAGCCCCTCAGTACAGACGCGGACCGTTACCTTCCGTGCACCCTGCACATGCCGCGGCGAGAATGAACATTGCTACAAGTGCTTCGGAACTGGCTTTTACGAAAAAGAAATCTTGAAAAATCCTGCACCTGTTGACCGAGTGAAATCGGGAGGATCACTCAAACAGACCAATCCGCTAAAGCCCGCGAATTTCGCATCGGATAATCGCGGAGAACAATATTCCATCCGCGAGGATGGCCGCTTCTCCAGTGCGCCTGCGCATGATGATTATGGAGACGAATCGACATCATGATTTCCGTCGGGCGGCACCTGCCCCATGTGTCGAGCCCAACGAGGCGTTCCAGCGGACCGGACACAAGCACCGCTGCACGCTGCTTGTGTCCGTCCGCTGAACTTTGACGTTGAATTTCCGCTTCTTCGAGTTGCCAATTACCACTTCGGGTCGGAAGTGTGAGTTCACCCCTTACGCGGCCTGACCTTCCCCGCTGCCAGCTTGGCACGTTCGCGGGGTTCGGCGGTGTCGGCGCCGTTGGCGACGGCAAGCCAGTGCCGCCGCGGCTGGACGATTTCGCTCCCGGCAGCAAAGGGAGACACTGGCGACGTTCACTGCCCGGCCATGCCAGCCTGCCGCGCTTGCCGGACACCGATTCGATTACCGACCACGAAGCCGTTTCGGCTTCACGACACCCCGCGTGATCCGCGGGATACGGCTACACTCGCGTCATGGCGCCGTCGCATTGCACAATGGAACCCGCCTTCCCATGATCACGAATAACTTCTCGGCAAGCAGGCAGCGGCACGGCTTCACGCCGGTCTGCTAGCTTCGGCAGCGATGGACGCCCTGCCCCCGGGCTTGCTGGCACTGGTCCTGGCGGCCTTTCTCGCCGGCGGTGTCGATGCCGTGGTCGGCGGCGGCGGATTGATCCAGATTCCGGCGCTGTTTGCCTTGCATCCCGGAGAACCGGCGGCGACGCTGTTCGGGACCAACAAGTGCGCGAGCATCGTCGGAACCGCCAACGCGACCTGGCGCTATGCGCGGCGGGTGGAGATGCCGTGGCGCACCATCCTGCCGGCGGCGGCAGCAGCCTTCGCTTTTTCCTACGCCGGGGCGGCGGCGGTGGCCTGGCTGCCGAAGGACGCGGTGCGCCCGCTGATCCTCGCGCTGCTGGTGTTCGCCGCGGTCTACACCCTGCAACGCAAGGATTTCGGGCAGGCGCACGCGCCGGCCCACGCCGGCCACCGCGAGCTGATCTACGCGATCCTGCTCGGCGGTGTCATCGGCTTCTACGACGGCTTCTTCGGCCCCGGGACCGGCAGCTTCCTGATCTTCCTGTTCGTGCGCTTCTTCGGTTTCGACTTCCTGCACGCCTCGGCCGGCGCCAAAGTGGTGAACGTGGCGACCAACCTGGCCGCCCTCGCCTACTTCGTCCCCAACGGCTACTGGCTGCCGGTGCTGGCGGCGGCGATGGCGGCGGCGAACCTCGGCGGATCGATGGCCGGCACCTGGTTGGCGCTCCGGCATGGCAGCGGATTGATCCGGCGGGTATTCCTGCTGGTGGTCGGAGTGCTCATCGTCCGCTTCGCCTGGGATACCGTCGTGACGCTCTGACCCGCGCCGGGCGTTCCGGGGGCGGCGTGGCGAAGGGCTATAATCCGCATATGGGCAAAGAGGTATCCGAATGTTCCCGAGTCGAGTGCTTCCGTACCTGCGGATTGCGCTGACGGCTGTCGTGGCTGTTCTCCTGGGTTCCTGCGCCGGAACGCCGGGTGGCAGCGGTGTTTCGGAGCAGACCGCTGCCCCGCGAGCCCGGTCGACAGCCACTCTGCGCAGCGGGTTTGCCTGTTGCAATCTGCGCTACAGCGGCGACCAGCTCAGCAGTTCCAATTACGCCAGGCTGCCCTTCATTGCGGTCGGGACGCCGGTGCTGATCAGGGCGATCGACAATGCGCAGGCGATTGTCGAGATCAATGGCCAGCAGATGCTGCTCCGGCCCGATCCCGCCCAGACTCGCGACAGCCTGGCGCGGTGGCTCGACAAGGCGGTCGTGGCGCAGGATCCGCGACGGCGGCTGGAGGATTTCCCGGCCGCAGTGCGCGCGGCGATCCAGTCGGGTCGCGTGATGAAAGGCATGACAAGGGAGCAGGTCATCATGGCCATCGGCTATCCGCACGTGGATGACAAGAAAGGCCTCGAGGCACCGAGCTGGCGCTACTGGTGGTCGGATTTCGAGTCGTTCTACGTCCAGTGGACGCGGGACAAGGTGCGCAAGATCGACGGCGAGTCGGCGACCGTGAACAAGCTCACTTACCAGTAGCTTCCGGCCATGTTTCGAGGATGCCGGCTGACGGGCGCAGGGCGATCCGTCAGCCCGCCTTGTCCAGCGTGCGGAGAAAGCTTGCGGCTTCCTGAAAGCCGACGACCCGGAGACCCGGTATTTCCTGGCCGCCCGGGGTGAAGAAGACGATCCCCGGCGGACCGAACAGCCCGAAGCGGGCGAGCAGCGCCTTGTCATCCGCCGTGTTCGCGGTGACATCGGCCTTGAGCAGGGTGAATCCGGCCAGCCTGTCCTGCACGGCCCGGTCGGCAAAGGTGTAGCGCTCCATCTCCTTGCAGGAAACGCACCAATCGGCGTAGAAATCGAGCATCACCGGGCGGTCGACCGCAGCCAGCCGGGCGTCGAGCTCGGCGAGCGAGCGCACTGGCTCGAATGCCAGCTTCCTGACTTCGCTGGCGACTGCCTGAGTGCGCAGGGTTGCGAGTGGTTGCAGCGGGTCGCGGCTGCCGGCCAGGGCGCCGACCAGCAGCGCGGCGCCGGTGAGCAGCATGACGATGCCGATGCCTTTCCAGAAGCGCTGCCAGCCGGAGGCGTGTTGCGGCAGCGGATCAAGCGCATGGAGGAAGATGGCGGGGATGATCAGCAGCGCCGCCCACGCCAGCATCGCGGCGACCGGCGGGATCACCGGCGACACCAGCCAGATCGCGGTGGCCAGCAGCAGCACGCCGAAGCCCTTCTTGACGCCCTCCATCCACGGCCCGGTCTTCGGCAGCAGCGAGCCGCCGGCGGTGCCGACGGCGATCAGCGGCGCTCCCATGCCGAGCGCCATGACGAACAGCGCGGTGCCGCCGAGCACGGCGTCGCCGGTCTGGCCGATGTAGAGCAGCGCCCCGGCCAGCGGCGCGGCGACGCAGGGGCCGACGATGAGCGCCGACAGGGCGCCCATCAGGAACACCGCCGGGCCGCGGCCGCCGTGCAGGTGGCCGGATTCTTCCGAGAGCTTGCTCTGCAGCGCGGTCGGCAACTGCAGTTCGTAGAAGCCGAACATCGAAAGCGACAGCACGATGAAGATCAGCGCAAAGGCGCCGAGCACCCAGGCGTTCTGCAGCGCGGCCGAGAGCAGCGTGCCGGTCAGCCCGGCGGCGACGCCGGCGGCGGCGTAGGTGACGGCCATGCCGAGGACGTAGGCGAGCGACAGCGCGAAGCCGCGCGCATGCGACGCCTTGTGCCCCTGGCCGGCGATGATGCCGGAGAGGATGGGGATCATCGGCAGCACGCACGGCGTCAGCGCCAGGCCGAGGCCGGCGGCGAAGAAGAAGGCGAGGTTGGCCCAGAAGCCGGCGTTGCGCAGGATGCCGGCGATTTTGCCGCTTTCGTCGGCGTCGACCGCGACCGGCGGGGCGGCGGGCGTTGTCGCCGGGTCGGGCAGCGTCACCGCCACCGTCTGCGTCTGCGGCGGGTAGCAGACGCCGGCGTCGGCGCAGCCCTGCGACGTTACTTTCAGCGTCAGCGGCAGGGCGCCCGACGCGTTGCGCTCGACCGGCAGGCGGATGGCGACACGGTTGTAGAAGACCTCGACCTTGCCGAAATTCTCGTCATCCTTCTCCTTGCCCTTGGGGAAGACCGGGGCGCCGAGCGTCACACCCTCGCCGTCGACGGCGAAGCGGAACTTGTCGCGGTAGAGGTAGTAGCCCTTGGCGATGGCGAAGACGACCTCGATGGTCTGCGCGTCGAGCGCGCGTGCCGACGGCTTGAAGGCGACGGCCGGGTCGAGGAACTCCTCGGCGTTGACGAACGAGAAGACGAAGGCAAGGAAGAACAGCAGGCGGCGCATGATCATTGGAGCGTTTCCGCCACCACCCAGTTCAGGTAGGCCGGCAGGCCCTGCGTCACCGGCAGGGCGATGATTTCCGGCACGTCGTAGGGATGGTGCCGGCGGATGAGGTCTTCGAGCGCCGGATAGCTGGTTGCGGTCGACTTGATGAACAGAGGTATTTCCGGTGCCGACTCGACCTTGCCCTGCCAGCGGTAGATCGACTGCACGCGCGGCAGGATGTTGACGCAGGCGGCCAGTCTTGCCTCGACAACGGCAAGTGCGATGGTGTTGGCGACTTCCTCGTCGGGACAGTTGGTGAGGACGAGCAGTGTATCCATGAGCGGATTCTACTTGAGCAGACGCCGGCGCGTCAGGCGCAGGGCGATGGCGAAGGCTACGCCAGTCGTCGCCAGCAGCGCCAGGATGTGGATCGGGGCATCCGCCGGCACCTGCCCGGCGAGCAGCGGGCGCACCAGCGCGACGCCCTGCGCCAGCGGCAGCCAGCCGCCGATCGTCGCCAGCCAGCCGGGAAGCTGGTCGGTCGGGAAAAAGACGCCGGAAATCAGCGTCATCGGCGTGATGAACAGCGTGAAGTAGTACATGAAGAAGTCGTAGGACGGCGCCAGCGCGTTCCAGATCAGGCCGAGCGCGGCGAAGGCGAGCCCGGTGAGGACGACCGCCGGCAGCGCCCACAGCGCCAGCGGGCCGTGCGTCAGGCCGAGCGCGGCGACGACGACGAGGATGGCGGCGCCCGAGAACAGCGACTTGGTCGCCGCCCAGAACAACTCGCCGGCGACGACGTCTGCCAGCCCGAGCGGCGTGTTGAGGATGGCGTCCCAGGTCTTTTGCACATGCATGCGCGAGAATGCCGAGTACAGCGCCTCGAAGGTCGCCGCGTTCATCGTCGACGCGCACACGGTGCCGGCGGCGAGGAAGGCGACGTAGGAGGTGCCGTTGATTTCCGGCAGCATGGCGCCCAGCCCGTAGCCGAGGCCGAGCATGTAGATCAGCGGATCGGCCAGGTTGCCGAGGATCGAAGGCAGCGCGAGCTTCTTCCAGACCAAAAAGTTGCGCCGCCACACCGGAAGCCAGCCGAAAACCGGGGCGCGGGTGCCAGTCAGCATCGCGCCCCGATTTCCGCCGCGAACAACGCCGGAACGTTGCGACCCGATGCGTCGCGCCCCGGCCAATCACCGGAGATACGCCGGGTCATCTCCCGAACAGGCCTTTCAGGACGTCGCCGACGCCCGGCACCGCCGACTCCCTGGCCGACCCGGAGCTGGCGGCCGCTTCCATCCCGAGAAGCGCGTTGTCGTGACTCATGACACGGACCGTGGCCGTCCAGATCAGCGGCTTCTTTTCGCCCGGCTTTTGCGGCGGGAAGGAATATCCCTGGACCGGCCCGTGCGCGGTGCCGGTCACCATGGCCATCCCGGCCTTGGCAAAAATGCCTTCAGGGATGGTGCATTCACGCTGGCTCGCCGGCAGCATCGGCCGCTTGTTGCGGTCTGCCATCCAGATCACCATCTCCTTCTCGTCCTTTGCCGCCACCGCCTGCAAGTCGTAGCCGCGGGCCCGCGTCAGCGCGTCCCAGGCGAGCGGCACCGGCGCCTTCAGATCGCTCGAACGCGCCTTGAGGTTCATCGGTTCGAGAAAGTCGAGGGCCGGCGTCAGGGCGAATCGGATATCGTCCTTCAAGAAATTCGCCTTGACGAAATGCTCGCCGACGGCCGAGGCATCGTCCGGGATGCCCCGGTAATCGCGGTCGCCCTGCGGCCAGCCGATCGTGCGCGGCGGCAGCGATGCGTCGCGGGCGGCATCCTTGCCCTGGCTCCGGCTCTGGCGCGCCATCGCCTGGACTTCGGGCGGCACCTTGCCGGCGAGCGAGCGGAAGTCGATGACCTCCGGCTGCCCTTTGGGCACCGTCGGCGAGCAGCCCCAGTAGATCAATACGCGGCCGTCCGGCTCGCCGTCGGGCGCGCCGCCGCCGCTGCTCCGCCGTTCGCCGGTCAGCGGCAGCTGCGGGCCGATGCGCATGGCGGCCGGAACCGTATGCGCCGCCTGATAATCGCCCGGCAGGTCGGTCGGCGAGGTCAGGCGCAGATCCATGTGGCGGCTGACGCTGCTGCCCTTGCCGCCGGCCATCATGCTGAAGACGCTGGCCATGCCCCCCGCCCCCATGCCGGCGTGGGTCGTCAGGTCCATTTCGTAATTGATCGGCGCCGCGCCCGCCGGGAGAGCCGCTATGCCGAGGGAAAGACAGATCGCCCGCAGGGTGTTTGAATTGTTTCGGTTCTTCATGGTAGGCCTCCGCAAGTTCAGGGTTAAGGGGTGACGACATTCTAGATCATGGCCATCCCTCCACGTCCAGCGCGGTCGACGGCGATTTCCGGGCCAATTTCGGCGGGCCGACGTCGCCCGCCGCGACAACGGATCAGTCGCGCAGTTCGCGGCCGGTCAGCTTGATGAACACGTCTTCGAGATTCGAGGCGCGATGCACGTAGCGCAGCCCCGGCGCTTCGGCTAGCCGGGCCAGCAGTGCCTGGGCATCGCGGCAGTAGAAGAAGGCGGTTTCGCCGCTGGTCTCGATGCGCTCCGCCAGCGCGCAATGCGCCGCGACAAATGCCGTCAGTTCGCCGCCGGTCTCATCGTAGACCTCGACGACTTGCGGCTCGATGTGCTCGGCGATCAGCGCGCGCGGGGTGCCCTCGGCGATCTTGCGGCCGTGATCGATGATGATCAGCGTGTCGCACAGGCGCTCGGCCTCGTCCATGAAATGCGTCGTCAGGATCAGTGTCTTGCCGCTTGCCTTGAGCTGCTTCAGACGCTCCCAGATCAGGTGGCGGGCCTGCGGATCGAGGCCGGTGGTCGGCTCGTCGAGAAAGACGATGTCGGGATCGTTGACCAGCGCCCGCGCCAGCGTCAGGCGGCGCTTCATGCCGCCGGAAAGGGTGGCGATGCGGGCGTCCGCCTTGCCGGCGAGTCCGGCGAAATCGAGCAGCTCCGGAATGCGGCCCCTGACCTCGTTGTCGGCAAGCCCGAAGTAGCGGCCGAAGACGAGCAGGTTTTCGCTGGCGGTGAAATCCGGGTCGAGGTTGTCGAACTGCGGCACGACACCGACCCGGGTTCGCGCCCGGCGCGCCTCGGCCGGAATGACGCAGCCGTTCAGGCGGATGTCGCCGCGGTCGGGCGCGGTCAGCCCGAGACAGAGGCGCAGCGTCGTCGTCTTGCCGGCGCCGTTCGGCCCGAGCAGGCCGAAGCAGCGTCCCGGCTCGACGCGGAAGCTCAGGCCGGCGACCACCTCGGTCCCGGCATACGACTTGCGCAGTCCGGAAGCAGCTAGTGCCGCCACGCGCGGGTGACGATGTCGCGGATCAGATGCAGCCGGCGGTGGAAGAAGTGATCGGCGCCGGGGACGACGATGACCGGCAGGTCGAGCGGCCGCGCCCAGTCGAGGACATTCTCCAGCGGCACCGTCTCGTCGGCCGAGCCGTGGATGACGATGGTGTCGTGCGGTACGGCCTCGGTGTCATAGCTGCGGGCGCCTTCGACGAAGCCGGCGGCGGTGCCGACCAGCACCAGGCGCTGCGCCGGGTGGCCGAGCTCGACCAGGCGCCGGGCCAGGCGGGTCTGGCAGAAGGCGCCGAACGAGAAGCCGGCGAGCGCCACCGGCAGGTTGCCGCAGCGGCACCTGGCGTCGTGCAGGACGGCGAGCAGGTCCTCGGTTTCGCCGTGGCCCTCGTCATGGACGCCCTCGGTATCCCCGACGCCGCGAAAGTTCGGGCGGAAGGCCGCGTAGCCGAGGCTGACGAAGCTGCGCGCCAGCGTGTAGGCGACCTTGTTGGTATTGGCGCCGCCGCCGATCGGGTGCGGGTGGGCGACCAGCGCGATGCCCCGCGGGGCGTCGGGGCGTTCCATGATGACGTCGATCTTGCCGGCCGGGCCGTCGATCAGGATCTTTTCTTCCGGTGCTCTCATATCTTCAGGCGCTCCACGACGCGGCCATGGATCAGGTGTTCCTGGATGATTTCCTCGACATCTTCCTTGTCGATATAGGTGTACCAGACGGCTTCCGGATAGACGACGATGACCGGACCGAGATCGCAGCGATCGAGGCAGCCGGCCTTGTTGATGCGTACCTTGCCGGGACCCTTCATCTTCAGTTCGCCGATGCGGTCCTTGGCATAGGTCTGCATTTCACTGGCGCCGCGCGCGTTGCAGCAGGTTTCCCCTGGCTCGCGCTGGTTGCAGCAGAAGAACACGTGATGCTTGAAATGACTCATCGGCAATCTCCTTGGGAGCGCAATTATAGGCGGTCCGGATTATCTGGCGCGCCTGCTGTTCGTCCAGTGCTTCTCCAGCGCGATGATCAACGAAGAGACAAGCGCAAAGGCGAAAATCTCCACCCACTCGGTGACTCCGATTGGCGCGGTAGAGAATGCGGCGTTGAGCGGCGCCCAGTAGGTGAGCAGTAGCTGCAGGACCGCCATCGCCCCGATCCCGCCCCACACCCAAGGGTTGGAAAAGACGCCGAGGCTCCAGAAGCTGCGGGTCAGCGAGCGGCAGTTGAACAGGTAGAGCATTTCGACCATGACGAAGA
>ERZ761602.6170-NODE-6170-length-13609-cov-6.947248_pt1 | contig 13609 bp, 13 predicted proteins | sample MGYA00512165_ERZ761602 | MGnify/ENA primary metagenome ERZ761602 (study PRJEB28899, sample SAMN02445085) | bioreactor sludge metagenome | biome: EBPR sludge; isolation source: Thorneside wastewater treatment plant | place: Australia: Brisbane, Thorneside...
ACATGAGCAATTCTTCCACTGAAGCAGAAAGCCCACGCTTCAACAACACGGCGGTGCGAGTCTCGCCGATGGCACGCAGCAGATTGAAGTTCTGCATGTTGCGCGCGCCCACCTGCAGCACGTCCACATACTTCACCATCACATCCACCTGCACCTGAGACATGATCTCCGCCACAATGGGCAGACCAGTTTTCTCGCGCGCCTCCGCCAACAGTTCGAGACCTTCTTCGCCGAGCCCTTGGAAGGAGTACGGCGATGTGCGCGGCTTGAAGACTCCGCCACGAAGCGCGGACGCGCCCGCCTCTTTCACAGCCAAAGCGGTTTCAATGATCTGTGAGCGACTCTCCACTGAACACGGTCCCGCAATGACGGCAATATCTTCTCCACCCACATGGAAACCATCGAGCGGAACAAGCGAATCTTCCGGGTGAAATTGACGTGACGCCAATTTGTACGGCTTGGTGATACGCTGAACGACATCAACTCCGTCCAAACCATCGAAGCGTTCGAGCGGAATATTATGCGTCTCGCCGATGGCGCCAATAATGGTTGCTTCAACGCCCTGCGAAAGGTGGACACTCAGCCCCGCTTCTTTAACGGATGCGATCACCGCTTCCACTTGCTGCGGCGTTGCGTTGGATTTCATTATGATCATCATAGAAAAATAACTCCTGTTGAAATGTTTGAAGGTTCAAAAGTTTGAAGGTTTCGACATTCAAACGTTCAAACTTGTTAACTTTTTAACCGTTCTCACTGCGCGGCAACCAAGTCGGGTCTTAGTTTCACCGCGTCTCGCAAATACACATGCTTGATCTGGCTCTGCGGCGTTTCCGTATTCCAATGCACCAGCACGCGGATCGCCTTCGGCAAACTGCCCGGCACGGGAATTTCGCGGGCACACATCATCGGCACCATGCTCCAACCCATTTGGCGGGCAGCTTGGGCAGGGAAGGTAGCCGAGAGATCTTCGGTCACTGTAAAGATGGCACTGCCAATATCTTCCGGCTTCATATCTGCATTTTCTTTGACGATCGCTTCAAGCAGTTCACGCGTCGCCTGCAAGATCAGGTCAACATCATCTTCTGTTACGGTGGTCGCGCCGCGAATTCCACGGGTGGGCATAGATAAGTTCTCCTCGTTATTGTAGGGACGACCCGTAAAGCTTGATCAAGAACCTTGACGACCCTGGCGGGTCGCCCCTACGAAATGAAATAAAAAAGAGCGAGACCGTGTGGTCTCGCTCTTTTGCATACAGGTTTACTGTCTACTTAAGCGCCGCCACCGGCAACCGGGCTCCGGAAACCGTAATAAAAGTAAAAGCTAAACCAACGGGCAGACTTAAGCATATTGGGCAGTATTCTATGCACGGAGAGCAGATGAGTCAAGGGGAAGTTTTCAATGATGGACACAGCTCTCACTTTCCCCACCTCGGCTGCCAATCGGAGATGGTGCTGTTCGTGAGGCGGGTCAATCCCGTGCCGTCGGGGTGGATGATGTAGAGCTCGTTATTGCCGTCGCGGAATGAGGTGAATACGATCCAATTACCATCCGGTGACCAGGAAGGACCAAGGTTATCACCGCCGTCAGTGAGCTTGACCAACCCAGTACCATCGATGTTGATGACGTAAATATTCCGGTCGCCCTGCGGTCCACGATAGAAGGCGAGGCGGGTTCCATCAGGTGACCAAGTATTGCGTCCACCCATGTTGTTGAGATTCGTGACCTGACGGATATCAGAACCGTCGGCATTCATGACAAAGAGTTGGCGCGCACCAGCCCGAGATGAGGCAAACGAGATCATTGAACCGTCAGGAGACCATGAAGGGTCAATATCATCTTTATTTGTCAATGGGTGCGGGTTGGAACCGTCGGGTTTCATCAACCAGAGTCCGTTTCCGTGATTGGTGAAGATAATCCATTCACCGGTGGGAGAAAGTTCGGGGGCGTAGAGCGCGCCAATGTCTTTCGTCAACTTTTGCAGGTTGTTTCCGTCCACACCGATGGAATACAGTTCGAAATTACCAGTATCGCGGGAAGAAAAGAAAATGGTGTTTCCATCCGGTGAGATCGAGGGATAAAACGCGGTGGCTTTGAGGTTCGTCAATTGTGTGCGACCGCTGCCGTCGGCATTGAGCAGGCATATCTGGTCGATCTGTTGAATGTAGCAAGCGAAAGCGATCTTACCCACGGGAGGCGGACTATCATTGAAAGAAGGAATCGGTGTGGGAATCTGCTCGGGTTGCAGGGCAAGAGTCGGTGAAGGAAGAGGCGCGGCAGAGTCTGTGGGGAGGATCAAAGTTCCGGCGGTGGGAGAGGCTGTGAGAGGCGAGCCAGGCTCGGGAGTGCGTAATCCCTCCACGGGCTCGTTGGCAACAACAATGACAGAGTAAACGATAAGGATGCAGAGTCCGAGAAAGCCAAGCGCGAGAGCACCAACAAGAATGGACTCGACAGGTTTCAGTCTTGTCACGGTTGTAAACCGAGTTCCTGTAATGCCTGCACAGCGGGGTACCAATCTGCGTGGATCTGCAATGCGGCGCGATAATCTTCAACGGCAGCGTTGGTATCACCGATCATGTAGTAGGAACGCCCGCGCCAGAGCAAGGATTCTTCGAGGGTGGGTTTGGAGATTGTCTTGGTAAGTGTAGTGGTGGCAAGGTCGATGACGTCTTGATAGCGGCCTGAATAGTAGTATGCAAAGTAGGGACCGGTTTGATACCACATCATCCGAAAAGGACGGTTGCCTTTGGCTGTATCCCAGCCGTTGTATTGACGGAAGGCTTCATCGTAGGCAAGGGCAGCATCGGAGTATTGGTTGAGGGCGACATGACTTGTGCCTTTGTTGAAAAGCGCAAAGAACAAGTTGTTACCCTTAAGTGTTGTGGTTTCTTTTTCAGCAAGTTCGAGTGCATGCTTTGCCGCCCAGGTTTCATCTGCCCAGGGACCAAGGATGTTCAGCACGTCCGATTCGCGTTCAGCAGGGTAGATGACCATGAAAATATAATTGAAGGAACGCCAGCCATCCTGATAGTCTGCATACTTGCTGAGCAGGTCTTTGCCGGGTTTGATGTAGGCATCCTGCACAATGAAGCCGCCTTTTGCATCGTCGTAACCGGTGGTAAAGAGATAGTGACCGAGCCAATCGATCTTGCCAGTGTAATCACGCTCGTAATACCCTTTTTCGACAATGACTGGATAACCTGCCGCAATAAGACGCTTCAGCAAATCCATGTCGCCGCCGTGACGATAAAGGGCGCGATATTCAGTGGTCTGCGTGTTGACGAAGTCCACCAGTTCATAGGGCATGACGTTCTTATCGGGCAAGCCGCGTTGGATAAAGTCGAGCTTGGTGTCGGGCGAGCCGGGCTTGACCACTTTGGCAACATCGTCACGGGTGCCGGGCCAGCCCCAAAACTTCAACGCCATGGTCAGGTTAGCGGGACCGCAATAGTTCCAGCGCCCATGTTGGTCGACGTAAACCACTCCGGGAAGGGTAACCTGTTCGGGGACAGGTGTGGATGTAATCGTCGGTTTAGCAGTGGGACCAGGTTTGAGAGTGGGAGTCGCTTCGGGAGTCAACGTCAACATCATCTCGGCTCGGACCGTGCCGACAGCGGTCTCGACCGTCAGTGGGTCTGTCTCCCCTCCGGGTTCGAAGACCGCTTCGCTGGGCGGGTTGAAGAAATACACGATGCGCGTGCGGATCAATTCGTATTGAGTGGAGAGTCTGCTTCGGACAGGTGGCAGGAATGCAATAACAACACCGATTGCAACGACAATAAGGATCAACCAGCGTTTGTCTATATTTTTAAGTCTATTCATGAAAAAGATTATACATGAAAGGAAAGTCCCCCAGATGAGGCTTGGTTAATTATTTACCGATATATTGCAACGCCAGGCGCAGGCGTTCTTCCACATCCTTTGGCGCGTCTTTGGGTAATGACTGAAGTGCGGCTTGCGCTTCGACAACAGAATATCCCAACGCGGTGAGAGCGGCAAGGACTTCGCTGTCGTAATCGGCAAGCGCGGCGATCTTTCCAAGCGCGTCGGTGGGTTTAAGTTTGTCTTTGAGATGGATGGCGATCTTTTGCGCGGTCTTCTTGCCAACGCCGGGGACTTTGCCGAGTAGTTCCCCTTCATCGGCGAAGATGGCGCGTTGGATGGTTTCAAGGTTAAGCGTGGACAAAACAGATAACGCCACTTTAGGTCCGACTCCGTCCACCCCAAGCAGGATATTGAAGAGATCCCTATCAGCCTGGGATTCGAATCCGTAAAGGGTCAACGCATCTTCCCGGACTACGAGGTGGGTGAACAGAAAAAGGATTTCCCCAGCCTTTGCATTCGTCCGCACCGGGGCAGGGACAAAGACTCTCAACCCCACCCCGCCGACTTCGACGATCAGGGCGTTGTCTTCGATCTGGGATACTTCTCCGCGTAAGGTTGCGATCATGTTTTTATTTTACCGTAATACAAATTGTAGGGGCGGGGTAACCCCGCCCCTACTTTGATTCATATCTCGCCGTGTTGAGATGCGTGATGGCGATGGCGAGTGCGTCGGCGGCATCGTCGGGTTTAGGGATTTGGTCGAGCTGCAACAAGGCGCGGACCATTTCCTGAACCTGGCGTTTTTCTGCGGAGCCGTAACCCGCGACAGCTTGTTTGACTTCGTTGGGAGTGTATTCGTACGTTAGGATACCCGCTTTTTCAAGAGCAAGCAATACTACTCCGCGAGCCTGTCCGACCGCAATGCCGGTGGTAATATTCTTCGAGAAAAATAATTTTTCGACGGCGGCGGTTTCAGGTTTGTATTTCTTGATCAGTTTGACGAGCGCATCGTAGAGGGTTACAAGCCGTGCGGATGCCGAATCCTCTTTCGGCGTGGTGATGACCCCATAGGAAACAGCGACCAGTTCCCCGTCTGGCATGAGGCGCACGAGGCCGTAGCCTGTGGTTGCGGTTCCAGGGTCGATCCCAAGGGCGAGGGTCATTTTAAATAATGTAGGGGCGGGGTAATCCCGCCCCTACGCGATTGGATTACGCATTTTCGAGCGCGGCAAGGGCTTCGTCGGACATCTTGACGTTGTGATAAACATCCTGCACATCGTCGAGCTCTTCGAGGTGTTCGATGGCTTTCATCACTGAGAGGGTTTCTTCCACACCAACTTCGATCTCCTGTTTGGCGATCAGGCGCAGACCGGATTCCTGCGGCTGGACTTTGGCTTTATGCAGGGCATCGGCGATGGTCTTGAACGCTTCGACGGGACCGAAGATCTCGATCTCGTCGCCGCCGTCCAGCACATCGTCCGCGCCTGCTTCGACGCCGAGTTCAAAGGCTTTGTCGAATGCCAGCATGGATGAGGGGAAGGAGAAATAGGATTTGCGTTCGAACTGCCAGCCGACCGCACCCGCTTCCGCCATGTTGCCGCCTGCTTTGCTGAAAGCGTGGCGGACGTCGGAGATGGTGCGGTTGCGGTTGTCGGTGACGCAGGCGACCATGAAGGCTGAACCGTGCGGGCCATAGCCTTCGAGGGTCAGTTCTTCGAACACAGTCCCTTCCTTGTCTTCGCCGGTGCCTTTTTTGATGGCACGTTCGATGTTGTCTTTGGGCATATTTTCAGAGCGGGCTTTTTCCACCGCCAGGCGCAGGCGGAAGTTGGTATCGGCGTCGCCGCCGCCTTCACGGGCGGAGATGACGATCTCGCGCGCCAGCCGCGTGAAGATCGCGCCGCGTTTGGCGTCTGCCACGCCTTTTTTGCGTTTGATGGTGGACCACTTGGAATGACCGGACATACACGTTCTCCTTCAGTTAATAACCGTTTCGGTTGGGGTTTTTGCTTGGAGCGGAAAAATTATACCATCGTGGTTGAGGGGCTTCCCAGCATACAAACAAAAGGCTCTTCCTCCATGCGGACCATCTTCCGCCTGGGAACCGATTACAATATCGCCCATGACCTGCCGACAATACAAACCGCCGCGTGCTTCCATTGGGTTGAACATATGACCTTCGTAAATATCCAAAACCTGACCTACAAATATCCGCTGACGAAAGCCAACGCGCTGGAAAACATCGACCTGCAGGTCCGCGAGGGCGAGTTTGTCGCGGTCATTGGTCCCAACGGCGCTGGCAAATCTACGTTGTGTTATGCGCTGGCGGGCTTCGTGCCGCATTTCTTCAAGGGCGATATCTCCGGCGAGATCGAAGTGGACGGGAAGAAATCCAGCGAGTCCACGCTCGACGAGTGGGTGCTCAACGTCGGGCTGGCGTTCCAAAATCCCTTCAACCAGATCAGCGGCGCGAAGTACACCGTCTTCGAAGAGATCGCGTTCGGGTTGGAAAACATCGGCGTGCCGCGCGACGAGATGAAAACACGGGTGGAGGATGCCATGTCCCTGACCGGGATCAGCGATCTAGCCGACCGGTCTCCTTATTCTCTCTCTGGCGGACAACAGCAACGCGTCGCGCTGACCTCGATCCTGGTCATGCGACCCAGGCTTTTGGCGCTCGATGAGCCGACCTCGCAAATGGACCCGGTCGGCACCCGCGAAGTCTTCGGCGTTGTGCGCAAGATGGCGGAAGAAGGCATGACCGTAGTGATGGTGGAACACAAAGTGGAATGGATCGCCGAATTCGCCGACCGCGTCGTTGCACTGAAAGATGGACGTGTTCTCCTCGAAGGCAAACCCAATGAAGTCTTGACGTCTGATCTGCTGGTCGAGCATGGGTTTGGCGTTTCGCGCTACACATCCACGGCGAGAGAGGCAAAGAAGCGGGGGCTGTGGAAGAAAGATACATTGCCGGTCACATTGGATGAAGCTGTGAAAGGGTTTAAGTGAAAAATGATGAGTGAAACGTGAAGCATCAAGCCGCGCTTATCACGTTTGACCCATCACCCATCAGAAAAACATCATGAACATATCCATCAAAGACCTCCGCTTCACCTACCCCACCGGCTTGGAAGCCTTGCGTGGAATTAATCTCACCATCGACTCCGGCGAACAGGTCGCCATCGTCGGGCAGAACGGCGCGGGCAAGACCACACTCGTGCGCCACTTCAACGGATTGCTCAAGCCGACCTCCGGGTCCGTGTCCATCGGCGATTGGGAGACGACAAAGCATTCAGTAGCAAAGCTGGCGTCGCGGGTGGGCTACGTTTTTCAGAACCCCGATGAGCAATTATTCTCGCGCGATGTGCTGACCGAAGTATCGTTCGGTCCGCGCAATTTGGGCTACGCAAAAGAGAAAGTAGATGAACTGGTCAAGCGCGCCCTGTCGTTGAATGAATTAAGCGACAAGACCGAGACCAATCCCTACGACCTCTCACCGACCTGGCGCAAGATGGTGGCATTGGCATCCATCATCGCAATGGACACACCCATCGTCATCTTTGACGAACCGACGACCGGGCAGGATGCCGTCAATGTGGCGCGCATTGCGCATGTCATCGCCGAGTTGAAGCGCGAGGGGAAAACGGTCATCACAATCACCCACGACATCGACTTCTGCGCCGAGAACTTCGAGCGGGTGATCGCCTTGTCAAATGGGCAGGTCCTGCTGGACGGTCCCGCCCGCGAGGTGTTGGGTAAAGATGAGATTTTGGCGCAGACTTACGTCGATCCGCCGCAGTTAACGAGATTGGGGAAGGTTTTGGGGTTGAAAGAAACAGTGACGAGGCAGGATGAATTTTTAAAAGCAGTAGGACAAGATTAATCTTGTCCTACTTTTTATAAACTGCCAATTCTTCGTAGCCAGAATCGTTTTCGTACAATTCCCGCTTGTAAACCACATCGTCCAATTCCAATAGAACGATCTCAGCCGTGGTGTAGATTTTACATCCGCTAACGAGATGCCCGCCGGTGGTTATGCCGTCGCCGTCTGAGATGGCAATATGGATGTGAGAGCCGTGAATGGATACCGTGCCTGTCATCGAGACGATCTCAAAATGACCTTCGTACTCATTATATGTCTCGCGATTCGCAAGGCGCAGGGTGGCATGGGTCAGGCTGCCAACGCTGGATAAGACACAGCCGGCTTCGATATGATTCTGTTTCACGAATGTCTCGATCGAACCGAACAGGTCTTCTTGCGGCTTGAGTCGGAAAGTGTGGGTTTTCATGGGAGATTTTGGAAAACTTGTCACATTGAAAACGTGACCTACATTCTCTACCAGAACATGAACCCGGTCAGCCCGGCGAACCAGTCGATGAGGTATTGGTAGAACTGCAAGCCGAGCAGGGCAACGATCACACCAAGGATCGCTCCGGCAATGACGTCCGAAAGGTAATGCACGCCCATCGCCACGCGGGCTAAAGCCACCAGCGGCGCCCAAACCCAAAGGATGAGAGCAAGCCAGGGCGGGGCAAGAGCCGAGCCGAGAACGGCGATCAGGAATGAACGGGCGGCATGCCCCGAAGGGAAGGAATGCGGATCCGTGTTGCGGTAGATATCGCCCCAATCGCCTTCGGGCCGTTTGCGCTTGATGAGGAATTTGAACGCCAGCACCACGCCTGCCAGTCCGAGGATCCCGAAGAATTCAACGGTTTCCCATTTTTTCCAATATGAATTGCTGAAGAACCAGGCTAGGATGAGCGCCGCCCACCAAAACCACGAGTCGCCGGAATGGGCAAAGAAGATGGCAAGGTTCCGTAAAAGACCCGGCTTTTCAGCCACTCGCAGTTGACTGGAAAGCCGGGCATCGAGTTCAAGGATGCGGCGGAAGGTCATTTGCGTTTCACCTTCGGTTTAACCGTGGCTTTCTTCGACCCGACTTTCTTTGCGGTCTTTTTGACCGGTTTGCGGGCGGGGACGCTGACCTTTGCGGTTGACTTCGCCGCGCTCTTGATCTGACGGGCAAGGTCTTCGCGCATCAATTCCAACTGATGGGGTTTGTCCACGTCCATGCAGGGTTCGGCCCTATCCCAGAGGATGGCACGTCCCTTGATGCCAATGCGCTGGGATGCCCGTTCGACCAGTCCTTGCAGGGTGAATTGACCGGTTGCAAGCTGAAAGAATGTATCGACGCCGATGACAGCCGCCTGGCGCAGAGGACTCTTGCGATTGCCAATTAACTGTTCCCATGTCTCGAGGTGTTCCGTCACCATGCGGACGTGGGTCACGTTAATATCGGAGCCGCAGACTTCCATGTCCTTGAGCTTGGTGAAGGTGCGGTTGGATTCGGGATAACGCGCCTCCATCACCTCGCGCGGGCAGACGCCGTAATACAAGTCATCCTTCGTCTGCATACAGGTTTTGACGAGCCAGTCCACCATGTCGCCTTTGAGTCCGGGAATGTCGGAGGATACGATCAACACATACTCGCCCCTGGGATTCAATTCAAGCGATTTATTGACCCCGGCGGTGATGTTCGCCAGCATCCGTCCCTGGTTCGAGACGTAATGCAGTGGTTTCTTGCAGGTCAAGCCGCTTTTTGGGGAAAGCCCGATGACAATGACCTGGTCCACTTTCTTCGCTTCGCCAAGGGCGTCGAGTACCCATTGCACCATGGGTTTGCCCGCCAGGTCGATCAGGGCTTTGGAGTCGCCGTTTGAGTAGGCGTATAGTTTGTCGCCGGGCTGGGGGATGCCCCCCGCGGTTACGATGGCATTCATGTAGTGATGCTCCTTAAATCCTGTTCTTTTGCTTACTATTTCGCTTCGAGGTCTTGCAGTTGCGGCTGGAAGCCGAGTTTATCGATCAGTTCAGTTAATTCGGGCCAGGTCAGGGGGCGGCCTTTGCCGGAAACCGCGACCAGAGCCGCTTCCATCATGTTGGTGCCGAATGAACGTCCATCGAGAACGGGGGTGGTGGTGACCAGGTATTTTGCTCCCGCCTTGCGGAAAGCATCCACATCTTCGGGTGTGGTGGTGTTGGTGACAATGACTTTGCCGGAGAGGTCGTCTGGCATATAGCGTTTGATGTAGTGGCAGTCACCGGCGATGACGGTTGCCCAGGCGTAGTATTTTCCCCATTTGGGTGTGCGTTTTTCCTGCTTTTCGCCGGTGGGGTAGATCCACTCGAAGGGCAGGCGGCCCGCAATCGGCATCAGCAGAGAGGCGGCGGTTTTCAGACCTTTGAGCGAACGGATGGCAATTGGAATGTCCAGCCCGAACATCAGGTCGCCGTAAACAGTCTCATAGCCCAGTTCCGAGAAGGAGCTGGCAAGCCCCCAGCGGTCTGCGCCGAGCGTGACCAGTACCTTGCGTCCACGTGAGTTGATGTATTCACCGATGGTCTGGTCTAAAAATGCAGGTGCTCTATTTTCGAGCGTGTTCTTGAGTCCGCCACCGTCCACCAGCGGGGTTTTTTGGACATAGCGCACCATGGGGGTTACCGAATGCAGGGCAAACCATTTTCCGTCGATGATCGCCCCCAGGTCTGCGCCGCCGACGCCGAAAGCGTCCACTTTGCCGTCGAGTTCCTTATATTTGAGTGCGGCGGCTTCCATGTCTCCGTCAGTGCCGATACGTTCGATGCGCACGGTTTCCCCCAGCAGGTTAACCTCCACAGCCTTGTTGCGTTTGGATGATCCGATGCTGATGCTAACTGCATGTTTCATTTGGGAAACCTCCACAGGTGAGATGAGGTCAGTTTATCACGATTCAGGGTCCGGGTCCGGGGGAGGCGGGGAGGGGAGGGTGAAGAAAAAGGTGGAGCCTTTTCCCGGTTCGCTCTGGACCCAGATCCTGCCTTTGTGGACCTCAATAATGCGCCGGACGAGAGCGAGACCGATACCTGTCCCTTCGGAATCGGCATCAAGTTTGTTGAACAGCCCGAAAATACGTTCGTGGTGGATGGGATCGATGCCGATCCCGTCATCGCTTACAAAGAAGACTGGCATTCCACCTTCTTCGCCTGCCTGCCCGACCTCGATTACCGGGCTGTCTTTCGTAAATTTTGCGGCGTTATCGATCAGGTTTTGAAGCGCTTCCGCAATGCGCTGACGGTCGACATATACGCTTTGCATCCCATCCTGAACGCGCACCTGGGCATGGCTGGTTTGAAGGCGTCCCTGCACGATAGCGATGGCATCGACGACGATCTCGTTGAACGGCACGACACTGGGCGGGTTGACAAGACGACCGATGCGCGAGAGTTCGAGCAGCTCGTTCAGCAGGGTCTGCATCTTATCGGCAGCGTCGGAAATGCGCTGGACATCCGCCCGCAGCCGCGAGAGATTGCCCGTCTGGGCATCCTGTTCCAGAAATCCGAGAAAGCCGCGGATGGTGATGATGGGGGATTTGAGATCGTGCGAAACAGTGTAAGTGAATCGTTCCAGTTCGCTGTTCTTTTCCTCGAGTTCCTGGATCAACTTCTCGCGTTCGGTCTCGACCCATTTGCGCTGGCTGATGTCGCGGATCATAATGATGGCGGATTTCGAGGTGACTGGAGCCACACGCGCTTCGAAGAACTGGACCTCCTCGCCGGGGGGCAACCCATATTCATAAGAATGGACCTGCCCAGTATCGATGGCGCGTTCGATGGCGAACAGGCTTTGTTGGGCGATATTTTCAGGAAACAATTCCCTTATATTTCCGCCGATGAAATCGCGGGATTTCATTATGGGAGTCAGCCCGGCGGATGCCATGAAATCGAGAAATTCGCCGTCCCTCGACACTTCGAAGATCATATCCGGGATCGCGTCGAGGATGGCGCGCGTACGCGACTCCGTGTTCCTGAGGGCGTCCTGCGCCCGTTTTTGTTCCGTCAGGTCGTAGAACATGGACAGGATGCAAGCCTGGTTATCGATCTCGATCAGTTCGTAGAAGGCGATAACGTTCCGGGTCTCGTCCGTCCCAGCCCGGGAGAATTCGTAATCGGGGTTGACGATGGAGCGTTTGCTTTCGATCTCCGCTACAAATATGCGGCGGTCTTCCTGAGAGTCCCACATACCTAATTCCAATGCCTGCCGGCCCAGGGAAGAGTGCGGGGCATAACCGGTCAGTTTCCAATAGGCTTCATTGGCGTCGAGCAGACGTCCTTCAGCCAGGGTTGTGATGCCGATCGCCACCGGGCTGGCATGGAACACCTTACGGAATCGCTCCTCGCTTTCTTTGAGCGCGCGTTCCACCTGCCGCTTTTCCGAGATGTCATAGAACATGCACAGGATGCAACGCCGGTCGCGAATGTCTATTAACTCGTAATACCCGAGAGCGGTCTTTTCCGCATCCCCTCCTGAGAACTTGACTTCGACATCCTGCAGGGAACTCTTTTCGAGAAGTTCTTTTACAAAGACAGCCCGCTCTTCCGGATCCTCCCAGGTGCCCTTTTCGATGGAGGTACGGCCGAGCGTATCTTCCGCCTTCAAGCCGGAAAGCCGCCAGAAGGCATCGTTCGCTTCGAGGAAGATCCCTTCATCGAGCGTGACGATGGTGATGGCGATCTGGCTGTTATTGAACACTTTGCGGAAGCGTTCCTCGCTGATGCGCAGTTCCTGCTCGATGGTTCTCCGTTCACGAATCTCACGCTGAGATTCTTCGTATAAGCGCGCATTATCGATGGCAAGGGAGGCAAGCGCCGCAAGCCGTTCGAGCAGGCGCAATTGCTCAGTGGAAATATGAGGTCTACCTTCCGAGGTGGCAACCAGTAAAACCCCCAGAACCTCATCGCCTGTTTTCAGCGGCGCGCCAGCAACCGAGTAGAATTCGACCCCGCCTACCGCGGGGTTTTTGTCTTCCCAGTTTTCATAGTCATGCACAAGAATGGTCTCTCCCCGTTCCCACACCTTGCCTGTTACCCCAACTCCCTTTGGAGTGAGCATGCTGTTCCAGCCCTTATAGACGCCCTTGCCCATTTCCTGCCTCAGGGCAGAACCGTCTGGAAGAACGAAGTCAATGCCGACATGGGGCGTCTCGAGTAATTCAGATGTGCGGTCGAGAATAGATTCAAGGAGGGGTTTCAGTTCAAGCCGGTTGAGAAGTCCGAATGTCGTTTCGTGGAGCGCAGTAAGGTATCGTGTTTGTTGTTGGAGTTTTTCCTCCGCCCGCAGGCGTTCGCGCAGTTCGAGCCGCGCATCAGAGAGGGATCGGTTCAGGCGGTGGATCAACATGTAGACCAAGATGCTGGAGACGGCAAAGACAATCGTCAGGTCTCTCGCAAAGTCGTAGGGCGAATCAAGGATGAAACTGCGGGTCCCGGCATTCTCGTGGAAGGCGAGGTACCAGATCACTCCCATGCTGAGCAACCCTGTTAACGCCCCGGCACGCCACCCCAATAAAAGCGCGGAAAGCAGGATGAGGATCGGGTAGGCCAGGATCGCCACATCCCGAAGCCCATCGGAACCCCAGGCTTGGTAGGTCAACGCTGCCCAGAGCAGGGCAACGAGGAAAACACCAGCGGTGCGGACATGCCCATACCGGATCGAGACCTGGGTGACGATGATGATCCCGATCACTGCGGGAAAAAAATAACGAGAAGAATCGCTCAACCATCCCCCTGTGATCATGCGTAAGAGCGTTAGAAAGGTCACTGCCGCAAGCGCAACCCACCCAATGGAACCCAGTATCTGGGCCATGCGGGTTTTCTCTTCATCCTCGAAGATGGAAGGAGCAAACAAACGGCGTAGCCATTCAGCCATGGAATTAATTATAGTTCATGCACGAGGGGATGAATCGC
>ERZ761602.6171-NODE-6171-length-13609-cov-5.699646_pt1 | contig 13609 bp, 3 predicted proteins | sample MGYA00512165_ERZ761602 | MGnify/ENA primary metagenome ERZ761602 (study PRJEB28899, sample SAMN02445085) | bioreactor sludge metagenome | biome: EBPR sludge; isolation source: Thorneside wastewater treatment plant | place: Australia: Brisbane, Thorneside...
GCATCGCCTTGTAGAGCTTGGCCGAGTTGGCCATCGAGACCTGCGCGACGAACGGTGACCCGTGTCCGCTGGTGAAGGCTTCGGCGACGTTCTTCTTCTCGATCAGCTTGCCCTGCGAGGCGACGCCGAACTGGTTCATGTCGTAGCCGCCCAGCATCGTGGAGGAATCCGAATTCTGACCGCCGGTATTCGAGTACACCTGCGTGTCGAGCATGAGCATCTTCACGTTGGGCCGGTTCTGCAGGATCACCTTCGAGACGTTCTGAAAACCGATGTCGCCGAGCGCGCCGTCTCCGCCGACGACCCACACCTTCGGCAGCTCGCGGACCTCCTGCTCCGTCATGAGGGCGTCCTCGAGGTGCGTGAGCGTGAAGTACTCCGCCTCGCTCGACACGCGTTCGGAGCGTTCGAGCAGGGCGTCGGTGAGCCGTTCCGGCACGACCGAGCGGCGGGCGTGCTGGAGAATGACCGACTCCGCCATCAGCCAGGAGATCGTGGCACCGTCCTGGAAGAGCGAGTTCATCCACGGATAGGGATGCGGATTGGAGGGCGGGGTGGAGCCGTACACCGTGTTGCACCCGGTGCTGGCGCCCATCATCATCACGGCCATCCCGTTGGCGCGGCGGCCGTCGACGGACTGGAGCTCCCGGTGGTTGAAGGCGTCCTGGCGCAGCACGGCCGCCAGCCCGCCGACGATCTGCGCATCGGTGATCGCGCCATGCTTTGCCTCGTACGCGGCGATGCGCTGCGCGGTGTCCGCGTCGTTCTCGCCGCCGAGGCCGGCGATGACGTGGGCGAACGTCTTCCGGTACAGCGCATATTCCTCCGGGCTGCGCGCGCGCAGCGCCTCGAGGCGGGCGGCGCCTTCCTGCTCCAGCCGCGCGGCCTTGGCCCGGAGGCGGTCGGCCTTGCGGTGGTAGATCGGGCGCATGTACGCCTCGGTCACGCTGGCGGCGGCGCGCAGGATGCTCTTCTCGCCGCAGCCGGCGCACGCGCCGTCGCCCGAGACCAGCGCCTCGTAGTTGCGCCGCACCATGAGGTGATTGCGCAGCGCGGCCTCGCGGGAGTTGGCGGCATCGCTGTCGTTATAGAGCCCGAGGAACTTCTGCGGAGTATCGGGCAGCAGCCGCGAGAAGACCTGCGCGGTCGTGAGCTCGGCGTTGAGCTCCTCGGTCTCGCGCGTCATGCGCAGGGCGTCGTGGTCGCCGCAGACCTGCACGCATTCCCCGCAGCCCTTGCACAGGTCGGACACGAAGATCGAGAAGAGCCCGCCGCTGCCCGGCGCCTTGGCCTCGAGCGACCGGAAGATCGCGGGCACGTTGCCGTAGGCGAGCGGGAGCTTGTCGATGATGCCGGTGAGCTCGCTCCGGCCCTGGTCCGAGACGGCCGGGAGCGCGGCGACCTCGGCGCGGACGATGTCCTTGAACGGCAGCTTCGCCTTCGCCTTCACCGCCTCGTTCATCCTCGCCCGCGCGCGCGTCTCGATGCCGGCGAGCGCCTCGCCGAACGCGCGGCGGTCGGCGGGATCGGAGACGTAGTTGTTGACCGCCGTCTTCAGGATCGTGCTCACCTCCTGCGAGGTGTTGGGCAGCGCGGTGTCCGGGCACGCGGTGATGCATTCCATGCACTGCGTGCAGTTCTCCGCGATGTAGACGGGCGTCTCGCGGCGGGCGACGTACTTGGACTGCGTCGCGCCCGTGCCCGCGCCCATCACGGCGAGCGACGCGAGCGCGCTGGCGGGCTGGTGGTAGCCCAGACCCGCGCGGAACTCGGCGTCGAACTTCGCCAGCGTCTGGAACGGCGCGCGGCCGCCCTGGGCGGCGGGCATCGGAATGGAGCCGCAGCCGGCCGCGCCGCAGCCGGCGGTGGGGATGATCGCGTGATCACCGAGCGGCCTCAGGAGCGGATTACGCATCGACGAGCGGTCAGGGTCGTCGAGCTCGCCGTACTTGATCTCCACGACGCGGGCGTAGCCCTCGTTCATCACCGTCATGTTCGAGGCGACGACGGCGTCGCCGAACCGGCCGAACTTCTTCACGTACTGCTTGTGCACCACCTTGGTGAACTGCTCCTCGCTGATGCCGAACGTGCGGAGGAACGGCGACACGTGGAAGAACGCGCCGAGGAAGGAATTGCCCTGCATGCGGAGCTGCAGCTCGGTCTGGCTGGTGGCTTTCCGCGCGATGTCGAAGCCGGGCAGGATGAAGATCCGGATGTTGTTTTCGCGGATCCATTGCCGGTACTTCGCCGGCACGCGCTGCCAGGCGATGTCGGCAGACTCGCTCGACTCCCACACCAGGCAGCCTCCCTTTTTCAGGCCCTCGAGCGGATTGGTGTGCGTGAACGCCTTCGGGTCGCAGCAGAGGACGACGTCCACGTGATTGAGCTCGCAGTTCACCTTGATGGGCGACGGTGCGACGGTGAGATAGTAGTTCGTCGGCGCCCCCTTCTTTTCCGAGCCGTACTTCGGGTTGGCCATGACGAACAGCTTCTCGACGAGGAAGCCGTCGCGGTCGTAGGCCGGATTCTGCTCCGAGATGAAGGTGCCGAGATCGCCGATGATCGAGCCGAGGTTCTTGCCGGTCGTGATCATGCCCCAGCCGCCGATCGAGTGAAACCGCACCGCGATCGCACCCTCGGGGAGCAGCGACGGCGTGTCCTTGCTGATCACCGCGTACGGGTGGTCGACGCCGAGCACGAAGAACGTCTCTCCGTCGCTCGCGCGGCGGCCATCCTTGCGCGCGGCCTGGCCGACGACGAACTCGTACGCGCCCAGCGTGTGCTCGGGGCGAAAATCGCGGGAACCGATGCCGTACGCGCCGCGGAATAGACGCGGGGTCTCCTCTGGCGTGAGGGCGGGAAGCTCGCCTATGCTGGGAGCGCGGCCGTCCCCGGCCGCAGGGTGGTTGGCAGCGGACGAGGACGTCCGCGCTCCCGGAGCGAAGCGCGCGTTTTCGTTCGCTTTGCCGAGGGCGACGCGGATGTCGCGGGCGAGCGGGTTGTCGCCGGCGAGGCCCTCGTCGGTGCGCTCGAGGATGATGACGTTCCTCTTCCCCCGCAGCGCCTCGATCACGGCGGCTTCGGGGAACGGGCGGATGACGTTGACGTGGATCGAGCCGACCTTCGCGTTGCGGTGGTCGCGAAGGTAGTCGCAGGCGGCCTCGATGTTGTCCGCGGCGCAGCCGAGCGAGACGAACACCGTGTCGGCATCCTCGGTCCGGTACTGCTGGACCAGCCCGTAGTGCCGGCCCGTCAGCCGGCCGAACTCCGCCATCGCCTCCGCGATCATCGGGAGGATGGCTTCGTTGAAGTTGTTCCGGCGCGCCACCACGCCGTTCATGTGGTGATCCTGATTCTGCACCGGGCCGAGCAGCAGCGGGTTCTTCAGGTCCATCATCTGGGGCACGCGGCGGCGTCGCGCGCCAAAGAGCTCGCGCTGGGCGGGCGTCGGGCAGTCGATGATGTCGTCGGGCGCGCCCAGGTATTCCCGCAGGAACTCCGCCTCGGGTGCGAGGTACATGCGCTCGCTGTGGGTGGTGAGCATGCCGTCCTGGATGTTCATGCCCGGGTTGAGCGAGAGCTCGTTGACCTTGCGCATGATCACCGCCTGGTCGGCGGCCTGCTGGGCGTCCTTGGCGATCATCATCGTCCAGCCCGTGTCGAGCGCCGCGTAGAAATCGTCGTGGCCGCAGTGCACGTTGAGCGCGTGCTTGGTCAGCGCGCGGGCGCCGACCTCGAGCACCATGGTCGAGAGTTTGCCGGGCGCGTGGTAGTACTGCTCCATCGCGTACACGATGCCCTGGCCCGAGGTGAAATTGACCGTGCGCCGGCCGGTGACGGCGAAGGCGGTGGCGCCGCCCTGCGCGGCGTGCTCGCCCTCGGTCTCGACCGCGACCTTCTGGTGCCCCCAGACGTTGAGCTCCCCTTGCGCGTACGAGCCCTGGTAGATCTCGCCGCCTTCGGTGGAGGGCGTGATGGGATAGAAGACGCCGCCTTCGGTGATGCGCGTCTCGACGTATTGCGTGACGAGCTGGTTGCCATTGCACGTGACGCGCAGGCCGGGATAGCGGGGTTTCGCGCGCGCCGCCGGCGGGGTTTCCGGCGGCGCGGCCGGCTTGGGTACGACCGTTTCCGACGCAGGGGCAGGGGTGCCGGCGGGAGTGCTCATGGGTAACGAGGGGCGCGTCGTGCGCGCTGGGTTTTCGGGTTGAAGCCCGACGCTGAACGGCAGGCTCGGAAAGCTGTCGCAGGTCTAACCCGATTCAGGCCGGGTTCAAAGGAAAACGGCGGCCCGCGGCGGAATCATCCGCGCCATGGCCTCACTTCGCGTGCAGGTGCTGGGCGATGGCCCGGCCGAGCTCGTCGCGCGAGACGGGCTTGCGCATCACGGCGCGGGCGGGGGACTCGTCGAGCACACGCTGGCGGGCGGACTCGATGAAGCCCGTGATGACGATCACCGGCAGGTCCGGCCGCAGGGCGACCAGGTGCTTGATCAGCTCCGCGCCGTCCATGCCCGGCATGGCGAGATCGGAGACGACCAGGTCGTACGCACCCGGGTCGGTCTTGAAATCGGCGAGCGCCTCCTCCGGATGCGTGTGCCGCTTGGCGACGTAACCCAGGCTTTCGACGATCTTCTCCACCGCGAAGCCGCAGACATTGTCGTCGTCGACGACGAGGATACGCTCCCCGTGGCCGCGCGGCACCTCGCCCGGCACGGGCGGCGGCGGAGTGCGATCCTCGGGGGCCGGCGGGAAATAGAGCTCGAACGTCGAGCCGCGGCCGACCTCGCTGCGGACGATGATCGCCCCCTCGTGTGCCTTCACGATCCCGTGCACCACCGCGAGGCCCAGGCCGGTGCCGAGCCCCGTGCCTTTCGTGGTGAAGAACGGCTCGAAGATATGGTCGAGCGTCGCCGCATCCATGCCGGTGCCGGTATCCTCCACCGTGAGCCGCACCCAGCGGCCCGGCTTGAGGTCGGCGTCGGCCCCGGCGACCTCGGGCGTCAGCGTGCAAACGTCGAGCGTCACGGTGATCCGGCCGCCGTCCGGCATCGCGTGCCAGGCGTTGGTGCACAGATTGATGATCACCTGGTGGATTTGCGTGGAGTCGGCGAGCACCGACGGGGCGTCGTCCCCGATGCGGGCCACCAGCTCCACCATCGGCGGCAGCGTCGACCGCAGCAGCTTCATCGCCTCGACCACGACGGGCTGCAAGCGCTGCGCCAGGCGCTCCGTCTCGGTCTTCCGGCTGAACGTGAGGATCTGCCGCACCAGGTCGCGGGCGCGCTCGCTCGACGACGAGATGCGGTCCAGCCACGCATGGGCGGCGTGCCCCGATTCGAGCTCGAGCCGCGCGAGGTCGACGAACCCGAAGATGCCGGTGAGGATGTTGTTGAAATCGTGCGCGATGCCGCCGGCGAGGGTGCCGAGCGACTCCATCTTGCGCCCTTGCCGCATCTGCGCCTCGTGCCGCTTGCGGTCCTCCTCCGCGCGCTTCAGGTCGGTGACGTCCGTGATCGTGCCGACGTAGCCGGCCACGCTGCCATCCGAGTGCAGCTGCACGCTCGACTGTCCGACGAGCCAGCTCACCGTGCCGTCGGGCCGCTGGAAGCGAAACTCCGCCGCCGATGAAGCGCCGTGACGGACCGCCTCGCGCCAGCCTTCGACGACCCGATCCCGGTCTTCGGGATGGACGGCCTGGATCCAGCCTTCGCCGCGCGACTGCTCCTCGGTGAGCCCGGACAGCTCGCACCAGCGGCGGTTGACGAAGACGGTGCGCCCGGCCGGATCGGCGCTGAAGATGCCCGCGGGCGAAACGTCGGCGAGCAGGCGGAAACGCTCCTCGCTGCGGCGCAGGGCGGCGTCGGCCTGCCGCTGCTCGGTCACATCGCGGAAACTCCAGACCCGGCCCACCGGCTGGCCCGCGAGCAGCTGCGGGCGCGAGAAGCGTTCGAGCACGCGCCCGTCCCGGGCCAGCAGCACGTCGAACACCTCGTCCTCCGAACGCGCGTAGAGATCGCGCAGGCTGGTGAGGAAACGCTCGGGCGAAACGAGCTGGCCCAGCACGGTCTTCAGCAGCTCGGGCTCGTATTCGTGGTCGCCCGCGCGATCGGGGTCGAGGCCCCACATCTCCGCGAAGTTCCGGTTGAAGGTCTCGATCCGGCCTTCGCCGCTGACGACGATGATGGCGTCGGCGGTCGACTCCAGCGCCGCGCGCATGAGCGAAAGCGAACGGTCGCGGGCGGATTCGGAGTGCTTCCGCGCGCTGATGTCCTGCAGCGAGCTCACGCAGTACGGCTGGCTGGCGATCGTGATGAGCGTGCCGCTGAGCACGGCGGTGAAGGGTTCGCCGTGGGCGCGCCGCAGCGCGGCCTCGTAGCCAGTGACGGCGCCTTCGCGCCGCACCCGTTCCAGGAAACGCTCGCGCGTGGCCTCGTCCACCCACCAGCCGAGCTCGGTCGTGGTGCGGCCCACGGTGTCGGCCCGTTCGGCGCCGAGCAGCGCCAGGCCGGCGGCGTTGATCTCGACGACCCGTCCCTCCGGCAGCGCGAGCAGCGTCATGACGACGGGGCTGCGATCGAAGACGCCGCGGAACCGCTCCTCGCTCTCGCGCAGCGCGACGGTGCGGGCCTCGGCCTCGCGCACCGCATCCTGGTGGATCGCGGCGTTGTTGAGCACCAGCGCCGCCATCTGCGCGAGCAGCATGCCTTCGCGCAGGTCCTCGGTGGTGAAGGGAAAACCGGGCTGCTCGCGGGCCAGGCCGAGCACGCCGACGCATTCGGAGGCGCGGACGATCGGGAACACCGCCGCGGTATGCACGCCGGTCGCGTGGTGGAAGTCGCGGCTCTCCGGGTAGTCCGCATAGCGCTCGACTACCACGGGCAGCCGGGTCTCGACCGCCCGCCAGGAGACGGCCGGTTCGCCGCGACGGACGCGGTTTCCGCCCGTGTCCTCGCGTTCGCGGGAACACGCCCGCAGCACCAGGTCGCCCCCCTCCAGCAGCGAGATCTCGGCGTGGGGCGTCTTCAGGAGCAGCGACGCACGCGAGGCCAGCGCCTGGAGGAGCTCGGGCACGTTGCGCCGGCCGAGCAGCTCCAGCGTGGTCTGGTTGAGCGCGGCGAGAAAGTCGGCCTGGCGCCGCATCGCCTCCTCGGCGCGGCGGCGTTCGGTGATGTCGATGATGGCGCCGTCCCAGACGACGCTCCGGTCCGGCATCGCGCGCGGCTGGGCGCGGAAACTCACCCACCGCTCCGTCCCGCCGGCGGCCTGGAGCCGCACTTCCGCCTGGAGCGGGGAAAGGTCGCGCTGCGAGCGCTCCCGCTCCGCCGTGAGGTGGTTGCGATCGCCGGCATTGACCCGGCGGTTCAGCCAGCTCGCGTCGATCGGCAACTCCACGCCCGGATCGTCGCCGAAGATGCGGGCGAAGCCGGCGCCGAGAAACGTGAGCAGGTGCCGGCCATCCGCTGTGATCGCGTACTGGAACAGGGCGCCCTCCGGAAAATTCTCGCTGATCAGCTCGAGCTGCCGGCGCGTGTCGCGAAACGGCGCCGCCGTGTCCGGCCCCGGCTGGGCGACAGCCCTCCCGGTCGCGGCGGACGGATCGTCGGCGGGAGCGTGAGGCATGGCGGGCGAGCGTAGGAGCCGGAGAAAGGGTTGAAAGCCTTAAAGGCAATCGCGCTAGGCAATTGCATTGGCGTGGCTGAAGTCGACGCGGGGGGCGCACAAGTCCGGAACGGCGCGACGGGCGATTTTAACCGGGGATTATCCGCCGCCGGCATTGTCCCGACTTGCTGGATACCCGGCCCCGGGCGCCGCCTCGCCCGGCTTTCTTCCGAGTCCGCCGTGAGTTGCGGGAGCCGGACGCGCCTGCCAGGAATTTGCGGGCAGCGGGAAACCAAGCGCAGGGTTGAAGTTCGGCGCGGTTCGCCCACGGTTCGCGGGTCGACGATGCGCGCCACCCTTCTGCTTCTCGGGCTGATGTCGGGGGCCCTGACGCTGTTTGCGTCGCGGGCGCCGGAGTCCGCCGGGCCCCGCTCGGGGCGCTGGGCGCACGAGACGCCGAAGAGCGCCGCGCCCGATCCCGCCGTGGTGTGGGGCCGGCTCGACAACGGCTTTCGCTACGCCCTGCTGCCGCACCAGGGCGTGCCCGGGCGGGTGGCGCTGCAGTTGATCGTCCTCTCCGGCTCGCTCGACGAGCGGGACGACGAGCTCGGCATCGCGCACTACACGGAGCACCTGGCGTTCGGCGGCTCGAAGCACTTCAAGGCCGACGACATGATTGCGCTCTTCCAGCGGCTCGGGGTCGAGTACGGCAGCGACGTCAACGCCATCACCACCTTCGATTACACCGCGTACCGGCTCGATTTCCGCGAGAACGAGCCGGGATTGCTGCGGGAGGGGCTGAGGCTTTTCCGCGACTTCGGCGACGGGCTCACCTTCGATCCCGCCAGCATCGAGCGGGAACGCCGCGTGGTCCTGGCGGAGCTGCGCAACCGCAACACCGTTTCGGACAAGCAGCAGCTCGCCTCGATGCCGGTGGTGTTTCGCGGCCTGCAGTTTCCGCGGCGCTCGCCCGGCGGCAGCGAGGCGCAGATCGCGAAATTCACGCGCGAGCAGTTCCTGAAGTTCTACCGCCGCAACTACCGCCCCGACCTGATGGTGCTCGTCGGCGCCGGGGATTTCGATCCCGCGGCCCTGGCCGCGCTCGTGCGGGAGCGGTTCGGCGACATGGTCCGCCCGTCGGAGCCGATCCCCGCCCGGGATGAGGGCCGGTTCGACGGACGCTCGCTGCGCGCCGGCATCCTGCGCGTCAACGGCATGAGCTCCGCCCAGACGGAGGCGGCTTCCGTCGTGCCGCCCCCCGCGCGCCCCGCCCCCGACAGCCGGGACAGCCTGGTGGACCGCCAGCGCCGGCAGTTCGTGATGCAGGTGTTCGCCGAGCGCATGCGCGCCGACGCCGCCGGGCTGGGCGGCGAGGCCGCCTACGACGACCTGCTCGGCCATGGCGTGGCGATGGCGGCGATGACCGTGCCTGCCCGCGAATGGACGAGGGGCATCCTTTCGCTCGACGAGCTGGTCCGGCTCACGCTCGAACGCGGGCTGGACGCCGTCGACGTCGAGACCCTGCGCCGCCGCCAGCTCAAGCTCGCGCAGCACATGGTGGAGCAGCTTCCCACCCTCGATCCCGGCGTGTTGTGCGAGGCGCTGACCGACGCGATCACGCGCCACACGGTCTTTCCCGGCTTCGCCGCCGAGTACGGCTGGATGCGGGAGTGGCTCGAACGTTTCACCCCCGCCGAGGCGAACCAGGTCTTCAAGGCCCTCTGGGCGCCGGCGACGATGGCGTTCCACGTGTCTGGTGGCGTGGCCCTCGACTTGACCCCCGACAAGGTGCTGCAGGAGGTGCAGAAGGCGCGGCGCAACGGCCTTACTCACGTGATGCCGCGCCAGCGCCGCGACGTGCCCTTCCGGCTGCCGCGCTTCGCCGCCCCCGCCGAGGTGGTGGCGCGCCAGGAGCTGCCCGCGCTGGGCGCGAAGCTGATGCGCTTCGGCAACGAGGTGCGCTTCAATTTTGTCGCCAATCGCCAGGAGCCGGGCCTCGTGCACGCGGTGGTGCGGGTGGGCTCAGGCCTGCTCGAGATGCCGGGCAACCGGCCCGCGCTGAAGGAATTCGGGCTCAACACGCTGCTCGCGAGCGGCGCGGTGCATTTCCGGCCGGAGCAGATGAACGCGCTGATCGAGGAACGAATGCTCGACTTCGGTTTCGACGTGGCGGATCGCGACGCGTTCACCTTCCGCGGCCAGGTCGCGGCGGAGGAGTTGGAGACGTTCCTCGGCGTCGTGGCCGACATCCTGCACGCCCCGCAGTTCAACAGCTACGTGCACAGCGACCAGCGGCTCCAGGCCGCCATCGGGCGCGCCTCGAGCAGCATGGGCATGGGCGACGGGCTGCGCGCTCTCACCGACCACCTGTTCAAGGGCGACGCCCGCTTCACCTGGGGATCCCCGCTGGACTACATGAAGATGAGCGTGCTGGACGTGAAACGCTGGATGGAGCCTTCGCTCGCGCGCGGCTACGTCGAGGTCACGATCGTCGGCGACGTCACCGAGGCGGCCGCGGTCGGCGCGGTGCAGCGCACGCTGGGCTCGCTGCGGCCGCGCGCGGAACGAAAGACCACCGCGACGCCGCCGAAGCCGGTCACGATGACGGCCGAGCCCGGTTTCACCCGGATCGAGTTCATCGGCGAACAGAACCTCGGCCTGGTCGTCGGCACCTGGCCGGTCACCGAGCCGCTGCACGTCCGCGACCAGGCCGCGCTCGAACTGCTCGCTAAGATCCTGGAGCTTCGCGTGCGCACCGAGGTGCGCGAGAACCTCGGCCTGGCGTACTCGCCGTCGGCCGAGTTCGTGCCCTACGACGGCTTCGCGAGCTTCGCGCTGCTCCGGACCCAGATCGACTGCGCGCCCAACGACACGACGCGCGTGGCGCCGCTGGTCGCGAACATCGGCGCCGCCCTCGCCGAGAAGGGCGTGCGGATGGGCGAGTTCATCGGCGCGCGGGGCATCCTGAAGAGCCAGCTCCGGCAGGCCTTTCGCGAGAACGCCTTCCTCGTCAACGTGCTCATGCGCGCGCAGGAGCGCCCGGAGGAGACGGAGGAGATCGTCGCCCTGCACGGCGGGCTGATGGACCAGATTTCGCTCGAGGAAGTGAATGCGTGGGCTCGCCGGGTACTTGGCGACCGCAACTGCCGCACCGCCGCCATCGTGCCGAAGGCGTTCGTCGGCATGTTCGACGTCGGCCGGTGAGCGCCCGGGCCGCCAGCGCGCTTGCGCACCCGCTCGGCGCATGAACCGGTGGTGGGTCTACCAGCGGGAGCGGTTTCCCCTGTTCGCCCACGGGCCGTTGATCGCCGCCTTCAGCGCCTCGGCGGTGGGCTATTCGGCGCTCCTCCGCGGCGGCCGGCCCGCGGCTTTCTCGTTCGTCGTGGCCTTCCTCGTGTCCCTCGGTTCGTTCCTGCTCCTCCGCATCGCGGACGAGTTCAAGGACGCCGCGGACGATGCCCGATACCGGCCCTACCGCCCCGTGCCCCGCGGCCTCGTGCAATTGCGCGAACTCGCCGTCATCGGCGTCGCCGTCGCCCTCCTGCAACTCCTGCTCGCGCTGGCGATCGGCGCGCCGCTCGCCGGGCTGCTCGCGGTGACCTGGCTCTACTTCCTGCTCATGAGCCGCGAGTTCTTCGCGCGGCGCTGGCTGAGGGCGCGGCCCGTCGCGTACCTCCTCAGCCACATGCTGATCATGCCGCTGATCGACTGGTTCGCCACCGGCTGCGACTGGGTCCGCGCCGGCGCGGGCATGCCGGACGGCCTGTCCTGGTTCCTCGCCGCCAGCTTCTGCAACGGCCTCGTGATCGAGCTCGGCCGCAAGATCCGCGCCCCGGGCCAGGAGGAACCGGGCGTGGAAACCTATTCCGCGTTGTGGGGCCGGCCGGCCGCGGTCGGCGCCTGGCTCGCCGCGCTCACCGCCACCCTCGGCTGCGCGCTCGCGGCGGCGCACCGGATCGGTTTCATGGCGCCGCTCGCGAGCGTGCTCGCCGTGCTCTTCGCGGGTGCGGCGGGCTGGAGTATCCGGTTCCTGGCGACACCCCGGCCTGGCCTCGCCCGCGGGCTCGAGGCCTGGGCGGGCGCCTGGACGCTCGGCCTCTACGTCACCCTCGGGCTGGTGCCGCTCTTCGTGCGCTAGGGCAGATCTTTGCCGGGAACATGCCGGCGGGGTGGAGCCGCCTGTCCCCAGGCGGCTGACGAGTGACGGACCGGTCCGCAGCGGCTCGGGCAAGCGCTCCAGCGTTCCGCGCGGTCGTTTCAGCGCCGCGGCTGCGACGGACCGTCCCTTCCCGAGCTCGCCCAGGCCTGGCTGGAAAGGGCTGGAGGCGGCGGGCTCGCCCGGTCGCGCGCGGTCGGCGCGATGGCATGCGATGCGTTCGGGTCTTTTCACTTTCGGGCGATCGCGCTCAACTGCCCTGGCCGCGCCCGCGGCCCCCCGCCGCCTCCATGCGCCTGCTCCGTCCTTCCGACTCGCTCCTGCTCGACGCCCCGCTCGGGGGCAAGGCGCGCGCGCTGGCGGACCTCGGCGCCGCCGGGCTGCCGGTGCCGGCGTGGTTCGTGGTGCCACCGGAGGCGGCGCTGTCCCCGGACGAAGCCGCGGCCCTCGTCGCGGCCGCGCGTGAACTGGCGCTGGACGGTGGCCTGCTGGCGGTGCGGTCGTCGGCGGCGGAGGAGGATGGAGCGACGCAGTCGTTCGCCGGCCTGTTCGAATCGTTCCTCGGCGTCGCGCCCGGCGACGTCCCCTTGAAGGTCGAGGCGGTGCGGCAGTCGGCCCGCGGCGAACGCGTGCGTTCCTACCGTCGCGAACAGGGCCTCGCGGGCGATCCCGCCGTGCCGTCGGTGCTCGTGCAGCGACTGGTCCCGGCCGAGACCGCCGGCGTCGCGTTCAGCGCCGATCCGGTGAGCGGCCGCCGCGGCCACGCGCTGGTGTCCGCCGTGCGCGGCCTCGGCACGGCGCTGGTCGGAGGCGCCACGGACGCCGACGCCTTCACGATCGACCGCCATGGCGCGATCGTCGGGCGGCGGGTCGCGGTGCAGACGTGCGCGCACCGCGTCGACGCCTCCGCGCCGGGCGGCGTGCGGGAGGAACCCATCGTCGGAGGCACCGCGGGGACGCCCGTGCTCACGGATGCCCAGGCGCTCGCGGTGGCCGCGCTGGCGCGCGCGGCGGAGCGCCTCGCCGGGCGGCCCCAGGACATCGAGTGGGCCTGGGCGGCCGGGAAGCTGTGGCTGCTGCAGGCGCGCCCGGTCACCGCCCTGGCGGGGCGGGTCGACCCGGACGGCGCGCTCACGCTCTGGGACAACGCGAACATCGCCGAGAGCTACAACGGCGTGACCACGCCGCTCACGTTCTCGTTCGCCCGCGGCGTGTACGAGGCGGTGTACCGCGAATTCGCGCGGCTCATGGGCGTGCCGGCCCGGCGCATCGCGGCCAACGCGGACCTGTTTCCGCGCATGCTCGGGCTGATCGAGGGCCGGATCTACTACAACCTCATCAACTGGTACCGGCTGCTCGCGCTGCTGCCGGGCTTCGCGTTCAACCGCGGCTTCATGGAGCAGATGATGGGCGTCAAGGAAGGTCTCCCGCCGGAGGTGCTCGAGCGCCTCTCGCCGCCCGGGCGGTGGGAGCGGTGGCGGGACGGCCTGGCGCTCGCCGGCACCTGCGCCGGCCTGGGGCGCAATCACCTGACGCTGCCGCGCCAGATCCGGAGTTTCCGCCGCAGGCTCGACCTCGCGCTGCGCCCGCCCGAGCCGCCGCTCGAGGCGATGCGCCCCGACGAACTCGCCGCGCACTACCGCGAACTGGAGCGCCAGCTCCTGCTGAAATGGGACGCGCCGCTGGTGAACGACTTCTTCGCGATGATCTTCCACGGCGTCCTGCGCCAGCTCGCGACGAAGTGGGCCGGCGACCCGGACGGCACCCTGCAGAACGACCTGCTCTGCGCCGAGGGCGGCATGATCAGCGCGGAGCCGGCGAGGCGCGTGCGCGAGCTAGCGCGGCTCGCGGC
>ERZ761602.6172-NODE-6172-length-13609-cov-4.077689_pt1 | contig 13609 bp, 12 predicted proteins | sample MGYA00512165_ERZ761602 | MGnify/ENA primary metagenome ERZ761602 (study PRJEB28899, sample SAMN02445085) | bioreactor sludge metagenome | biome: EBPR sludge; isolation source: Thorneside wastewater treatment plant | place: Australia: Brisbane, Thorneside...
GGCTCGATCGCCGCCGCCGGCACCGGATCGACGACGACGCCGTGCACGCCGTTGACCTTGCCCTCGGACGACCCGTCGAACATGTGGCGCCAGACGATCTTCTCGCCCGCGCGCCCCGCTGCGATCATCTCCACGACGTGCCAGGTGGGAAAGCTCGTTCCGGCCGGCAGCGCGATCTCCTTGCGCGGGCCCTTGCCCTCGAGCACCGCCTTGCCCGGGCCGCCGATCCGCGAAAGCTCGGCGCGTCCGGTGCGCTGCTCGGTCTCCTGCCCGTCGCTCTTGGTGCGCGTCTCGAATCCGAAGGCGAGGCCGTTCTTCGCCTCCCAGCTCGTATAGTCGGTGCGGATCGAGCGTTCTTTCGCGTCCTGCTTCACGATGTTGAGCTGGAAGGTGTGCTTGGTCAGCCAGCGGCCGCAATCCTCGGTCAGCTCGTAGGCGATGGCGCCGTCGGCGTCGGACACGCCGCCGGTGGGCGAGACCGTCTTCGCCTTCAAGCTGTAGATCGCGCGGTGCGGCTGCACCTTGGCGACCAGCTCGGGCGTCACGGCGATCTCGGCCGCCGCCGGCGCAGCGGCCGCGATGGCGAGAACGAAAGCGATGGAAGTTCGGAGCATGGGCAATCCGTCGGTCGAGGCCGCGGAATGTGCCGTTCCAGCAGGGCGGAAACAAGGCAGGCGAACGCCCCGCCCGCGCCATCGAGAGAACGCGCGGCGCGCGCGGTGGTGCCCGACGGGCGTCAGGCGGCGCCGCCGTCCACGCGCGCGAAGATCGCGCTGGCGCGGACGATCCGCTCTGCGCCGCGCCAGACATAGGCGTTGGCGTAGGAGAGCCGGCCGCCCGAACGCTGGATGTCGACGCGGCACTCGAGCCAGTCGCCCCGCTTCGCCGCGCCGGCGAAATCGACCGTGAGGTTCGCCGTCACCAGCGGCAAGGGCGGATCCTCGAGAAACGCGAGATTGTAGCCGATCGCGAGATCGGCGAGCCCGCACAAGACGCCGCCATGCACGAAGCCGCGCGAATTGATGTGCCGCTCGCCGGCGCGGATTGCGACGATGCGCTGCCGGCCGTCCGCCTTCCAATAGAACGGCCCCATCGCCTCGATATAGGGCGAGGTGCGGTCGAGCGGCGCGAAGCCAGCGGGGATTTCGGCCATCGCGGCGCGGCTACGCCTTCTTCGCGGGCTGCCGCAGCGCGATGTGCAGTTCGCGCAGTCGGCGCTCGTCGACCGGCGCGGGCGCGCCCATGAGCAGGTCCTGCGCCTGCTGGTTCATCGGAAACGCGATGACTTCGCGGATGTTCGGCTCGTCGGCGAGCAGCATCACGATGCGGTCGATGCCGGGCGCGGAGCCGCCATGCGGCGGCGCGCCGTACTTGAACGCGTTCAACAGGCCCGAGAACTGCGCCTCGAGCTGCTCGCGCGTGTACCCGGCGATCTCGAACGCCTTGATCATGATGTCGGGGCGGTGGTTGCGGATCGCGCCCGACGACAGCTCGACGCCGTTGCAGACGATGTCGTACTGGAACGCCTTGATCGTCAGCGGGTCCTGGCCGGCGAGCGCTTCGAGGCCGCCCTGCGGCATCGAGAACGGGTTATGGCTGAAGTCGATCTTCCCGGTGTCGGGGTTCAGCTCGTACATCGGGAAATCGACGATCCAGCAGAACTTGAACACGCCGCTTTCGTAGAGGTTCAATTCGCGGCCGATGCGGATGCGCGCCTCGCCGGCGAACTTCGCCGCCTGGTCCTTCGGGTTGCAGACGAAGAACACCGCGTCGCCGTCCTTGAGGCCCATTGCGGCTTTGAGCTGCCCCAGGCGCGCCTCGTCGAGGAACTTCGCGATCGGGCCCTTGCCGGCGCCGCCTTCGAGCACGATGTAGCCGAGGCCTCCCTGCCCCTGCTCGCGCGCCCAGTCGTTGAGCTTGTCGAACCAGGAGCGCGGCTGCGACGCGGCGCCGGGCGCCGGGATCGCGCGCACGACCGAGCCCTTCTCGATCGCGCCCGCGAAAATCTTGAAGCCGGTGCCGCGCCAGACATCCGTCACGTCGGCGATGACCAGCGGGTTGCGCAGATCCGGCTTGTCCACGCCGTACTTCAGCATCGCCTCGTCGAACGGAATGCGCGGAAACGGCGGCTTCGTCGTCGCCCACGGCTTGTCCTTGGCAAATCCCGCGAATTCCTCGAACACGCCGGCCAGCACCGGCTCGATCGCCGCGAACACGTCGTCCTGCGTGACGTAGCTCATCTCGAAATCGAGCTGGTAGAACTCGCCGGGCGAGCGGTCGGCGCGGGCGTCCTCGTCGCGGAAGCAGGGCGCGATCTGGAAATAGCGGTCGAAGCCCGAGACCATCAGCAGCTGCTTGAACATCTGCGGGGCCTGCGGCAGCGCGTAGAACTTGCCGGGATGGACGCGGCTCGGCACGAGATAGTCGCGTGCGCCCTCGGGGCTCGACGCGGTCAGGATCGGCGTCTGGAACTCGGTGAAGCCCTGCTCGATCATGCGCCGGCGGATGCTGGCGATCACCTGCGCGCGCAGCATGATGTTGCGATGCACCTTCTCGCGGCGGAGATCGAGGAAGCGGTAGCGCAGCCGCACCTCCTCGCCGTAATCCATGTCGCTGTTGACCTGGAGCGGCAGCGCGTCGGCGGCGCTTTCCACCTTGGCGTCCTCGACGCGCAGCTCGACCTCGCCGGTCGGGATGCCGGCGTTGATCGTCTCGGCGCTGCGCTTCACGACCTTGCCGGTGAGCGTCAGCACGGTCTCGAGCTTCGCCTCGTCGAGCGTCTTGAACACGGCGCTGCCCGTGTCGGCCACGCATTGCGTGATGCCGTGATGGTCGCGCAGATCGACGAACAGCAGGTTGCCGTGGTCGCGCTTCCTGTGGACCCAGCCCGAGAGACGCGCCGGCGCCCCGGCATGGGACGCGCGCAATTGGCCGCAGGTGTGGGTGCGATAGGGATGCATCGGCAGGCTCGGGGCAAGTCGGGAACGGGCTGGAAGCGCGCGAAAAGGCACGCGCGTCGGAGAATTGTCAAGAAGCCGCTCGCCCCAGGGGCCGCGCCGTCCGACGCGGCCCGGGCGCGAGGCCGCGCCAATGACTAGGCGCCCGCGAACACCGCGCGCACGAACTCGCGATAGAGCATGATCTGGCGCGGCAGTGCGTCTTTCTCCTTGAGCGCCTTCGACAGGATGATCCCGCCGTCGACGAGCGCCGAGAGCATGTCGGCCATCGCGTCGAGGTCCACGCCAATGCGCGGCGGATAGCGCGCGGCGATCTCGTCGAGCCGCACGCGGAAGAAGCGGCGCCAGCGCCGCACCGCGTCGGCGCTGAGCGCGCGCACCTCGCTGTTGAACAGCTGATCCTGATACGTGTAGGACGCGATCAGGCAGCCGGGATGGCCCTTCGGCAGGTCGGACACGAGTTCCGCCAGCATCTTGAGGCCGACCAGGAAGCCGTGCAGCGGATCCTCGTTGAGCTCGCGCGCGCGGCCGAAGAGATCGTCGAACAGCGCCGTTTCGCGCGCGATGTAGCGCTCGAGCAGCGCCTTTGCGAGCGCGCCCTTGTCACGGAAGTGATAGAAAAAGCCGCTCTTGGTGATGCCCGCGCCGGCGATCAGTTCCTCGATCGAGGTCGCGGCGAACCCCTTCTCGAGCACGGAGGCTTCCGCGAGACCGAGCAGGCGCTCGCGCGTGTCGGCGCCGCGGCGGGGTGGCTGGTCGAGCATGCCGCACTGTACCACGAGTCCAGTTGCCCGGCAGCGGCGCCTGCCGCTTTGGCTCCAGGGCGGCCGCGATGCACCGCAACCCATTGTTTTCCGCCACTTTCCGGCCGCGTCGCGGCTTGACCGCGAGTCGGCTGGAGCGCCGCCGGCGGGCTGCGTAGATATCGGCGCAGACGCACCCCGCGCCTCCCCTTCCTTCGAATCCGGAGACTTTCGCCATGCCCCGTTACCGCCACCGCCTGCCGCAACTGGAGGGCGCCCTGTTCATCACCGACGGCGGCCTCGAGACGACGATGCTGTTCCACGAAGGCTTCGAGCTGCCCTATCTCTCGGCCCTGCCGCTGCTCCGCGACGAGCGCGCGCGGGCGGCGATGCGCCGCTATTTCGCGCGCTTCGCCGATATCGCCGCCAAGGCGGGCGCCGGCCTCATCGTCGACGGCCCGACCTGGCGCGCGAGCCCGGACTGGGGCGCCAAGCTCGGCTACGCGCCGGCCGAACTCGACGCCGCGAACCGCGCGAGCATCGAATTCCAGCGCGCGATCCGCGACGAGCACGAAGCCCGCGTTTCGCCGATCGTGCTGAGCGGCGCGGTCGGCCCGCGCGGCGACGGCTACAAGCCCGGCGAAATCATGTCGTCCGCCGAGGCCGAGCGCTACCACGCGGTCCAGATCGGGCTCTTCGCCGAGACCGATGCCGACATGGTGACCGCCTACACGATCACCAACGCGCCCGAGGCGATCGGCATCGCGCGCGCGGCGAAGGCCGCGGGCATCCCTTCGGCCATCTCGTTCACGGTCGAGACCGACGGCCGGCTGCCGACCGGCCAGGCGCTCGGCGACGCGATCCAGGAGGTGGACGCCGCTACAGGCGAGGCGCCCGCCTACTACATGATCAATTGCGCGCACCCCTCGCACTTCGCGGACACGCTGGCCGCGGGCGGCGCCTGGCTCGGCCGGCTGCGCGGCCTGCGCGGCAACGCCTCGCGCAAGAGCCACGCCGAGCTCGACGAGAGCACGACGCTCGACATCGGGAACCCGGCGGCGTTCGGCGCCGAGACGGCGGCGCTGCACCGCCGCCTCGGGCACATCAACGTGCTGGGCGGCTGCTGCGGAACCGATCACCGCCATATCGGCCACGTCGCCGACGCCGTGCGGCAGGCCGCGTCGCAGGCGGCGGTCAGCGCCTGAAGACGCGCGCGAGGAACGCGCCCATGTCGCGATTCGACATGGCGCGCGTCTCTTCGTCGGCGCCGATCGGATAGGGCGGGCCGCTCGCGCACAGGCCGAGGATCAGCGTTCGCGCGAACGGCGTGGACATGGCCAGGAACGTGTTGAGGTCGCGCACCGTGCCGTCGCGCTCGACCCACAGGCGGCAGGCATGCATCGTCCGCCCGATCGTGCGGCGGCCCCAGCCGCCGTCCCATTGGTGCGGCGCGTCCTTGTAGGCGACGATCTCGACGCTGCTGCCGCCCTTCTTAAGATCGCCGGCGAAGGTCTCGCAGCGCGCGCGGTCGATGAGCGTGTCCGCGGTGCCATAGAGATAGAGCAGCGGCGCCCCGGTCGTGCGCGGATCGGAAAAGCGCGCGATGCACGGGCCGTAGAAGGCGATGTGGCCAGCGAAGTGGAGGCCCTTGCCGAGCTGCGCCGCGACGCGCGCGTTCAGCGCATACATCGTCGCCATCGCGCCGTAGGAGAATCCCACCAGCGCCACGCGCTTCGTGTCGATCTCGGGATGGCGCTCGCCGAGCCAGCGCAGGCCGGCATAGGCGTCGGCGATCATCATGCTCTCGGTGATGTTGAGCAGGCGGTCGATGAAGCCGGTGCCGAGCTCGCGCCGCGCGGCGAACGCGTCGATCACCAGCGCGGCCACGCCCATCGCGGCGAGCTGGCGGCCGTAGGTCATCTCGCGCGCCCACAGCACGCCGCCCGAGCCGTGCAGCATGACGACGGCGGGGATCGACCCCGGCCGGTGCCGGCCGGGCGGCAGGAACAGCGTGGCGCGGGCAGTGGCTTTCGGTGCCTCGCCGAGATCGGCGAAATCGGCCGGGCTGAACGGCGAGGCGCTGGCGAACGTCACCTCCCGCCCCTCGATGCGGTCGATGGCGGCGCCGTTGGGCCACGGGGCCGTGAGCCGCTGCTCGAGCGGATCGGCCGCGGCCCATCCCGGCCACAGGCAGCAGGCGATCAGGGCGCGAAAACGCAACACGTCGTTGACCCCGGCGGAAACGCCGGGGGAAGCTGACGGCGGCGTCCCCGTTTTTCAATCCGATCCTGTCCGGGGCAGCCAAACATTTTCGTGTGCCGGCGATCGCCATGACCGCTCTTGCGCGGCCGGCCGGCGGCACGACCATCGCGTTGGGATCGAACGACATTCCGCCTTTCGGGGTCCGCGGGAAGAGTGTATAGGCGGCGCCATGCCCTTGATCACCGATACGGCGCGCCTGGCCGAATTCTGCACGCGCCTCGCGCGGGAAGAATTCGTCGCCGTCGATACCGAATTCATCCGCGAGAAAACCTATTACCCGCAGGTCTGCCTGATCCAGCTTGCCGGCGCCGACGAGGCCTATGCCGTCGATGCGCTGGCGCCGGAGATCGACCTTTCCCCGGTCTTCGACCTCATGCGGAATCCGAACGTCCTCAAGGTGTTCCACGCGGCGCGCCAGGACATCGAGATCTTCATGCTGAAGATGGACGCAGTGCCGGCGCCGATGTTCGACACGCAGGTGGCCGCGATGGTGGCCGGATTCGGCGAGCAGGCCGGCTACGAGACGCTGGTGCAGGCGCTGGCGCGCGCCAGCATCGACAAGTCCTCGCGCTTCACCGATTGGGCGCTGCGCCCGCTGACCGAGAAGCAGATCGCCTACGCGCTGTCGGACGTGACGCATCTGCGCACCGTCTACAAGAAGCTCAAGGAGCGGCTTGACCGCAGCGGGCGGCACCATTGGGTCGAAAGCGAGATGCAGACGCTGACCGACCCCGCGACCTACCGCGGCGATCCACGCGAGACGTGGCGGCGGCTGCGCGTGCGCTCGCCGAAGCCCCGCTTCCTCGCGATCCTGCGCGAGCTGGCGGCGTGGCGCGAGCTGGCCGCGCAGCAGCGCGACATCCCGCGCCAGCGCATGCTGCGCGACGAGGCGCTGGTCGAGATCGCCGCGCACGCGCCCAAGACCGCCGACGAGCTGGCGCGCACGCGCGGGCTGTCCGAAGGGCTCGCGCGCGGCAAGATCGGCGCCGAGCTGCTCGCCGCCGTGGCGAAGGGCGTGGCCGTGCCCGAAGCCGAGGCGCCGCGATTGGCCGAACGCGCCGACGCGCCGCGCAGCAACGGCGCCGTCGCCGAGCTGCTGCGCGTGCTGCTCAAGATGCGCGCCGACGAGCACAACGTCGCCGCGCGCCTGATCGCCGCGAGCGACGATCTCGACCGCCTCGCCGCCGAGGACGATCCCGACGTGCCGGCGCTGAAGGGTTGGCGGCGCGAGATCTTCGGCGAGGACGCGATCGCGCTGAAGCAGGGCCGCCTTGCGCTCGTCGTCAAGGGCCGCAAGCTCACCGCCATGCCTGTGCCGGCGGCGTCGACAGCGTAAGGGCGCACGGCCGCGCGCCGCTACGGGCCTTACCCCCGCCGCTATCTTTGCGCTGCGGCCAATTCTTCCGGGGTCATCACTTCCACGTCGATATCGCCGCCGCCGGGCCCGGCGCGCTCGGTGGTGACGATGATCTGGCCCGGCGCGACGGGGCCGAGCGGCTTTTCGCGGTCGGGCAGCACCGCGATCGCGTTGCGGCCCTGCCAGACGATGACCTGGCCCCGGCTCCGCGCCATCGCCGCGGCCATGCGCTTGATCTCGGCGTAGTAGGGCGGCTTCTTCCACGCGTCGAGCCGGCCGCCATCGACGTTGATCACCAGCCGGCGCCCGCCGTCCTCGGTCGTCAGCACCATGCGCGATTTCGCGGGCCGCCAGTGCTCGGGCACCGTGCCGTCGATGAGCCAGCCGCAGACGAATTCGCGGCACGAGGCCGGCCGCGTCTCGTAGATGCGGCAGCCCTTGCCGATCTCGCAATGCGCGCACCAGGCATGGCGCGGCTTCTCGAACTCCGGGATGCCGAAGATCTTGCAGCAGAGCGTGCAGCCCTCGCAGGAGCGCCCCGGCGCCGGCGGCGGCGGATCGGCGCTCATGCCGCCCCCTCCCCGTCAGCCGGCCGGCGGCGCATCCCACACCTCGACGTCGATGCCGCTGCCGTCGATGCCGGGCTGGCCGCGCATGACGATCGCCTGCCCGGGACGCACCGGCCCCAGGAACACGTCGCGGTCGGGCAGCACGACGACGGCGTCCTTGCCCTGCCAGACGAGCACCTGGCCGCGATTGCGCAAGGCCACCTGCGCCCAGTGCTTGAGCTGGGCGTAATAGGGCTGCTTGCGCCAAGCGTCGGGCCGCCCGGGATCGACGTTGACGACCATGCGGTTGTGGTCGCTCTCCCAGGTGAGCACGAAGCGCGCCTGCGAGGGCTTCCAATGCGCGGGCAGGCTTCCCATCAGCAGATAGCCGCAGAAGAAGTCGCGGCAGGTCGCCGGCCGCGCCTCGTGGATCCGGCAGCCCTTGCCGGCGTCGCAATGCCCGCACCAGACATGGCGCGGCTTCGCGATCTCGGGAATCTCGAAGATCTTGCAACACAGCGTGCAGCCGTCGCAGGCGCGGCCCGGCACGGGCACGGCCCCCGGCTGGAAGTCGGAAACGGAATCGGCCATGCGCGGAGTGTACGCGGTCCCCGGTCCGTTGGGGAGCGGCGCGCCGGCTCAGGCGCGGCCCGGCCGGCGCGCCAGGATCTGGTGCAGCCGGGCGCGCAGCGCCTCGTAGTCGTGCAGGACGGCATCGCTGTCGGCCAGGAAATCGGGCGCCGCCGCGGCGCGGGCGCGGCCGAGCGCGAGATCGAACAGGCCGCGCTCGAAATCGTCGAGCGCCGCATTGAACAGCGCGAGCCGCCGCGCCCGCTGCTCGGCCTCGCTCAGCGAGATCGCCGTCAGCGAGACGACGAGCGCGTAGCAACAGACTTCGTACTGCGACAGCACGATATCCACGCCGCGCAACACCCCGTCGTCGGAAGGGTTCGCCATGAAGCCACGCTCGCGCCGTTGCGGCCGACCGCGGGGATAAGATCAAACGGCGGGCGGCGTGGCTTTGACGAAGATCAAACGGCCGCCGCGCGGATTTCGCGGCCCGGCGCCCCCTACCCCCGCGTCGCGAGGCGCGGGGTCAGCTCCAGCGCGCGGGCGAGCTGGTCGAGACGCTTGGTGACGCTTTCGCCGGCGAAGGTGCCGTCGGCGCGCGGCACGGTGAGCGTCAGCAGCTTCTCGCCGGCGCCGAGCGCGGTGCGCGCGAGCACGTCGTCGCGCCCGGCCGCGATCGTGTAGCCCAGCCGGATCGCCTGGCCGATCGCGCGCGCGCGAGCGAGCGCCTCGCCGTCGAGGCCGAGCGCGCCCGCCGTCTTGCGCTGCTTGCTGCCGCTCTCGTCTTCGTAGCGCGCGTGCAGCGCGTGGGCGAGGAACGCGCGGCCGGGGTGGTCGATGCCCGGCAGCGGCATGGTCAGCGCGCGCTCGAACACCAGCGGCGCGCGGTAGTCCGGATGATCCACCCAGCCGATGTCGGAGAGCAGGCACGCCGCCTCGCGCAGGCGCTTCTCGGCACGGCTCTCGCTTTTGAACAGGCCGTCGCTCCAGCGCGCGAGGCTGGGGCCGAGCTTCGCGAAGCGGCCGAAATGGCGCGCGATGTCGGCGGCCGCGGCGAGCAGCGGGTCTTCCCTGCGCTTGGCCTCGGGCAGATCGTCGAACAGGATGCCCTCGCGCAGGCCCTGCGCGCTGAACACGAGATGGCGCGGGCGGCCGATGTTGAGGATGTGGCGCAGGATGCGCGCGGCCGGCCGCAGCGTGTCGAGGCGCTTGGCGGGCACGTCGGGGAGCTGCTTCAGCGCCGCGTCCGACATCTTGGCGACGAGGCGCAGGAAATCGCGGAACGAGTCGGGATCGACGCGGTAGCCGTCGATGACGCGCAGGCGATACTCGGTGTGGGCCTGGTGGATGCGGGCGAGCGCGCGCCAGGCGCCGCCGATCGCGTAGAAGGTACGGCCCGCGAGGCCCGGCAGCCAGCGCATCGCGGCCAGCGTCTCCTTGACCACCTCGCCGATGTCGTCGCCTTCGCGCTCGGCCTCGTTGAGGCGCAGCGGGCCGAGCGGCAGCGTGGCCTGCGGTCCGAGCGCGCCCTTGTCGAGCCGCACCAGCTCGAGGCTGCCGCCGCCCAGATCGCCCATCGCGCCGTCGGCATCGGGCAGCGCCGACAACAGGCCGAGGGCCGAGAGCCGGGCCTCGGTTTCGCCGGAGATCGTCTCGATCTTGAGCCCCGACGTTTCCTTCACGCGCGCGATGAAGGCCGGGCCGTCGATGGCGTCGCGGATCGCCGCGGTGCCGACGACGCGCAGCCGCTCGACGCCGAGCGATTCGGCGGCGGCGGCAAAGCGCGGAAGATTGGCGAGCGCCTGCTCCACGCCGTCCGGATCGAGCTTGCCGGTCGAGTGCAGCCGGCGGCCCATGCCGCACAGCACCTTCTCGTTGAAGATCGGCAGCGGCGCGCGCGTGGCCCCGGCGAAGACGACGAGGCGGATCGAATTCGACCCGATGTCGATCACGCCCACGCGCCGGCGCTCGGCCGGGGCGTCGGGTGCGGGAGTCGGAAGCTGTGAGGCCGGTAGAGCCATGCCGTTTGCTGTGCCGGTCCTGCGTTGCCCCAGTGATTTACCCCGAAAGGCGACTGGGGCAAAAGCCGTCCGTGCTGCGGCGGCTTGGCGTACGCGGTTTGCCGCTGCGGCATGATTGACGCCGCCGGCGGCGCGTCGCCGTGGACGGATGGTGCGCGGCGGGTGTACCCAATGCGGAGGGTGCCGCCCCGGAACGGCGCCACGGGGAGCGGGAGACCAAACCACATGCTGGCGAGCTCGGCATTTCGGATCGCGGTCTTTCCCGGCGACGGAATCGGCCACGAGGTGATGAAACCGTGCCTCGAGCTGCTCGATTTTGCGGCGCGGGCGGTCGGCGGTTTCTCGTTGCACTTCGACCATGCGCCGGCCGGCGCCGGCTGCTATCGCGATACGGGCCAGGCCCTGCCTCCGGGGTCCATGGCCCTCGCGCGCAGGGCCGATGCGATCCTGCTCGGCGCCATGGGCCTGCCGGACGTCCGGCAGCCCGACGGCACGGAAATCGCGCCGCAGCTCGATCTGCGCTTCGAGTTGGGCCTTTACGCCGGCGTTCGCCCCGTGATGACCGTCCCGGGCGTCGCCCCGGTTCTGTCCGATCCGCGCGCGGCGCAGCTCGACTTCGTTCTCGTGCGCGAATCGACCGAAGGACTGTTTGCTGCGCGCGGACGCGGCAGCATCGACGGCGACCGCGAGGCACGCGACACGATGGTGATCACGCGCGCGGGGACGCAGCGCGTCGTCGATTTTTCGCTCCGCCTGGCGCGCCGCCGGCGCGCGCAGGGCCGGCCCGGACGGCTGGCCTGCGTCGACAAGGCGAACGTGTTCGCGTCGCTGGCCTTCTTCCGCAAGGTGTTCGACGAGCGCGCGCGCGAATATCCCGACGTTGCGGCCGAACACGTTTATGTCGATGCCGCGGCGCTGCGCATGGTCCAGCGCCCCTGGGATCTCGACGTGCTCGTCACCGAGAACATGTTCGGCGACATCCTCTCCGATCTCGGCGCCGGCCTGATGGGCGGGCTCGGCTTCGCGCCGTCCGCCGACATCGGCGACGATCACGCGGTGTTCCAGCCGTGCCACGGCACGGCGCCGGACATCGCGGGAATGGGCCGGGCAAATCCGACCGCAATGTTCCTGTCCGCGGCGATGATGCTGGAATGGCTCGGCGAACGGCACGGCCAGGGGGCATGCGGACGGGCCGCGGCGCGGATGCGGGCCGCGGTCGGCCATGCCTTTCGCGGCGGCACGCTCGTTCCCTGCGAGCGCGGCGGCAGCGCTGGCACGGCGGCGATCACCGCCGCCGTCATGGCCGCGCTCGCCTCGGACTCGACGCAAGCGGCCTGACCGCGATGGCGCGGGCGAAGCTGCGCGTGGCCGTTGCCGGCGCCGGCTATTTCAGCCGCTTCCATCTCGACGCCTGGCGGCGCATCGACGGTGTGGAACTGGCCGCGATCTGCGACAGCGCGGATGCGAAAGCGCGCGAGGCGGCCGGCGCGTTTTCCGTTCCGGCCGCGTTTGCCGATGCCGCCGCGATGCTCGACTCCGTTTGCCCCGACATTTTCGACATTGCGGCACCGCCGCCCGTGCATGCCGCGCTGATCCGCCTCGCTGCGGAACGGCGCGTTCCCGCGATCGTCTGCCAAAAGCCGTTCTGCCGCGATCTGGCCGAAGCGGAGGAAGCGGTTGACGCCGCGAACGCCGCGGGATCGCTGCTCGCGGTGCACGAGAATTTCCGGTTCCAGCCTTGGCATCGCGAGGCACGGAGACTCATCGATGCGGGCGTGCTCGGCGACGTTTATCAGGCCACGTTCCGGCTGCGGCCCGGCGACGGCCAGGGCGCCGCCGCCTATCTCGACCGGCAGCCCTATTTCCGGACGATGGAACGCTTCCTCGTGCACGAGACCGCGATCCATTTCATCGACACGTTTCGCTTCCTGTTCGGCGAGGCCGGCGCGGTGTATGCGAGCCTGCGGCGCCTCAACGCCGCCATCGCCGGCGAAGACGCCGGGCTGATCCTGATGGAGCATGCGGGCGGCGTGCGCTCGCTGTTCGACGGCAACCGCCTCGTCGACCACGCGGCGCGAAACCGCCGGCTCACCATGGGCGAAATGCTGATAGAAGGCGCGGCGGCGGTGCTGCGGCTCGACGGAGACGGCGCGCTCTGGCTGCGCCGCACGGGCAGCAACGCGGAAGCTGCCCACCCCTATACCTGGGACGATCGCGGCTTCGGCGGCGACTGCGTTTTCAACCTGCAGCGCCACGTCGCCGACGCGCTGCGCCGCGGCGCGCCTTGCGAGAATGGCGGCGCCGACTATTTGCGCAACCTCGCGATCGAAGCCGCGGTCTATCGTTCGGCCGCGTCGGGCGTCCGGATCGCGCTCTAGGCCTTCGCGCGGGTCAGTCGTCGCTCCACTGCAGCTTGGGCTGCGGCTTCGACTTCTTGAGCGCGCTGCCGCGGCCGGAGAGCGAGGGGTTGGTCATGAAATAGTGATGGCAGGCGAAGCCCCGCCCTTCCGGGCTGACGCGCTTGTAGGAGCCGTCCGACGCGAGCGTCCAGCTCTGCGCCTCGTCCTTGAGCTGCGCCACCAGAATCTGGTCGAGCACCTGCTGGTGCACGGTGGGATTCTCGATCGGCACCAGGGCCTCGACCCGGCGGTCGAGGTTGCGCGGCATCCAGTCCGCCGAGGAGATGAACACCTTGGCGTCGCGATTCGGCAGCTTCTTGCCGTTGCCGAACGCCACGATGCGGCCGTGCTCGAGGAAGCGGCCGACGATCGACTTCACGCGGATGTTGCTCGAAAGGCCCGGCACGCCGGGGCGCAGGCAGCAGATGCCGCGCACGATGAGGTCGATCTCGACCCCGGCCTCCGAGGCGCGGTAGAGCGCGTCGATCACCTCGGTGTCGACGAGCGAGTTCATCTTCGCCCAGATCTGCGCGGGCTTGCCGGCCTTGGCGTGCGCGATCTCGTCGCCGACGAGCTGCAGCAGCGTCTCGCGCAGGTCGAGCGGGGCGGCGGCGAGCTTCTGCATCGGCTCCGGCCGCGCATAGCCGGTCATGTAGTTGAAGAGGTGCGCGGCGTCGCGGCACAGCACCGGATCGGTCGTGAAGAACGAGAGATCGGTGTAGATGCGCGCGGTGATCGGGTGATAGTTGCCG
>ERZ761602.6174-NODE-6174-length-13608-cov-4.197668_pt1 | contig 13608 bp, 13 predicted proteins | sample MGYA00512165_ERZ761602 | MGnify/ENA primary metagenome ERZ761602 (study PRJEB28899, sample SAMN02445085) | bioreactor sludge metagenome | biome: EBPR sludge; isolation source: Thorneside wastewater treatment plant | place: Australia: Brisbane, Thorneside...
GCTTCCAGATCGGCATCCTCATCGGCGGCAGCATCGTGATGGAGAAGGTCTTCGGCATTCCCGGGCTGGGGACGCTGACCATCGAGGCCGTGTTCGCCAAGGATCTGCCGGTCATCCAGGGCGTGGTTCTGGTCAATGCCGCCTTCGTCGTCGTCATCAACATGCTGACCGACCTGTCCTATCGCCTGCTCAACCCGAAAGTGAGACTGCAATGACCCCGTCAATCCCCGGACCCGACCGGACGGGCGCCCCGGCCCGCACGCCCCGGAACCGATGGGTGCGCTTCGCGCGCCGTCTTGCCGGGCAGCCGCTCGCCGTGATCGCCGGGTCTGCCCTTCTCGTCATCGTCGGCGTCCTGATCGCCGCGCCCTGGATTGCCCCCTATCGCCCGGATGCGACCAACCTGATGGCCGTCCTGCGCCCACCGGGAACACCCGGCCACCTGCTGGGGACCGACGAGCTGGGCCGCGACATCCTCAGCCGCGTGCTTGTCGGCGGGCGCATCTCGCTTCTGGCGGCCTTGCAGGGCACGGGCATCGCCCTGCTGATCGGCGTGCCCCTCGGTCTGGTGTCGGGCTATTTCGGCGGCTGGGCGGACAAGATCATCATGTTCTTCAACGATGCCCTGATGAGCTTTCCGGCCATGCTGCTGGCCATGGCCATCGCGGGCATCCTGACCCCCAACCTGACCAACGCCATGATCGCGATCGGCATCATCACCGCGCCGCGCGCCGTCCGGCTGGTGCGCGCCAGCGCCCTCTCCATCCGCGAGGAGACCTATATCGAGGCCGCGCGCGCCATCGGCGCATCACAACTGTCCATCCTCACGCGCCATGTCATCCCGAACATCCTGCCGCCGCTTCTGGTGTTCGCCATGATCCTGGCGGGAACCGTGATGCTGATGGAGGCCGGCCTCAGCTTTCTCGGCTTCGGCGTGCAGGCCCCGCAATCCAGCTGGGGGGCGATGCTGGGATCGTCGCTGGGCTACGCCGCCCGCGCCCCCTGGCTTGCGACCTTTCCCGGGTTGTGCATCGCCCTCACCGTCCTGATGCTGAACCTCTTTGGTGACGGACTGCGCGACGCGATCGGCAAGAAGGTGCGCACATGACCCTGCCCAGTCTGAAAAGCGGCGCCGCGCCGATCCTGTCCGTTCGCAACCTGACGCTGGAATTCCGGATGGCGGGGCGGTGGCTGCCCGCCGTCGACAGCGTGGATTTCGACCTCGCGCCGGGCGAAACGCTGGGGGTCGTCGGGGAAAGCGGCTCGGGGAAAAGCCTGACGGCGCTGGCGCTGATGGGCTTCGTCGGCCGCATGCGGCGAAACCAGCGCGTGTCCGGACAGGCGCTTTATGCCGGGCGGGACCTGCTGGGCCTGCCGGATCGGCAGATGCAGGCGTTGCGCGGCAACGACATCGCCATGATCTTTCAGGAACCCATGACCAGCCTCGATCCGTCGTTCAAGGTCGGGGCGCAGATCGCGGCCGGGGTGCGGCTACACCAGAAGGTGTCCCGCGCCGAGGCCCGTCGGATCGCCATCGACGCGATGGAGCGGGTGCATATCCCGAACGCCGCCATCCGGGCCGATTCCTATCCGCACGAATTCTCGGGCGGCATGCGCCAGCGGGTGCTGATCGCCATGGCGATTGCCAACCGTCCCAGCGTGCTGATCGCCGACGAGCCCACGACCGCCCTCGATGTCAGCGTGCAGGCGCAGGTGCTGCGCCTGCTCAAGGACATGCAGAAGGACCTCGGTCTTTCGATGATCTTCATCACCCACAACATGGGCGTGGTGGCCGACATCTGTGATCGGGTCGCGGTGATGTACGCCGGGCAGATCGTCGAGAAGGCCAGCGTCGATGACCTGTTCGACAGCCCCCGACACCCCTACACCGAGCGGCTTCTCTCCTCGATGCCCAGCATCGAGAAACGCTCGGGACCCCTGACCTGGATCCCCGGAACCCCGCCGCAGTTCACCGACTTTCCCGCCGGCTGCCGGTTCCGGCCGCGCTGCGCGCATGCGACCGACGCCTGCCTTGGAGAAACGCGGCTGACCCATGGCACGGGCGGGCGCAGCAACCGCTGCACCCTGGGTCAGGACTGGCAGAACCCGAAAGGCGAAACAGAGGCGTCATGGACATGAACAGCCCCCTCCTGAAAGCGCGAAAGATCGAAGTGACCTTTCGTACCCGGCGCGCGGGCCGGGCGGTCACGGTCGCTGCGGTCCGGGGCATCGATCTCGACCTTTTCCGTGGCCAGACCCTCGGCCTCGTCGGGGAAAGCGGCTCGGGCAAATCGACCCTGGCGCGCGCGCTGCTCAAGCTGGTGCCAATGGCGGGCGAGATCGAGATCGACGGCGAACAGGTGGCGCATCTCGGCTCGCGGCACTTTCGCCGCTACCGCCGAAAGATCCAGATGGTCTTCCAGGACCCCTATTCCTCCCTCGATCCGTCCATGACGGTCGGCGACAGCATCGCCGAGCCGCTGGTGGTTCATGCCCGCATGACCCCGGGCCAGCGTGCCGCGCGGGTCGCCGAGGTTCTGCGGCAGGTCAACCTGCCCCCCGAGGTGGCAGACCGCTATCCCGACGAATTTTCCGGCGGCCAGCGCCAGCGGATCGCGATTGCCCGCGCCATCGCGCTCGATCCCGAAATCCTGATCTGCGACGAGGCCGTCAGCGCGCTCGACATCTCGACCCAGAACCAGATCATCCACCTGCTGGAAACCCTCCAGGAACGTTCGGGACTTGCCTATCTGTTCATCTCCCACGACCTCGCCGTGGTGCGCCACATCTCGGACCGGGTGGCGGTCATGTATCTGGGTGAAGTGATCGAGGAAGGCCCCGTCGACCGCATCTATGACCAGCCCGCGCATCCCTACACGCAGGTGCTGCTGAACGCGGTGCCGGTCGCCTCGCCGGCCGCGCAGCGGATCCGGTCGGCCACCGTGCTCGAAGGCGACGTGCCCGATCCGACCAATCCGCCGCCCGGCTGCGTCTTTTCGGGGCGCTGCCCGCTGGCCATGCCGCGATGCTTTCGCGACCCGCCCGCGCCCTTTGACCTGCCGACCGGCGGGCGCGTGCGCTGCCACCTGCACGACGACGGGCCAAGACTGGCCGGGGCCAGCGTCAGCGCCCTGATGGCGGCCCGCCAGCAAGACAGACCGGAGACCGCACGATGACCACCCAGACCCTTTCCCCCGCGCCCGACGGGGCGGCGCTCTACCGGGGAACGCGCTCGATCAAGCGCCTCGACTCCTCGGCCGAAGCGACGCGCCTCAACGCCGACTACATGAACCGGATGTGGTCCGAGATCGCCAATGGCGCCGAATTCGTCTTTGGCTACGGGCCCATGGAACTGATGAACGCGATGGACCTGTTTCTGGTCCTGCCGGTTCAATACGGCTCGGTTCTGGCGGCAAAGCAGCTCTATGGCCATTATCAGGGCGTCATCGAACGGCAGGGATATTTCCCGTCGCTGGCGAATTACGAAACCCTTCCCCTTGGCTATGTGTTCGACCCCGACCCGGCCAGGGCACCCTACGGCGGCCTGCCAAAGCCCAGCGCGGTGGTCGGCGGCTTCATGCAGACCCCGGCCGTCTATGAACTCTATGCCCGCGAGATGGGCGCCCCGCTGTTCATGATGGATGACCCCTATCAGCAGGAACACATCGCGCCGCATTGGTGGGAACACGAATTCCGCGATCCCGAGATCGTGCAGTTCGCGGTCGAGGAACTGAAGCGCTGCGTGCGCTTCCTCGAAAGCGTGACCTCCAAGATCTACAGCGAAACGCGGATGCGCGATTATCTGGCCCGCGCCGACGAGATGAGCCGTCTTTATGACCAGATCACCGCGATGGCCTATGAACAACCCGGCCCGGCCCCCTTCACCGTCACCGACGCCTATTCCGAGGTCGCGATCTTCGAAACGCATTTCGGGCACGAATGGGCGCTGGACCACGTCAGACGCATGCATGCCGAAGTCAGCGCAAGGGTGCGTGGCGGGGCCCATGCCGTGCCCGGCGAAAGGACCCGTCTGCTCTGGGCGGGCACGCCGATGTGGTATGACCTCGGGTTCTACAACGAATGGGAAGACAGCCACGGCGCGATCTTCATCGAGACGATGTACCTGCCGCGCGCAAAGCGCCTGATCGTGCCGGATCGCTCGGATGCGATTGCGGCGGCCTTCCTGCGCCGCCACATGCGCTATACCGGGCCCAGCCCGCGCGCGGCGGCGGAACTGGTGATCCATCAGGCCCGGCAATACCACATCGACGGGGTGATCCTGCCGCGCCGCGGCCCGACGCGCGACGCCGCCGCCTCGTCTCATCACATGGCCGAACGGCTCCGGGCGGCGGGGATACCGGCCCTGATGGTCGAATACGCGCCCTTCGGCGTGACCGTCGACGAGGCGCGCGCGCTGCGCGTGCAGGTCACCGACTTCATCGAGAAGATCCAGAATGACTGACCCATCCAGCACCCTTGCGCCGTTCCTGCGGGCCTATGAAACCCGATGGTCGCCCGCGGCAAGGCGCCCGATCCTGGGCTATCTCGACGCCGGCTTTCCCGAAGAAATCGCCATCGCGGCAGGCTTTCACCCCCTGCTGCTGACCGCCGATCCCTCCGCGCCGCGGATCGAGACGCGGGATCGTCTCGACCTCTCGACCCCCGGGCGCGTGGCGCAACTCTTCGAAGGTCTCGCCACCGGTCGCTATGGCTTTGTCGATCTGCTGGTGGTCACCGGCGGGGATCGCTTCGTGTCGAACACCTATGGCTTTCTCGACGCCGAGCGCGAGCGCACCGGCCGCCTGCCGGTCGCCGCGATGCTCTACATGGAACGGGCGCACGGAACCTACCGCGAGCATCGGGACTTCAACCGGCGCCAGTTCGAGAAACTCGCGATCCGGCTGGGTGCGCTCAGCGGGCAGCCCGTGACGCAACCGCGTCTGGCCGAGGCAATCCACCTCGTGAACCGGGCCCGCGCGCTGGTGGCGCGGTTCGATGCCCTGCGGGCGCAACGCCCGGGGCTGGTCAGCGCCAGGGATGCCGCCCTCATCGGCCTCGGCGCGCATCTCATGGACAAGACGGACTTCATCGCCGCCCTCGATGCGCACCTTGCCGCGCTGGCAATCCTGGACGGGGCGGTGCCCGACCGCCCGCGCGTCGTGCTCTGCGGCTCGGACCTCGACCATCCCCTGATCCATGCCGCCCTCGATGCGGCCGGCGTGGCCCTCGTGGGGGAAACCGTGGCGCTGACCGGCGGCTACGGCTTTGATCCCGTGCGCGAGGACATTCCCCCCATGGACGCCCTCGCGGATCTTTCGACCTACCGGTTCCCGGCCCCGTGGATGTGGGGCAGGGACCGCCGCATCCGCCTGACCCGCGACCGCGCCGGCGCCGCGCGGCCTGACCGGGTCCTCTATCTGCACCGCAAATACGATGCCGGGATCGGCTGGGACTATCCCGACCTGCGCGACGCGCTTCAGGCGCAGGGCATCGCGGTGCGCCTGATCCACGACATGCCCTACGACATCCCGTCGCCCGCCGCGATGCAACGCGCGATTGCCGAGGCCCTGGCATGACGACCACCAGCACCGAGGGAGCCCCGGGAATGACCGAAGACGACCGCTATCTGGCCGGGTTGCGCGTGCTCGACCTGACCGACGCCAAGGGGTTCATGTGCGGCAAGGCCATGGGAATGCTCGGGGCCGACGTCATCAAGATCGAAAGCCCCCGGGGGGACCGCGAACGGCACCTGCCGCCCCGACGCGACGGCGCTCCGCAGGGCGAGGCAAGCCTCTACTGGCGCTCGTTCAACACCGACAAGCGCTCGGTGACGCTGGACCTGACCCATCCTCGCGGGCGCGACATCCTGCTGCGACTGGCGGAACGGGTCGATTTCCTGATCGAATCCTTTGCGCCGGGCCATCTGGCCGCGCTGGGGCTGGGCTATGACGACCTCGCCCGCGTCAACCCGCGGCTGGTCATGGTGTCGATCACACCCTTCGGCCAGACCGGTCCCCTTTCGGGGTACAAGGGGGGCGAGCTGATCGCGCTGGCCATGGGGGCCGTGCTGAACAACACCGGCGACGCCGATCGTCCGCCGGTCAAGGAGGCGCTGGAATCCACCTATTTCCAGGCCTCCATGGCCGCCGCCTACGGCGCGCTGATCGCCTACTGGCATGTGCTCGGGGGCGGCAAGGGGCAGCAGGTGGACGTGTCCTTGCAGGAATGCGTGGTCAGCCGCCAGACCTCCGGCATCCTCGCCTGGCAGTTCGAAAGGCTCGACCTGAAACGCGAAGGCGACAAGTCCCAGCTTGGCCCGGTCTCGACGACATGGTTCTGGCCCTGCAAGGACGGCCATCTGTTCTGGCACATGCTGGGGGGGCTGCACGGCGCCCCGGCCAACAGGGCGCTGACCGAATGGATGGACGAAACCCTTGCCGACAATCCGCTGCGCGAAATCAGGGACTGGCGGACCTTCGACAAGGCCGGGATCACGCAGGCGCAATGGAACCGGTTCGAGGGCGCGATCCGCCCCTTCTTCCTGACGCTGACCAAGGACCAGATCCGCACCGAAGGGAAACGACGCGGCATCAACGCCTGCGTCGCGAATGATCCGCTCGACGTGCTGAACTGCGATCATCTGGCCAGCCGCGACTACTGGTCGCTCCTGAACGACCCCGATCTGGGGCCGCTGCGCTATCCCGGCTACCTGTTCAAGACCGCCGCGGACCGCCACCGGACCCTGCGGCCCGCCCCGGCCCTGGGCGCCGATACCGATGCCGTGCTCGGCCGGGACCTCGGGCTGTCCGAGGCCCAGATCCGTGACCTGAGGAATGACCATGTTCTCTGAACAGATCGCCGCCGAGGGCGGCAGCATCACCCACCGGACCGGCCCCCTTGCCGGGCTGAAGGTGCTCGATTTCGGCTGGGCGCTCGTCGGGTCGCTGACGGGCAAGTATCTGGGCGACCACGGTGCCGAGGTGATCCGCGTCGAAAGCGCGACGCGACCGGACATGACCCGCGTGGACCGCCGGTTCTCGAAATCCTCGACCACCAGCCTCGATGACAAACCCTGGTTCGCCCATGTCAACACCTCCAAGCGCAGCCTCGCCATCGACCTGAAGAACAGGGCCTCGCGCCCGATCATCGAGGGGCTGATCCGCTGGGCCGACGTGGTGAACGAGAATTTCACCCCCGGCACGCTGGACAAGCTGGGCTATTCCGCCGACCTGATGAAGCGCCTCAACCCCGACATCATCCTGGTGTCCGGCAGCCTCTTTGGCCAGACCGGGCCCCTTGCCAACGAGTGGGGGATCGACGGGACGGGGGCGGCGATTTCCGGGCGGCTCAATCTGACCGGTTGGCCGGACCGCACGCCGATCACGCCGAATGCCGGGATCTTCGGGGATTACGTCGTGCCGCTGGTCAACGGGATCGCCGTCATGGGCGCCCTGATCCGCAGGGCCCGCGCCGGCCAGGGCACGGTGATCGATTCCAGCATGTACGAGATCAGCGCCCAGATCCTGACGCCTGCCTTTCTGGACTACCAGGTGACCGGCACCCTGCAACAGCGCCAGGGCAACCGCGTCGCGCATATGGCGCCGCATGGCGTGTTCCCGGCGCGGGGACAGGACGAATGGGTCGCCATCGCCGTTGAAACGGATGCCGAATGGGCGGCGCTGCGTCAGGTGCTGGGAAACCCGCCCTGGGCCTGCGACCCCGCGCTGACCACCCTTGCCGGGCGCAAGGCGGCCGAGGACCGCATCGAAACCGGGATCGCCGACTGGACGCGCACTCTTGACAGGTACGAGGCGATGCACAGGCTTCAGGCGGCGGGCGTGCCGGCCGGGGTGGTGCAGACCGCCGGCGACGTGGTCGAGCGTGACCCGCAACTGCGCCACCGGCAGTTCCTCCATCCGGTCGCCCACCCGATCCTGGGCGAGTTCGGCCATCAGGTGGCGCCGTTCCGGCTGTCGCAGACCCCCGCCCATCCCTGTCCCGCCCCCGCCATGGGCGAGGCCAACGATTACGTCGCAACCGGGCTTCTGGGGCTGTCCGACGAGGAATTCGTCACCCTGATTGCCGAGGAGGTCTTCAAATGAAACGCCTGCAGGACAAGGTCGCCATCGTCACCGGCGGCAGCGAGGGCATCGGACTGGCCATCTCGTGCCGTTTCGCGCGCGAGGGCGCGCAGGTGATCATCGCCAATCGCAATGCGGCAAACGGCCTGCACGCGGCGCAGACCGCGTCCGAGGGCGCCGATCACCCGGCCCGCTTCATCGCCACGGACATGGCCGACCCTCACAGCATCGCGGCCCTTGTGGCCGAGGTCGACAAGGCTTTCGGTCGGCTCGACGTGATGTGCATCAACCATGCGGTCCAGGGCGTCGACACGCGCGAGATCATGGACCTGTCGGTCGAGGCCTGGGATCTGGCGATGGATGTGAACGCGCGCGGCGTGTTCCTGATGATCAAGCATGGCGCCCCCCTGATGATCCGCTCGGGCGGGGGGTCCATCGTCACCATCGCCTCGGTCGGTGCCCTGTCGCGCTCCTCGCAGCCCGCCTATGCGGCGTCAAAGGCCGCAGCCCTCGCGGTGACCAAAAGCGCGGCCAACCACCTTGCCGAATACGGCATCCGCGCGAACGTGATCTGTCCCTCGACCATCGAAACGCCGGCCCGCTCGAAGATCGCGACAAAGGGCGGCTTCAAGAACGACGTTCTGAACATCACCGCAGCAGACAGGACTGGCCCCCGAAAGCTGACCCATGTCCTGCCGCGCTTCGGCAAACCCGAGGACATCGCCAATGCCGCCCTGTTCCTGGCATCGGACGAATCCTCGTACATGACCGCAAGCAATCTGCCCGTTGACGGCGGAACGCTGCGGCACCGCATGGATTGAGAGGGCTTCGACATGGGACGACTGGACACCAGGATTGCCATCGTGACGGGGGGCGGCAGCGGGATCGGGCAGGCCACGGCCCTGCGCTTTGCCGAGGAAGGCGCCTCGGTGATGATCGCCGATATCAACATCACCGGCGCCGCCGAAACCCGCTCGATGATCGAGACGCGCTTTGGCACGCCCGTGGCGATCCACCAGACCGATGTCAGCCAGCCCGACTCCGTGCAGGCGATGGTGGCCGAGACCGTGCGGGTTCTGGGCACGCCGACGATCCTCGTCAACAATGCCGGCATTGCCACGGGCGACAGCCTGCAATTGCACGAGGTCGACCCCGCCGTCTGGGACCGGATCCAGGCGGTGAACCTGCGCGGCCCGTTCCTGTGCTGCAAATACGTCATCCCCCGGATGATGGCGGCAGGCGGGGGGTCGATCATCAACATCGCCTCGGCGGCGGCGGTCGGCATGGCGCCGCGCGCGGCCTATGCCGCGTCAAAGGGCGGGGTCGTGGCCCTGACGCGGTCCATCGCCTTTCAATACGGCGGCAAGAACATCCGCTGCAATGCCATCTGCCCCGGCGCGGTCGAAACCGCGCTGGCGCGTCAGGCCCGGGCCAGCGGGACCTACAAGGTGCCGATCGTCGAGGCGCTCATCCAGCGACGCGCCGAACCCGAGGAGATCGCGAATGCGGTGCTGTTCCTCGCTTCCGACGAGTCCGCCTTCATCACCTCGGACGTGCTGCTGCTGGATGGCGGCGCCCTGCGACTGCGCAAGGAAGAGATCCTGCCGGACTAGGGTCCGGCGGGCGAAACCATACCGGAAAGGAACATCACATGGCGAAACCCACGCCGGGACTCCGCTTGTTCAGCACGCAATCGGGCGTCGAACTGATCGTCGTCAAGGGCGCCGACGGCGTTCTGACCTGCGCGGGCGCGCCCATGGTCACCCAAAGACCGGCACCGCCCGTCGCCGACGCGGGCGGCGCCGCGCAGGTGCAGCTGACCAAACGCTATGCCGACGCGCAATCCGGCCTCCTTGTGCTCTGCACCAGGGCGGGTTCGGGCCCTCTGGCGCTGGATGGCCGGGAACTGACGATGCAGGCCAGCCAGGCCCTGCCATCGTCCGACTGAGGAAAGACCATGACCGTCGTTCTGCCGCTGACACTGGCCGCCGAATCCCTTCCCGAACGGGTCGGTGTCCAGGACACCCTTGAGGCGCTGACCTATGCGGCGCTGGACCGGCTGTCCGGGCGTCTGGCGTCCCATGTCCGCGCCGCCGGGGTCGATTGCGTCGCCATGCTGGCGCAGAACTCGGTCGCCTTTCCCGCGCTCTTCTTTGGCGCCGCAAAGGCGGGCGTGCCCTTCGTGCCGATGAACTACCGGCTGACCGATGCGCAACTGGACCGGCAGGCGGCGCTTCTGGGCAGGGCGCTGCTGGTCACCGATCCCGCGACGGCGGGGCGGATTGCCCCGCGCGAGGGGCTGGCGATCATCGACACCCGCACCCTGATCGAGGCGGTCGCGGACCTGCCCTTGACCGACGCCGACCCCGATCCGCAATCCGAGGCCTGCTGGCTCTTTACTTCCGGCACCACGGGCGAGCCGAAAACCGCGCTCCTGAGCCATGCGAACCTGACCGCCTATGTCTTTGGCACGGTCGATCCGCTGTCCGCGACCGAGGACGATGCGGTGCTGGCCAGCGTGCCGCCCTATCACATCGCCGGTCTCGTCGGCATCCTGTCGAATGTCTTCGCCGGGCGCCGGGTGGTATTTCTGGACCAGTTCTCGGCCGAGCACTGGGTCGATCGCGCCGCATCGGCAAAGGTCACCCAGGCCATGGTCGTGCCGACGATGCTGGGGCGCATCCTCGATGTTCTTGCCGCCCGCGACGAAACCCTGCCGCATCTGCGCAGCCTGTCCTATGGCGGCGGCCGGATGCCGACCGACGTGATCCGCGCCGCGCTGGAACGCCTGCCGCATGTCGGCTTCACCAATGCCTACGGGCTGACCGAAACCGCGTCGACCATCACCCTGCTGTCCCCCGCCGATCACCGCGAAGCCCGTCTGGCCGACACCCCCGAGGTCCGGGCGCGGCTCGGCTCGGTCGGGCGTCCGCTGCCCGGCATCGAGATCGAGATCCGGAAAGCCGACGACAGCCCCGCCGCGCCGACAGAGCGGGGCGAAATCTGGGTCCGCGGTCCGCAGGTCTCGGGCGCCTATCGCGGCAAGGGGCCGACCCTGCGGGACGGCTGGTTCAACACCCGCGACGAGGGCTGGATGGACGCCGCCGGCTATCTGTTCCTCGCCGGGCGCACCGACGATGTGATCGTGCGCGGCGGCGAAAACATCTCGCCCGGCGAAATCGAGGATACGATCATCGCGATGCCCGAGGTGGCCGATGTCGCCGTGGTCGCCCGCCCCGATCGGGAATGGGGCGAGGTGCCGGTTGCCTTCGTCGTGCTCAGGCCGGGCGCCGCGCTCGCCGCCGAGGCGATCCGGTCCCGGGTGCGCGGCGCCTTGCGGTCGACACGGGTTCCGGCGGAGTTTCTGTTCGTCGCGGCCCTGCCCTATAACGAGACCGGAAAACTGCTGCGCGCCGAACTGCGCGCGCGCCTCAGGAGTGCGGCGTGACGCCGCCCTCGGTGCAGGCATCCACCAGGCCCCAGTCCAGCGCGGTGGCCACGTCCAGCGTCCTGTCGGCCAGACACATCAGCAGGGTCCTCTGCCGACCGATGCGGCGCGGGATCGACACCGTGCCCCCGCTGCCCGGCAAAAGGCCCATCGCAACCTCGGGCAGGCGCCAGGTGGTGCCGGGCTCGCAGACGACTCGCGCCGCGAAGGACGACAACTCGACACCGGCCCCGATCACCTTGCCCTGCACATGCGCCGTCAGTCGCCCGGCGCTCAGCGCGACCAGTCGCGGCAGGTCGCGCCTCAGCCGCAGATCGTGGCTGTGCAGCGGGTCGGGGTCGGCGCCGAATTCCGAAAGATCGCCGCCGATGCAGAAATGCCGCCCCAGCCCGTCCAGACAGATGGCGGTCCCCGCTGCCCCCGCGGCCGCGAAGGCGTCGCAAAGCTCGGCCCGCAGTGCGGCGTTGATGGCATTGCCCCGCACGCGCCGGTTGAGGGTCAGCCTGATCCGGGTCTCGTCCTGCCTGACCAGAACCAGCGGCGCCGACCGCGCGCGGGCAGGTCGCGCCCGAAGCGGCGGGCGTGTGTCGTGATGGCGCCGGTATTCGGACCCGGCCTGCAACATCCCATAGGCCATGCTCTCCAGGGTGAGGGCATGGCCAATCGGCAGCGATTCCGTCGCCCGCAAAAGCTGCGCCAGAACGCGGGCGGCATGCGGCGTCGCCACCATGGTTCGGCAGATCGCCGGCCAATCGGCCTCGACGGGTTGCAGGTCGACCCGCCGGGAAAGCGCGGCCTGCGTCCCGGACAGCTCCGGGGGCAGGGCCGTGATGACCGGAACCTGCGCCAGAAAATCGACTTCAGCCCCCGTCTCAGCCCCCGCGGCAGGGTCAGGCTCGACGACGACAAGGGGCGGCAGGTCCTCCCAGATCCCGGTCGCATGCCGCGCCTGCAATTCCGAAAGCCGGATCGCCTGCGGGCTGACGGGCGCCTTGTCCTGTCTCGAACTCATCCCGGTCTTCCCTGTTCGGCATCACCCATGCGCAACGCTGGCAGACCGATCAGAACCATCATTCCGCGTGAAAAGAAAGGTTGGCGATGACGCAACATCCGGAACTTGAAGGCCGCGTGGCCATCGTGGCGGGCGGCGGCTCGGCGGGCATGGGGCGGGCCAGCGCACGGGCTCTGGCCGAGGCCGGCGCATACCTCGCCGTTCTCGACATCGATGCGCGAAAGGGCCGGGAAACCGTGGACAGGCTGGTGGCGTCAGGGCATCGGGCCGATTTCTACCAGACGGACATGACCGATCCCGCCGCCGTCGAGGCCACGATGGCGGCAATAGCCACGCGCAGGGGCCGCATCGACATCCTGTTCAACAACACCGGCGTTCCGACGGAAAAGGGCAAGCGGCTGACGGATTTCAGCCCCGAGGAATGGGCAAGATCGCTCGACCTCAACCTGAACACGGCGTTCCATGGGCTTCGCTTTGCCCTGCCGCATATCATCGCCGGCGGCCGGGGCGGGTCAATCATCAACAATGCCTCCGCCTCCGGCCTCAGGGCCAATCCGACCGGCGCGCCCTATTCGACCGCAAAGGCGGGTGTCATCCACCTGACCAAGGTGGCGGCACTCGAGGTCGCCCGGTACGGCATACGGGTGAACGCGATCTGCCCCTATTCGGTGTCCCGCCGCGATTTCGACCCGCCTGCGGCCGATGCGCGCCCTCCGATCCCTGATCTGTCCCCGGACACGGATTTCGGCCCTTGGCAAAGGGCTCAGTTGCCCATGATGCGCAGCGCAAAAGGGTACGAGATCGCCGCCGTCGTTCGCTTTCTGGCGTCCGATGCCGCCTCCTGGATCACCGGCGCCGCCATCCCGGTGGACGGCGGCTCGACCGCGGGATACTTCGGCGAAGTGCGGGCCTCGATGACGGGATGACCCCGGCCGCCCACAGGGGGGGCATCCGGTCACACTCCCGCAACGTCTTGAATTTTGTCGAAATCAACGGGGGGAATGGTGCTGCAAGAGAGGATTGAACTCTCGACCTCTCCCTTACCAAGGGAGTGCTCTACCACTGAG
>ERZ761602.6175-NODE-6175-length-13607-cov-9.685434_pt1 | contig 13607 bp, 9 predicted proteins | sample MGYA00512165_ERZ761602 | MGnify/ENA primary metagenome ERZ761602 (study PRJEB28899, sample SAMN02445085) | bioreactor sludge metagenome | biome: EBPR sludge; isolation source: Thorneside wastewater treatment plant | place: Australia: Brisbane, Thorneside...
GGGGGGAGGCGGGCGCGCCGGTCGAGGGTCGGACCAGGGGCGCCTTCGGCTCGTCGCCGGGCACGGGCCCCAGGGGAGAGCGGCGGCGGGCCCTCTGCACCGAGGCGGCCTGGGCGCGAAGCTCGTCGAGGGCCAGGGGTGCCGTGGGTGGGGCTGAGGTGCTGCGGAAGAGGCGAATCGCGTCGGTCGGGCAGACCTGCATGCAGAGCTCGCAGGCCACGCAGCAACCGGGGTCCAGCTCGAAACGCAGCGGCCAGGCCCGCAGGCGCCCGTGGCGGGCCGAGAGCGAGACGGCGCTGCCCTCCACCCGGATCGCGTCGGTCGGGCAGATCAACTGGCAGAGGCCGCAGCCGACACAGGCGTCGTCGCCCCGCTCGTCGGAGAGGAGGGCGGCGCTCATGCCGAGCTGCTGGAGCGTGGGCAGGCGCCGCGGCGCCGCACCGCTCAGGGGCTGGGGAGGCCCGGCGGGCTCAGGAGTTGGCCGCTGGAGGCGGCCGAACCAGTCGCGGATGCCCATGGGGTCCTTGAAGGGGGGTAGGGGGAGGGGAGGATAGTCGAACACGGGGGCATTGTGGAGCGGGGGCCGGGCGGGCTGAGGAAGGCAGGAAGAGAGGAAGGCAGGAACGTCCTGCCCACCTTCCTTGTGGATGCCCGTCCTTTCTCGGGGCTCCCTTCCTGCGTTGCTGCGTTCCTGCGTTCCTGATGGCCGAGCCCGTCCCGAGCGGCTGCGAGCGTCATCCAGGTCCTGCCGCTCTACCTTTCCGCTCCTCCCACCCGCAGCAGCGTGCGCGTGCCCTCAGCACCCTCCACCCGCGCCCCCTGGGCTACAAGCCCCTCGATCAGCCGCCGGCTCCTCTCCGCGCCCAGCTCCTTGCCCTGCACCATCACCAGCTCCACCCCTCGCCCGCGCAGCAGCTCGACGGCGCCCTCCTCCAGCTCCTCCGGCGGGGTCTTCGCGACCAGCGGATCCCAGGCGGCGAAAGGCGCCAGCCAGGCATCCCCGGGCAGCGTGCCCACGGCGTTGAAGTCCGGCGTCCAGGGCGAGGGCTGGCCGTGGTGGGCCTGGTAGTAGAACAGGGAGCGCGCCCGCGCCCGCGAGGGGTTGACCTGGCCGGGGGGCATGGCGACGATGCTGGGGACCTCCAGCAGCGGGCCGTCGACCCGATCGTAGAGGGCGGGGACCTCGACCGGGGCGCCGGGCAGCAGGGGCTCGACGGGGGAGAGCAGCAGGCCTTCGGCCACGATCAGAGGCGCGAAGAGAGCCAGACGGGGCCAGGGCAGGCGCGAGGCGGCCAGGGCAAGGATGGCCAGCGTGGCCGCGTGCAGGCGGTAGGGGAAGCGCAGCAGCTCCAGGCCGGGCAGCTCGTACCAGGGGCCGAAGCCCAGCGAGAGCACCCAGGGCACCAGCGCCAGCAGGGCCAGCCGGGAGCGGCCCTTCGCCAGCATCAGGGGCAGCAGCAGTCCCAGCCAGGAGGTGATCGCGAAGGGGGAGAGGCCCGGCAGCATGCCCGGCGCCCGGGGCAGGAGCGGGGTGCCCATCGCGGCGCGGACGGCGGGATCGAGGGGGGCGAGGGCGGGGAAGGCGCTGAGGAAGGAGGCGAGGGCCGGCGCGGCCAGCAGGGGGCCGGCCAGGGAGAGCAGCGCGCCCGGGCGCCAGGGCGAGGCCAGCACGCAGAGCACCAGGCCGGCGACGCCGAGGTACCAGCTCGACAGGATGGTCAGGGCCATCAACGGCACGGCCAGCAGGGTGCGGCCGCGGCCCAGCGCCCAGGCCCACAGGGCCAGGGTCCAGCCGTCGGTGCCCTCCACGATGCCCTCGACGGCGTAGCCGTGAAAGAAGGGCGAGCAGGCGAAGACGGCGGCGGCCAGCAGGGCTCCCCCGGGGCGCGCTCCCCAGGCGCGGGCGGCGGCCCAGGTGGTCGCGACGGTGGCCACCCGGGCGGCGATCAGCAGCAGGTTCCAGGTCGGGACCAGGCCCAGCAGCGGCAGCAGGGGTCGGGCCAGCAGGGCCTTGATCGGGCTGCTGTAGGCGAAGCCCATGCCCTCGGGGAAGCCCAGCAGCTCGGTGCGGGCGGCCAGCAGCTCGTCGCCCTGGCCGCTGGCCCAGAGCCCCCAGACCGCCGGGTAGAGATCGGTCCAGGGATGGCCCAGCAGCTCGCCGCGAAGCAGGGTGGGCAGCGCCGGCCCCAGGCCCCAGGCCAGGGCCAGGGCGGCCATCACCAGCCAGTCACGCGCCAGCCCGTCGCCCCGACCGGCCGGCAGGGGGGGGCTCAGTCGCCTCGCCCGGCCAGCCAGGCCGCGAACATCACGATCGGGATCGGCAGCCAGTAGAGCTGGAGGAGGGGGCTGGAGTAGGGCCACCAGATCTTGTACTCGGACATCAGGCTGAGCTTGAGCGGGTGCTCGGCGCCATTGTCCACCCGCAAGCCCCGCATGGCCTCGTCGAAGGCCGTCAGCAGGGGCGAGCCGGCATCCGCGGCGGCGGCCTGGCAGTGCAGGTTCACGTCGCTCCAGGCCGTGTAGAAGGTGTGGACCTCGACCTGGCGATCGCCGCCGCCGGCCACGGTCTGCGTCCCCCGGGTGACCCAGTGGTAGGCCAGCCGGTCGCCGATCTCCAAGCTCTGCAGGGCGCCCTGCTGGGTGGGGTCGACCTGGATGATGCGACCGGAGAGCAGGTCGGCCGAGCGGCCGCGGATCGGCTTGCCGCCGTCGATGGTGTAGCTGCCGTTGCGCAGGGCGAGGCTGGACATCAGGCGGAAGTTGTCCGCGAGGCGCTTGGAGCGCTCGGGCGGGACGATCTCCAGGGTCTGGCCGCTGTAGGCCACGCAGCCGAAGGAGGTGGCCCCGGTCGGGTCGCTGGGGTCCAGCCAGGTCTGGTGGGCCAGCGCGCCGCCGAAGCCGCTGTTGCCGCCGACGGGCTCGCCGTTCAGCGCGAGGCGCTCGCGCTCGGTGAAGGCGCGGAAGCCCTGGGGGACGGTGAAGGAGTAGCCGGCCCGCTCGGCATGGTGGCCGGTCGGCAGATCGGCCTCCTTGACCGGGCCGTCGAAGTGGACCGCGTAGCCCTCGAGCTCGTTCAGGGCGGCGAGGGTGGTCTCCAGATCGGCCACGCCCAGCACGAAGACGGCGCTGAGGCCGGCCCGCACCGGCACGAAGTCCAGGACGAGGTGCCCGGTGACGTCCAGCGCCTCGGGCAGCTCGACCGTGGCCGTGCCGCGCAGGACGGTGCCGAGGGTGGGGCTCTCCACGACCTCGAAGCCCAGCCAGGTGGTGGTGCCGAGGGTGGGGCCGGCGTAGGTGCTGGCCAGGAAGCGCTCGGCCAGCAGGGGGCCGGCGGTCGCCGCCGACTCGGGCGTGAAGCGGGGCTGCCAGGCCAGCGGCACCTCTTCGGCCATGGCCAGGAGCTGGGTGCCGGCCTTCTCGAGGGCCAGCGAGGCCGAGCTGGTCACGGCCCAGCTGGGGGGGGCCCAGGCCGGGTAGGCGGGGGCGCGGCCTTCCTGCACGAGCGGGACGCGGAAGAGCAGGTCCAGATCGGGCAGCGGGTGCTGCTTCTCGGTCAGCTCCGCCGTTGGCTCGCCGGCGGGGGTGGGGGTCCCCTGGGCGGTGGCGATGCCGAGCGTCAGGGCCAGGGTGAGGAAGATCATTCGGTCAGCCGGTTTCGATTGGTGCCGCGAGGGGTGGGGGCCGGCGCGTGAGAGTCAACGCCCGGACCACGAGACGGCGGAAAGTAACCCAGGCTGGAGAGGAGAGGGAACCGGCAAAGGGGGATCAACCCGCCGAGGAGGGGCTGCGCCGGATCGCGCCCAGGCTGAGGCCCTCGCGCCACATGGCCAGCAGGCCCACGCCGAGCACCGGCAGGAAGCTGACCGCCCAGAAGACGATCGCGAAGCTCTTGGCCGCGACGACCGGCTGACCCCACAGGACCAGGGTCTTCTCGATGGCGACGTGGAAGACGCCGACGAAGCCGGGCGCCTGGGGCAGGGCCACGGTCAGGGCGATCGCCACGCTGGTGAAGCAGGCGGCGCCGAAGGGCAGGGCCATGTCGAAGGCGCGGAAGAGGCAGGCGATCGCCACGGCGCCGTTGACCCACATGCCGACCGAGAGCAGCCCTGCCTGCAGCAGCCCCTTGGGGTCCCGGGTGTTGGAGAGGCCCGCGACGAAGCCGTCGAAGAGCTGCAGCACCCGATCCCGCAGCGGCGGCGGCCCCAGCGAGGCGATGCGGGCGAAGGTGGCCCGCGCCGCGATCTTGCGCGTCGCCAGGGTGAAGAAGGTGGCCATCGCCAGGCTGGCGATCAGGCCGAAGGCGCCGCCGTACAGCTTCAGGTTCTGGACCAGCTCGCGCTCGCTCTCGGGCAAGGCCTCGTCGCCTCCGGGCAGGACCAGGACCATCAGCACCAGGATGCAGACCATCCCCAGCAGATCGTAGACCCGCTCCATGACGGCGGTGGCCACGACCGCGGTGAAGGGGTGGCCGGTGCGGCGCGAGGCGACCATCGGCTTGGCCACCTCGCCCGCGCGCAGGGGCAGCAGGATGTTGGCGGCCGCGCCGATCACCTGGGCCGCGAAGAGGTCCTTCACCGAGGCCGCCCGACCCAGCGGGCGCAGCAGGACCTGCCAGCGTACCGCGCGGATGACGAACTCCAGCAGCAGGATGCCCGAGGCGAGCAGCACCCAGCGGGGGTCGGCCCGCCGCATCTCCTCCCACAACATCGGCCAGTCGACGCCGCGCAGGAAGAAGGCAAGGGCGCCGCCGCTGACCAGCAGGCCCAGGACGAGGCCGATCAGGCCGCGGGAGCGGGGGGGAGAGGGCGGTGCCGGTTCCATCGGCGCGGACGATAGCGGAAGGCGGAGGGTGTTGGGTCCCGCCGTCCGTAGCACCTCCTCGGATCATGGCCGCGCCGGGCGGCGTCCGATAGCACGCCGGCCCCCGCCCGCAGGACACATCCCGGATGACAACTCTCCCGCGCTACCAGGTCGCTGGTCTCGGCAACGCCCTCCTCGACGCCCTGATCACCATCGATGACGACGCCATCCTCCAGGAGATGGGGCTCAACCGCGGGCTGATGCACCCGGTCGACCACCAGGCCTGGCAGGACGCCTTCACCAAGCTCCAGCACTTCGGCGCCCAGGTGCAGTCGGGCGGCTCGTGCGCCAACACCATCGCCACCTTGGGGCTGCTGGGCCTGGAGACCATCTACTGCGGGCAGGTGGGCGACGATCAGCAGGGCCACCTCTACGCCAAGGCGATGACCGAGGCCTGCGGTCGCCACGCGCTGCACTTCTCGCGTGAGCTGAACACCGGAAAGTGCCTCAGCATCATCAGCAAGCGTGACGCCGAGCGGACCATGCTGACCGACCTGGGCGCGGCGGTGGCGCTGCCTGGGCTCGGCAGCTTCGGCGACGACGTCCGGCAGTCCGCCATGCTGCACATCACCGGCTACCTGATGCTGGGAGAGCCGATGGCCTCCCGCGCGATGGAGGCGGTCGCCATCGCCAACCAGCAGGAGATCCCGGTCAGCGTCGACGTGGCCGACCCCTTCGTGGTGGCCACCGTGCGGGACGCCATGTGGCGGCTGGTCGAGGAATTCGCCGACATCGTCTTCCTCAACGCGGAGGAGGCCCGCGCCCTGACCGGACAGGGCCCCGAGCAGGCCATCCAGACCGTCGGCCGGATCTGCGACACGGTGGTGCTCAAGCTGGGCAGCCGCGGCTCGCTGGTCAAGTACCGCGACGAGCTCCACACCATCGCCGTCCACCCCACGGTCGCCCTGGACACCACCGGCGCGGGCGACGCCTTCGCGGCGGGCTTCCTCTACGGCCGGACGCTGGGCTGGGACGCCCGCCGCTCCGGCGATCTGGGCAGCCGGGTCGCCTCGCTCGCGGTCGGGCAGGTAGGCGCGGTCGTCCGCGATCGGGCGGCGCTGGCCGCGGCCGTGCAGGCCTGCCTGGCCGCCAACCCCTGAGCCCCCGGGGAGGTCGCAGCCCGATGAACACCCCGCACGAGCGCGTCGCCCGGTACCAGGACCCCTCCGGCCGACCCCGGCTGGCGCGGGTTCACGGCCAGGGCACGTCGCTCCAGCCCCTGGAGGGTGTGCGCCTGGAGCCCGTGGCGGGTGACCTCTTCGGCGAGCGGAGCCCGACCGGTGAGCCTTGGGTCGAGGCCCGCGCCGTGCGGTTGCTCGCCCCGGTCCTGCCCTCCAAGATCATCGGGATCGGCAGCAACTACCGCGACCACGCCGCCGAGCTGGGCCGGCCCCTGCCCACCGTGCCGAAGGTCTTCCTCAAGCCGCCCTCGGCCGTGATCGGGCCCGGCGATCCGATCCCCCTGCCCCCGGGCAGCGAGCGGGTGGATCACGAGGCCGAGCTGGCCGTCGTCCTGGGCCGGACCCTCAGCCGCGCCCGCCCGGACGAGGCCATGGCCGCGATCGCCGGCTACACCTGCCTCAACGACGTCACCGCCCGCGATCTGCAGAAGATCGACGGGGTCTTCGCTCGGGCCAAGGGCTTCGACGGCTTCTGCCCGATCGGCCCCTGGCTGAGCGTCGGGCTGGACCCCTCTCGCCTCGGCCTGCGCTGCCGCCTGCTGCACCCCGATGGCCGGGTGGTGCTCGCCCAGGACGGGAACACCGACCAGCTCGCCTTCGGGGTGGCCGAGCTGCTGGCCTTCGTCTCGAACATCATGACCCTGTGGCCGGGTGATCTGATCGCCACGGGAACCCCGGCGGGGGTAGGACCGCTGGTGGCGGGGGTGCGGGTGCAGGTGGAGATCGACGGCATCGGGATCCTGGAGAACCCGGTGATCGACCGGGCCGACCGGGCCGACCAGCGTCGTGCGGCGCAGGGGGGCTGAGGGATGCCGCTCCTGCCCGAGCAGGTCAAGGTCGTGGTCGTCGCGCTGCTGCTGCTCGCCGCCATCGCCCCGGTGGCCCGCCTCCGGAGCATCGGCGCCGCCGGCATCGCCCTGATCCTGGTCGTCGGAGGCCTCGCCGTCGGGGTGCTGGTCCCGCTGGACCTGCTGATGCTCCCGTCCTACCTGGGCCTTCAGTCCGGCTTCTACGGCCTGCTGGCCTGGACCCTCTTCGGGCTGCTGGGGGCGGCGGCGGGCGGGCCGCGGCTGGTCGGTCCGGCCATCCTGCGGGCGGCCCTGAGCGGCTTCCTGCTGGGCGAGCTGGGCGCGGCGCTGAGCTTCCTGCCCGTCCAGGAGCACCGCAGCCGGGCTCGGCTGGTCCTGGCGGCGATGGCCGGCGCGATGGTCGGCCGGGTCGGCGACCCCGGACTGCTTGTGCTGGGGGGGCAGGTCCAGGCCGGACCCTGGATCCTCGCGCCGCTGGCGCTGATCGGCCTGCTGCTGTCCGGGGTTCGCTCCGCCGATCTCCCGCCCGACCACGGGCACTTCGACGTGACGGCGGTCGCCGCGGTCGTCGCCCTCGGCGCCCTGCTGCTGCCCCAGCACGTCGCCGTCGTGCTGGCCCTGGGCTGCCTGGCGATGGCAGTCCTGGCCCTCCGGCGGCGAGCGGCCCCCTCCGGTTCGGCCCTGCTCTGGGTCGGGGCCAGCCTGGTCGTGGCCCTGGTCGCCTGCAGCGCCGGCCTGCCCTACCAGGCGGTGCTGCAGCTCGAAGACCGGCTGCTCGATCACTCGCACCTCTACGGCCCGGTCCTCGGCGTGGGCTCGCTGCTGCTGGCCGCCCTGCTCGACGGCCCGGCCGCTGCCCTCATCCTGGGGGCGCTCTCCGACCAGGCCCTGCTGGGGCCGACCCTCTTCGGGCGCCCCGACGGGCTGGCCCTTGCCCTGATGGCCGGGCTCGCGGTCGGGGGGCTTGGACCGCTGCACCTCGCCGGGGTCCTGGGCCCGGCCTTGCCGCGCTGGCTGCTGCTGGGTCTCCTCACCCTGCCCTACGTGCTCTGGATGCTGCGATGAGCCTGCTCCTCTCCCTCCTGCTGTGGACTGTGCCCGCCGACGCGGGCGCCCTGGTCGCCGGGGGGGCCGTCTCCAGCGATCACCCCCTCGCCAGCCGTGCCGGCGCCTCGATCCTCGCGCAGGGCGGCAACGCGGTCGACGCGGCGGTCGCGACGGCGCTGGCCGCGGGGGTGGTGCAGCCCTCGGCCAGCGGGCTGGGCGGCGGAGGCTTCGCCCTGGTGGTCGACCCGCAGGGCGCCCCGCAGATCTTCGACTTTCGCGAGGTGGCGCCCGCCGGGGCGAGCCGGGGGATGTTCGCCGGGGGCGAGGACGCGCCCAGCAGCCGGATCGGAGGCCTGGCCGTGGCGGTCCCCTCCGAGGGCATCGGCCTGCACACCCTGCACAGCGCCGGCGGCCGCCTGCCCTGGGCGCAGGTGGTGCGGCCCGCGCTGACCCTGGCCCGCCGAGGCTTCCCGGTCGGCGCCCACCTCGCCGCCTCCCTGGTCCAGGCCGAGAGCGCCGGCCCGGCCCTGGTCCTGGCCCTCTTCCGCGGGGTCAGCGGCCTCCCCGCGGCCGGCCAGCGGGTCAGTCGCCCCAGCCTCGCCCGCGCGCTGGCCGCCTTTCAGCGCCAGGGCGAGGCGCTGTTCCGCGAGGGCTGGGTGGCCCAGGACATGGTCCAGGCCGTCGCGGACAGCGGCGGCCTGCTGAGCGCGGGGGATCTGCGCGACTACAGCGTGCGCCAGCGCCCCCCGCTGCAGGGCCGGTACCGGGGCTGGGAGGTCACGGCCATGCCGCCGCCCTCCTCGGGCGGGGCGGTCCTGCTGCAGGTGCTGGGCGTGCTGGAGAGCTGGGATCTCGCCGCGATGGAGCGAGGCTCGGCCGAGCACTGGCACCTGCTGGCCGAGGCCTTCAAGCACGCCTATGCCGATCGGGCCCGCACCATGGGCGACCCCGACCGGGTCCAGGTGCCCTTGCGGGCCTTGCTGGGCCAGCCGCGGCGGGCGGCCATCGTGGCGGCGATCCTGCCGGATCGTACGCTGCCATCCGAGGCCTACGGGATGCCGGTCGACCCCGGCCAGGACGAGGGGACCCAGCACATCTCGGTCCTCGACGCCCAGGGGCAGGCCGTCGCACTGACCACCACGGTCAACACCGGCTTCGGCAGCCGGGTCGTGGCGCCCCGCAGCGGCATCGTCCTCAACAACCAGATGGACGACTTCGTCGCGCGCCCGGGCGAGCCCAACGCCTACGGCCTGCTCGGCAGCGAGGCCAACGCCGTGGCTCCGGGAGCGCGGCCGCTCTCCAGCATGAGCCCGACCGTGCTCGAGCACCCCGACGGCCGCCGCATCGTGATCGGGGCCAGCGGCGGGCCGACGATCATCTCCGCCACGCTGCAAGCCATCGTCGACCTCGTCGACTTCGGCTTCAGCCCGCAGCAGGCGCTGGAGGCCCCGCGGATGCACCACCAGTGGATGCCGGACACCCTCTTCGTCGAGCCCTCGGTGCCCGAAGAGGTGCGCGAGGGGCTGCGGGCTCGGGGCCACTCGGTGAAGGAGGCGCGGGCCTTCTCGGCCGTGCAGGTGGTGGTCGGCGGGGAGGGCCGGGGCTTCGCGGGCGCTGCCGATCCGCGCAAGGGCGGAGCCAGCGTTCGCCCCGAGGAGCTCTGAGCCGGGCGCACCCCGAAGGGACCGTGATAGGCGGCGCGGCCCGAGCGGCGATGCGAACCTCGGGGACCGAGCGAGGCCAGGCTTCGATGTCCACACAGGTGCAGAGGTCCTTCATGGCGCCGACGAGCCCTCCCGATGACGAGACCGTGGCGACCAGCCCGCGGCGGGGGGATTGAGCGAGGTGGACCGAGCGCTCCTCTCCCGGGTGCTCTTGCGTCTGGTGCCGCGGCCGCGCGACATCGGCGAGGCCTCGGTCGGGGCCATCGTCGGCCTGCTCGTGCTCGTGGGCACCCGCCTGGCCATCGCCCGGGCGACCCTGCCGACCGCGACGGCGCTGGACTGCTGGCGCACCCAGTACAGCGAGCTCGAGACCTGGACGATGGTGGCGCTCGTGGCGGGGCTGATCCTGCGCTGGGCGGGCGACGGCCGGCTCCGAGGCGCCCTGCGGCTGGTCTACCACCTCTTCATCGCCGCCCTGCTCTGCCTCTCCCTGATGGAGCTGGTCTTCTTCCACGTCACCGGCTCGCGCGCCGACTTCGACGTGCTGGCCTACTTCCTCCACGAGACGCGGCAGGTGATGCCCGTCTTCCTGTCGGAGCTGAAGGCCTGGCATGTCGGCGCGCTGCTGGCCGCCATCGTCGTCTCGCTCGCCCCGCTACGGGTGCGCCTCTCCCGACCGGGCCGCCCCGCCTGGGGCCTGCTGTTCGCGCTGGGCCTGGTGCTGCCGACCGTCGTGCTGGAGGCCGGAGGCCGGGAGCGCCCCGAGCGCAGCCTGCGCGAGCTTCAGCCCGCCTTCATCGAGAGCCTCTGGTTCGACGGGATCGAGCGCATCGGGGACGCCACCATCGCGCCGCCGCCGGGCGCGCTCGACAAGCTGGTCGTGGAGCGCAGCTCGGACCAGCCTCCGCCGAACATCGTGCTGATCCTGCTGGAGAGCATCGGCACCCGCAACACGACCCTGGGGGACCCGACCCTGCCGACGACCCCGAACCTCGCCGCCCTGGCCGAGCGGGGCCTGCTGGTGCAAGACGCCTGGGCGGTCGTGCCGCACACCTCCAAGGCGCTGGTCGCGACCCTCTGCGGCACCTGGCCCAAGCTGGTCTCGGACATCCGCGAGGCTCAGCTCGGCGGGCTGACCAACCGCTGCCTGCCCGAGCTGCTGGGGACCCTGGGCTACCGGACCGCCTTCTTCCAGACGGCGCGGGAGAGCTTCGAGTACCGGACCGAGCTGACCCACCGCATGGGCTTCGACTTCTTCCGGGCCCGCGACCAGGTCCGCCGCTCGGGCTTCGACAAGGTCAACTACTTCGGCATCGAGGACCGGGCGATGATCGAGCCGGGGCTGAAGTGGACCGACGCCGGGGGCGACCAGCCCTTCTTCGCGACCTACCTGACGCTGACCTCGCACCACGACTACGGGGTGCCGGCGGACTTCGCCACGATCGACTTCCCGGGCGTGGACGAGCGCCGCGCGGAGCACCTCAACGCCGTCCGCTACGTCGACCAGTTCGTCGCGGAGCTGATCGCCGCCTACGAAGAGGCCGGGCACGGCGACGACACCCTCTTCATCATCCTGGGCGACCACGGCGAGGCCTTCGGCGAGCATGGCCGCAGCCAGCACGACCTGGTCATCTGGGAGGAGGGCCTGCGCATCCCGATGGTGCTGTACGGGCCGGGAGTCCTGGGGGAGCGCAGCGGGGTGATCGAGGGGCCTCGCCAGCAGATCGACCTGCTCCCGACGGTCATCGAGCTGGCTGGCGCGCGCATCACGCAGGGCCAGCCGCTGGGCCTCAGCCTGCTCGGCCCCGTGTCCGAGGAGCGCGAGATCCTGCACTCCTGCTGGCGCAGCCACCGCTGCCTGGCCTCCCGCAGCGGCGATCGAAAGTTCATCGACCACTATCGGCAGCGGCCTGCCCAGCTCTTCGACCTCGCCACAGACCCGGAGGAGCGGGTGGATCTCGCCGCCGAGGCCGACGCCGAGGAGATCGCGGCGCTCCGCAGCCGGCTGCGCACCTGGCGGGCCGAGGTCAACGGCCTCTACGAGGCCGGCCACGAGCAGGCCCTGGCCGAGCGCCAGTGGCCGGACACGAGCTCGCCAGCGATCGCGAGCTGGATGGGCAAGATCGATCTGATCGGCTGCGACCCCGTGCGCGCCGAGGTCAGCCCGGGGGAGGCCGCCTGGTTCCGCTGCCGCTGGCGCGCCAACGAGCCGCTGACGGTGGCCTGGCGGCTGGAGGCCCGCCTGGAAGGAGGCTTCGCCCCGCAGAACAAGGAGATCACGCCCTTTGACGGGCTGCTGCCCACCTTCACCTGGCCCGCCGGCTGGATCGTCGAGGACGAGTTCCTCTTCCACGTACCCGCCACCGCCCGGCCCGGCCCGGCCCGGCTCTCGCTGGGTTGGGGGCGTTACGGCGCGGGACCCGTCCCGGTGGACGGAGGCGGCGAGCGGGTCCCGGCCACCGACTTCGAGATTCGTCAGCGCGATGGCTACCGAGGCGCCTCGGTCACCGACCGCCACGAGCAGGACGACGACGTTCCACGGTGAGCTGAGGCGCCACGGCTGCGGGGACGGGAGGTACGATGAGCACAGCGACCGCGACCTGGGATCCAGTGACCACCCGGGCCCTGCCCTCGACCGAGGTCACCCACCTGCACCTGCTGCGGCACGGCGCCGTCGACACCGGCGGGGTCCGGCTGGCCTACGGACACAGCGATCTGCCCCTGGCCCCCGCGGGTCGGGCGGCGATGCGGGCCCTGGGCGAGCTGGTCTGCGCCCGCCTGCCGCGCCCCGATGTCATCCTCAGCAGCGATCTGCGCCGCTGCGCCGAGCTGGCCCGCGTCCTGGGCCAGCAGCTCGATCTGCCGGTGCAGCTGCACCCCGAGCTGCGTGAACAGTTCATGGGCCGCTGGGAGGGCCGCTCCTGGCAGGAGCTGACCGCCGAGGACGAGCCCGCCGTGCAGGCCCTCTGGGCCGACTACCTGCACGCCTGCCCGCCGGGGGGCGAGAGCCTCGCCGACATGGCCCGCCGGGTCGAGGCCTTCTGGGCGCTCCATGAGCCGCGGCTGCGCGGCCTGCGTGTGCTGGTGGTCACCCATATCGGCCCGATCCGGGTCTTCTGCTGCCGGGCCCTGGGCCTCGGCCTGGACCAGGCCCTGCGCTTCGCCCCCGCGCCAGGCAGCCACACCTGGCTGCTGCAAGCCCAGGCCGGCTTCGTCATGCAGGCTTTGGGCGAAGTGCCTCCCCCCCAGGTGTTGCCTGGCTCCCTGCGCCGACTGGCCCTCTCCGGCAGCGCGGGCACCGGCAAGTCCACCCTGGCCCGCAGCCTCGCCGAGCGCCTGGGCCTTCCCTACATCCCCGAGGGCATGCGGGCGCGGCTGGAGGCGGGCTTCGATCCGCACGCCATGCCCCTTCCCGAGCTGATGGAGGACCTCTGGCAGGAGCAGGTCCGGCTGGAGGAGCGAGCCCTGGCCAGCCACGGCGGCTTCGTCGCCGACCGCAGCCCCTGCGACTTCATGGCCTTCTGGTTGCACTACGGCCTGCTCTCCGAGGAGGGCCGGGGCGAGCGCCTGATGAGCGAGGCCCGCCAGCGCGCCGCCTCGCTCGACGCGGTGGTCCTGCTGCCCTTCGGCGGCATCCCCCTCCTCTCCGACGGGGTGCGCGACCCCGAACCCTGGCGGCAGCGGCGTTTCCAGGCCACCGTCGAGGGCGTCCTGGGCCGCGAGCTGGCCCCGGAGCGGCTGTGGCGGATGCCGGCGATCGGGCCGCTGGAGGAGCGGGTGGACTGGGTGCTGCGGCGGGCGGGGGGCTGACCCTGCGCGTCGCAGAAGGTTCACCGGAAGGGCGCTTGTGGTGCCCCGGTCCCTCCGGTACCGTGGTGCCCATGAGGTGCCCCGTGCCGCGACCCCCCGCCCTGCTCTCCTTCTTGCTGCTGACGGGCTGCGGACTGGACACCATCCTGGCCTACCCGGTCGGACAGGACGACAGCGGCGAGGCCGACACCGGCCCCTCCGATGGGGGAGCGGGCGACGGGGGCGAGCCTGACGGG
>ERZ761602.6176-NODE-6176-length-13607-cov-8.261216_pt1 | contig 13607 bp, 11 predicted proteins | sample MGYA00512165_ERZ761602 | MGnify/ENA primary metagenome ERZ761602 (study PRJEB28899, sample SAMN02445085) | bioreactor sludge metagenome | biome: EBPR sludge; isolation source: Thorneside wastewater treatment plant | place: Australia: Brisbane, Thorneside...
TTGGTTTCTTCATTATTGAGTGCCTTTATTTTGGCTGCCAGCACAATGGGTCAGGACTCGGTTCAACCAAAAACACTCGAAAGCAATGAAACAAAAATCCCGGTCGTAGAGTTTTGCGATTTAATGGCCGACAAAGAACGATACGTTGGAAAATTAATTCGAACGACGGTTGTTGCTGAGTATCTCATCACAATGGAATATGTTCTCCATACAAAGTGCGGCGAAAAGAAACCTCGCGTTTCTTTGGGCTTCAAAGACGATATCGAAAGTCAAACGGAGGCACTAGGTAGTGAAATGTATCGCCAACGCAACCACAGCCTCACTATCACTGCAACTGGCGTTTTACAAAGTGCAAAAGCTAAAGGACTTGCTGGGTTCGGTCACTATCAGTGGAGTAAATTTCAGTTTGAGATTTACAGTTACTCGGTACAGTAAGTTATTTGACTATGAAATTCTGTTTTAGAATCAGCATTACACTCTTATTGGTATCTAGTTCAATAGCGGTGCAAATTGCTCCGACCGAATCTGCACTTGATCGCTTTCTGCGTTATGTCAAGATCGATACGTAGCCGGTTGAGGAGGTAGAAAACGGCGGCAATTAACCGTCGCTCCTAGTTAGACTGGATAACCGAGACGAGCACTTTGTCCACTCTTCGGCCGTCCATGTCCATTACCTCAAACCGGCGGCCGTTCCATTCGAAGTGGTCGCCCTCATGCGGGAGCCGCTCGAGCCGGGTCAGCACAAACCCGGCAAGCGTTTGATACATCCCGCGTTCGCCCGCGGGCAAGGCCTTAACGCCGATCGCCTCAAGAAATTCATCGACCGGCAAACTGCCGTCGATCAGCATCGAGCCATCTTCTCTAACAAACACGCTTCCCTGAACGGCACCGCCGATCGGAAAATCGCCGACGATCTCTTCAAGCACGTCCTTTAGCGTCACCAGCCCTTCGATCGACCCAAATTCATCAACGATGAAGACAACGTCCGACGCCGTGCTGCGGAAAAGCGCAAGCAGTTCGAGCACGGTAACCGTCTCGGGTACGAACGTCGGCTCGCGGAGCGATGCTGCAAGATCGAGGTCCTTTCCCTCAAGCATCTGGACGAGCACATCTCGTTTCTCTATAACGCCCGCGAGTTCATCCAGGCTCCCGCGTCCTGCCGGCAGCCGCGAAAAGCCGCTCTCTCCCAGCCGGTTCTTGATCGTCTCTGGATCGTCATCAAGATTTATCCACTCGATCTTTACCCGAGAGGTCATCAAAGCGGTTGCCCGCAGGTCATCGAGCCGCAGGACACTCTCGATCAGTTCCTGCTCGCTCGAGTGAAACACGCCCGTCTCTGTTCCTTGAGCGATATGGGCTCGGATCTCGTCTTCGGTCATCACGCTGTCCGTCGCCTCAGAAACTCGGAAGATCCCGAGAATCAGGCGCGTTGAGCGGCTGAGCAGCCAAACTACCGGTGCCGTCAGCTTTGAAACGAACCGCATCGGCCGCGAAAACGTTGTCGCCACCGCCTCCGGCATATTGAGCGCGATGTTCTTTGGGACAAGCTCGCCGACCACGAGCGAGAAATATGTGATCACAAGAATGACGAGCCCGAATCCGATGCTCGCCGAGTATGGTTCGAGAGCCGGAACTGTCGCGACCAGTGCAGAAACCTCCTGAGAGAGAAACGCTCCGCCAAATGCCCCCGAAAGAATGCCGACCAGCGTAATCCCGATCTGCACCGCCGAGAGAAAACGCTCCGGCCGCTCCTGCAGCTCGATCGCCGCTGCGGCCCCCTTGCTTCCCTCGCCCGCGGCGCCTTGCAGCCGCATCCGCCGGGCCGACACGACCGCGATCTCGGTCATTGAAAAAAGGCCGTTGATGATAATCAGGGCGCCGATCAGCACGACCTCAAGGATGATCCGTTCCATACCTTGATTGTGCGGTATCTCTAAGGCAAAGCCAAAAGGCCGCACAGAGCCGCCCGGGTTTTTGAGGCAACCGCTTCTGCGATACAATCCACTCATGGACGAAAACACAGCCCTCGAATCTTCCAGGGCACCGGAGCCCGTCGGGCTTTATCCTCACGCACGCCGCGTCGGGAGCCTGCTTTTTCTTTCGGGCGTCGGCCCGCGGGAACGCGGCACGAAGAAAATACCAGGCGTAGAATTGAACGATGCCGGTGAGATCGTCTCCTACAACATCGAAACGCAATGCCGTTCGGTGTTCCAGAACGTTCGCTACATCCTTGAGGACGCAGGATCGTCGTGGGACAACATCGTTGACGTTACGGTCTTTCTTACCAACATGAAGGACGACTTCGCCGTGTATAATAAGATCTACGCCGAGTATTTCGCCGAGAACCGTCCGTGCCGGACGACCGTCGAGATAAGCTCGCTTCCCACGCCGATCGCGATAGAACTAAAGGTCATCGCGACCATTGAATAACGGTTGTCCGCAAAACTTTAAAGGCGATGTGAGATAGCGAAGGTCGCTTCCCGGCACCACACCTTCGGATATTTCATGGGCAAATAGACTATAAGGGAGAACAAAAATGACAGCACCAGCAGCAGAAGGGATCGCGACTCGCGGTTTCGCAGTTTCCGGCCCCGAGGCCGCGTTTGAACCATTCGAATTTCAACGCCGCGAGGTTGGCCCGAAGGACATTCTCATCGACATACTTTACGCGGGTATTTGCCACTCGGATATTCATCAGGCACGTGCCGAATGGGAACCGCTCATCCCGTCGCTCTATCCGATGGTTCCCGGCCACGAGATCGTCGGCCGCGTCACGAAGGTCGGCAGCGAGGTGACCAAATTCAAGGAAGGTGACTTCGCCGGCATCGGCTGTTTCGTCGATTCGTGCCGCGAATGCGGAGCCTGCCACGGCGGGGTCGAGCAGTACTGCATCAAGGGCTCGGCACAAACCTATAACAGCACCGAAATGGATCGCACGACACCGACGTTTGGCGGATATTCGAAACACTACGTCATCGATGAAGCATACGCACTGAATGTAAACGCGCCTGAGGCAGATCTTCCGGGCGTCGCTCCGCTTCTTTGCGCTGGCATTACCACATATTCGCCGCTCAAACGTTGGGGCGTTGGCCCGGGCCAGAAGGTCGGCGTCGTCGGGCTCGGCGGGCTTGGACACATGGCAGTCAAGATCGCCAAGGCAATGGGCGCCGAAGTAACGGTCTTTAGTACCTCGCCAAGTAAAGAAGCTGATGCAACGAAACTTGGTGCCGATAAGTTCGTTGTCAGCCGCGATGCGGACGCAATGGGCTCAGTTGCGGGTACGTTCAACGTCATTATCGATACCGTCTCCGCGGACCACGACATCAATCCGTATATCAACGCTCTTGGGCTCAATGGCGTGCTTGTTGTCGTTGGAATGCCCGAAACGCCGGCGACGGTGCATCAGGCGTCATTGATACTCGGCAACAAAGCGATTGCCGGTTCGCTCATCGGCGGCATTCCGGAAACGCAGGAGATGCTCGATTTCTGTGCCAAGAACGGAATCACGTCTGACATCGAACTGATCAAACCGGACTATATCGATACCGCCTACGACCGAACGGTGAAGGCGGACGTCCGCTACCGCTTCGTCATCGATATGGCGAACGCCTAAAACATCGAAAGGGGAAAATGTGAAAAGGTGGAAAAGTTAAAGGCTCATCGCCGACAACTCTTCCACCCTTTAACTTTTTCAACCTTTCACCTTTCCACTTTATATGAGACACGTTGCACTTCTCCGCGGCATAAACGTTGGCGGGAACACAATGATCAAGATGGAAGAGCTTCGGGCGATGTTCGAAGCTCTCCGTTTTGGCAACGTCAAGAGCTATATCAACAGCGGAAACATCGCGTTCGACTGTGTCGGTAGCCCGCAAGTAAGTAAGGGCAAAACCCCCGAAATAATCCTCTCGGATCAGATCGAAGCAGCCATCCGAAAAACTTTCGGCAAGACCGTCTCGGTGATGGTCCGCGAAAAGCGGCATATTCAGACAATCCTTGAAGGCAACCCATTCGCCGGCCAGTTCGAAAGTCACAAACAAATGCACGTGCTTTTTCTGAAAGAAAAATTGACCGCAGAACAGGCCCGACTGCTCGTAGAATTGACGCCGTCGGCGGAACGCTTCCAGGCTATCGGCCGCGAGATCTATTGCCACCTGCCGATGGGAGTCGCAGAGAGTTTTCTTGGCCGCGGCCAATTCGAAAAAAAGCTCAACCTGGCTGTTACCGCGCGCAACTGGCGGACGGTCGAAAAGCTGACCACACTTTGACCTCTACCCGTACTTCGCGGTTACAATGCAGCAATGATTCGCCGTCCCTTCAACTTCAAAAAGTGGATCGATGAGCATCGCCATTTGCTCAAGCCGCCGGTGGGTAATCAATGCGTTTACGATGACGACGACTTTATCGTGATGGTCGTCGGCGGACCGAACTCGCGTAAGGACTACCACTGGGACGAGGGCGAGGAGCTTTTTTATCAGATCGAAGGCGACATCAGGGTTCAGATACAAGAGGACGGTCGCGCGGTCGAAGTACCGATCCGCGAAGGCGAGATGTTCCTGCTCCCGCCGCGAATTCCGCATAATCCCCTCCGCGGAGCGAACACCATCGGACTCGTCATCGAACGCAAACGCCGCCCCGGTGAACTTGACGGCCTGCTTTGGTTTTGCGAAAACTGCAACGAAAAGCTCTACGAAGAGTATTTTCAGCTTGAGGACATCACGACCCAGTTCCAGGGTGTATTCAAGAGATTTTATGGCAGCGAGGAACTTCGCACGTGCAAAAACTGCGGTGCCGTTATGATGCCGCCGCCGGTCGTTGCATAACCAGCGGCATGAAGTAGCGGCCCTTTCGAAAGGAGAGATTCGCTTGTGTCCATCGAAACCCTAAAGGCGAAGATAAAAGCACCAACGTTTCTCGACCATAGTCTTACCGAAAAGGGATGGACACTTTTGCGAGGTCTTGCCAGTTCGAAGGAGGTAGAGCAGGGCCGAAAGGATATCTCAGCAGCCGTCAAACGGCTCGCGAACGAGCATCGCCCGCTCGGCGATCGCGACACGTACGGCAAAGCATTCCTTCAGGTTACTAACCTCTGGCGGCAGGATCCGGGTGTGAAGGAGTTTGTTTTCAACAGCGGTTTCGCTCAGGCCGCTGCGGATATCCTCGGGGTAGCACGGGTTCGTATTTACCATGACCAGGCTCTGTTCAAGGAACCCGGGGGCGGGCCGACTCCCTGGCATCAGGATATGTATTACTGGCCGCTTGCTACCGAAATGGCTGTGACAATGTGGATGCCGCTGGTAGACGTAACGGCAGATATGGGCCTTATGCGATTCGCTGAAGGCTCGCACAAAGACCAACACCGCACCGATCTTGAGATCTCCGACGAAAGCGACTCTTATTGTTCCCGACTCGTGAATGAGAAGGGTTACCGGATCAGCGGTCCGGATAACCTAAGGGCCGGCGATGCTACTTTTCACCTCGGCTGGACCATCCATTCAGCAGGACCGAATCATAACGCCGACCGAATTCGCGAAGTTATGACGATCATTTACATTCCTGATGGCACGCCGATCGCAAAGCCGGCAAACCCGCATCAGCAAGCTGATCTCGAAGCTTTTCTTGGCGGCCGGCAGCCGGGTGAACTTGCGGATTCGGAAATGAACCCGATAATGAACTGACGTGCTGAAGATCGACGTACACACACATATTCTCCCCAAAGACATTCCGGCTTGGAAGGAGCGGTTCGGGTATGGCGGATTCATTTCGCTTGACCATTACCGGCCGTGCTCGGCGCACATGGTCCGCGACGACGGCAAGCAGTTTCGCGACATCGAATCGAACTGTTGGGACCCGGTAAAGCGGATAGAAGAAATGGACGCACACGGCATTGGTGTGCAGGTTCTCTCGACCGTTCCGGTGATGTTCAGCTATTGGGCAAAGCCGGCCGATTGCCTTGAGGTCTCAAAGTTCCTCAACGACCATATCGCCGATATTGTCACGGAGTTCCCACTCCGCTTCGTCGGGCTCGGCACGGTTCCAATGCAAGACTCGTCGCTAGCCGTAAAGGAACTCGAACGGTGCAAGGCGATCGGGCTCGCCGGCGTTCAGATCGGCACGAATGTCAATCAGCTTAATCTCAGCGAGCCTCAGTTCCTCGAGTTTTTTCAATCGTGTGAGGAGCTCGGGATGGCCGTCTTCGTTCATCCTTGGGAGATGATGGGCGAGGCCGATATGCAAAAATATTGGCTTCCTTGGTTGGTTGGAATGCCGGCCGAGGTCTCGCGGGCCATCTGCTCACTGATCTTTTCCGGAACGCTCGAAAAGTGCCGCGACCTTCGCATTTGCTTTGCCCACGGCGGCGGAGCGTTTCCGGCGACCATTGGCAGGATCGAGCACGGTTTCAATGTGCGGCCAGACCTTTGCGCCATCGACAACCCGCACAGTCCGCGGCGATACCTCAGCCGGATGTATTTCGATTCGTTGGTTCACGAACCTGCAAAGCTCGATTACTTGATCAAGCTCGTCGGTGCTGACCAGGTCGCCCTCGGCACCGATTATCCTTTTCCGCTCGGCGAACTCGAGCCCGGAAAGCTGATCGACTCGATGCCCTATGACGATATGATCAAGTCGATGCTCTTCCACGGTGCTGCGCTCAATTGGCTCGGCCTGCCACTTTCACAATTCAGCCAAACGTAAAGATGCCCCGCACCGGCTTTCCCTTCCGGCCCGAGGCATGCTGTACTTTCAACCCTTAAGCCGAAAGTTTATTCCGTCTTTACGTCGGCTGAGTACCGGACCCTTGCACCCTTCGGAACTGCAATTCCAGATTCCAGCATATTCACCTTCGCAAGTGCCCAGCGGCCCTGCTGGCGGGTGAAGACAAGTTCGGCCTGGCTCTTGGCGATGTCACCTGTGTACGTGGCGAATACCGACTGTACGACCTTGCCTTCATCGTTCACGATGAACACGGACGCACCACCAGCCGTGTTGCGGGCAACGCGTACCTCGTACTTTCCGGCGTCAAGCGTTTTTCCGCCGACAGCAAAGTCAAAAGCGATCTCGGCTTCCATTTTAGTAACGGTCTGTGCGCTAGTTGCGACAGCTCCTGCGAAAAGTGCGACAGCGAGAAGAGAAGTAAGTTTGAAGATCTTTTTCATTAGTGCCTCCGTCTTGTTCGATATAAAGTGTCGGGTCTGCTTGGTCCCGCATTTCCTAACGCGAGCTTCGGATCAAAAAAATATCAAAAAGAAAAACCTGATCGCCCGTTTAGGTAGATTGCTTAACGTCGGCGGTTTTCGAAATGTTCCGGATGGTTTAGATTTGTAACAGAAATTTATGTCGCTCGATGTTCAGTTCATTCCCGGGCCGGAGTTTGCGGCGGCCGCCGACCGCGACGACCCACTTGCCCGCTTCCGCGAACGGTTTTATATTCCGCAGCTTCCCGAAGGCGGCGACGCAGTTTATTTCACCGGGAATTCGCTCGGCCTGCAGCCGAAGACCGCCCGCGACAACATCAATACCGAGCTCGACGATTGGGCACGACTTGGCGTTGAGGGACATCTTCATGCCCATCACCCGTGGCTTCCCTATCACGAGTTCGTGACCGAGTCGCTCGCCCGCCTGGTTGGGGCAAAGTCGATCGAGGTCGTCGCGATGAACTCGCTTACGGTGAATCTTCATCTGCTGATGGTCTCGTTCTATCGGCCGACGCCCAAACGTTGCAAGATCGTCATCGAAAAAGGAGCGTTCCCTTCGGACCGATACGCTGTCGAATCGCAGTTGAGGTTTCACGGGATCGACACTAAAAGCCTGATCGAACTCACGCCCCGCGAGGGCGAAGCGACACTTCGCACCGAAGACATCCTCGAACTCATCGACCGCGAGGGCGAGAGCATTGCCCTCGTAATGCTCGGCGGGGTTAATTATTACACCGGCCAAGCGTTCGATATCGCCGCCATCACCGAGGCCGGCCATCGCGAAGGCTGCGTCGTCGGTTTTGACCTGGCCCACGCCGCGGGCAATCTGGAACTGAAGCTCCACGACTGGGAAGTCGATTTCGCCGCCTGGTGTTCTTATAAATATCTCAATTCAGGTCCAGGAGGCATCGCCGGTATATTTGTTCATGAGCGTCACGCCCGCAGCTTCGATCTGCCGCGTTTTGCCGGTTGGTGGGGACATGACAAAGCGACGCGGTTCCTGATGGGTCCGGAGTTCGTCCCGCTGGCTGGTGCCGAAGGATGGCAGCTCTCAAATCCGCCGATATTTCAGCTCGCCGCCTTGCGTGCCTCGCTCGAGATATTTGACGAAGCGACGATTCCGAGCCTAAGGGCGAAGTCCGAATGCCTAACCGGATACCTCGAGCATCTTCTCAAGAACATCGATACCGACCGCATCGAAGTGATAACACCAGCCGACCCGCAGCAACGCGGCTGCCAGCTTTCGATCCGTGTTCGCGATGCAGATAAGCAACTCTTCGACGCGATAACCGCTCGCGGCGTCTTTGCCGATTGGCGCGAGCCGGACGTAATCCGGGTCGCACCGGTACCGCTTTACAACAGTTTCTCCGACGTCTTCCGCTTTTCTGAGGTCATCGGCGACGCCTTGCGCTAGAATAAATTTGTTTCCATCGGCCCAGCCTGCATCTGGCCTTGTTCATTACGGCCATTTTCGGTTCTTGGAGGCCCTATGCTACGAGCCACGATCAACGGCATTACCCGCGAATTTCCCGAAGGCACGACGATCCTCTCGGCCGCGACTCAATGTGGTATTTCCATACCGACGCTCTGCGACGACCCGCGGCTTAAGCCCGCCGGTGCTTGCCGCCTCTGCCTAGTGGACGTCGCAGGTTCGCTTCGTGAAACGCCTGCTTGTGCGTTCGAGATCGCTGAAGGTATGCGTGTCCAGACGCACTCCGCCGAGGTCGAGGCTGGGCGTAGGATGAACCTCAAGATGCTGGCCCGCACCTATCCGGCCGAGGCGTTCGAGAAATTTCCGGAGAAGCCGTTTCACCGCATCGCCCGCGACTACGGACTGACCGCCGCTGATTTCGCCCAGGGCCTCAACGGCCATCGGGTCGATGATTCGCACACCTACATCAGGGTCGATATGGCACGCTGCATCGATTGCTACGCGTGCGTGCGCATCTGTGACGAGGTTCAGGGCCAGTTCATCTGGCAAGTAGCCGGCCGCGGCGAAGAGTCGTTCATCGTGCCGGACAACTTCGGCTCGTTCGGTGAGAGCAGTTGTGTGTCCTGCGGCGCGTGTTCCGATGTTTGCCCGACCGGGGCACTCGAAGACCGCTCGGTCATCAACCACGGCACGCCTGAGCATTGGACACGTACCACTTGCCCATATTGCGGCACCGGCTGTGAGATGCAGGTCGGCACTCGCGGCGACCGCATCGTTCAGGTCCGGCCGGTCAACGATGCGCCCGTAAATAGCGGCCATCTCTGTGTCAAGGGACGATATGCTTACGGCTTCGTCGATGCTCCGGACCGCGTTACCGAACCGATGATCCGCGAAAACGGCGAATGGCGAAAGGTCACCTGGGAAGAGGCGATAACTTACACCGCCGAAAAGCTGAATGGATATGTCGCGAACCACGGCCCCGAAAGCGTCGCCGTCCTCGGTTCGGCACGGGCGACAAATGAAGAGAATTACATCGCCCAAAAATTTGCCCGCGTCGCACTCGGCACAAACAACGTCGATTGCTGTGCACGCGTTTGCCACACACCAACCGCCGCAGCGATGAAGATGATGCTCGGCACCGGAGCGGCAACGAATTCATTTGACGACATCGAGCTCGCCCGCACGATCCTCATCTGCGGAGCGAACCCGACCGAGAATCACCCGATACCGGGAGCACGTATCAAACAGGCCGTCCGCCGCGGTGCAAAGCTGATCATCATCGACCCGCGTCGCACCGAACTCACGAAGTATGCCGACGTTCACCTGCAGCTCAATGCCGGGACGAACATTCCGCTCTTCAATGCACTGGCCCACGCCATCATCGATGAAGGCCTTGCCGATGAAGATTTCATCCGAGAGCGTGTCGATGAGTTCGATGGGTTCCGAGCGTTTCTTGCTGATTACTCGCCCGAATCCGTTGCCGCGGAATGCGGCGTTGCTGCTGAGGATATCCGTGCCGCGGCCCGCCTTTACGCATCCGCAAAGCCCGCGATGTGCTTCCACGGCCTCGGAATGACCGAGCATCTTCAGGGCACCGAAGGTGTGATGACGGTCGTTAACCTCGCCCTTCTGACCGGAAACATCGGCAAGCCGGGCTCGGGCGTAAACCCGCTTCGCGGGCAAAATAATGTTCAAGGCTCGGCCCATATGGGCTGCGACCCCGGCATCCTCACCGGCTCGATCGCCGTCGATGAAGGCCGGCCGCTTTTCGAATCGGTTTGGAACGCACCCATACCCAATGCAAAAGGCCTGAATCAGCTTCAGATGGTCGATGCCGCGAAGGCCGGAAAGCTCAAAGCACTCTGGACCATCGGCTATGATGTTTTTCTCTCAAACGCCAATTCGCACGAAACAGAACGCTCGCTCGCCGGCCTCGAACTGTGCATCGTTCAGGACCTATTTATGAACGAAACGGCAAAGCGGTTCGCCCATGTTTTTCTCCCGGCCCAGTCTTCGTTCGAAAAGGACGGGACGTTCATGAACGCCGAACGCCGAATTCAGCGGATCCGCCGGGCCGTAGCGCCCCGCGGCGATTCCCGCAACGATTGGGAGATCGTCTGCGAGGTGGCAAAGGCGATGGGCAAAGGCGAGCACTTTTCTTTTGAAAGCGTAGAACAGATCTGGGAGGAAGTTCGAGCCGTTTGGCCCGCCGGCCGCGGCATCAGCTACCCGCGAATAGATAACCACGGCCTTCAGTGGCCCTGCCCGGATGAATCGCACCCCGGCGAGACCGTACTGCACGGCGAGAGCTTCTCGCTCGGCAAGCGGGCAGCACTCCGCCGCATCAAGTATCGCCCAACGCCCGAACGCGTCTCCGCAGATTTTCCGTTTTTGCTAACGACGGGCCGGACGCTTTATCATTTCAACGCGGGGACGATGACGATGCGAACGCCAAACATCGAATTGCTCCCGACCGACGAAATAATGATATGCGTGGCCGATGCCGAACGTCTTGGCCTTGCGAACGGTGAGCGAGTGCGAATGGTCAGTGCCCACGGCAACGCAACGCTTCCGGTCAAGATAACCGAAAAGGTACGGCCCGGAAAACTCTTCGCCACGTTCCATGACCCAAAGGTGTTTTTGAACTATGCGACGAGCCCCGTCCGCGACCGCTTTACGCTCGCTCCCGAGTTCAAGGTCACGGCGGTCCGGCTCGAAAAGCTCGGCGAATAAATGATGCCTCATCAAAATGTGACCATTATCGGAGCGGGCCTTGCGGGTTCGCTCCTTTCCATCTACCTCGCCCGTCGCGGCTTTTCCGTTACGGTCTTCGAGGCCCGCGGAGATATGCGAAGTGAAAAGGTCGAGGCTGGCCGTTCGATCAACCTCGCACTCTCGGACCGCGGCATCGCCGCTCTACGCGAGGTCGGGATGGACGTCTTTATGCTCTCCGAGGCCGTGCCGATGCGCGGACGGATGATCCATTCCCCAATCGGCGAGCAAAAATTGTTGCCCTACAGCGGTCGGGAGGGCGAATACATCAACTCGGTCTCGCGTTCAGGCCTTAACATCGCTCTGATGAATGAAGCCGAAAAGTATCCGAACGTCTCCTTCATTTTCGGCGAACGCTGCACCGATTTCGACACCGCGACCGGCGAGGCGAGCTTCGCCAGTGGACGGACGTTTCGCGGCGATACCGTTATCGCGACCGATGGAGCCGGATCTCCCGTCCGTCAAGCGATGCAGCAACAGATAGCGGACTTCGACTTCTCGTCGCGATTTCTTGACCACGGCTACAAGGAACTTCACATCCCGCCCGGACCCGATGGCTCTTTCTTGCTTGAAAAGAACGCACTCCACATTTGGCCGCGGCATCGCTTTATGATGATCGCACTGCCGAATCACGACGGCAGCTTTACCTGCACCCTATTCCTCGCCCACAAAGGCGGAAACCCGAGCGGTAGCGAGGGTGTCCCTGAACCGGGATTCGACCGGCTTACCGACGAGGCCGCCGTTCTCGACTTCTTTACCCGCGAGTTTCCGGACGCCGTTCCACTTATGCCGACGCTCGTCGAGGACTTCTTCGCCAACCCGACCGGTCAGCTCGGCACCATCAAATGCTGGCCTTGGAATTCCGGCGGAAAAGCATTGCTTCTCGGCGATTCGGCACACGCGATCGTTCCCTTTTACGGCCAGGGCATGAACTGCGCATTTGAGGATGTCCGTGTGCTCGACGGCCTTCTGTCAGCGGACGAGGAACTCGATTGGGCCGCCATCTTCACCGAATACGGCCAGCTCCGCAAAATAAACACCGACGCCATCGCCGACCTCGCGGAGGAGAATTTCTATGAGATGCGCGACCGAGTCGCGGACCCCATTTTCCAACGCAAACGCGAACTCGAGACCAGGCTCGAGCAGACCTTTCCCGATTATTTTTCGAAATATTCGATGGTCACTTTTCGCGAAGATATGCCCTATTCCGAAGCTCATCGCCGCGGCAATGCGCAGGACGAACTGCTGATGAATATTTGTTCGTCTGTGGATGACGTTAGCGAACTCGATCTTAACGAAGTTGCTGAGCATCTGCGGCAGTTGGAAATGTAGCCGTTAGCTATTAGCTATTAGCTATTAGCCTTTGGCTCTCCGGCTAAAAGCTGATAGCTAATAGCTAACAGCTTAGAGCATAATACAAAAATGACGTTCGATATCTCAATTCCGCTAAAGTTCAACGGCACGCAGCCGAACGCCTATGGCGTAGGGCGGGCACGGTCGGAGCCGGTCCGTGCCGGAAGCCTCGTTGGCGATACGCGGATGGGCGGAAGTGTCAACTTCGAGCAATACACATTCATCCCGCATTGCAACGGCACGCACACCGAATGCGTCGGCCACATCACCAAAGAACGCATCTCGGTCCGAGACTGCATGACCGATGTCTTGATACCCGCTGTTCTCATCACAGTCGAGCCGTTGTCAGAACCGTCAGTTCCCCTCCTGCCTGAGAAGGGGTGGCCAAAGGCCGGGGTGGAGGAAGCAGCGGGCGACCAGTTCGCCGGCGACAAAATCATCACCAAAGATGCACTGATCAAGAGTCTGGGGTCTGTTGAGGGTGATATTCCGACTTCCGGATTCCGCAACGCGGATTCGAAGGCCCTGATCATTCGCACCCTTCCGAATACCAACGCAAAGCTGACGGCCGAATATGGAGAGAGCAACATCCCGCCCTATTTCACCGCCAATGCGATGCGGCTGATCATCGAACACGGATTCACACACCTGCTCGTCGATTTGCCGTCGATCGACCGGATCTTCGACGACGGCAAGCTCATCAATCACCGTATCTTTTGGAATGTTGAGGAAGGAAGTTTTGAAACGAACCCGGAAACGCGGATGAACTCGACCATCACGGAATTGATCTACGTCCCGAACGAAGTTCCAGATGGCGACTACATGCTAAACCTTCAGATCGCCCCGTTCGACTC
>ERZ761602.6177-NODE-6177-length-13607-cov-4.882822_pt1 | contig 13607 bp, 11 predicted proteins | sample MGYA00512165_ERZ761602 | MGnify/ENA primary metagenome ERZ761602 (study PRJEB28899, sample SAMN02445085) | bioreactor sludge metagenome | biome: EBPR sludge; isolation source: Thorneside wastewater treatment plant | place: Australia: Brisbane, Thorneside...
TTTCGGCGATCTGGTGTGCGCGGGCGTATTGGGCCAGGGTGATGCGCGGTCCGGCCGGCCCGGGCTGACTGTCCATCGTCGCCAACAGGGTGGCGATCCGCAACAGCTTGACGGGCAGGCGCCCGCACACCAGCCGGAGGCGGTCGTCGCCGACCACCTGCGGATTCTGGAACCCATACAGCATCGCATCGTTGTAGTCCAGCCAGTGCTCCCAGGCTTCGTTGTCGATCGTCGTGATCTGGCACGGCGGGGGTGCGGGCGGGGTCTGCGGGTTATCACTGGCCGGCGCGGGTTCGGGCAGGCGCTCCAGGAGGCCGCGCAGGGCTGCCTCCAATTCCGGTGGCCGCGGCACCCGCAGCAGCGCCTGAGACTGCCGCTCAGGGAAGAGACGGTCGGGCACGAACACCGCCCACCGCGGCCAGAAGCCAGATTGCCAGAGGGTCACGGTGTTTGCCGCCTTGAGGGATGCCGGAGTGGTTGCCCCAAGGATGGGCAGATACAGGTTGCGGAGATAGACGACCCCGTGCTTGTTGGTCTCATGGATGAGGAGCGGCTCACAGTCGTACGCCTTCAAAAAGGTTTCCAGCATGCCCCGGTTAAAACTCTGGCCAAAATCGCCAAACAGCCGCGAGGCCTCGTCCTGCACCAGCCCGCGCTGGCCGGCGAACAGGACTGAGCGCCGCCATTGCTCCTGATCCCATGGCAGGAACTCGTCATGGTTGGGCGGCAATTGGCCGGCCAGGTTCTGCAACAGCCGGCCGTTGGTGGATGACTGCGGCAGCAGCAGGTGCGGCATCGTGTCGCGGATCAGGCCCAACAGGACGTTGAGGGCCGTGGTCTTGTGGAACACGGTGCTGGGGGCCACCCATAACGCCCAAATGATCGGGTACAGGTCGTCGAACGGCGTGAGGAGGACCACGCGCCGAGCGACGGCGATGCTGAGCACGACCAGGGCGCCGGCCACGGCCATGTCGCGCGGCAGGGTGCCCGCCACCTGAACGACATGATCGGCCAGGCGCTCCACGAAGGAGCCGGCCTCGGAGGCGGCGCGCTCCATCGCCGGCGTGAGCCGGGCGGCCGGCGGCAGGTCCGGCATGTCCGCGGCGATCACGTCCGGGTCGGTCACAGCCGGCGGGGACGAGAAGAGGGGCAGGGTCTGGTTCATGTTCTACTCCTTTGCCCACTGTGACAGTTGCGACGCTTGCGACAGTGTGGCGCTTGTAACGTTTAGCGGCTGGCCACCATCACGGCAACCAACCGCAGGGCATCGGCCAGTGTGACGAAGAGCGGCTTGCGACCGGGCCGCCGCGGGCGAGGCCCATCCGTCAACTCGGACTCCGTCACAATACTGATCGATGGTTCGCTGCCGCCCAGCTTGGCGTTGAATGTCCGGATCGCCTTCCGCACCCCTGTGTCCGTGAGCCCGAGCAGGGCCTCGAGGAGGCACAGCGGGATCGGCAGGTTCGGGTCGTTGAGCGGCGACGGGTGATCGCGCAGCAGCGGGACGGTGTGCAGGTCTGAGAGATGGAGATAGCCGGCGGTGGTCTTCGCCAGGGCATGACCGTTCTGGCCGGCCACGTCCGGCAGGCTGCCGGTGCTCTCCAGGTACTCGTCGGCGGCCCAGTGGCGGATGTCGTGAAAGCTGAGTGCCTGGCCGGTCTCATCGCCTTCCGGCCGCAGCCCGAGCCTAGTCATGATCTTGCCGACGCACTCAGAGACTGCCTTGGAGTCCAGAGGCTGGCCGGCCTCGTCCAAACACAGGTGCGCCGTGGGCGGCGCTGCGCCGCGGCTGCGCTTGAGCGCGGCCAGTTCATCAAGCTCAAATTCGGTCAGGTGCGTGAGATCCACCAGGCGGCTTTTCCCCCCTTTGGAGTCATGGATGATCATGTAGGGCCGCCCCTCCAGGATCAGGTCGCCCATCAGCATCGCGCACGGCTCGCTGACCCGCAGGCCGCCGCAGGCCGCCAGCAGGGTCGGGCCGTAGTAGATGGTGCCGCGCAGTTCGGCCAGCACCTTCAGGACGGCATCCCCGGTCAGGACTTGAGCCGACTCCGTCTCCCGCTGGATGACCACCTTGTCCCAGTGGATGTCAGATACCGGCAGTTTGGCCGTTTGGAGGAACTCATGAAAGCGGCGCCAGGCGGATTTCGTGAGGCGCCGGGTGGAGGCCGCCGCCGGCATTTCCAGCAGGATCTCCGACAGCACGCCGGTGTCCATCTGCGTCAGGGCCAGGGCCGGCGCCTGCCGCACTACGCGCCAGGCGGCGTCCCAGTAGCCCAGCCGCGTGCCCGGCTCAATCTCACAGTCAGATGTCATGTCCAGCAGCCACGCGACCAGCCAGCCCACAGTTCGCCGCGTCTGGTCGGCCGAGGCGCGCGCTGCCAGCGACCACGCCTCAAAGTCCGTCATGGTCGTGCCGGGCACGCAATCAGAGGACATGGCGCTGAGGTTCAACCTTATTTCATCCTTGATTGCAGCCAGGCCTTCCAGCCACTGGTCCTCATGGTTGTTCCGGGTGCCGGGCGCGCTCGCGGGGATGGCGGTGGCTGCTGGGGCACGCCGCGCAGCGGTTGCCGGCAGCGCGACCCGAGTCTTCGGCTGATCCAGCAGAGTCCGCACCAACGACGGCATCTGCGAGCGGGCGACGGGAATGATGTCGACCTTGCCCATCAGGACGGCGACCTGATAGGGGGTCAGACACTGGCTGAGGTCCAGAGGGACCAGCGTCGTCAGGTCGTCGAGCGTGAGCGGCGGCAGGTGCGCGGCCGCGCACTCCTGCCTGAGCAGTTGTTGCAAGCCGGCCCTCAGGGTCTCTGGCGCCTTGCCGAAGAGCGGCGCCACAGCCGCATCCTGTCGCTTGAGCTGTGCCGCGTCACGGCGCAGCTTGCAGAGCAGGAACAGGCTGGCCATCCGGTTGAGGGGCAGCCACACATATCCTCGCCGTCCCGTGCGTGGCCAGTACAGGGGCAGATCAGCCTCGGTGGCGATATCGCCGACCTGGAGCTGGGCCAGCCGGCTGGCCATGTTGGGCGGGCAGGCGCCCGAGAGCGCCAGGATCGCAGCCAGCCAGTCGTCTTGGTGTTCCAAGAGGCCTGGCGGAACCAGGTCTTCGCCGCGGCCGCTCAGCGCGCCCGCCAGGTGGCGGGTGAAGGTCTGGTAGTCGCTGAACCGGTAGTCGCCGAGCCGGTGCAGGGCGACGCTGAGGGGTGGGATATGCCGAGGGGAGACGCGCAGCTCATCGACGGTCGGCGCAGTAGCCACCCAGCCGCGCTTGCGCCATTCCTCTGCGACCTCAATAACGCCGCGCCGGTAGCGGAGGCGGGTGCCGTAGTGCACGTCGCTGGCGCACAACGTGTCCAGGATGGACTGCCAAAACTCAACCGTCCAATCGGCGCCGGTCACCGGGCGCCCCAGCGCCTTCTCCAGGCCCCGTGCCGCATCAGCCACGGCCGGCCGGATGATTTCGCCACTCTCACTGATGGGCGGAATCTGGGTCGCGAACGCTTTGGCGCCAATGGGAATACTCTTCAACATCCAACGACTCCTTGAATGAGGTGAGTGACCACCCCAGCGACTCGAGATACTGCTCGGCCAGGACCACAAACGTCGGCCAGTCCTGATCGGGCTGCGCCGTCCGGTAGATATTCCAGGCCTCGCGACCCTGGGCCTGGTGGCCTAATGCGGCGTTGGTCCGATCGAACTCCAGGCCGGCTTCTGCTAGAAACGAGCGCAGATTCTGGCGACCACTGTGACCACGTGGCACAGTCACGGGCAGTTCCGCCAAGGCCTGCTTGAGGGACTTAGCCGTCAACGGTGCCCAGCCGGCCTCCGTCCACAAGCGCAGCGCTGGACCATCGGCGAACATCACAATGCCCAGGAGCCAGTCCAACGTGGGGCAGAGTGGGACGATGCGCGCCGCGACCGTGAACCAGTTGGGCTTGGTATCCCCATCCCCCAGAGTGATCCAGGGGCGCCGCTGACCGCGCCAGCAGACCTCGCGGTCGATCTGGACAGACATCAGCCCGATGACCTCACACTGGCGCAGTGCCGCGGCCGTGCGCAGCACCCAGACAGTGAGGATCGTCAGCACGTTGTGCAACTCGCCGGGCGCCCGCGCCGCGCGGACGCGATGCACCAGCGCATCAAGCACCTGGCGTTCCACCTCGTCGCGCACGCGGTAGGCCGAACCGATCCAGAGGTCTGGCAGAGGCGCGGGTGCTGCCGTCGGAAACTGGATCACTCCTACCTCAACTCGGACAGATACTCGGCGACGCGGCTGGCGGCCCGCCGGTAGCGTTCCGCGAGTAGCGACAACGGGATCGTGGTATAGAAACTGGGCGGCACATAGCTCGAACGCCACCGCCCGGAGACCCAGGCCCAGAGAAGTGGGTCAAGCCGACCAACCGTCAGCATCAGGCACTCGGCTGCGTGCCGGAGACGCGCTTCCGTCACCGCGGGCATGTGCGGCCAGAGCTGGTGGAGCTGGGCGGTCAACCAGCGCAACGAGGCGCGCCACCGCTGCTCGTCGACGTCGAAGAGCAGTCGCCCCGAGCAGCGACCGTCGGCCAGGGAACGCCACAACCCAACGCACTCAAGCGGCAGCGGCAGCACCCCATTGTCCGAGGTCGGATAGTAGAGCTCAGGCTGGCGGCGCGGCTGCTTGGGCAGACGGCGCTCCACCGGCCCCAGTGGGTACACCACGGCGTCGCGTTCGGGGACATAGCGCGGCCGCTGGATGTTCTCACCGGCGGCCGGCCAGCGCCCGATCTCGATGCTCAACAGGAAGTGCGTCGCGCGGCCCGTCCACAGCAGTGAGTAGGTCAGCGCCCGGCCCGGTGAGTGGACCAAGGCCCGTTCTCCTTCCGCGGTCACCATCATCTCCATGAGGAACGCGACCACATTAGGATGCGTCGCGAACCAGTCCACCAGGCGCACGTGCTCGGCCAGCACCGCGCGCTCATCGGAGAGCGCCATGGGCCGGCGGTTTTCCGGCGCGCCCTGAATGTCCTCATCCAGGCCGGCCGTCGGTTCGTCATCCAGGACGATCTGCCGGACCGCCACGGCCAGCGCCTGCTCCACGTCCGGGCCAGGATCGCCCTCGTTGTCGTCGCTGGCGTTCGAGCCGCTGCCCACCTCTCCGCCCTGACCCAGCAGGCCCAACGTGCTCTCATAGCTCAACCACGCGGGGCGGCTGATCAGGAGGCAGAACGTCCGGACGTAGCTGCGCAGCGTGTTATCGGCCAGTGCCGCAGCGCTCGCCCCGGCATCCTGCAGGTCAGCCAGGCTGGTCTCGTCATCGTCCGAAGTGAGTCGGCGCAGGCGGCGCAGCCCACTCGCGGTCTCGATGACGTGTTCGGCACAGCCAGCATCGTCGTGGGCGGCCATGCGGGCGCGCAGCCGGGCGGAGTCCAGGTTGGGCATGATGCGCAACGTCCCGGTGGCAAGAGCGGCCTGGGATTTGATCACCTCTGGGTCGCGGCGCCAGTTGGATTGCGCCAGCGCAGCCATCAGCCCAACCTGCAGGCCTGAGCACAGCAGCGGATACGCCGGGGCGCCGGCCAGCCGCCAATGAATGTAGGCGACGTAGTTCGTGGCCTTGTCGGGGTCGTTTTGGAGTTGCGGAAACTGACTCACGACATCGGCATCCGTCAGGCGCCGGCCGAGGTACTCCAGGTGGGGCACCATGACCGGCAAACCCGCCTCAACGGCGAATGCCGTGGTCACCGTCACCAGCACCCCGCACCCGGCCGAGTCCACCTCGCCGTACGGGCAGACCGTCCGGAGCACATACAGGATGAAGGCCGCCGCCCCGTCTACTGCGACCTGCCAGGTCTGCGCTGCGCCGACGGCAATCAACGCCGCCAGCGCCTCCATGGGCTGACTGATGTGCCGCTCCGGCGGCAGCGCGGCGGCTGGGATGAAATCGGTCGAGAGCATTGCAGGAGCTATCCTTTCGAGTGTCAGGGTAGCATCGGCCACATTTGCTGTCGCCGGTTTTGGCAGGGCTGTGGCAGGAGCGTTACAAGAAATCGGCAGGTTCCTGGCGCGCTTGCGCGGCCTTTGGTGCAGGCCACATATCTAGTTCTGGCGCCTGCGATGGCCATGCACATTGAAAGGAGTGGGGGGGCCCCCGCAGGTCGACATCACCGTCGGCGCGGCGCCGGCCGCCTGGGTGGAGTCCAATGGCGGGCTAAACACGATCAGCGCCGCAACAAGGGCGACGATGATCAGGACAGAGACAGGGCGGGCCGTGACACAGGTCATAGCAGGTCCTTGTTCACAACGGACCAACTCTAAGGGCAAACCGCAACCGAAACGGTTACATCTGGTTGGCAAGAATTGGCAGGTACGACAGAAACGCGGGCCGGCCGGGGAGATGCTCCCCGGCCGGCCGGTTTTGCTTTGGTGCTTTCGAGTTGGTCGGTCGGTCGCGCTGTGAAGCGGCGGCCGGCGTGATATCGGGCGCAATTACTCGGCCGGGTTCTCGCCGGCCGGGGTCTGGCCGCCGCCGGCGGATATGCGTCCGGCAGCGCCATCATCCAGGCCTTGTCGGGGGCTAGGCTTCCCTCCTCTAGATGTGGTGGGGGGTGAGAAGTCCTCCTCATCAAGCCTCACCGCAAGCCAAACCGAACCAAACGGGCTCACGCACCCTCAGAAGGTGCCGACTAAATGGCCTCCGCGTCATCGCCGGAACCGCTGAGTTCGGTTTTGTCGCGGGGGTCGATGCGAACTTGTTCGGTTTGAGCAAAAGGTCGACGGAGGATGCTCGCGCGCCCGGGCGGTTGGCCAAGACAGCCCATCGGCGGGCATCCTTGGGCATGCCGGGCCTGGACAGGTCGGAAACCACTGGAGTTGTTGGAAGGGTTGGTCGCCGATTTCGCGAGTGCCTTCCGGACGCGCGCTGGCCACGCTCGCCAGACATATGAAGAGCGGCGTCTGAGTGAATTGCCGGCCCACTATGTCCGGGGTCTCGCTGGCATTGGGGCCAATAGAGTGGGCGCGACCATGACGCACGCAGTCGGCACTGTGGGCGTCCGGCCCCGCCCTGGCGCTAGGGTGGCTTTCACCCGGCCTATGTAGTCATGCTTGCCGCGGGCTTGCCAGACGTCTGCCACGGGCTTGCCAATAGCCCGCCAAAAAGTTGCCAAAGCTGGCGACAGTCACGCCCTGATCTGCTAACGTCCTAACTGTTATCGCGCAAGCGCCGGCGCGTCAAAGACAATTTCCTCCCAGTGACGGCGCGGCTGAAAGTGAGTCGGATCGTGACCCTTAACCCCTCCATCCATCTCCCACACGGCGTCATCATCCGCGCGCCCGGGCTGCTCCCCATGTGGTACAGGCCGGCCGAGCTTGCGGATGACCTGGGCATCGCCCTCAGCACGCTCCGCGACTGGCTGGCGCAAGGCGCGCCGCACGAGTGCGACGCCAGCGGCCATATCTGGATCAACGGCCGCGGGTTCGCCGACTGGGTCGAGGCCGTCCGCAAGGAGAAGAAGGGCCGGCCCAAGCAGAAGCTGGATGATGGTCAGGCCTGGTGCCTGCGCTGTGACAAACCGGTTGCGCTGGCGACCCCGTCCCGCCGCCAACATGGCCGCCTGGTGCTGCTCAGCGGCGCCTGCCCGGAGTGCGGGACCAAGATCAACCGGGGAGGCCGGCATGGTTAACCGGGATAACTACCACCTGCGCAACGAATTTTTGAAATATCTGCGCGAGGTCCGCCAGCGAGACGAGAAAACCGTGGGTCGCTACGACTCCTACCTGCGTCACACACTCCTCTGGGCCGACGAGACGTCGCTGGCCGAGGCGCATATGATCTCGCCCTCGCTGCCCGAATACCTGAAGACGGTCACCACCAAACAGGGAAAAACCCTGGCGCAGGAGTCCGTCGACAAGACCATCGACGTCTCGAAGCAACTCTTGCGGTACGCGGTGAGCCACAGGGCGGCCGAGTTCAAGCGCCTGCCGGCCGCCTTCATCTATGATCTGACCGCGCCGGAGATGCCCGCCGCGCCGCCGCCGGAGCGCGCGACCAAGATGTACGAGTTGGAAGAGGTTTGCCAACTCGCGCGCGTCGTAGTGGCCCCCGAGGACATCGCGACCCAGCGCGATCAGGCCGCCGCCGCCCTGCTGTACCTCTCCGGTATGCGGATCGGTGCGCTTCTCACGCTGCCCATCGAGGCGCTCGATCTCGAATCGCGGACGGTGCGCCAGTGGCCGTCGCTGGGCGTCCATACCAAGAATCGCAAGTCGGCCACGACGTATCTCCTCAACATCCCAGCGCTGCTCGAGGTGGTCAGGCACTGGGATGCCTATGTGCGCGAGCATCTGCCGTTGAACGCCCCCTGGTACCCGCCGCTCACGCACGTCTGGGGCGCCCAGGCCCTGTCGGAAGAGGAGCCCGGCGAGGAGCGGCACAGTGGGTTCGTGCGGCGCCTCCACCAGCTGTGCGAGCGGGCCGGGATCGCCTACAAGACTCCCCACGCGTTCCGGCACGGCCACGCGGTGTACTCCCTGCTGCGGGCCCGGACGCTGGCGGACTACAAGGCGATCAGCCAGAACCTGATGCACGGGGACATCAAGGTCACCGACAGTATCTACGCCGTCCTGCTGCCTGACGAGGTCAGTCAGCGCGTCGGCGTCCTGAGCGAACGGCCGGCCGAGGTGCCGTCCGAGGGCAGTGACCTGGCCGGCGCGTTGCGGGGCCGCACCAAGAGCGAGATCGCGGAGGCCCTGCGCATCCTGGCCGAGGAGCTCGCGCGCTAGGCCGGCCGCCTAGAGGTGCCAGTTGTCCACCGGGCTCGCGCGCCGGTGGGCCTGGCTGATGTCCACCAAGGCAACCTTGGCGTAGTGCTGGACCATTTCGAGCGACGCGTGACCAAGCAACGCCTGGAGCGTGAACAGGTCGCCGCCCGAGCGCAGGTACGTGATCGCAAACGTGTGCCGAAAGCGATGCGGATGACTCTTCTTCACACCGGCTTTCTCGCCAAGAGTGGTGATCACCTGGCGCAGCGTGGTATTGCGCATCGGGCGATTAAATTTGCCCAAGAACAGTGGCGCCTGTGGATCATCATCTTCGCTGCGCTTGCTCAGGTAGCGCCACAGCTGGGCTCTCGAGTTTTTGCCCAGATACACGACGCGACCCTTTCCACCCTTGGCGCCGCCGGCGGTGCCGTGCTTCACGTCCACGCGGCCGGTCTTCATATCTACATCGCCCACGCGCAGGGCGCACAGCTCGGACGCCCGCAGGCCGGTGTCCAGCAACACCAGGATGAGGGCGCGGTCCCGCAGTCCGGTCGGCCGGCGCATGGCGAATTTCCTGCGCTCCTGAGTGCGCGCCATCGCGCAATAGTCGCACGCCTGCAGCAAGCGCTCGACCTCATCCTGGGTGAAGGGCTCGACCGGGGGCTCCTCGTAGTCCGGGCGCCGCACGCCCGTCATTGGGCTGGGCAGGCCGAACTCCGCCTGCGCCCAGGTGTAGAACGAAGACAACGTGATCCAGTAGTTGTGGATGGTTTTGGGGGAGAGGGGATCACGGCGGCCGGTGATCCTCTGGGGTATATACTCCGAGCGCAACCAGGCCAGGAAGCCACGGACGTCCTGAGCGGCCACGGCGCCCACCTCACGGCCGCCATGTTGCTCGACCCACAGCCGAAGATGCTGGCTGTAGGTCGTGATCGTGTTGTCGCTCATCCCCTCGGCGACTTTCGCCTGGATGAAGCCCTCGACCGCCTTCGCCAACGTCATCGAAACTGTTGATGGATAGTTCATTGGGATTCTCCACTTTTGGGTGGGTGCTCCCGAACCGACCACCATCAGTGAACGAAAAACACCGTAGCCCGATGAGCTACGGTGTCTCTCAAGTAGCGGGGGTTGGATTCGAACCAACGACCTCCGGGTTATGAGTTCCCATCCTGAGAGGCAGGCCTTAGTCCAAGCGTGTTGTTGGCTGAGCCTGGCCCGGCGCACTTGGGTTCAAGAAGACCCAGAGCGCTTTGATTGCCCATCAGTATAGCTAAGTTCGCGACGCTGACAATACCCATTTCTCGCAATCACCGGCGTCCGAAAGGCCTGGCAGCGCTCAGGCCAACTCCACTTTCAACTTCTTGCCCAACGCGAACGCCGCTCGCTCAAGCGTCGACAAAGTCACGGACGAATTCAGCGGATCCAGCAATCGCTCCAACGCTGCCCGGCTCGTCCGCATTCGGCTGGCCATCTGCGTCTTCGTTAGCTTGCTCCGCTTCATCTCTTGCGCAATCTGATAGGCAATGACCCGCTTAACCGCCACCGCCTCGACCTGATCCAGTAGTTGTTCTTCGCGCAGAAAGTCATCAAACCGACTACCTAGATGCTTCTTGTTCATGCTTCTACTCCTGCTCCAGATCGGCCAACCGCCGGCGGGCTGTCTCCATGTCCTCGCGCGGCGTCTTCTGCGACTTCTTGATAAACCCGTGCAACAGCACCATCAGGGGACCTATCACGGTAAACAACACCCGCGCGATCCCCTGGCGCAGGCTCGAACGCACTTCCCACAGACCCGGCTCCAGTTTGCGGATAAGGGGCATCCCCAACGGCCAACCGTATTGTGCGGTTTTGATATCCTCCCCAATTGTTCTGCGATCCTCACGCTTTAGGCTCTTCAACCATTCCCGGACAGGCTCGTTACCGGCATCGGTCCGATAGAAGATGACGGTCAGGGTGGGTTCCTCGTTGTCTGGGTCAGATGGCATGACCGCATTGTACCATTTTTGATACACACGTCAACCGCTGGTTTTTCGCGTGGCCGTTGCCACTCGAGGCGTTCACAGCGACGTCACGTGACGGCAACTGGCGCCGGGATTGGTCACAGAGATTCCGGGCCTCCCGAAATTCACCAACCGAATCCCGGACACCTCGAAACCCACAGGGCCAAGTCTTGTCCACCGACAAGGTCTACGCCAGCAGTGGGGCTGCCGAGTCGCCATTCTCCAATACTCAAGCGAATCTCAACCACAGCGACACTATCTCGTACTACAGTGCCGGCTAATAGATCGCTTGCAGTGCACTCTGACGGTTCACCGTCAGGGACGTGACGTGGGTGGCCGCTCACATCACAACTGGACCTGGCAACTGCCGCGTCCGGGCGCACATCGGCCCTGCGAGTCGTGAGGCCAGCGTCCCCCTCGCCAGATGGCTCGGACCCGACTTGTGGACGCGGTTACCAAGGGTGGACTTGGTCTGGCAAGGCAGTTCAACGGGTCTGCGTGGATGAAGAAGAGAAACCTAAACGGACGAACGGGGTTGGCGGATCTGGCAAACCCGGTCGGCCGTTCACTTCAAAGGAGGCAGGCGCATGGCATCCCTGAAAGGTCAAGTAACTTACTGCTTGAACTCACTCAAGGCCTTCGGCAGCAGCCGCCGGCAAGCGCTCCAGCAGGGCACGGCTGAGCGGTATATCTTCTCGTTCCGCACGATGCAAACCTATTGTCAATTGAACGTGACGTTCGCCGAGTGGTGCCGCGACCAGCATGGGGTTCGACGCCTCGGAGACCTTATGCCGGATATGGCCGAGGCGTTCGTGCTGGGATTGCGGGAACGGGCCTTATCTCCCGCCACAATCAACACGTATGTGTGTGCTATCAAGAAGTTGGATATTGGGCTCCGTAACCTGGGCTGGCGCAAGCGCGCCGCAGAGCCGCTCATTTCTGGCTTTGGAGGCCGCAGCGCCGATGCGGTGGCCGACCCCTATTCGAAGGACGATGCCGCGCGCCTGATTGCGGCTCTCCAGGCGATTGACCCACAGTATGGTCAAGTGGCACGCCTGCAACGGGCGAGTGGTTTGCGGGTGAGCGAGGCAGTCCATCTCCAGGCTGATTTGATCGCGCCAGATGGAAGCCGAATTGTCCTGCAAGGGCCTGGCATTCATACCAAAGGTGGTCGGCCGCGCCAGGCGCCGGTCTTGCCCGATCACCAAGCGTTGCTGATCGACCTGCGCGAGCACGGCCTAGCGCACGCAGACCGGCATGTGTTCCAACAGCGGCAGTCACTAACGGCGGCTGTGAAGCGCGCCACCAGCCGCCTGGTGACCCAACTGGGCATTGAAGCCGGCAATGGCACTCACTCCTTGCGCAAACTGTATGCCAACGAGTTATTCGAGTACCTGCTTGTAGAGAAGGAACTTCCAGCTGACGAGGCCGAGCGGCTGGTCAGCCAGGCGCTTGGACACAATCGGCTGGACGTGCTCAAGGCTTATCTATCGGCGAAAGCATAACCAGTGATTGGCATGGCCCCACTGCCCCTGCTTCCGGCAGCCGCGGAGGTGGTAGTCAGCCATAGCGGCATGAGACTCCGGCGAACGTGGTTTGTCGTGCGCAGGCCCAGCATCCGTCGTTGCGCTGGCGTCGGCCGGCGGTGCGAGCCGGAAGATCAAAGCCGTAAATTGATCAGCCTGGTAGCAACCGCCCCGCCTGGGTCTGACGCCTAGGTGCGAATGAGCGGAAGCACCGAGCGACACGAGCCCACTTCACCCGTGGGATGGATATGCTCACCAATCGACAGCCGCTATCAGGTGCCGATACAATCCAAACATCAGCGAATGGCGCGAGGCCTAAGATGGGCGGGTAGGACTCTGGCCGTCAGCGGCAGACTTGCCGTGAGAGGTGGCTGTTTGCGTGGGGGCCGGGTGTGGAAAAGCGAGCCCGGCCCATCAATCCGCCAGAGAGCGGCCGGCTGGCCCCAGCAAGCCAACCGGCCGCAAGCGGGAATAGTCCAGCAGCTGCGCCGGCCGGACCCTCGGCCTACAGTCCGGGCGCCGGGAGCGCGCCCAACTGCATCAGGACGCGCGAGAAATCCATCTCGCCCCAGTGCTCGACGATCTTGCCGTTGGCGATCCGGTAGATGCTGATGCCGGTGACATTGACGGCTTTCCCGCTGCCGGCCGGCACCCCGAAGAAGGCCGCGCCGGTATGGGTCATGCTCAGCGACCAGCGCTCCACCACTTTGTCGCCCTCGGCGATCAGGTCGTCCGAGGTGGTGTGGATGTCTGGGAAGGAGGCCACGGCGCCCTGATGGGCCATCTGCGCGCCCTCCAGGCCGCCGGGCAGACCAGGCATGAGACTGTGTGGGACGTAATCCGCGGCGAGGACCTCGCCGAGCCGGTCCAACTGGTTGGCGTTGTGGATCTCGCGGTAGCGGCGCACGATGGCTTTATGGGTGTCGGTAGACATGGCCGGTCTCCTGATGAAAAGGGTGAACTGAGATCAGCATAGCCGGCCGGCGCGGCGGCTGGATCAGGGAGAACCCCTAGTTTTTGCGCAGACGGCGCTCGGCCGCCCAGACCGCAACCTGCGAGCGGGTAACCAGGCCCAGCTTGCCCATAATATTGGAGACGTGAACCTCGACAGTGCGCGGGCTGAGGCTGAGTTCGCCGGCGATCTCGCGATTGGAGCGTCCAGCAGCGATCAGCGCGGCGACCTCCTGTTCGCGGCGCGTCAGGCCGCCGGCGGCCTGTTTGGCCCGGCGCCTGGGTGAATCGTGATTTACGCGGGCCATCCCGGCGGCGGCGCCCCGCCGCAACCCTTCGGCCAGGCCGCCGTCGGGCAACCGGTCGGCCAGCGCCTCGGCCACGGCCC
>ERZ761602.6178-NODE-6178-length-13606-cov-5.682533_pt1 | contig 13606 bp, 12 predicted proteins | sample MGYA00512165_ERZ761602 | MGnify/ENA primary metagenome ERZ761602 (study PRJEB28899, sample SAMN02445085) | bioreactor sludge metagenome | biome: EBPR sludge; isolation source: Thorneside wastewater treatment plant | place: Australia: Brisbane, Thorneside...
CAGTGGGCTCGGCGAGCTCGCCTCACTCCGCTGCAGTGGGCTCGGCGAGCTCGCCTCACTCCGCTGCAGTGGGCTCGGCGAGCTCGCCCTCGGGCAGCTTGCGACCCCGCGCGAGCAAGAGCCCGCTCAGCAGAGAGAGCAGCACGGAGCCGACCGCGGCCTGCGCCGCGTACGAGCTCGTCGAGGCGATCCACGAGAGCCCAGCCGCCGTCGCGACGAGCCGGGCGAGCTCGAGCGCCACGGCGTGGCGTCGCCGCTCGAAGAGCGCGCCCCAGCCGTAGAGCGCCCACAGCGTGAGCCCTGCGAGCGTGGCCCGCTCCGCGAGCCCGAGCTCGGCCTTGAACCAGAGCATCACGAAGACGACGCCGACCGCGACGAGGAATTGCGACGCGACGTAGATCTCGAGCGCGCGCGTCGTAGGCACGTCGTACTTGCGTCGATTGGCCGGCACGGGAGGGATCGTCACCACGCCGCCGAGATCCGCGGGCCTCCACTCGGGCGGCATCACCCACACGAGCAGCTTGTCGCCGAGCTTCTTCGTCGCGCGCGACATCTGCCAGAGCTTCGCGAAGCCCTCGAAGTTCGCCCAGACAGGGTCGAAGCTCTCGAGCGGCTTCACGGTGCCGTAGGCTGGCTCGTTCCGCTCCTCGATGAAGCTGCCGAAGAGCTTGTCCCAGACGATGAAGACGCCCGCGTAGTTCTTGTCGATGTACTCGGGATCGATCGCGTGGTGCACGCGGTGGTGGCTCGGTGTGTTGAAGACGCGCTCGAACCACCCGAGCTTGCCCACGGCGCGCGTGTGGATCCAGAACTGATAGAGCGTGTTCAGCGTCGTACAGAGCGCGAACACGATGGGTGGAACGCCAATCAATGCGAGCGGCACGTAGAACAGCCACGAGGTGATCGTCGTGAACCAGCTCTGCCGGAGCGCCGTCGAGAGGTTGTACTCCTCGCTCGAGTGGTGCACGACGTGCGTGGCCCAGAAGAAATTCACGCGGTGGCTGGCGCGGTGGTACGCGTAGTAGCCGAGATCGGTGAGCACGAAGGCGAGCGCCCAGACGAGCGGCGAGCCTGCCGGCAGGTCGAAGAGGCGCGCGTGGGCGTAGAGGCCCGCGTAGGCCGCGACGCCTATCGCGCCCAGCACGAGCACGCCGAGCACTTGCTGCCCGACGCCGCAGGAGAGGCTCGTGATCGCGTCGGCGAAACGGTAGAGCGGCGCCAGGCCTCGCTTCACGCGCGCACGATCGACGAGGATCTCGACGCCGATCAGCACCAAGAAGAAGGGAATCGCGATGGCGATGGCGCGGGCGTCCACGTGCCCATCAGCCTAGCGAAGGATTCCAGCGTGGGCGAGGCGCGGCAGAGGATCGACCCGCGGCCGGGCACGCAAGCCGTGCGCGCCGGGCGGCCCTCGCTCAGGGCTTCTTCGGCGCGCCGTAGTTCGGGATGAATTCGCCGCCGCCCGTGGCGGTGGGCTTCGCCGTGGCGGCGGGCTTCGCCGTGGCGGCGGGCTTCGCCGTGCTGGGGGGGCGGGGCCTGCTCGCCGGCTGGGGCTTCGAGCTCGCCGACGTGGCCTGCGTGGCCTCCGGCGCCGCGCTCGCCGAGGGCGCTGGCGGCGCGCTGGCCGCCGGCTCCGTGCTCGGTGCGTCCGACGGTGCTGCCTCCGCGCTCGCCGAGGTGGCAGGAGCCGAGCGCAGAGCTGCCGGAGCGGCGCTCGACGCCGTGTCGGCTCCGGCGCTCGGTCGGCCGGAGAGGGCGAGCGCCAAGGCGCCGAGCGCACCCGCGATCAGCACGACGCCGCCGGCGACGACGAGCCCGGTGCGCTTCGAGGCGCGCGTCGGCGTGGGCTCGCTCTGCGCGGCAGCGAGCGGAGGAGGCGTGAGCGACTCGGCGAGCACGGCGGGAAGCGAGGCGCGACCGAGCGCCTGGGCCGCGCGTGCTGCGGCGAGCTTCGCGCGTTCGGTGCCGAAGGTGGAGATCGCCTCCGCGAAGGCGGCGATGTCGCTGAAGCGCTCGCCCGGCATCTTCGCGAGGGCGCGGCGCACCGCGGCGTCGAGCCGCTGGGGGATGTCGGGGCGCAGCTCGCGTAGCCTCGGTGGAGGGAGCGTCGCGATCTTCACGGTCACGGCCGTGGGCTGCTCGTCGTAATAGGGCACCTGCTTGGTCAGCAGCTCGAAGAGCACGACGCCCATCGCGTGCTGGTCTGTGTGGGCGTCGACGAGCTTGCTGCTCATGATCTGCTCCGGCGACATGTAGAGGGGCGTGCCGAAGACCGACGAGGTCTGCGTGAGCTTCATCGTGTCGGCGCGGGTGATCTTGGTGACTCCGAAGTCGAGCACCTTCACCACGGTCGTGCCGTCGCTGCGCCTCGCCTCGAAGAGGTTCGAAGGCTTGATGTCGCGGTGCACGACGCCCGCCGCGTGGGCGACGGCGAGCCCCACGCAGGCCTCGCACACGAGATCGACCGCGTGCTCGATCGACAGCTGCGCGGGCGCGTCGATGAGATCCTCGAGCGTGCGGCCGCTCAGGAGCTCCATCACGATGAAGGGCTCGTCGTGCTCGGTACGCCCGAGATCGTGCACGCGCACGACGTTCTCGGTCACGAGCTGCGAGACGACCTTCGCCTCGCGATCGAAGCGCGCCTGCGCCTCACGGTTGTTCACCAGCTCGTGGCGCAGCACCTTGATCGCCACCCGCTGACCGAGCGCGACGTTCTCCGCCTCCACGACCGCGCCCATGCCGCCCTCGCCGAGCACACGCTCCACGCGGAAGCGCCCAGCGATCACGCTGCCTGGGCGCCAGTGCGCGGGGAGCTCGGGGAGTTCGTCGGACACCGCGACGCAGTCTAGTCGATCGCCTCGCGCGAGGGCCAAAGCCGAGCGCGGTCGCGCCCGCGTCGCGGCACCTCAGAGCTGGAAGCGGAAGCCGAGCCCCACGCTGCCCTCGGGCGCGGGCGCGAGCGGCAGCCTCGCGGCGAGCTCGGCGCCGTCGTCGCTCGTCGCGGCGAGCACGAACAGCACCGCGCTCGTCGCGGCCCCGGCGATGCCGAGGCCGAAGCCGACTCCGTTCGCCACGAGCAGCCCCGTGCCGGGCTCGTCGTCGGTGCGGGTGGCGCAGCCGAGCGAGCCGTCGCAGGCCCCGAGGATCATCCCACCTGTGACGCCGCCGAGCGCGAAGCCTGCGAGGCTCAGGCCGCCCGCGACGAAGCCCGCGGTGACGAGCGCATCGTGCGAGGACGAGCCCTGCGCCGCGCCGTCCGCGGGCGCCGCCGTGGGCGCGAGCGGCGCCCCGAGCCGCAGCTCGAATCGGGAGGTCTTCGACTCCTCGAGCGTCACCGTGCTCTCGAAGGGCTCGTGGCCTGCGAGCTCGACGCGCAGGGTGTGAGGCCCAGGATCGAGCGAGATCGGCTTGCCGCTCGCCGCCGCGACCACGCCGTCGACGCGCACGATCGCCTCGGGCGAGACCTCACCGCGCACGAGCTCGAGCTTCGGCACACGAGGGCCGAGCTCGCTCACGGCCTTTGCGGCCTCGTCGCGCAGGCGATCGTCGAGCCCACCGAGGCGCAGCACCTCCTCGTAGCGTTCGAGCGCGCTCGCGAGCTTGCCCTCCTTGTGCGCACACTTCGCCCACATGAAGAGCGGCGCGGCCTGCCTGTCGGCCGCGAAGCTCGCCTCGAAGCGTGGGCAGGCCGTCGTGAGATCGCCGGCGGCGTAGGCCTGCACGCCGGCCTGGTAGAGCTCCTCTCCGCGCGCCGTGTCCTGCGCGAGGGCGGGGGAGGAGAGGAGGCCACCTGCCAGGAGCGGGAGCGAGGCGGCGAGACGGCGAACGAGTACCTGGCACATCAGAACGCACCTCGCGCGATGAACGCGGCCTTTCCGTTGCCAGGGTCGAAACCCTCGAGGTTCCCGAATGCGAGCGGCGCGTCGCTGTAGCCACCCGCAAAGAACACCGAGGAGTCCCCGTACCGCGCGTGGGTCGCCCAGGCGCGCCCAGCGGAGGCGTTGGCGCCCACCGGGTGAGCCACGACGCCGCCGCTCACCGCGCCGAGGTTCGCCCTCATCACGAACGCGCAGGTTCCCGCGCTTGCAGGACAGGCCCCGGCACCGTCGATCGCCGAGGCGAGCTCGCCGGTCAGCATCACGATCCCACCGTTGCCGATCGAGCCTGAGCCGAGCACTCGGGTCTCACGTCCGGCGGGGTCGGCGTTGGCGTGGGTCTCGTAGGGGATCGTGAGACCCGCGCTGAGGTTGGTCTCCGTGCCCCACTGCAAGACGCGCTGCGCTCCGTCGGCCGTGGTGAAGGCGTAGCCCCAATCATGAGGGTGAATGCCTGGGCCTGGGCTCAGCAACGCGTAGGTCGTCCCGATGGCTTCCACCGAGCCGAAGCTGAACGCGGTCGGGCTCGTGAAGGCCTGGAAGTAGGTGCCTTGGGTGCAGTTGTAGGCTCCCACGTTGCTGCCAGCTGGGCACCAGCCCACGACGCGAGCCTCGGCGCTGATCAAACCGGTGCCGCTCGAGCGCACCTGGCTCAGCATCGGATCGCCCGAGTACACCTGCACCTGGTTCGCCTGGTTCGTCGCGAGCAACAGGACCGGGCCCGTCGTGTAGCCACGCTGGCCGGCAGGAGCGACGCAGTCGAGCTGCCCGTCCTCGGCCGCGCGGAACCCGATGATCGGGACTGCAGTCGAGGCCGCATGCAGGTCCGAGATCGCCGACGACGCCGTGCAGTGCAGCCGCGGGTTCGTGCCGCAGGGGTTCGCGGAGGTGACGGTCAAGCTCGAGCTGCTGCTCTGCCGGTTGACGCAGAGCAGGTCCCCGCGCCGCCAGACGACCCACACGTTGTTGGAGCCTCCCCCGCTCGACAACACGACCTCCGCGTCCGTCGCGTCACCGAGATCCGTGATCGCTGGGTTCTCGCCGTCGATCGTCGGGAGCTCTCCGTAGAAGAGCCTGGGTCCCGACGGAAGACCCTCGAGCCCACAGCGGGCACCGCCCTCGGCCGTGCCGACGAAGCTCATGCGGGCGTTGACCGGCCCTCGGTCGAAGCCGGAGATCTGGGTCTGGGCGTAGGTCGCGAGCCAGGACGCGCCTTCACGCTGTACCCCCGGGCACTCGGGCAGGCTGCCTCCTTCCCCGCCACCACCTCCACCGCCGCCGCCCGCGCTGACGCTGCTCGAGCCGCCCGTGCTGCTCGTGCTCGCGCCGCCGCCCCCGCCGCTCCCCCCTGCGCCGGTGAGCTGATCCTCGAAGAAGAGCGCGCAGCCGGCGCCGCTCGAGGCGAGGCTCGCGAGAACGAAGAGGCGAAAGAGACGAAGCTCCACGATGGCCCGCATCCTACGCGGGCCTCGTCAGCGTCGCGAGCGCTTCGCACGCTCACGACAGCGCAGGGGGATCTGCGGTAGATCCTTCGCCGATGTCCTCGCCCCAGCCCACTATCCTCGCGCCCCTGCCGGCGAGTGCGCGCTCGCTCGTCTTCGGTCTACGCGGCGGCGGTGATCCTCGCGAGGGCCTGCGCGCCCTCCTGGCCTCCTTCGACCTGGAGCGCAGCACGCTCGGCCTCGGCGAGCCGCTCGTGCACGCGCTCGGGGCCTCCATCGCCGGCCTGCGCAGCTTCCCCACGCTCGAGGGCAGCCGCGTGACCCCTCCCTCGACGCAGGGCGCGCTCTGGCTGAACCTGCGCGGCGGCGATCGTGGCGAGCTCGACGACCGTGCGCGCGCGGCGCGCGAGCTGCTCGGCTCGGCCTTCGTGCTCGCCGACGACACCGAGTGTTTCGTCTACCGAGGTGGGCTCGATCTCACGGGCTACGAAGACGGCACCGAGAACCCCACCGACGAGGCGGCCGTCGAGGCGGCGGTGTCGCGCGCCGAGGGGCTCGAGGGCTCGAGCTTCGTCGCCGTGCAGCGCTGGGTGCACGAGCTCACCAGCTTCCGCGCCCGCACCGAGCGCGAGCGCGATCACACGATCGGCCGCGCGCTCGCGACCAACGAGGAGCTCGACGACGCACCCGAGAGCGCTCACGTGAAGCGCACTGCGCAGGAGAGCTTCGAGCCGGCCGCCTTCATGGTCCGCCGCTCCATGCCTTTCCTCACGCAGACCGAGGCCGGGCTCCTGTTCGTCGCCTACGGCGAGTCGCTCGATCGCTACGAGCGCGTGCTGCGCCGCATGGTCGGCCTCGAAGACGGCGTCGTCGACGCCCTGTTCTCGTTCTCGCGTCCGGTGAGCGGCGGCTACTACTGGTGTCCGGCGATGCACGGCGCGAAGCTCGCGCTCTCGGCCCTCGGTCTCTGAGCCGCCCCGAGCCCTGGTGCTCCGAGCCCTGGGCTCCCAGCGCGTGGGGCGGGAGCCCAGCCGCCCGCGCGCGGTGCAGCTGTGGGCCGAGGCTCAGCGGAACTCGGAGTGGCAGCTCCGACAGGCCTCGTGGATGCCGCGGATCGCCGCGGCCGCCGCCTCGGCCTCGCGCGCCTCGCTCGCCGCCGCGAGCTCCTTGGCCTTCGCGTTCATGATGCCCGCGTAGCTCGCGAAGGCCGGCGAGCGCGTCAGCGAGTGCTTCTTCTGCACAGCCTCGCTCGTGGCCTCCGCGAACCCCGCCGCTTCGCTCATCTGATCGAACTGCGCTTCGGTGTAGCTCTCGGCGTCTTCGATCCCGAACAGCGGATCCATGTACTTCGCGCTGATGCGCATGAGCTCGGTCAGATCCTCCAGCGAGCGGGCCTCGTCGGCCGTGTAGGCCTTCTTCGGAGAGGGCACGCAAGCGGCGACGAGAGCGAGCAGCAAGCCGAGTGGGAGCGCGTGGCGTCGTAGCATGCGCGGCACGATACCACCGCGCCCAGGGGGCGGCCGAGTCCGTGCCGAGCTCGATTCGCGCGCGCCCACCCACCCACGCGCCCCGACGCGCAGGGCTTCAGCCGGCCTCGAGCAGGTGACAGGCGATGCGATCCGCGAGCGCCATGACGGCGAGCATCGGGTTCACGGCGGGGCTCGACGCGAAGATGCCGGTGTCGGCGATGTAGAGGTTGTCGGTCTGGTGGCAGCGCCCGTAGCCATCGACGACGCCCTGCGAGGCGAGCTTGCTCATGCGGGTGCTGCCGAAGGCGTGGTTCGCCGCCGTGATCGTGTCGCTGCCGCGGAGCTTCATCGTGCGCAGGATCTCGCTCTCCTCCTTCGAGTGGAGGATCTCCGGGATGCCGTGGATGCCAGGCAGGATCGCCTTCGCGCCCGAGGCCCAGCAGATGTCGCTCAGGATGCCGAGACCCTTCTGGATGAGCTTCACGTCGTCGTCGTGGAAGTCGAACGTGAGCGCCGGATCGTGGCTGCCGCGTTTGGTGCGCACCTCGCCGCGCGAGCGGTCGGCCGCGATGATCACGTCGAAGGGCGCCATGCGCTGGTAGTCGAGCAGGTGGCCTTGGTAGTCCCTGCCGAGGCCGGGCAGACGCGCCGCGAGCACGGCCGGCGGCGACCAGAGCACCTCGAGCTTGATGCCCTCGCGCAGGTGGTGGAGCGAGTGGTAGCCCTGCGTCGCGCCGGCCCAGGGGTCGATCGGCTCGTCGTACACGGCCATGATCGCGAGCCCGGGGTGCAGCATGAGCTCCTTGCCCACCCAAGCGCAGCCCGGCAGCGCACGGCTCTCCTCGAGGATGAGCGGCGTCTGCATGCAGCCCGCGGCGAGCACGATCGTCTTCGCGCGCACCCTCACCGAGTGCGTGGCCCTGCCGGTGAAGGGCTCGACCACGTGGCCGAGCAGCATCGTCGCCCGGCGCCCTTCCATCACCACGCGCTCGGCGCGCACGCTCGTGTAGACGCGCGCGCCGGCGCGGATCGCCGCGGGCACGTAGCTCACGTCGGTGCTCTTCTTCGCGCCGTTGCGGCAGCCCGTGAAGCACTCTCCCGAGCCCCGGCACCCGGCGACGTTGCGCCAGGTGGGCTCGCTCGAGATGCCGAGCGCGTCGCAGCCCTGCTTGAACAGCAGGTTGCGCGGCCCTTGCACCTCGATCGGCGTGGGCCCGCAGAAGAGGAACTCCTCGACCCTGTCGAAGTGCGGCGCGAGCGTGGCGTCGTCGATCTCGACGCCCGTCGCGCGGTGCCACTTCTCCCAGATCCAGGCGGGAGGCCTCGCGCAGATCGCGCTGTTGATGAGCGAGCCGCCGCCGAGCGCGTTGGCCTGCATCGTGGGGATGAACATGTTGCCGCGCGTCGCGCGTGTGCCGCCCTCGCGCAGCATGCGGTGCATCGCCTCGCCCGCCTCCTGCACGAAGTCCTTCTTGCCGAAGGGCGGGCCCTCCTCGAGCAACACGACGTCGCGCCCACCTTCGGCGAGCTCCTTCGCGACCACCGCGCCGCCTGGGCCCGAGCCCACGACGACCACGTCGCAGTCGAGCTCGAGGTCGCTCCGGTACTCGTCGTAGTGCTTCACGCCGGCGTGCGGATCGCCGTTCGGGAAGTCGAACGGCGCGCGCCGCGTGCGGCCGGCAGGCTCTCCCTCTCGCGCGGCGCGCCCCGAAGCTCCGATGACGTCGAGTGTGCGCATCACGACCTCCCTCCGATGCCTTCGCAGATCTTCTCGCCGATGCCGAAGGGGTCGGTGTCGGCCTTCATCTTCATCGCCTCGGCCACCTTCGGGTGGGCGAGGTAGCCCATCGTGAGCATCGTGCGCATCGACAAGAAGGCGATGCGTCGGAAGTAGATCGGGCTCGTGCGCATCGACTCGAGCACGGCCTCGCGATCACGCTCACCGAGGCTCGTGAAGCGCACGCGCTTCGGGCCGAAGACCCAGGGCCCGTGCTCGATGAACTCGAGCAGGAGGCGCACGAGCAAGGCCTGGCCCTCGGGCAGGCGGCGCACGTAGTCGTCCATGTACTCGACGAGCCCGGCCTCGCTGCCCGAGAGCGGGATCGGGCCGCCCGGCGGGAAGAACGCGTCGGCGCAGGCCGCGACGATCGCCTGCTCCTTGCCGTAGAGCAGCGCACCCTCGACGCGCTTGTCGGGGTAGCCCAGGAAGACCCCGCGCGCGAGCGCGGCGCCCCCCGCTGCGAGACCTGCGAAGACGAGCGGCGGTATCATGCGTTCCTCCTGGTTCGGCCGGTGCGTGAGGCGGTGGGCGTGTGCTGCAGGATCGTCTTCGGGGCGCTGCGCGGAGCGGGTGCGCGCGCCGGCGTCGCGGGCTGCGCCTGGGCCGCGCTCGCGGGGCCGAGCATCGCCTCGATGCGCGCAGAGAGCGCTCGGTCGACGCGCTCGAGCCAGGCGTCGAGGTGCTCGAGCGCAGCGTTCGCGTCGCGCTTGCGCACGAGCGCCACCAGCTCCCGCATCGCGGGCTCGAAGTCGGCGGGTGGGCCGCCCGCGAGCGGCGCGAGCTCGGCGTGCATCTCGCGCATCGGCTTGTAGAAGGCGTTCGTGAACCACACCGCCGGCCACACGCGGCTCGAGAGCACCATCGCGCGGAAGAGCTCGAGCTCGGCGAGCGCGTGCTCCGATGGCTCGGTGGCGCTCGAGGCACGCTCGAGCGCGGCCTCGACCTCGCCTAGCGCGTCGGGTTCGGCGTAGGTCGCGGCGAGCCGCACCGCCTCACGCGCGAGCACGCTGCGAAGCCGCAGGAGCTCACGCACCAGCGTGCGCGCCTCGCTCGGCGCCGTGCCGTAGGCCAGGTAGGCCGGGAGCAGCGCAGCTGAGCCGTCGCGCTTCCACTCGAGCACGCGCGCCCCGGAGCCTCGACGCGAGGCGATGAGCCCCTGCGACGCGAGCCGCCCCAGCGCCTCGCGCACCGTGCTGCGCCCGCAGCCGAGCTCGGTCGCGAGCTCGGTCTCCGCCGGCAGGCGCACGCCCGGGGCCCAGCGGCCCCCGACGATGCGCTCCACCAGCGCGCTCGCGATGCGATCGACCTCGCTCGAAGACATGTCGGACTGATTAGTCTGACAACTTTGTTCGCGCAAGCCGCAAATCGAGGCTGTCGCGTGGCGATCCGAGCGGATACAAGCCATGTCCATGAAATCATTAGTGAAGCGAGCGTCGCTCGCAGCTCCTCTCGCTGCCCGGACCTCGGCGTCCGCTGCGCTGTGCTGTCTGGCGGCCTGCGGTGGCGTGGTCGCTCCTGCGTCCCGAGGCGTCGACGCCGCCGAGCGCGCGACGGGGAGCACCGAGCAGCTCGCAGCGAGCGCCGGACCCAGGGTCGCTGGGGCGCCCGCCACGCTGCCCCCGGAGCGGGCGAGCCACGTCTGGGACGTGAAGCTCGAGCGCGACGCCATCGTGCTCGAGGGCGACGCCGCGCGCGCCCTCAGCTCCTGGGAGCCCGGTGGCGCCGCGCGCTTCGACGCCTCGGTGCTCACCGACGCCACGCTCGTGGCCCCCGGGCGCGTCGTGCTCGTCGCCGGCAAGGCGCTCTTCCGTTCGAAGTCGGTGCGAACCGAGGCGGGCGCGCTCGTCGTCGAGACCGAGCCGGCGACGCTGGCCGACGTCATCGAGTCGGGCACCGTTTCGTGGGATCTGCAACTACCGATCGAGCGTCCCTACCTCGCGGCCGTACCGGCGGGCTCGGGCTGGCGTCTCGCGACGAGCGCCGAGATCGAGGGCGCCGACCGCGCGGAGCCGCGCCCCTACCTGCCCTCGTGGAGGCGCGCAGGGTCGAGCCTGAGCGAGCTGCCACGTGCGTTCTTCGCGAGCGGGGGCGAACAGAAGGGCCCCGAGTTCGAGGCCGAGGTGACGGCGTGGCCGCCCGTGTGGAAGCTCTCGGTGAAGCCGATGGCCTACCAGCTCGGCGTCGAGCCACAGCCCGACGGCGCGATGGATCTCACCGTGCTCGTGACGCAGGAAAGCGGAGGCAAGGCGAGCATCGCGTACAAAGCCAAGGGGCGCTTCTCCAACCTGCGCTCACGCACCGGCGCCTACTACGAGAAGGGCAAGCTCGTACGCATGACCTACGAGCAGCCCGCGCTGCGCGGCGACATCGAGGTGTCGATCGCCGCGACGGCGAGCGACGACATCGGCGACTTCAAGTTCGGCTTCCCAGGCTCGATGTTCAGCTTCGCCTACGCCGCAGGGCCGGTCCCGATCGTGGTCGACGTCGGGCTCGACATCACCGGCAAGGTCACCGTGCCCGTCTCCGCGAGCGCGCTCGCGAGCACGCGCTTCGGCTTCGACAGCTCGCTGGGCTTCGAGTGGAAGGGCCTCGGCGGCGAAGCGAAGGGAGACGTCGGTGGCTCGGGCTTCGAGGCCAGCGCGAAGGCCGAGCGCAGCGGTGGGGACTGGCTCACGCAGACGGGCAAGATGGACCGCATGGACCTCGCGCCGAAGCCCGCCGATTCGGCGGCCACGATCGGAGTCCCGGTCGACGCGCAGTTCGGCGTCGGCTTCCCGAAGATGAGCGTGAGCGTCTTCGGCCAGGGGCTCGTGCCCCACTTCCGCCCCGGCGCGATCATCGGCAGCTCGCTCCAGTGGGGGCCGCTCTGCAAGCGCGCTTACGCGAAGTTCCAGGTGGGCGCCGGCGTCGACCTCAAGGTCCTCGGCCACGAGCACAAGCTCTACGAGAAGCTGCTGCACGAGAGCGAGAAGCGCGCCGCGGGCGAGGGCTGCCCTCCTTGAGCTCGCGAGAGCTGCCGGCCCGAGGGTGCGATCGCCGCGCACCCCGGGCGGCGGGATCGCACCACTGAGCACACGATCCACTAGCCTTCCGGTCCCGATCCGATCTAAGGGCTCCACTCCCGTTCCGAGCCCCCCGTCCCCGACCTGGCCCAGGCCAGGTCCCTGGGAGGCGCGGGGTCGGGCTCGTGTTCGCGCTTGACCAAGCGCGGCGCGCGAGTATGCTGCGCGTCCCGCTTTTTCGGAGCCCTTTTCTCCATGCCGACGATCAACCAGCTCATCCGCATCGGCCGCGAGGCCACCGTCTGGAAGACGGCGTCCCCCGCGCTCAAGTCCTGCCCGCAGCGCCGCGGCGTGTGCGTCCGCGTCTACACGACGACGCCCAAGAAGCCGAACTCCGCGCTCCGCAAGGTCTGCCGCGTGCGTCTCTCCAACCAGATGGAAGTGACGAGCTACATCCCCGGCGAGGGCCACAACCTCCAGGAGCACTCCGTCGTGCTCATCCGTGGCGGCCGCGTGAAGGACCTCCCGGGCGTGCGCTACCACGTCGTTCGTGGCACCCTCGACGCCTCCGGCGCCGCGGGCCCGAGCTCGACGAACAAAGCGACGCGCAACCGCAAGCGTTCCAAGTACGGCGTCAAGCGCCCCAAGTCCTGATCCAGCTCCGCCGGGCTCCTGAGCCCCGGCCGCGCTGCTCCACCTCCAGCCTCGAGAGATACGAAGATGCCCCGCCGTCGTGAAGTGCCGAAGCGCCGGATCAACCCGGACCCGAAGTTCAAGGACAAGCTCGTCGCCAAGTTCACCAACACCCTGATGTTGGGCGGCAAGAAGGCGACTGCAGAGGGCATCCTCTACGGCGCGTTCGACATCATCCAGGAGCGCTTCAAGGAGGAGCCCGTCGAGATCTTCCGCAAGGCGCTCGACTCGGTGAAGCCGAAGCTCGAGGTGAAGAGCCGGCGCGTCGGCGGCGCGACCTACCAGGTCCCCGTCGAGGTGCGCCCCGAGCGCCGCGTCTCGCTCGCCATGCGTTGGCTCGTCAACTACTCGCGTACGCGCGGTGAGAAGACGATGCGTGAGCGCCTCGCCGCCGAGCTCGTCGACGCCGCGCAGAACCGCGGCAACGCGGTGAAGAAGAAGGACGACACGCACAAGATGGCCGAGGCCAACAAGGCCTTCGCCCACTACCGCTGGTGAGCCCCTCGTCGGTGGCGGAGGTGGGTGCCTGAGCCGATGGCTCGCCAGCACCTCTCGGCCCACCGACCGAGCGAGAAGCATCCGGCAGCACTGAACTCGTCGAGGAGCGCTAGCGCAGGAATGAACGAGCCGACATAAGGATCGGGTTGCGACCGAAGGGCCGAGAGGCCCACCAGAACGGTGACTCGTACGGCCCAGCCGTCGAGCAGGCACCGCACCCCGATACCCTCTCCGGGTTCCCCAGTGCCCGCCAAATGGCGGCGGGCCAGCGCCTTCGAGAAGCCGAGTGCTTCTCATCGCGCGGAACGGACCGGAGAGGGTTTCGTGCGTCCTAGCCGGCAAGAAGACTCCAGCGCAGCGAGAAAGACCCCACCATGGCCCGCGACTACAGCCTAGAGAGGACCCGAAACATCGGGATCATGGCTCACATCGACGCGGGCAAGACCACGACGACCGAGCGCATCCTCTATTACACCGGGGTCAACTACAAGATCGGCGAGGTCCACGAGGGCGCCGCGACCATGGACTGGATGGTCCAGGAGCAGGAGCGCGGGATCACGATCACCTCTGCGGCGACCAACTGCTTCTGGACGCCGATGGAAGGTGCCCACCAGGGCGTCCCCCACCGCATCAACATCATCGACACGCCCGGGCACGTCGACTTCACGATCGAGGTCGAGCGCAGCCTGCGCGTGCTCGACGGGGCGGTCGCCGTCTTCGACGGCGGCAACGGCGTGGAGCCGCAGAGCGAGACCGTCTGGCGTCAAGCCGACAAGTACCACGTGCCGCGCATCGCGTTCATCAACAAGATGGACAAGGTCGGCGCCGACTTCGACATGTGCCTCGA
>ERZ761602.6180-NODE-6180-length-13601-cov-3.383730_pt1 | contig 13601 bp, 20 predicted proteins | sample MGYA00512165_ERZ761602 | MGnify/ENA primary metagenome ERZ761602 (study PRJEB28899, sample SAMN02445085) | bioreactor sludge metagenome | biome: EBPR sludge; isolation source: Thorneside wastewater treatment plant | place: Australia: Brisbane, Thorneside...
TGCCTGATGTGATCCAGATGCGGGGGGGGGGCATGGTGACGCCATACCTCAAGGGTAACGTCGCCGGCGAGTGTCCCGCCTGTACCGGCACTGGACGCCTCATTTCCCCGGATCAAAGCTCTGCGGTCTGTCGCCGCTGCAAAGGCCGCGGGATCGTCGGAAAGCCCGTCCATCAGATCATCGCCGAAACACTGGCCGAGGCGGAACAGCCCCGCCCCGGTAACCCGGAATTCATCATTAGCCAGAAAGGATCGCGGCCATGACCGCCCCGAATGCTCTTGTCACCAGCGGCCCGGACCGCACCCATATGATCAACGGCAAGGGCCATGCAGTGCCCATCGCGATGGTGTCGGAGGTCGATCAGCTGATCGACCAGACCGTCCAGAAAATCGCAGAATACGCGGACGATCTGGCTGCACGGGTCGCACGCTTCAAGGGTCACACCCATGACGACGTCGCCGCGACGGTCGATCTGCTGGCCGAGAGATACGGCGTCACCCGTGGCGGCGCCAAGGGCAACACCACCCTGACCAGCTTCGACGGCTGCACCAAGGTCGAGATCAAGGTTGCCGACAATATCACCTTCGGGCCGGAGCTTCAGATCGCCAAGCAACTGGTGGACGAATATATCTCCGAGTTTTCGGACGGTCTGGCGCCCGAACTTGAGGTGCTGCTGAACCACGCCTTTCAGGTGGACAAGGCGGGCGCGGTGAATCGCGAGGCGCTGTACGCGCTGCGCCGCCTGCCGATCAAGCATCCGGTCTGGGACCGCGCGATGCAGGCCCTGACGGACAGTATGCGCGTCGTCGGATCGAAGGAGTACGTGCTGATCAGCCGCCGCCCGCACGCCCGCGCCGGCTGGAAGTCGATCCCGATCTCGCTGGCGGCGGTGTGACAATGGCCCGTCATGATTTCTGCCCCATGTCGATCGACGCCACCCGTGCCTCTTTCCCGATCGGCACACCGGTCCGCTACTTCCTCGTTCGCGGTTGCTCGTCCTTTGTGCGCACGCACGTGCGCTCGGAGCCCTGGATGCTGGGCTGCGGCGAGGTGGTGATCAAGGTCGCCGGCCGCGCCGGCGGTGTCGCTGTCAGTCACTTGGCGAGGGTCGTGTGATGTCCACGCAGAACATGATCACCGAACGCCAGATGCTCGAACGCGCCTCCCGCGCGGTCGGAAAAATAGACATGGCCGGCAAGCGCGGCCTGACCATGGTCAGCATGGACGAACTGGAAGCGATGGCGCTGTCGCTTGTCCGCCTCGGCCTGGTCGCGGTCGCGCCGGGGCAGTCGATGCCCGAACAGCTTGTCGTCGGGAGGGTGTGATGGCCGATATTTCCGCTCTCCGCGCCACCATCGCCGATCTGTCGGCGCGGCTCGAGGCGCTGCCCTCGGTTTCTGGCGACCTGCTGTATGAGCGCGATGCCGCGTGGGTGGCATACAAGCAGGCCGAGCTCGATCTGGCCGATTATCTGTGCGCGACCTACGGCGCGAGGATCGCCGACAAGGCCTGGACCTGCACGATCCGCATGCACGGCATTAGTTCCAGCGGCACGTCCGGGCGGTGCGGGGCGATGTGGAACTGGCTGCGCGCGGCCGAACGTAAGGCAGGTGCATCATGAGCGCCCTCGCCGCCGTGCAGATCAAGCGCCGCAAGCTGTGCATCGAGGACGAGGACTGGCGCGACCTGGTCGAGCGGGTCACCGGCCAGCGATCCACCCGCGACCTGAAGCCGGTGCAGTTGCGCAACCTGCTGACCGAACTGGACCGGCTGGCCGGTGGGCGCGATACCGCGCCGGCCGCGCGACGCAGGCCGCTGGGCGGCCCCTATGCCGCCAAGCTTCAGGCGCTGTGGATCAGTTGCTGGAACCTCGGGCTGGTGGCGTCGCGCGACGACAAGGCCCTGATTGCCTTCGTGCGGCGTCAGACGCGGATAGATCACCCGAACTGGGTGCTGACGCCCGAGGATGCGCTGAAGGCGATCGAGGCCATGAAGGCGATGCTGGCCCGGCGCGGCGTGGCATGGACGTTCGGCAAGCTCGACCCTGCCTATGTGCGTTTGCCGGGCTATCAGGTCGCGCGCGCCCAGTTCGTTTTGGTCTGTGAGGCCGATCAGAGCTTTGCCGGCTGGGTCACCGAGCAGGCGGGCCAGCCCCTCGACCAGATGAGCGGTGAGGACTGGATCCCGCTGATGAACCGGCTTGGCCGGCATGTGCGCGCCGCCGTCCGCGCCGGCAAGATCGGCGGCGGCGCCGACGCATGAGCTATTCGTGGCTGCCCCCATTGCTTGCGGAAATCGCCGAGGTCGCTGGTCTCGACGCCGCGCTGGCGCTTGCCGAGGCGCGCGGGGGCAGCCGCATCACCATCCCGGCGCGGCCGCGCCCGGATCACTGGTTCGCGCAGACCGTCGGCATGGAGGCGGCCGAGAAGATCGCCGAATATTATCGCGTGGGCTATGGCGGCGCGCAGGGCGCGACCGTCACCGTGCCGGTCGGCCCGGACGGCGGAACCGCGCGCGCGCTGCGCCTTCAGCGCAGCAAGATTGACGCAATGATCCGCGAAGGATTATCTGCGGACAGGATCGCCCGCGAGGTGCGGGTGCATCGCACCACCGTGTTCCGGCGCCAGGCGGCGCTGGGTCGGCGGGACACTCGTCAGGGCAAGCTGTTCGATTAGGTAGCGGCGGCTACCACGGCGGCATTGCGCCTGCCTGCCTATGGTCCCTCGAAACAGAGGGATGACCATGGGCAAAAACGAAATCATCCAGACACTACAGCAGCAGCTTGGGTTCTCGGGCCGGGATCTCGACGGGATCAGGGGGGCGAAAACCAATGCGGCGCTTTTCGAGGCGGCTGATCAGGGCCGGCTGACGGTCGCGCCGCCGCTGGTGGTGATCAAGCCGGGCGATCCGTCGCTGTCCACCGGCTCGATCGCGGGCCTGTCGGGTGTTCACGCGGCCCTGAAGCGGGTGATCTTCGAGGCGCTGGATCGCAGCCCGGTCCCGTTCGGCGTGATCGAGGGGGTTCGGAGCCGGGAACGGCAGGCGCAACTGGTCAAGTCCGGCGCCAGCAAGACCACCGACAGCCGCCACCTGACCGGCCATGCCGTCGATCTCTGGCCGCTGGATCCCGCCACCAGCAAGCGCCTGCCCAGCGATGCCGCCTTCCCGAGGGGCTCGGCCGAGGCCAGGGCCGCCGACGCGCGCCTCTGGGCCGATCTCCGCAAGATCGCCGCCACCATCAAGGTCGTGGCGAAAGAGTTCGGCATCCAGATCGAGTGGGGCGGCGACTGGGGCTGGGATGCCCCGCACTTCCAGCTCAACCGCAAAGCCTATCCTGCCTGAGGATCTCCATGAATACGCTCATTTCGGAACTTTCCGCCGCCGCTCTGCCGGCAGTCGTGGCCGGGCTTGGCTCGATCCTCGCCATCATCATCAACCGCGCGGCCGGAGTGGCGCAGGTGCGCTGGGGCATCGAAATCGAAGCCCGGCACCGGGAGGCGCTGCATTCCGCCCTCATGTCCGGCGTTCGTTCGGCGCTGTCCGCGGGGGTCAGTGGTCCCGGCGTGATCGTCGCGGCAACCGCCTATGCCGAGGCCAGCGTGCCGGACGCGATCAGGGCCCTCAAGCCCACGCCCGATGTCCTCAAGGCCATTGCCGAATCCAAGTTTCGGGAAGACCTGCGGAATGGATGAGCGGGATTTCGATCACGCCGAGATGATCGCAGCGGCGGAACGTGACAGCTCTGTCGCCCGCGCATCGCGGGCCGTGGCGCAGTCCGGCACACGCGATTGCGCCGATTGCGGCGCGGCGCTGTCCGAGGCGCGGCGGTTCGCGGCGCCCTTTGCGACACGCTGCCTTGCCTGCCAGATGGCGCGCGAGCGGAGGGCGCTTCGCCATGCGGTATGATGATCTGCCGCGCCCGATCCAGTCGGTGTTGCGCTTCATGCTGCACGACGAGGTTCGGATATTCGAGGCGTTTTCGGCCGTGAACCTGCTGGCGTGGTCCTGGGCGCTGTGGCGCCACCCCGAGATCCTGTCAGGACATGGATATCAGGCGTTTCACTCCGCGCCGCCGCCGATCTGGGCGGTGGTCGCCCTCCTCGCCGGCACATTCCAGGTCGCCGCCATGGCGCTGCGGCATCGCCGGGTGGTGCGCCTGAGGTTTCCGGCCATGGCCGTCGCCGCCGGTGTCTGGACCGTGGTCGCCGTGCATTTCTGGTCGGGGCCGCCCTCGACCGCCACCATCAATTACACGCTGATCGCGATCGGCTGCGCAGTTTCGGGGGTCTTTCTGGGATGGAAGCCTACTTCCAGCAGCTTCTGACCAATGGCGGGCCGGCCGGCTTTCTGGTGGTGCTGACCGTGCTGCTGCTCGGGCTGTGGTTGCGCCACAAGGGCTGGCTGTTCGACAGCCCGAAATCCGCCGTGCCAGACGCCGCGCGCCTGGCCGACCTCTCGGCGCAGATTGGCAGTGTCCGGGATCGGCTGGCCAAGGTCGAAAGCGACATGCGGCTGTTGCCGACGCGCGAGGAAATCCACGCCCTTCAGCTGGGCCATGCCCGGATGGGTGAGCAGCTGGTGGCGATGGACCGCACCGCGACCGCGACGCAAAGCGCGGTTTTGCGGATTGAGAATTTCATGATCGAGGCCAGCCAGAGGGAACGGAGCCGGAAATGATCTTCGACGGATACAGCGATTACTTCGATGAAACCGTGCGCCTGACGCTGTTGCGGGCGCTGGCGGCCGAAGCGGACAAGCGCCTGAATGAGACCATGCTTATGAGGACGCTCGAAGCGTTCGCATTCAAGCGCGGCCGCAACTATCTGCGGAACCAGTTGCGCTGGCTGGAACAGGAGGCCGGCGCAGTCAAGCTGCATGAGATCGGCAGCGTCGTCATCGCCGAGATCACCGATGCCGGCATCGACCATGTCGAACGCCGCCTGTTGCTGGATGGCATCCTGGCGCCCTCGTCCGTGCGGAGGTGAGTCATGCGCGAGCGCCGCAAGGGGCGTGGGCGCCTGTCCACCATTGACCTGCTGCCAGCCGAGGCCGACGATATCGTCGCCTGGGCATTCGGCGAATTGCGCGACCGCGCCCGCACCCAGCAGGATATCCACACCGAATTCAACGAGCGGCTGGCCCGGATCGGGCTGGGTCCGATCAGCTTCAGCGCGTTCAACCGGCATTCGATCCGGCTGGCGGCGATGGCGCGGCGGCATGAGGAAGTGCGGGCGATCACCTCGGCGCTGACCGAGAGGCTGGACCCCGATCAGGCCGACGATCTGACCATCATGGCGGCCGAGACTATCAAGACGCTGGTCTTCGAGCTGATGGAAGACGGCAAGGTCTCGCCCAAGCAGACGATGGAACTGGCGAACGCGCTGCGCGCGGCCGAGGCGGCGGCCAAGATGCCGCTGACCCGCCGCCGTGAGATGGAGGCTCAGTTCGCCGCCCAGGTCGATCAGGCGATCGACAAGGTGCGGACCGAGAAGGGCCTGACCGAGGATCAGGCGGCGTTCTTCCGCCGCGAGGTGTTGGGGGTGAAGCAGTGAGCGAAATCAGGGTGAATTTTCGCGCGACCAAGGAAGAATTGAGGGCTGCCCTGGACCGGCACTATCAGGATGTGGATGAACTCTTCCAGTTCCTGATCGGAGCGCGAGCTGCGGGCGCCAGTTTCAACGGCCGGACGGCTGCCGGGGCTACCCTTGCGGCATGCGATCTTCTTCGTCTTGGCCCTGAGGATCAAAAGCGGCTGGGGGTTAGGTAATGGCTGTCCCGCCCCATGCAATCCCGCCCAGCCCGATGCAGGTGGCCAACGACCTGCGTGCGCAGGCGCGCGCCCTGGAAGGCAGACACCTGGCCGGCACGATGATGGACGGCACTGCCCGCTCCATGGTCCGTGGCGCCGCGACCATCGAGCATCTGCTTAAGGCCAGCCTCAATCGGGACCTCGATCCCAACGAAGCGGCGGCGGACAATCGTCTGATCGCCGGCTTTATGCTGGACTGCAACGCAATCGGCCGTGACGCGGCCACGGAAAATCTGATCCGGGGAATCAAGGCGGAAGCAGCCCGCCGTAAGCTGTTGAGGGGTGAGAATGACCGCTGACCCCACCATTGTTGCCGGCCCGCCGGTCCTGTCGCGCGATCCGGCGCAACTACCGGCCGATCTGCCGCGTGGCGGCGACATCCCGGATGACCTCGATCCGCTGGCCGATGGCATCCTGATGCAGCATCAGGTGGACTGGCTGGCGGACAAGTCGGTCCTGAAGATCGCCGAGAAGGGCCGGCGGACCGGCATCACCTTCGCCGAGGCCCTGGACGATACGATCGCCGCCGCCACCGCGCGCTCGGCCGGGGGCGACAACGTGTTCTACATTGGCGACACCAAAGACAAGGGCCGCGAGTTCATCGGCTATGTCGCCCATTTTGCCAAGGTGATCGCGGGCGGCCTGCACCCGATCGAAGAGTTCATCTTCAAGGATGAGCGGCCGGACGGGACCACGCGCGACATCTCGGCCTATCGCATCCAGTTCGCCAGCGGATACCGGGTCGAGGCGCTGTCATCGAACCCGGCAAACATCCGCGGCCTTCAGGGCACGGTGGTGATCGACGAAGCCGCCTATCACCGCGACGTGCGCGAGGTGATCGACGCCGTGAACGCCCTGCTGATCTGGGGCGGCAAGGTGCGGGTGATCAGCACCCACAAGGGCGTGCTGAACGCCTTCAACGAACTGCTCCGCGAAGCCCATGCCGGCAAGAACGGTTTCGCGGTCCATCACATCCCCTTTGCCGCGGCCGTCAGGAACGGGCTGTTCCGGCGCGTCTGCGCGATGAAGGGAACGACCTGGACGCCCGAGGCCGAGGCCGAATGGGAGGCGATGATCCGCCGGTCCTATGGCGCGCGCACCGCCGCCATGCGGCAGGAGCTGGACGCGATCCCGGCCGAGGCCGAGGGCGCGGCCCTGACCCGCGTGCAGATCGAAAGCTGCATGGAGGCCGGGATCCCTGTCGCCCGCTGGACATGCGACGACGACTTCCGCAACCTGCCCGAGGATCGGCGCAAGGCCGTCGCCAGGGAATGGTGCGACCGCGAGTTGAAGCCGGTCCTGGACAGGCTGAACCCGGCCCGCCGCCACTATGCCGGCGAGGACTTCGCGCGGTCTGGCGACGTGACGGACATCCTGATCGCATCCGAGGAGCCGGACCTGACGCGGCGGACCCAACTGGTGATCGAACTGCGCAACGTGCCCTTCGATCAGCAGCGCGACATCCTGTTTTATGCCTTCGCCCGGGTGCCGCGCCTGACCCGCGTCGCGCTCGACAAGACCGGCAACGGCGCCTATCTGGCCGAGAAGGCCGTTCAGCGTTACGGTTCGATCGCGATCGAGGTCAGCTTCTCGCGCGAGTGGTATCTGCGGGAAATGCCGGCCTATATCGAGGCGTTCAGCGACGGCACCATCATCCTGCCGCAGCATGCCGATATCCTTCAGGACCATCAGGCGCTGCAATTCGTGGACGGCGTGATCCGGGTGCCGGAGGATTTCCGCTTCAAAGGGTCTGACGGGCTGTTCCGCCACGGCGACAGCGCGGTGGCCGGGGCGCTGATGTGGTTCGCCAGCCGCCAGGACGGCGTGACCTATGGCTATCAGGCCGCCCGTGACGACGGTGATGGCGATCCCGACTGGGACGATGACGATGATGACGGCCCGAATTTCCGGCGCCGGGGAGGTCTGTGGTAATGGTGACGCGCACAAGTTCGGTCCTCGGCCCTGATGGCAAGCCGCTGAGGGTCAGGGATCTGTCGGATGATGTGCTGGCCACCGCCAGCACCGGAATCCGGCAGACCTGGTCGAACGAGATCGCCAGCGGCCTGACCCCGCCCAAGTTGGCGGCGATCCTGCGGGCGGCCAATGCCGGCGACAACCGCGACCTGCTAACCTTGGCCGAGGAGATGGAGGAGCGGGATACGCACTATGCCTCGGTCCTCGGCCAGCGGAAGCGGGCAGTCAGCCAGTTGGACCCGATCGTCACGTCCACCGGCACCGATTCCCGCTCGAAGGCCGCTCAGGAGGCCGTTGAAAAGCTGGTGAAGGCACCGATCTTCGACGACATGGTGGACAACCTGCTGGACGCGATCGCCAAGGGTTATGCGGTGACCCAGCCCATGTGGCGGTTCGGCGAGCTGTGGGTGCCGGCGAGATACAAGCGCGAGGACCAGCGCAAGTTTCAGTTCGACCTGGAAACCGAGGACCTGCGGATCCGGGAGGAGGGCAATCGCGAGGGCCGGATTATTCCTCCCTTCACGCTGATCATCCACCGACCGCACCTGAAATCCGGCCTGACGGTGCGCGCCGGCCTCGCGCGCTTGATCGCCTGGACCTTCATGCTGAAGACCTACACGCTTCAGGACTGGGCCGCCTTCCTGGAAATCTTCGGCATGCCTCTGCGGGTCGGGAAATACGACAAGAATGCCTCGCCCGAGGAAAAGCGGGTGCTGCTGCGGGCGGTGCGTAATCTGGCCACCGACGCGGCCGCGATCATCCCCATGGGCATGGAGATCGAGTTCGTCGAGGCCAAGGGCGGCAGCGGCAACGCCGTGTTCGGCGCCATGGCGGATTATCTGGACAAGCAGGTGTCCAAGGCCGTGATCGGCCAGACCATGACGACGGATGAGGGATCGAGCCGCGCGCAGAGCGAGATCCATGATGAGGTGCGGCTGGACATCCGCAAGGCCGATGCCAAGCAGCTTGGCACCACGATTCAGCGCGATCTGATCGAGGTGTTCCACGCCTTCAACTTCGGCCCTGGTGTGATCTGCCCGGAGGTGTCCTGGCCGGTCGAGGATCCCGAGGACATCAAGACGTTCACCGAGGCGGTGGCCCGTATCGTGCCGCTGGGCCAGCCGGTCGCGCAGGCGGATGTCGCCAAGCGCATGGGGCTGCGGTTGCCCGAGGCCGGGGAGGCGATCTTGACCGCGCCGCAGCCGGCAGCGCCGGCCACCGCGGTCGAGACGGCGGCGATGCGCCTTGGGCACGGCGCCTGCCCTGGCTGCGGCACGCGGCATGTAGCCTCGGCCGAGGATGTGGACGATCCGCTGATCGCCGAGGCGCTGGCGGATTGGGAGGCGGACATGGGGCCGATCATCGAGCCGATCCTGAGGGCAGCGGAAGAGGCATCCAGTTTCGACGAATTCGAGGCGATGCTGGACCGGATGCAGCCCGACGTTTCGGCGCTGGCCCGGCGGCTGGCGATCCTGACCATGAGGGCGCGTGGCGAGGGCGATGGCGGACGCTGACAGGATCTTCACCGAGGCGCCGGAGGAGGTTGTCCGGTATCTCGACAGCAAGCAGATCACGCCAAGCTGGGACTGGCGTGACTGGGCGCCGCATGAGCATGCGGTCGGGTTCACGGTCGCCAAATCCACCGGCTATGACATCCTGGCGGACCTGAAGGCATCGCTGGTGGATGCGCGGCGCCATTACAAGGATTTCGGAACGTGGGCGGAAAACCTCGAACCGCTGCTGAAGTCCAAGGGGTGGTGGGGCAAGGCGCGCGATCCGAAGACCGGGAAGATCGTCCAGTTGGGATCTTTGCGCCGGCTGCGGACGATCTACTGGGCGAACATGTCAACCGCGAAAGCTGCGGGCCAGTGGGAACGGGCTTGGTTTACGCGGGATGTCCGCCCCTATCTGGTCTACGAAACGTCCTCGGCCGAGAACAAGCGGCCGCTGCATCTGACGTGGGTGGGCACCATCCTGCCGGTGGAACATCCCTGGTGGCGCACGCACTATCCGCCCAATGGCTGGCTGTGCAGATGCAGAGTGCGCCAAGTATCGCCTGCTGTAGCCCGCCGTCTTGGCTACGACCCCGATAAGCCGGCCCCGGATGACGGCAGTTTCCGCTGGAAGAACCGCCGCACCGGCGAGGTGATGCGGATCCCGAACGGCATCGATCCGGGCTGGCAGAGCAATCCCGGCATGACCCGCGAACGGAACGTGCAGGAGTTTCTTGCCGGCAAGCTGAGCACGATGTCGGATGCCGCGCGCGGGGCGGCAGTCGAGGATCTGGCGAATTCGCGGATGATGCGGGCGATCCAGGGCGGCGAGTTTCGGTACGTTCCGGGCGATCCGGCGACGCAGGCCGCGGGGCGCATCTCGGCGCCGATCGCGGTCCTGCCCGAGGAGGTCGCGGCGGGGATGGATACCGCGCTGCGCGTGGTCAATTTCTCGGTCGCGGACGCCGCCAAGCAGGCCGACCGGATCGAGCGGCTGGATTTCGGTCCAAGGCATTACACCCTGTTGCAGCGGATGCTGGAGCGGGGCGAGATGTTCAGGGACATGAAGGAGGGCCGGGCTGCGGCGGGGATGAACTTCAACTTCCTGATCGAGGATGAAGACGGCAAGCACTGGGTCGCGGCGCTTCAGAAGTCGCTGGACGGCAAGTTCGTCTTCCTGAAGTCGTTTCGCCGCGCACAGCCGAATGCGATGCAGGGCGCGCGGTGGCTGAAGCTGAGGTGAGGATTGAGGGCGGACGGACGCAATCCCGTCATAGGAACATGCCCAGTGATGCTGGCTCGCCCTCACGGCAAATATGCGCCCGCCGGGCGCCGAAATCAAGCCGCCTGCGCCCTTTCGATTTTTTCGCCGCTGGGCGGGTTCGCCTTTCAATCCGGCCCCCGACTACCCGGGAGCGCCCCGACCAGCCTCATTCGCTTTCAAATCGCTTTCAAAAACGATGTAGGGCGTCTAGCTTCGGGCGCATGTGGCGCGGGGTCACGACCCCATCCGCAAAAAGGCGGTTCTGGTAGCACAAGCTACCAGCGCCCCTCGCCCGCCCGGCGGCTATCTCATGCTGCATGGCACCGACGCAAACCCTTCCTTCCACGACCCGGACCGGCCGCGATGGCCGGCAGGCTGCCGCGCTGGCCTTCGAGATGCCGCGCGCGGATGGCGCGGCCGCGATCACAGCGCCGGACTGGGTGCAAGTGTTTCCACTCGGCCCCGATATCCATGCCAATGACGGGCGGTTCTTCCGCATCCCGGATCCGGCCGCGCTGGTCGCCCGCATCCAGGCGGGCAGCTTCCCGCTGCTGGTCGATTACGAGCATCGGTCATTTTTCGGCACGGACAGTCAGGCGGCGGGCTGGTGTACGGCCGTCGAATTGCGCGGCGACGGCGTCTGGGCGCGGATCGACTGGACCGAAGCAGCAGCCGCGAAGATCGAGGGCCGCGAATACCGGTTCATCAGCCCGGAATTCCAGGCCCACATGGAGACGCAGGAGATCCTGACGCTGGACGCGATCAGTCTGGTCAACCGTCCCGCATTTTCAATGGCCGCGATTGCGGCCGCACAGCCGGCTACGGCGAAAACCCCCGGAGACCACCCCATGAAGAACATCGCCGCCGCCCTCGGCCTGTCCGAGGACGCGACTGAAGAGGCCATCCTGGCCGAGATCGCCAAGGGCAAGACCGAGCTGGCGTCGGCCCGGAAGCCGCCCGCGCCCGACAGGTATATGCCGCGCGCCGACTACGACACGGCCATCGCCCGCGCCAACACGGCCGAGGCCGAACTGGCGTCGCTGCGGAAGGCGGGCCGTGATGCCGAGATCGAGGCGGTGATTGCCTCGGCCATTTCCGAGGGCAAGATCGCCCCCGCCTCGAAGGCGCATTACATCGCGCTGGCCCAGGGCAGCGCCGACGGTTTCGAGCAGGTCAAGCAGCTTTGCGCCAGCCTGCCCAAGGCCATCGCCGATCCGAAGATCCCCGCCGCCGCGACCCCCGCCGGCGACCTGACCGAGGTCGAGGCCCATACGGCGGCCAGCCTGGGGCTGAGCGCCGAGGATTTCAAAAAGGCCAAGGGAGCCTGAGGAGGCCAGCATGAAAAACAGCGAGCGCAACACGATGGAGCGGCAGGGCGACCGCTACGACTATCCGGTCGCCGCCGCCGCCCTGATCTGGAAGGGCACCCTGGTCGCGCTGAATGCCGGCAACGCCGTGCCGGGCGCGGCCACCGCCGCCCTGGTCACGGTGGGGATCGCGGACGAGACCCTGAACAATGCTGGCGGCGCGGCGGGCGCGAAGCGCATCACGGTCCGGCGCGGGGTCTTCCTGCTGAGCAACTCGACCGGGCCGGACGAAATCACCGGCGCCCATGTCGGCAGCCCCTGCTACGTCGCGGACAACGACACCGTGGCGCTGACCCATGCCACGAACACCCGGCCGGTGGCCGGCACCATCCGCGCGGTCGAGGCCGGCGGCGTCTGGGTCGAAATCTGACCCCCATCCGACAGAGGACCAACCCATGCCCATCGCCAAAGGCACCCTGACGCGCGAGCGTCTCGACGCCATCAACACCGGCTTCAAGGCCATCTTTCAGGGCGCGCTCGACGGCGCCGCCCCGACCTATGCCCGCTTCGCGGAAATCGTGAACTCGAACGCGGCGGTCGAAACCTATGCCTGGCTGGGTCAGATCCCCGGCATGAAGGAATGGATCAGCGAGCGGTATATCCGCCGCCTGGAAGCTGAAGCCTACATGATCAAGAACCTCAAGTTCGAGGACACGGTGGCGGTCAGTCGTGACGCGATCGAGGACGATACCGTCGGCACCTACAAGTCCGCGATCAAGGGCATGGCGGTGGCCGCCGCCGAACACCCCGAGGAACTGGCCTATCAGGCGCTGGCGGCAGGCTTCGACAGCCCCTGCTATGACGGGCAGAATTTCTTCGACACGGATCACCCGGTGGTGGTGGACGGCAACGAGGCGTCGGTGTCGAACATGCAGGCCGGTGCCGGCCCCGCGTGGTATCTGCTCTGCACCACCCGGCCGGTGAAGCCGATCATCTATCAGGACCGGGTCAAGCCCGAACTGATCATCCATGACGATCCGGCCAAGTCCGACCGGGTCTTCATGAACGATGAATTCCTGTATGGCACCCGGTCGCGCGGCGCGGCGGGCTATGCCTATTGGCAACTGGCCTTCGGCTCGAAGGCCGCGTTGAATGCCGCGAATTTCAAGGCGGCGCGGCTGGCGATGAAGAGCTTGAAGGGCGATGCGGGCCGGCCGCTGAACATCTCGCCCAACCTGCTGATCGTGCCGCCCGAGTTGGAGGATGCCGCGAATGAGCTGATCAACATGCAGCGCACCGCTGATGGGGCGGACAACCCGCTCTATAAGGCGGTCGAGGTGCTGTCCTCGACCTGGCTGGCGTGAGGGGGCGGGCATGGCACGTAATCCGAAGGCCGACGTGGTGGACGCTGCGGGGAGCATCGCCGATCTGGAACTGGTCACGGCGCCGATGGTGGCGGTGATCACCAGCACGGCGCCGCGCCGGCGCCGCGCGGGGCGCAGCTTTTCCGCGACGCCCGTGCGCATCCCCGTGGATCAGTTGAGCGAGGCTGATTTCGGCGCCATCAGCGCCGATCCGTTGCTGAAGATCCACATGGAGCCGGCGGAGGATCCCGCCGGCGAATGATCCCGAGCGAAAGAACCAGTCGCGATCCCGCCATCAGGCCATTGTCAGGCGCGGCGGGCGGTTCGAGTAGGCCCGATGCCTGTCTCTTATACACATCTCCGAGCCCACGAGACAGGCAGAAATCTCGT
>ERZ761602.6181-NODE-6181-length-13599-cov-3.897076_pt1 | contig 13599 bp, 10 predicted proteins | sample MGYA00512165_ERZ761602 | MGnify/ENA primary metagenome ERZ761602 (study PRJEB28899, sample SAMN02445085) | bioreactor sludge metagenome | biome: EBPR sludge; isolation source: Thorneside wastewater treatment plant | place: Australia: Brisbane, Thorneside...
CATGATCTCGTTGGTGCCTTCGAGGATCTGGTGGACGCGCAGGTCGCGCACGATCTTCTCGATGCCGTAGTCGGCAAGGTAGCCGTAGCCGCCGAGGAGCTGGAGCGCGTCGTTGGCGACGCCGAAGGCGGTGTCGGTGACGAGGCGCTTGGCCATGGCGCAGTGCTTGGTGGCGTCGGGCGCGCCGGTGTCGAGCTTCCATGCGGCCTGGCGCAGGAAGACGCGGGCGGCCTGCAGCTCGGTCTCCATGTCGGCGAGGCGGAACTGGATCGCCTGGAAGTCGCGGATCGCCTGGCCGAAGGCGCGGCGCTCGCCGGTGTAGGCCAGCGCCTTGTCGAGCGCGGCCTGGGCGCCGCCGAGGGCCGCGGCGGCGATGTTGAGCCGGCCGCCGTCAAGGCCGCGCATCGCGTAGCGAAAGCCCGCGCCTTCCTCGCCGAGGAGGGCGTCCGCCGGGACGTGGCAGTCGTCGAAGTTGACCTGGGTGGTGGGCTGCGCCTTCCAGCCCATCTTGCGCTCGAGCGCGCCGAAGGAGAGGCCCGGGGTTCCCGTCTCGATCAGGAGCGCCGAGATGCCGCGGGGGCCGTCCTCGCCGGTGCGGGCCATCACGAGGTAGAGGTCGGAATAGCCGCCGCCGGAGATGAAGGCCTTGGCGCCGTTAAGCGTCCAGCCGTCGGGGCCGCGGGAGGCGCGGGTGCGCAGCGCCGAGGCGTCGGAGCCGGAGCCGGGCTCGGTCAGGCAGTAGGAGACGATGGTGTCCATCGTCGCGACCCTGGGCAGGTGACGCTCGCGCAGGGCGTCCGAGCCGTAGGTCGCGATCATGTGCGCGCACATGTTGTGGATCGAGATGAAGGCCGAGACGGTGGGGCAGGCCATCGCCAGGGCCTCGAAGACCAGCGTGGCGTCGAGGCGCGAGAGGCCGGCGCCGCCCATGTCCTCGGGGACGTACATGGCGGCGAAGCCGAGCGAGGCCGCCTCGCGCAGCATCTCGCGCGGCATCGTGCCGGCGGCCTCCCATTCCTCGGCATGGGGGGCGATCCGCTCGCGGCCGAAGTCGCGGGCCATGCCGAAGATCGCCTGTTGCTCCTCGCTCAGCGCGAAGTCCATCTGGCTCCTCCCGTGGCGGATCCGCGCATCACAGTGATGCACGGATCAACTTGTTGTTATTGCGTGATAATCCGGAAGGTCGGGATTTCACTCCATCGTCGGGATCGAGAAGGCCGCGCCTTCCTTGATGCCCGACGGCCAGCGGGCGGTGACGGTCTTGGTGCGGGTGTAGAAGCGGAAGGCGTCCGGACCGTGCTGGTTGAGGTCGCCGAAGCCGGACTTCTTCCAGCCGCCGAAGGTGTGGTAGGCGAGCGGCACGGGAATGGGCACGTTCACGCCCACCATGCCGACGTTGATCCGGCTGGCGAAGTCGCGGGCGGCGTCGCCGTCGCGGGTGAAGATCGCGGTGCCGTTGCCGTAGGGGTTCGACATGGTGAGGTCGATCGCCTCGTCGTAGGACTTCGCGCGCACGGTGGAGAGGACCGGGCCGAAGATCTCCTCCTTGTAGATGTCCATGTCCTTCGTGACGCGGTCGAACAGGCAGGCGCCGACGAAGAAGCCGTTCTCGTAGCCCTGCATCCGGAAGCCGCGGCCGTCGACGGCGAGCTCGGCGCCCTGCTTCACGCCGCTGTCGACGAGCTCGAGGATCCGCTTCTGGGCGGCGCGCGTGACGACCGGGCCGAAGTCGACGTCGGCCCCGGCGGTGTACGGCCCGATCTTGAGGCTTTCGACGCGCGGGACGAGACGTTCGATCAGCGCGTCCGCGGTGCGCTCGCCGACCGGCACCGCAACCGAGATCGCCATGCAGCGCTCGCCGGCGGCGCCGTAGCCGGCGCCGACCAGCGCGTCGGCGGCCTGGTCGAGGTCCGCGTCGGGCATGATGATCATGTGGTTCTTGGCGCCGCCGAAGCACTGGACGCGCTTTCCGGCCGCGCAGCCGCGGGCGTAGATGTATTCCGCGATCGGGGTCGAGCCCACGAACCCGACGGCGGCGATGTCGGGATGGTCGAGGATGCCGTCCACCGCCTCCTTGTCGCCGTTCACCACCTGCAGGATCCCGTCGGGCAGGCCCGCCTCCTGCATCAGCTCGGCGAGCATCAGCGGCAGCGAGGGGTCGCGCTCGGAGGGCTTGAGGATGAAGGCGTTGCCGGCGGCGATCGCCGGGCAGAACTTCCACATCGGGATCATGGCGGGGAAGTTGAAGGGCGTGATGCCCGCGGCCACGCCGAGCGGCTGGCGCATGGAGTAGATGTCGATCCCCGGGCCGGCGGCGTCGGTGTACTCGCCCTTGAGCAGGTGCGGCGCGCCGATGCAGAACTCGGCGACCTCGAGGCCGCGGATCACGTCGCCGCGAGCGTCGGGCAGGGTCTTGCCGTGCTCGCGCGAGAGCGCCTCGGCGAGCTTGTCCATGTCGCGGTTCAGCAGCTCGACGAACTTCATCAGCACCCGCGCGCGTCGCTGCGGGTTGGTGGCGGCCCATTTCGGCTGCGCGGCCTTCGCCCCCTCGACCGCGGCGTCGAGCTCGGCGCGGCTCGCGAGCGGCACGCGGGACTCCACCTCGCCGGTCGCGGGGTTGAAGACGTCGGCGAAGCGGCCGGACGCGCCCGGAACGCGCTTGCCCCCGATGAAATGCGTGAGCTCCTTCATGGCGTTTCCCCTGATTTCGTTGCCGGCACCCTAGCGGCAAACGCCGCCCGGCGCGCGCGCAAATTGCGCCAAGGCGTATTGCAAATTTGCATGACGCGCGCGCTGTGCTAGAAGATGGCGATGCAAAAAAATCCGATGAGATGGGATGACCTGCGGGTGTTCCTGGCGGTCGCCAGGCAGTCTCGTCTGCAGACCGCCGGGCGCAGCCTTGGGCTCGACCCGGCGACGGTCGGCCGGCGGATCACGGCGCTGGAGGAGGCGCTGGCCTCCAAGCTCTTCGACCGCTCGCCCCAGGGATATGCGCTGACCGAGACGGGCCGCAGCCTGCTCGAGCACGCCCAGGCGATGGAGAGCGCCGCCGGCGCCGCGGTCGAGGAGGCGGGCGGGCAATCCGACCGGCTGTCGGGCACGGTGCGGATCGGCGCGCCGGACGGCGTGTCGAATTATCTGCTGATCGACGCCTGCGACGCGCTCACCCGCGACAACCCGCTCCTGCAGGTGCAGGTGGTGGCGCTGCCGCGGATGTTCTCGCTGTCCAAGCGCGAGGCGGATCTCGCGATCACGGTCTCGCCGCCGACCGCCGGGCGGCTGACCGTGCGCAAGATCGCCGACTACCGGCTGCATCTCTACGGACGGGTGGATCTCGTCGACGGCCTCGGCCCGATCCGCTCGATGGACGACCTCGAAGGAGTGCGCGGGATCGGCTACATCTCGGACATGATCTTCGACAAGGAGCTCGACTACTACGCGCTGCTCGGGCGCTCGACCGAGCCGTCGCTGACCTCGAACTCGCTCATCATGCAGCTGCGCTGGACGCTGCGGGGCTGCGGCCTGTGCATCCTGCCCGACTTCGTCGCGCGAGAGCATGCGGATCTCAGGATCGTGCTGCCCGAGGACATCCGCCTGACGCGGGCGTTCTACCTGGTGCGCCATCAGGATGATGCGCGGGTGGCGCGCATCAACCGCATGGCCGAGGTGGTGGTCGACTGGATGCGCGAGGCGCTCCAGCGCGGCGCGGCGGCCTGACGCGCAATCAGGTCGAGTAGTAGAACTCCTCGCGCACGATCTTGCCGGCGTCGTCGACGGTGTAGATCGCGACCTCGCGCATCCCGCTCCGCTTGCCGGTGGTGCGCTCGGTGGCGTCGAACTCGAAGATCACCGCGAAGCGGTCGTCGCCGTGCACGAAGGGCCCCTCGGCGCTGGCGGAGTGCACCTCCATCGCGCTGTCCCACCACTCGTGCTTGCCGCGGATGCCGTCGACGCCCCTGGTCTCGCGGTCGCCGCCGCCGGGCATCGCCATCGCCTCCACCGACACCGCGTCGGGGTCGTAGAGTTCCGTCAGGCCCTGCTGGGTGGTGCCGGCCCGGCAGTGGGACACGAGCCGGTCGGCGGTCGCCCTGGTCGTTTCGGCGGTCATGGCCGTTCTCCTTGTTCGCGCTATGTTCCGATCCTAGCCATGGTTGACGATTCGGGCAACGGGCTCCGCCGCGGCGGCCCCGCCGCCGGGTCAAGCGGTTGAGAACGCGGCGCAAGCCCGGGGGAGGGCCGGCCGGCAGGCTTGTTTTCGCGAGGGTCATGCGTCAGATTGCCGTCTCGCACCCATCGGTGCGCAACAGAACGAGAAGCCCGGCCGCGAGCCGGGCGCCAGGGAGAAGCGACCCATGACCTTCCGCAGCCTCATGCTGACCACCGCCGCCGTGGCCGTCCTCCCGCTGGGGGCGCTGGCCGACACGGCCGACAAGCGCATCGCGCTGTCCAACAACTACGCCGGCAATTCCTGGCGGCAGGCGATGCTCACGAGCTGGGCCACCGTGACCGGGCCCGCCGTCGACGACGGGATCGTCGCGGCCGCCGACGCCTTCACCACCGCCGAGAACCAGGCGACCGAGCAGGCCGCGCAGATCCAGAACATGATCCTGCAGGGCTATGACGCGATCGTGCTGAACGCCGCCTCGCCGACGGCGCTGAACGGCGCCGTGAAGGAGGCCTGCGACGCGGGCATCACGGTGGTGAGCTTCGACGGCATCGTCACCGAGCCGTGCGCCTGGCGGATCGCCGTCGACTTCAAGCAGATGGGCAAGGACGAGGTGCTGTATCTCGCCGACAAGCTGCCGGAGGGCGGCAACCTTCTCGAGATCCGCGGTCTCGCCGGCGTCTTCGTCGACGACGAGATCTCGGCCGGCATCCACGAGGGCGTGGCCGAGACCGGCAAGTTCCAGATCGTCGGCTCGGTGCATGGCGACTGGGCGCAGGACGTGGCGCAGAAGGCGGTCGCGGGCATCCTGCCGAGCCTGCCCGACGACATCGTCGCGGTGGTGACCCAGGGCGGCGACGGCTATGGCGCCGCGCAGGCCTTCGCGGCGGCCGGGCGCGACATGCCGGTGATCATCATGGGCAACCGGCAGGACGAGCTGGCCTGGTGGAAGGAGCAGAAGGACGCCGGCGGCTACGAGACCATGTCGGTGTCGATCGCGCCCGGCGTCTCGACGCTGGCCTTCTGGGTCGCGCAGCAGATCCTCGACGGCCGTGAGGTGCCGAAGGACCTGACCGTGCCGTTCCTGCGCATCGACCAGGACAACCTGGAGGCCAATCTCGAGACCACGCAGGAGGGCGGCGTGGCCAATGTCGAGTACACGCTCGAGGATGCGCAGGAGGTGATCGAGGGCGCCGGCGCCAGCTGATCCGTTGGAGTGCGCGACGAGGCCGACATCGTCCCGCTGATCGCGCTCGGCGGGGCCGCCAAGAGCTATGGCGCGGTGCGGGCGCTCGACGGGGCGGATTTCGCGATCCGCCCCGGCGAATGCGTCGGGCTGGTCGGCCACAACGGCGCCGGCAAGTCGACGTTGGTGGGCATCCTGAACGGGGGGCTCGCGCCGGACGCCGGCGCCGTCGAGATCGCCGGGGGGCCGGCGGCGGGGCATTCGGTCGCGGCGGCGCGCGAGCTCGGGCTGCGCTGCGTGTTCCAGGAGCTGTCGCTGTGCCCGAACCTGACGGTGGCCGAGAACCTGCGGGTGCTGCACGCGGGCACGGGCGGCTTCGGCTGGCGCAGGCGCGCCGCGCGGCTGGTGGGCGCGATGCTCGACGCGGTTTTTCCGGGGCATGGCGTCGACGGGTCGGCGCCGCTCGGGGACCTGTCGATCGCCGAGCGGCAGATGGTGGAGATCGCCATCGCCTTCGTCGACGTGGGCGCCCCGGTGCGGGCGGTGATCCTGGACGAGCCGACCTCGTCGCTCGACGCGAGCCGCGCCGCGGACCTGCTCGCCCATGTGCGCCGCTTCGTCGCGGCGGGCGGCGCGGTGGTGTTCATCTCGCACATCCTGTCGGAGGTGCTCGCCGTCTCGGACCGCATCGTGGTGATGAAGGACGGAAGGGTCGTCGCCGACCGGCCGGCGCGCGACCTCGACGTCGCCGGACTGGTGCAGGCGATGGGCAGCGTGGTTCGCGCGCGCGAGGCGGCGCGGCCGGCGCGGGTGGTCGAGGGGCCGCCGGTCCTGCGCGGGCCGGGCGGATTCCGCGCCGGCCGGGGCGAGATCGTCGGGCTGGCGGGGCTGGCGGGACACGGGCAGACGGTGATGCTGCGGGCGCTCTACATGGGCGAGACCTCGGACTGGCGGCGGGGCGCGGCGCCGCGGGTGGCCTATGTGGCGGGCGACCGGCAGATGGACGGGGTGTTCCCGCTCTGGTCGATCCTGCGCAACGCCTCGGCCGCCGTGCTGCCGGACCTGACGCGGCGCGGCCTGGTCGACCGCGCGGCCGAGGCGGCCTTCGGGGCGGAGTGGAAGGCGCGGATCGGCATACGGGCGCCGGACATGGGCGACCCGATCCTGTCGCTGTCGGGCGGCAACCAGCAGAAGGCGCTGTTCGCCCGGGCGCTCGGCACGCGGGCGCCGGTCGTGCTGATGGACGACCCGATGCGCGGGGTCGACATCGGCACCAAGCAGGAGGTCTATGCCCGGCTGCGCGCCGAGGCCGACGGCGGGCGCACCTTCGTCTGGTACTCGACCGAGATGGACGAGCTGGCGCTCGCCGACCGGGTCTACGTGTTCCGCGAGGGCGCGATCGTCGCCGAGTTCGCCGGCGGGGACGTCACCGACGCCAACATCCTCGCCGCCTCGTTCGGTGGGGAGGCTGCGTGAGCGCGGCCACGACCCCGCGCCCATGAGGCGCGCCGATCTCCTGCGCGTGCTGGTGCCCGCGTTCTCATTCGCCGCGCTTCTCGCCGCGACCTTCTGGCTGCAGCCGCGGGCGATGAGCTACCTCGGGCTCAACCTGCTCTTCAACCTCGCGGTGCCGATCGCGCTCGCCACCATCGCGCAGATGATCGTCATCGCGGTGAACGACCTCGACCTCTCGATCGGCGCCTTCGTCAGCTTCGTCGCCTGCGTCGCGGCGACCTTCCTCAACGACGCGCCGCTGGCGGGCGCGCTGATCCTCGCCGCGGCGATCGCGACCCAGGCTGCGATCGGGGCGATCATCCATCTGCGCGACCTGCCCTCGATCGTGGTCTCGCTCGGGATGAGCTTCGTCTGGGCGGGCCTTGCGGTGCTGCTCCTGCCGGCGCCGGGGGGCGCCGCGCCCGGCTGGGCGCGCTGGGCGATGACCGCGCGCCCGCCGTTCCTGCCGATGGCGATCGTCGCGAGCGTGCTGATCGCCTGCGTCGCGCACCTGATCGTCATGCGCTCGAGCTTCGGGGTGGCCCTGCGCGGGTTGGGCGGCAACGCGCGCTCGGTGGAGCGCGCCGGCTGGTCGGTGCTGCGGCTGCGCGCGGGGGCCTATGCCCTGGCGGCGTGCTTCGCCGTCGCCGCGGGCGTGGCGCTGGTCGGGCTGACCACCTCGGCGGACGCCAACATCGCGCTGCGCTACACGCTTCTGTCGATCGCGGGCGTCATCCTCGGCGGCGGCGAGTTCACCGGCGGGCGGGTCTCGGCGGTGGGCGCGGTGATCGGCGCGCTGACGCTGACGCTGGCGGGGTCGTTCCTGACCTTCCTGCGGCTGTCGCCCGACTGGCAGATCGGCGCGCAGGGCGCGATCCTGATCCTGGTGTTGGCGATCCGGCTGCTGCTGCACCGCCGCGAGGCGGCGCGATGAGGGCGCTTGCGGCGCGGCCCTGGGCCTGGTCGTTCCTCGCCACGGCGGCGGTGTTCCTCGCCACGGCGGCGATGACCGGAGGCGCCGGGGCGCTCGGGCTGGCGCAGGCGGCGCTGACCTTCGCGGCCTTCTCGGCGATGGTGGGCCTCGGGCAGATGTTCGTCATCACCCTGGGGCCGGGCAACGTCGACCTGTCGATCCCCGCCTGCATGACTCTCTCCGGCACGCTGGCGCTCAAGGCGATGAACGGCGCGGCGGGGACCGAGCTCCTCGGGCTCGCCGTGGCGCTGTCGGTGGGGCTCGGCGTCGGCCTCTTCAACTTCGCGTTGATCAAGGCGCTGCGCATCCCGCCGATCATCGCGACGCTGTCGACGAGCTTCATCGTGCAGTCGACGGCGATCTGGGCGAACCGGGGCCTGCGCATCAAGCCGCCGCCGCGGCTGGCCGACTTCGCCACCGGAGCGACGCTCGGCGTTCCCAACGTCGCCCTGGCGGCGCTGGCGCTCGCGATCCTCGCATGGATCCTGCTCGAGCGCAGCCTCTACGGGCGCACGGTCAGCGCCATCGGCCAGAACCCGCGGGCGGCGCGGCTGGCCGGGGCGCCGGTGGACGGCGCGCGCATCGCGACCTACCTGCTCTGCGCGCTGCTGGCCGCGCTGGCGGGGTTCCTGCTCGCCTGCTTCGCCGGGGGCGCGGCGCTGAACATGGGCGCGGAGTTCCTGCTGACCTCGATCGCGGTGGTGGTGCTCGGCGGCTCGTCGGTGGCGGGCGGCAACTCCAACGTCCCTGGCGTCTGGGGCGCCGCGCTCCTGATGTTCCTCGTCGTGTCGATGCTCAACACCTACGGGCTCGGGGCCGGGGTGCGGCTGATCATGACCGGCGTGATCGTTATGGTGGTGATCTTCCTCGCCGGAGGTCCGCGGGCGCCGCGAGGCTGATCCGTGGCGGCGCAGGGGTGGGTGACGCACCCACCCTACGGAAAGCGGACGCCGCGGGGGGTGTTGCCGCGGGATCACGTTGCAGTGCAACATTCATGGAGCTGCCTTGGTCGGCTTGACGGAAAACCGGGGCTGGGCCGAGACTGCGCGGGTCAGGCCACTGGAGTCCGCATGGCCCAGCTCGCGATCGCAGATCATCCCGAGCGCTATCGCCTCGCCAACGAGCTGCATGCGCGGCCGTTTCCGGAGATCGGCGCTCCGTGCCGGGCGGCGCATCTCGCGGTCAAGGCCCGCGACAACGCCGCCGACCGCGACCGCAGCCGCGACTTCGCGCATCTGATCGCGCTTCTCGACCGCTACGGCGCGGCGCATCCGGCGCCGGGAGCGAACCACTATTCCGGGACGATCGGCCGCGGCTTCCTGAAGTGGGAGATGCATACCGAGTTCGTCACCTACACGATCTTCGCCGACGACGTCTCGGGGCAGCCGTTCTCGGGGAGCCTGTTCAACCTCTTTCCCGCGGACTGGCTGGCCGAGGCGCCGGGGGCGCTGGTGACGTCCTGCCTGGTTCGGGTCGAGAGCGTCGAGGCCGAGGGGCTCGACGCGCGGCTCGGCGACGAGCTCACCCGCTGGTTCGTGCCCGAGAGCCTCGCGGTGGCGCGGGTGCTCGACGGCGACGCGGTGATCGCCGCGGATTTCCGCATCGACGAGAACGGCCACAGCCGCATGGCGGTGCTGGCGCGGCCGGAGATCGGCCGTCGGCGGCTGGGCCGGATCGTGCAGCGGCTGCTGGAGATCGAGACCTACAAGTCGATGTCGATGCTGACGCTGCCGCGGGCGCGGGAGGTGGGCGACGCGGTGGCCCGGCTCGACCGCGAGCTCAGCGACATCGTGGCGCAGATGGCCGCGCAGGGCGGGCGCGAGGCCGAAACGCTCGACCAGCTGCTGAAGATGGCGGCGGAGATCGGCTATCTCGCCTCGACCGCCGCCTTTCGCTTCGGCGCGGCCGAGGCCTACCAGGCGATCGTCAACCAGCGCATCCAGGTGCTGCGCGAGGAGCGGGTCGGCGGGCGGCAGCTCTTCGCCGAGTTCATGATGCGCCGCTATGACCCGGCGATGCGGACCTGCCGTTCGGCCAAGCAGCGGCTCGACGAGCTGTCGGCGCGGGCCGAGCGAGCGGCGGATCTGCTGCGGACCCGGGTCGACGTGGCCAACCAGGCGCAGAACGTCGAGATCCTGCGGGCGATGGACAAGCGGGCGGCGCTGCACCTGCGGCTGCAGGAGACCGTCGAGGGGCTGTCGGTGGTGGCGATCAGCTACTACGCCGTCAACCTCGCCGCGGGGGTGCTCGGTCCCGCAGGCGAGCGTTTCGGCTGGTCCAAGCCGGGGATCCTGGCGGCGCTGACGCTGCCGGTGGTCGGGGCGGTCTGGCTGATGGTGCGGCGGATCCGGTCGCGGATCGCGCGGCGCCACGAACGGGCGGGGCATGGCTGAGGCCGCCCGGGCCGTGGAATTCGGGCGCGCGGGGACGCGCGTCCGCCAAGGGGTGGCTTCGGCCACAATCGCTGAGCGACGCGCACGAAGCCGGACGGGACCGAATCCGGGGCGTGCGCCGCTCGATCATCACCACGAACGCCGCGGGAGCCTGGGAGGACGACCGCGCAGCCGGAAAGGGCATCGCCGTGCCGAACACGCTTCGATTCGCCTGCGCCTTCCTCGTCGCCCTCCTCGCCGCCGCCCCGGCGGCGCTCGCCCACAAGGCGCCGTCGGGCTGGGTCTATGACAACTTCTGCTGCGGCGGGCAGGACTGCCAGCCGATCGACAACGTCCAGGTCGAGATAACCCCGGACGGCTACCTGGTCTCGCTCCCCCAGGGGGAGCACCAGACCGCCCGCCGCGACCACCAGAAGCTCTTCCGCTACAACGAGGTCCGCAAGAGCCAGGACGAGAACTACCACGCCTGCATCCTGCCGAACTCGCAGGAGTTCCGCTGCCTCTACGTCCCGCCGTTCGGGATCTGAGCTTCGGCCGACGGCCGGGGCGGGGCCGTCGGGCGCAGGCGCCCATGCGTGGAAATTCGCCAAGCCATTGATTTTGCTTGTGCGTGGTTGAGCGGATTCCTGGCGCCCGTGATCGCTCGACAATGACGCGTCCGGCGCGGGCGCGAGGAGGCCGGCCGCTCCCGCGTCAGGGCGCCGGGATGTATTCCTTATCGTCGCCGGGCGGCAGGCGGAAGCGGCCGTGCTCCCAGTCGCCGGCCTTCCAGGCCTCCTTGGCGGCCTCGATCCTTTCGCGCGACGAGGCGACGAAGTTCCACCAGATGTAGCGCGGCCCGCCGAGCGTCTCGCCGCCGAGCGCCATCACCCGCGCGCCCGCGGGGCCGGCGACGATCGTGATCGGGTCGCCGGGGCGGAAGACCATCATCCGGTTGGCCTCGAACACCTGGCCCGCCACCTCGACCGAGCCCGCCACCACGTAGAGGCCGCGGTCCTCGTGGTCGGTCGGCAGCGGCAGCTTCGCGCCCGGGGCGAGCTCGGCATGGGCGTAGAACATCTCCGAGAAGGTCTGCACCGGGGCGCGGGCGCCCCAGCCCGTCCCGAGGACCAGCCGCACCGAGGCGCCCGCGTCCTCGATCACCGGCAGGGCCTCCCTCGGCTGGTGCTCGAAGCCGGCCTCGATGTCCTCGGACCGCTCGGGCAGCGCCACCCAGGTCTGGATGCCGAAGAGCGAGCTGGGGTGGCGGCGGGTCTCGGCGCTGGTGCGCTCGGAATGGGTCACGCCGCGGCCGGCGATCATCCAGTTGACCGCGCCGGGATGGATCATCTGGTCCGAGCCGAGGCTGTCGCGATGCTGGAACTCGCCCTTGAAGAGATAGGTCACTGTGGCGAGCCCGATATGGGGGTGCGGGCGCACGTCGATGCCCTGGCCGGTGAGGAACTCGACCGGCCCCATGGCGTCGAAGAAGATGAACGGTCCGACCATCTGCCGCTTGGGCGCCGGCAGCGCGCGGCGCACCTCGAAGCCGCCGAGATCGCGGGCGCGGGGGATGATGAGGGTCTCGATCAGGTCGGCCTCGGCGGCGTTGGGGCAGACGGGATCGGCGGTGGGGCTCCAGCTCATGGGGGTCTCCTTCCTCGGGGGAGAGTGCCGGCGCCGGAGCGCGACGTAAAGCGCTTGATCCGCCGCGACGCGTCGGATGCGGCAGGCCGCGGGGCGCTGGCCGCCGCCGATATCCGGTCCATGGCCTGCCTGCGCCGCGCGCCCCGGCGGCGTCTCGCCAGCGCGCCGGCGGCCTGTGCGGGCAGGACGGCCTCGACTGCCCCCGGCGGCTACTCGGCGGCTTCGAACGCCGGGTCGCAGTCGATGAAGCCTCCGGACTGGCGCTCCCAGAACCGCGCATAGAGGCCGCCGCGGGCGAGGAGCGCGGCGTGGGCGCCCTCCTCGACGATGCGGCCGTCGTCGAGGACGACGATGCGGTCCATGCGGGCGATCGTGGAGAGCCGGTGCGCGATGGCGATCACCGTCTTGCCCTCCATCAGCCCGTAGAGCGTGGCCTGGATCGCCGCCTCGACCTCGCTGTCGAGCGCCGAGGTGGCCTCGTCGAGCACGAGGATCGGCGCGTCCTTGAGGATCACGCGGGCGAGCGCGATGCGCTGGCGCTGGCCGCCCGACAGCTTGACGCCGCGCTCGCCGACCTGGGCGTCGTAGCCGCGGCGGCCCTCGCGGTCCTCGAGCCCGAGGATGAAGTCGTGCGCTTCCGCCCGGCGTGCGGCGGCGACCATCTCGTGCTCGGTCGCGTCCGGGCGGCCGTAGAGGATGTTGTCGCGCACCGAGCGGTGGAGCAGCGACGGGTCCTGGGTGACCATGCCGATCGCGCGGCGGAGGCTGTCCTGGGTGACCTCGCGGATGTCGCGTCCGTCGATGCGGACGGCGCCGTCCTCGGCGTCGAAGAAGCGCAGGATCAGGTTGACCAGCGTCGACTTGCCCGCGCCCGACCGGCCCACGAGGCCGACCTTCTCGCCGGGACGGATGGTCAGCGACACGCCGCGCAGACCGCCCGAGCCGCGGCCGTAGTGGTGGCTGACGTCGTCGAGCACGATCTCGCCGTCGGTGACCGCGAGCGGGGTCGCGCCGGGCCTGTCGGGCAGCATGATCGGCTGGGCGATCGTCTCCATGCCCTCGCGGATCACGCCGACGTTCTCGAACAGCGACGACAGCGCCCACATGATCCAGCCGGTCATCGCGTTCAGCCGCAGGACCAGGGCGGAGGCGGCCGCCACGGTGCCGATCGTCGCCGCGCCCTGGCCCCAGAGCACGATCGCGAAGCCGATCACCGCGACGATCAGGAAGCCGTTGATGATGGTGAGGCCGAGCTCCATGAGCGTGATGACGCGCATCTGCGCGGCGAAGGTGACGCGGGCGTGCTCGATCGCCTCGCCGGCATAGGCCTCCTCGGACTTGGTGTGCGCGAAGAGCTTGACCGACTGGATGTTGGTGTAGCTGTCGACGATCCGCCCGGTGATCTGCGAGCGCGCGTCGGAGAAGGCCTTCGAGGCCTTGCCCACGCGCGGCACGGTCCAGGTCACCAGCCAGACGTAGAGCCCGAGCCAGACGACGAGCGGGATCGCCAGCCGCGGATCGGTGTCCGCGAGCAGCCACAGCGCGCCGACGAGGTAGATGCCCGAGTAGATCACCGCGTCGAAGGTCTGGAACGCCGCCTCGTTGACTGCGGGGGCGGTCTGCATGATCCGGTTGGCGATGCGGCCGGCGAAGTCGTTCTGGAACCAGCCGACCGACTGGCGCAGCACGTGGCGATGGGCGCGCCAGCGGAACAGAGTCCCGTAGTTCGGCAGGGTCGCGTTGTTCAGCACCAGGACATGCA
>ERZ761602.6183-NODE-6183-length-13595-cov-4.421196_pt1 | contig 13595 bp, 11 predicted proteins | sample MGYA00512165_ERZ761602 | MGnify/ENA primary metagenome ERZ761602 (study PRJEB28899, sample SAMN02445085) | bioreactor sludge metagenome | biome: EBPR sludge; isolation source: Thorneside wastewater treatment plant | place: Australia: Brisbane, Thorneside...
AACAGGAAGGACGCAATCGTCCGGGTGCTGCAAGGTACGCAGGGCATTGATATCAAGCGCGTATCCGTTTCGCTGAAGAAGGAAGCTGCGCGCGTCGGCGTCTCGAAGGAACTGATTGGCCGCACCTTTAACGGCACCGGCGATCCCATCGACGGCATGCCGCCCATCGTCGCCGACAAGGAAATCGACATCATCGGTACGGCCATCAACCCCGTATCGCGCAACAAACCGAACGACTTCATCGAAACCGGTCTCTCGACCATCGACGGTTTCAACACGCTCGTCCGCGGACAGAAACTGCCGATCTTCTTCGGTTCCGGTCTTCCCGCGAACGAAGTCGCAAACTTCATCGTGCAGAACGCGCAGGTGAAGGGTGACGCGCAGGATTTCGTCGTCGTGTTCGGCGCCATGGGCCTTACCGAACGCGAAGCCGCATACTTCATGCGCTCCTTCGAAGAAGGCGGTCAGAAATCGCGCGTCGTATCCTTTATCAACAAGGCCGGTGACCCCGCCATCGAGCGTATCTTCACGCCGCGTTGCGCGCTCACCGTCGCCGAGTACCTCGCGTTCGAACAGGACTACCAGGTGCTCGTCATCCTCACGGACATGACCAGCTACTGCGAAGCGCTCCGCCAGATTTCGTCCGCGCGCGAAGAAATCCCCGGTCGCCGCGGTTACCCCGGTTACATGTACACCGACTTGTCGACGATCTACGAACGTGCAGGTCGTATCCACGGCAAGAAGGGCTCGGTTACCCAGGTGCCGATGCTCACCATGCCGGACGACGACATCACGCACCCGATCCCGGACTTGACCGGCTACATCACCGAAGGGCAGATCGTGCTATCGCGCCCGCTCCACCGCCAGGGCATTTTCCCGCCGGTGGACTTGCTGCCCTGCCTCTCGCGCCTGATGAACAACGGTATCGGCGAAGGCCGTACGCGCGGCGATCACCGCGCCGTAGCGAACCAGCTCTACGCGTCCTACGCGCGTGGCCGCAACGTCCGCAAACTGATGGCCATCGTCGGTGAAGACGCCCTCGGCGAACTCGACAAGAAATACCTGAAGTTCGCGATCGAATTCGAAAGTTCGATGATCGGCCAGTCCGTACGACGCACCATCGAAGAAACACTCGACCACGGCTGGAAACTGCTCGGCATTCTGCCCACCGCGGAACTCACGCGCGTCTCCCGCGATCAGGTCGACAAGTACTACAAACCCTGGACTGAATAGTTCGGGCAATCGAAACCAAGCACATAAGTGTAGGGTGAGGCCCCGACCGAGCCGCTTCGGGCACGCCGAGAGATTCGAAGTAGCCTTAACAAGTTTAATCTGTATTTATGCCCCAGAGGGGCTGTGGGATGTAGCTCCGGGTGGAGTCGCCGAAGTCGCTTCGACGCAGGCGACGCAACCCGGAGTACCAAGGACCCACCCACCTCAACAACCCCGAAGGGGTTGAGGCGGCGTGTACAAAAAATTCGAATACGATTACGAGCACGATTGCGAGCGCAAGCACGAAACTGCTGACGCCCGTCAATCCGCTCGAAACTGAGCGAGTAATTACGCGATGAGCATGGACAACGTTGCGCCAACGCGCATGCAGCTTCTGGCCCACAAGGCCTCGATCAAATTTGCCGCCGACGGCGTGCAACTCCTCGAAGGCAAGCGCGAAGCGCTGCTGAAAGAGCTAATCGAACGCGCAAAAGAACTGCGCAACCTCCGCAACCAACTCCATAAGCTGGGCCGCGGGGCCATGTCGGCATTGGCAATCGCGCGCGCCGTGCGCGGCACCCCCGAAGTGCTCTCCGCCGGCGTCGCCGGGCGCCGCGAGCTGCAGCTCAGTGTAAAAACAGAAAAAGTATGGGGTCTGTCGCTCGGCGCGATCGAACGCCAAAACATCGTGCGCTCCGCAGGCGAACGCGGCACCGGCCTCGTCGATGTGGGCTCCCAGATCGTGGAAGCCTCGGACTCCTCCGAGCGTATGGTCGAACAATTGCTCGTCTGCGCGCCGAAGGAATCCAATCTCCTGATCATCGGCGAAGAAGTCCGCAAAGTCAGCCGCCGCATCAACGCCCTGAACGAATATCTGCTGCCAAAACTTCGCGGTGAAATGCGCACGATTGCGCGTGTGCTCGACGAACGCGAACGCGAAGAGACATTCCGCCTCAAGCGCATCAAGAAGAAGAAGGCGGACGCAAAATCCGCCGAAGGAGCCGCGTAATGCGCCTCGGCGATTTGCTTCATGAAAATACGATAAAGCTGAACCTCGAGGCCTTGGACAAACAGGCGGCTATCGAAGAGCTTGTGGACGTCCTGGTCCAGTCGCACGAGATTCCCTTCTCGCTGCGCAACCATGTGCTGGAAATCATTCGCGAGCGCGAAGCGGAAGTCAGCACCGGTTTCGAACACGGTGTCGCCGTACCCCACGGCGCGAGCGATCGCGTTGACGACACGATCGTCGCGCTCGGTACCTGCAAACAAGGCATTCCATTCGAGAGTGTTGACGGCATCTCCGCTCGCATTATTGTGCTGGCCGTTTTTCCCCGTCGCAGCTTCACCGGCAATGTGAACGAAATGGCCGCCATTTCCCACTTGTTGAGCAATGCCACGTTGCGCGACAAAGTGCGCGCCGCGAATTCCGCCGCCGAAGTATTGAAAGCCATCCGCGAAGAAGAAGGTAAAGACGCGTTCTATCAACATCTGAAAAAGTAAACGCGCCCGCGCGGCACAAACCCAACTCAACTCACCCAACCAAAACGCAAAATCCTATATGGACTGCGGTAGCAACGCAACCGCTTTGGCTCTCACATCACGACGACCCGCACCGCAAAACCAACCTCTACAAATGCTCGTGCAGAGTCCGTGCAAGTTCATCCGCGAGAGACTGCGCACCCTTCTCATTCAAGTGCACAGGGTCTTGCGCGGAGAAGTGACTGGCATCTTCCTCGCTTCCGTCAATCCACACGATGCCGCGCTCGCTCGCGGTTTCCTTCAAAATCGATCTGTACTTCTCGTGCAGGTCCACTATGCACGCCGCTCCCTCGCAGAATCCCCGGTGCACGATAAGGCTCACCTTCGCCGACTCCTCATTAAAAGTGCCGATAGGATAATCGACGAGCACCGGCGTCGCACCACGCGCCGCGGCCAACTCCAACAGTTCGTGAAGATTTTTCCGGAATGTCTCCAGCGGCACCCGTGGTCCGTCGGAAGACGGAATGACATCCAGTTTCAGTAACAGGACCATCCAGTGCGCGGCAGCGGAACGCTTCAACAGTTGCCGCAGAAAACTGTCGCGCGCGCGCGAATCCGCCATCGATGGGCTCGCGTGGTCGTTCCATCCATACCGGATGATCACGAAATCCAGCGGGCCCGTATGCGCCTTTAGCTGAAGAATTCCGTGTGACGTGTCGTACCCCAGGCATCCCGCATTGAAAATGCGGTTCGGAGTGCCTAGTTCGGTAAGACGATCCGAAAGCAGCCGTGGCCAGTCGTTGTTGAATCGGACTTGCCCGTGTTCGTCCCGATAAATGCCGAACGTGCCGCTATCGCCAAGGCAGAGGACGTTAATGGCTTTTTGATCCGAGGCATGCGGAACAAGCCGGTAGCCGCGCGGATCAAATGCGAGTTGCGGTAGCAAAGGTGTCGGCGCATTGGTCCATCCCAGGACGGGATCCGGAACGATGAACGGGAAAGGATTGTCGTTGGATTGCCCTGCTGGCACAAAGTAGCGCGCAGCGCGCGCGGTGAGCTCGATCGTGACGAGGAAGACCAGTAACGCGATGGATACGCGCAAAAGCATGCCGGCGAGACGCGGCAAGACACCGCGTGACGTTTGCGCAGTCGGATCTATGGCGGAGGAAGGTTCACCCGGGCTTGGCATGGCGCACACTCTAGCAGATTTCCGATCTTGCCAAAATAGCGGCCAAGCACAAGGTAACGCACTCGATTAGCCGTGAATTCATGCCGAACTGCTGGCGTTCCGAGGTGGATTAACGGAGCAAACACCCGGTAGACTCGTGGCTGCGCGGTTGGGCGCCAGCGGGTCCGAATGCTCTTCAATTCACTTCATTTTGTCTTGTTTTTCCCCCTCGTCGCGACGGCGTATTTCTTGTTGCCGCACCGGTTTCGCTGGGTGCTGCTGTTGGCCGCAAGCTATTACTTCTACGGATCGTGGAGCTGGAAATACCTCGCCCTCTTGCTCCTGACTACCGCCGTGGACTGGATCGCAGCGCTCCGCATTGCCGCCTCGGATCGCCAACCCAAAAAGCGCGCGTGGTTGATCGCAAGCCTTGTGTGCAATCTCGGCGTGCTCTTCACCTTCAAGTATTTCAACTTCTTCATCGAGTCCGCGCGGGAAGCCGCAGCCGCCTGGGGGCTCGACATCCCCTATCCGGGCCTCGAACTGTTGTTGCCGGTGGGTATTTCCTTTTACACCTTCCAGAGCATCAGCTATACAGTCGATGTCTATCGCGGGTTGACGCCGCCCCAACGTCACCTCGGGAAGTACGCCTTGTTCGTGGCGTTCTTTCCCCAGTTGGTCGCCGGGCCAATCGAGCGCTCCTGGCATCTCATGCCGCAGTTCGACACCCCGCACAAGCTCGATCTCACGCGGATACGTTCCGGCGCGCTGCTCATGCTCGTGGGCTTCTTCAAGAAACTCGTGATCGCCGATCGCCTCGCGCTCTATGTGGACGCGGTCTACAACAATCCGGCGGATTACGAAGGCTGGCCGCTGATCGTCGCGACATACTTCTTCGCATTTCAGATCTACTGCGACTTTTCCGGCTATTCCGACATCGCCGTGGGCGGTGCGCGCATCCTCGGCTTCGATCTCATGCGAAACTTCAAGCGCCCCTACTTCGCCACGTCAATCGTCGATTTCTGGCACCGCTGGCACATCTCGTTGTCCACGTGGATGCGCGACTATCTCTACATTCCGCTCGGCGGAAACAGGGCGACGCCAAGGCGCGTAGCAATGAACCTGTTCATCGTGTTTGTACTCAGCGGGCTGTGGCATGGCGCTAACTGGACCTTTGTTGTCTGGGGGGCGCTGCATGGCGGATACATCTGTATTGCGCGCTACTTTGAGGCGCGACGGACGCCAGACCCATCGCCCAACGCAGGGTCCGGGCCTTCCACCGCTGCTACGTTCTTGAAAGTCGTGGTAACGTTTCACCTCGTGCTGTTTGCCTGGATTTTTTTTCGCGCAGACACCCTCACGAACGCATACCTGATCATCATCCGTGCATTGGAAGGTTTGGGCGCCTCGCCGCTGGCGATATTCGATCCCATTCCAGTGGTAGAGTTTTGGACCGGTCTCTTTTGTGTAGGGCTGCTCCTCGGCCTCCAGTATCTGGAGGAGCGGGGGCGTCCGCTGGAAGGAAGGTTAAACGACTCCGCGCGGCCCCTGCGGTGGGCGGTTTACTGCGTTCTGCTGTTGTGCGTGCTATTCTTCGGCAAATTTACGTCGCAACAGTTCATATACTTTCAGTTCTGACAGCAATACCGAAACGTATTGTAATTCCGAATAGGGCATTGTGAGACTCGAAGATGAATGTCGATACAGGTAGGAAAGCATGCGTGGCGCGGATCGCGCTTTTCGCCACGCTGCTGGTGTTAGGGCATCTTGCCTTTCGCCACGCCTATTGGTATTGGCTGGGGGAAGATGCGCCGAGCCTTGCCGCGGAGCGTCTTATCGCGCAAGAAAACGCGCCCTGCGCGCTCCTCTTCCTTGGAAACAGCCATACGCTTACGGCAGTGGACATAAAGGCCGATCCTAGTTTTCGCATGTGCGCAACGCTGGGTGAACCCTACGCCGTGACCTATCACAAGGTGCGGTATCTGCTTGAAACACGTTCGAAGAAGCCGGGGGCCATCGCCCTGCAACTTGACCTGAATTCTTTCGCGGATCATCGCGTCGAAACCACGACAACCTATCGATGGGCTCCCTATCTGCATTACACGGAAATGGCGTCGTTGCGCGGCGATCCAGTCGGGCTGATGCAGGATTGGGTCGTATACAAGGCCTTTCCCTACGCGGGCAAATCGACCGAGGTGATTCAGCGCTTCACGGGCTTGGGGGAATCGCCCCTGGAACGATTGCTGCGCGTAGCGGGAAATCCGGAGGACTGGGTCCGGGCGCCGGAAGCCGCTGCGGCGCAAGTTGCAGGCAACCATCTCATGAACAGAAACTGGAACGAACCGGAGTCCATTCACTTCCTCGAACGCCTCGTCACATTGTGTGAAGAGCAGGATGTGCGGTTCGTTTGGATACGCTACCCTGTCACGAAGTATTACCAGGACGAGGCGGCAAAACTCCTGCCCCTCGCCGAATGGGAATCGTATGTGGAAAGTGTATGCGCGGCACATCCGCAAATCGTGTATTTGGATTATCATGATGCGCTGTTCGAGCGCGGCGAGCTGTTCGCCGATCCCAATCATTTGAACGCGGCGGGCAAAGCCTGGATGACGCAACGCGTCTCCGACGACTTGCGCGCCCTCGGCGTAATCGGCGAAAAGACATCAGCCACGGAAGTGGGGAGTTCCACGTGACGCTTAGACTCATCAGCGCGTTTGGCCTGCTTGTCATGTTGGCGATTGCGTGGTCGCTGTCCGAGAACCGCAAGGCGATTTCGTGGCGCCTCGTCGCCTGGGGATTGGCGTTGCAATTCGCAATCGCGCTCGCCGTGTTGAAGACACCGCTGCGCGATGCAATTTTCCCGCAGGCCGAGGCCGCCGTAAACGTACTTACCGATGCCACACTAGCGGGCGCATCGTTCGTCTTTGGAAAGCTGCCGACAGATCAGGGGATTGGCGCGATCTTCGCCTTTCAGGTGCTTCCCGTGATCATTTTCGTGTCCGCGTTGTCCGCCGTGCTTCACCATCTGCGCGTTATACAGACCATCGTGGGCGTCATCGCCTGGCTCATGCAGCGGACCCTGAAAACCTCCGGCGCGGAAACCTTCTGCGCGGCATTGCAGATCTTCCTCGGCATCGAAGCGAGCACCGCGGTGCGCGCGTACATTGAGCGCATGACGCGTTCCGAGTTGTGCGTCATTATGACGACCTATATGGGGACGATTGCCGGCAGCGTCATGGTGGTGTATTCGACCTTTGGCGCGGAAGCGGGGCACCTGCTCACAGCTTCGTTCATGACCGCGCCCGCGGCGATTCTGCTCGCGAAGATCCTCGTGCCGGAGACCGAGAAGCCGATCACCGCGGGCGGTGAAAAGATTCAGGTGCCGGTCGAGACGCACAACATCGTCGATGCCGCCGCCCACGGCACCGCGCAGGGCTTGCAGATGGCCCTGCACGTCGGCGCAACCTTAATTGTCTTCATAGGTCTCGTTTACCTGCTGGACCTGATTTTTCAATCAATAACCGGAACTACCTTTGTCGATACACTGGGTTATGTGTTTCGTCCCGTGGCTTGGCTGCTCGGCATTCCCAGTCAGGATGTCGCCGAAGTGGCGAAACTCTTGGGTAAGAAAACGGTGTTGAACGAGTTTGTGAGCTATCTTGATCTGAAAGTGTTGATCGAGACCAACGCCATTAGCCAGCGAAGCATCACAATTGCGACATATGCGCTCTGCAGTTTTGCGAATCCAGGCAGTATCGGCATTACGCTTGCCGGTCTCGATGCGATCGCGCCATCGCGCCGGGCGGATGTCGCCAAACTGTGCTTCAAAGCATTTGTAGGCGGCGCACTGGCCAGCCTCATGACCGCGTGCATTGCAGGAGTGATTCTCTATGAATAATCCCATGATTCCGCGCGCGTTGACGATAGCGGGTAGCGATTCCGGCGGCGGCGCGGGAATTCAGGCAGATCTCAAGACTTTCGCGGCACTGAAGGTATATGGCATGTCGGCTATTACATCGGTAACCGCGCAGAACACCGTTGGCGTCGCAGGTGTGCACGATGTCCCCGCGGCGTTCGTGGCAAGGCAAATCGAGATGGTGGTGGAAGACATTGGCGTCGACGCCGCGAAGACGGGCATGCTCTCCAACGCGGAAATAGTGTTGGCCGTCGCCGACGCCGTGAAACGCCTCGGCATCGGCAATCTGGTCGTGGATCCGGTGATGGTCGCCAAGAGCGGCGACGCATTACTGCAAACAGAAGCGCAACACGCATTGAAATCCGCGCTGCTTCCGCTGGCGCACGTCGTAACGCCAAACCTTCCCGAGGCCGAAGCGCTGACGGGCGAAAAGATTGCCGACATGGAAGGAATGAAAGCGGCGGCCGTTGCGCTGTATGCGATGGGCCCGCGCCATGTGGTCATCAAGGGCGGACATCTCGCCGGCGCGGAGGCGATCGATCTGTTGTACGACGGTGTCGCATTCCAGACGTTTTCCGCATCCCGCATCGACACGAAAAACACGCACGGAACCGGATGCACATTTTCGGCGGCCATCGCCGCGCTACTCGCGAAAGGCCATAGCGTCGTGGCGTCCGTTGAAGGCGCAAAAGCCTACCTGACAAAAGCCATTCGCCACGCGCTGCCCTTGGGCAAGGGCCACGGCCCGCTCATGCACCACTGGATGGCGGACGACGCAACGCGGGACATCGAATAGGCCCAACCGCGCGATGCATTTGGCCCCCGCGCTGCGGTACACTATAAGAGATATTCCGCCCGCGGAGGGTTAGGATAATTGGCTAATCCACCGGTCTTGAAAACCGGCGCCTTCGGGCTTGAGGGTTCGAGTCCCTCACCCTCCGCCATATTCTCTTCAGCATCCTTCAAGCGCTGCATCGGTGTATAATCGCGCAATCAATTCACGCATATTTAGGAGGAAGAACATGTCGATCCTGGCAGCCGTTTTATTTACGGCTTCAACAATTTCTGCCGCGGACTATCAGTCCGAACTCATTTTCCCGCCGCAGGACTTGCATTGTCATGGCAGCAGCGTCGTGGAAGCGCCCAACGGTGATCTGATCGCCTGCTGGTTCTATGGCTCAGGCGAGCGCAGCGCGAACGACGTCAAGATTCAGGGCGCGCGTTTGAAGAAAGGCGCGAAGCAGTGGAGCGAAGTCTTCACGATGGCGGACACGCCAAATCATCCCGACTGCAATCCCGCGCTATTCATCGATTCGGAAGATCGGTTGTGGTTGTTCTGGATTGTGGTGCAGGCGAACCGTTGGGAACAATCGCTTCTCAAGTACAAGCGCGCGGAGAAATACTCGGGCGAAGGCGCTCCCAAGTGGACGTGGCAGGACGTGATTCTGCTTCAACCCGGAAAAGAGTTCGCCGAGACGACAGAGGCGAAATTCAAAGAGCTCCGCTATCCCGAGCCGATGTGGGGCGAATACGCACCGCAGTACACGCGACTCTTGATCGACGCATCCAAGGATCCGCTGAAACGGCAGACCGGTTGGATGACGCGCGCGAAACCCCTGCAGTTGGCATCGGGACGAATTCTGGTCCCGCTATACTCGGACGGATTCAATGCGTGCCTGATGGCCATCAGCGACGACTTGGGCGAGACGTGGAAGCCGAGTCTGCCGCTGATTGGATTCGCGCCGATTCAGCCGACCTTGTTTCAGAAGAAGAGCGGCCAATTGGTGGCGTATTGCCGCGACAGCGGCGGTCCGCCGCAGCGCGTGCTTGTCAGCACGTCGGACGACAACGGCGAATCGTGGAGCGCCGCGCGCGACACGGACATACCAAACCCGGGCGCAAGCGTCGCGGCGGTGACGTTGAAAGACGGTCGCTGGTTACACGTATATAACGATGCGGAAGACGGCCGGCATTCGCTCGCGGTATCGCTCTCCGATGATGAAGGCGCAACGTGGAAGTGGACCAAGCACCTGGACAAAGTAGCGCCCGGCGAAGGCGGTTTCGGATATCCAACCGCAATTCAAGGGAAAGACGGTCGCATTCATGTAACCTATACACACTCGCTCGAAGGGAAAAAATCTATAAAGCACGTCGCGTTCGAGCCGAATTGGGTAGCGGACTAGCGTGAGTAATAATGCCCCGCGCGAACCCGAGGATTTCGAACAAAACCAGCTGCTGTTCGAGAATCCCGCAGGGATAAAGGAGCGCTGTCCACCGCGGCGGATTGCGCCGCCGGAGTCGCTTTGACGTAGGCGGACCTACCTTGGGTAATTGGTCACACCCTGGTACTGTTATTCTGTAAGGGTTGCAGCCGTTTTGTTATAGACTGCCAGACACGGTTCCGACGCATTGGAACAAACCATACGCCATTAATTCTTGGCTGGAGTACAAACACATGAAGTCGATTCAAGTTGGAATTTGCGCCGCGATTGTGGCGCTGTCCGCACAAGCTGAAACCGCGACCTTGACAAAAGAGAAATTTCTCGACAAGTGCAAGGGCGCATGGGCCGGCCAGATGATTGGCGTGTGTTATGGCGCGCCCTACGAGTTTCAATCGAATGGCAAACCGATAACCGAACCAATGCGCGCATGGACCCCCGACCTCGTGGCGGGCGCGATCGATCAGGACGATTGCTACGTCGAGATGACGTTCTTGAAGTCAATCGAGAAGCACGGTCTCGATGTGACCTATGAGCAGGCTGGAAAAGACTTCGCGGATTCGCAGTATCCTCTGTGGCATGCGAACCGCGCCGGGCGCGACAACTGCCGACGCGGAATCATGCCCCCAATGTCCGGGCATCCCAACTACAATAAACACGCAGACGACATCGACTTTCAGATCGAGGCCGATTTGTTCGGAATCTTGACGCCCGGCATGCCGCGGGAATCCAACAGGCTGTGCGATGTGTTCGGGCGCATCATGAACTATGGCGACGGCCTCTACGGTGGCATGTTCGTCGCGGGTATGTATTCGGCAGCCTATTTCGAAGACACGGACTTCCGAAAAGTCATCAACGCAGGATTGGCCTGCATCCCGGAAGATTCCGAATACTACAAATGCATCAAGGACGTCATTGCCTATTACGACGCCGCGCCAAACGATTGGCTCGCGGCATGGAAACAGATCGAAGCAAAGTGGCAGGACGACATCGACTGCAAGCCGGGCGATCCTTTCAACATCGACGCCAAACTGAACGGCGCCTATATCGTTATGGGCCTGTTGTACGGCAACGGCGATTTCGAAAAGACGATGGAAATTTCAACGCGTTGCGGACAAGACGCGGACTGCAATCCGTCGAACGCCGTCGGCGTGTTGGGATGCATGAAAGGATACGCGGCACTCGAAGCACGCTTTACCTCCGGCATTCCCGCAATGGCCGAGACAAAGTTTTCGCACACCGACTATTCTTTCAATTCCTTGATTCCCGCCTGCCAGGCAGTCACCGAGCAAATAATCAAGCGCGCCGGAGGCACAATCGACGGCGATACCTACACCTTCCCCGTTCAAGCGCCACAGGCCCCCGAGACATATGAGCAATGGGTACGGCAGTCAGATGCGAGCGCCGCGGCAATCTCACAACACGAAGTAAGCCTGTGGGACAAGAACTGGAAAATCGTAGCGTGTGGAAGCGATATGGAGCCAGGCTTTCGAAGCGAACAATTCGGACGCGAGAACGTCCTCATGCTTCACCCTGTAGACCAAACCATGCCCGCAGTGCTGACTGCAAGACTTCCCGTGCCTTCGACCGGAAGACCAGGGTTGGTGATCGAGACCGCGTCCGATCTGCAAGGCGACTTTCTGCTTAAGGTCTTTATCAACGGCGAAGAACGGCTTGCGAAAGAGATCAATACCCGGGGGAAATGGACGACCGAGCGCGTCGAACTCGCGCCGTACACGAATACCGACATCGACGTCCGCCTGGAAAATCATGCCACGGGCTGGGCATTCGAAGCGGCTTATCTAGCGAAGGCGGCTATCGAAAGTTAAACGCACCGAATCGGCGTGGCTTAGAGCGCCAGACGCAGTTAGCCTAAGTCCGCGCCCGCGGGCATGCCGCTGCGCGCGCAGGCTTCGATCACTTCCGCCGCGCGCGCGACGCCGTTCGATTCCCGCACCGTCGCGGAAAACCGTTGTGCGGCCTGCCGATAGGCAGGATCTTCAATAATGCGTCGGAGGTTTGATGCAAGCGCAGCCGGGCTAAACCCGCGCGCCCGCATGCGAATGCAGAAGCCATTGCTGACCCCAATGCGCGTGATCGCTTCCTGTTCATGGTGCGAGGGCAACGACACCATCGGCACTCCCGCGCTTAACGCCTGATACATCGTCCCGTTGCCGCCGTGGAAAATAAGCGCCTGGCAATGCTTCAACAATTGCGACCCCGGCGCATAGTCACACACGCGGAAATTGGCAGGCGCGTTCCGCAAGGTCTCTTCTTTGACTTGCCGCGCCGTGGTCACGACGAAGCGGTACGGAAGCTTCGCGAACGTCTCGTATGTTCGCCGCAGGAACGCATCCAGAAATCCGGTGGAGCCCATGGTGATGTATACATTCTGCGTTCCATCGTCGAGCTCGTCGAACCACTCGGGCAAGGGCGACGGATGCTCGGAAAAAATTGGCCCTACCGTGTGGTAATTCGGAAAGTACGCGGGGTTCTCGTACAGGCCCGGCAGATCAGGCGACAACAACGGAATCGATCGGAGCAACCGAAGCGAATTCACCGGTTTCTTTCCAAACGTGCGATACGCGCGCTTGCGAAAGCGCGCGAGATGCAGCCGGTCGTAAACCTGCAAGGCAGGATGGAAGATATAGTTCGGCGTCAGGAAATGGCTCGCATAGCCATTCAAGATTCCCGCGGCCGGAATTCCCGCGATGTGCGCGGAAGTGCTCGCGCTCACCGAAGCATCGCCCACGATAATGTGCGGCTTTTCCTGCTGGATTGCACGAACCTGCCCCTCGATGATCTCCTGCAAAGGCACCCACGGCCCCAGGTTGAGAAGGTCCCAACCGGAGATCACAAAACCATATTTCTCGAACCGGTCCCAGCCGTAGGGCTGATAGGGTTCACGCGAGTAGACGAGGCGAAACCCCGCTTCCTGAACCAAGGATAGCTTCGAACGCGGATGCGTCGGGTCATCGCCCACAAAGATCACTTCGTGGCCCCGTTCGCGGAGCGCCTTGCCGATTTCAACACACCGCGACGTGTGCGCGAGCACCCATCCAAGCGGCGCAAACATGATCTTCAAGCGCCCGGCCGATGCCGGGGCAGCGCTCGAGAGTCCTTCCGTAACGCCATACGTTTCGGTGATATCGTTTCGTGCAGTCGACAAATTCATGTTGCGAACGGTCTTGCTTATCCTGGCTGGCAATCGCCGGAGTTTTGCGGTTTAGATATAAAAAGTAGTTAAAGGGATTTAAATTTGGTGCGCATGGGCGGCCGGGCCGCTCCGCCCAACCTTACCCGCGTTCGTAGGTATCGAGATTCCTGCCCAACATGGCTGCCACCGTCTCCGCATGCGGATCCGTCAGCATCGAGATATGGTTTCCGGGGATCGGACAAACTTCCACGGGTTTCGTCGAATAGCGCTTCCATCCCAGAGTCTTGTCGGAGAGAATCCCCCGAAGCGCCCCGCTCCGCGCGATGGTCGTGCCCAGGTCACGTAAAATCTGCGGCAGCACGCGCAGGCTCATGCGCCAGTTTGACGCAAGCACCTTCAAATAGTTCACGGTAGATTCTTTCATGACCCCATCGGGCATGGCGG
>ERZ761602.6184-NODE-6184-length-13594-cov-5.340793_pt1 | contig 13594 bp, 13 predicted proteins | sample MGYA00512165_ERZ761602 | MGnify/ENA primary metagenome ERZ761602 (study PRJEB28899, sample SAMN02445085) | bioreactor sludge metagenome | biome: EBPR sludge; isolation source: Thorneside wastewater treatment plant | place: Australia: Brisbane, Thorneside...
CGCCGGGTCGCGCTGGCCGCCGAAGCAGCGCTGCAGCAGCCCGGCGAAGCACGGCTCGTCGTTAGCGGCCTGCTCGAACAGCGTCAGGCAGGAGCGCAGCTTCATCGCGTCGAGCTCGCCGAAGACGGCCACCGGGTCACCGTGCGGCAGCGACGCGAGCAGGCGGCAGGCCTCGTGCAGGCGCGGCCCCAGCAGGGGATGCCGCAGGTACGCGCGCGCCTCGTCGAGCGAGGTCAATCCGTAGCGATGCGCCATCGCGCTGCGGCCCAGGCCCCGCAGCTGCGGGAAGACGAACCACATCCAGTGGCTGCGCTTGGCGCCGGCCGCCAGTTCGGCACGCACCGTGTCCCAGGCCGGCGCCTGCGCGGCGACGAAGCGCTGCAGGTCGTGCGGGTCGTCCGCGACGCCGACCGGCGGGGCGTTCATCGGTCATGCGCGGCGCCCTCGCAGGGCTGGCCGAAGGGCTGGCGGACCACCTGCAGCGTCACGTGCCCGATCCCGAAGCGCTCGGCCAGCAGCCCGCTGCAGCGCTGCAGGAAGGCGTCGTCGCCGCCGCCGCCGGGCATCACCAGGTGCGCGGTCAGCGCGACCTGCGTGGTGCCCATGGCCCAGACATGCAGGTCGTGCACCGCCGCCACGCCGGGCTGCGCCGCCAGCAGGGCGCGCACCTCGTCGAGGTCGACATGCTCGGGCACGCCGTCGAACAGCAGGTGCAGCGACTGCCGGAACAGGTCCCAGGTGCCCCACACGACGACGACGGCGATCAGCAGGCTGACGACGGGGTCGATGCGCTGCCAGCCCAGCCACAGCGCCAGGGCGCCGGCCACCACGACGCCGGCCGAGACGGCGGCGTCGGCCGCCATGTGCAGGAAGGCGCCGCGGATGTTGAGGTCGTGCTCGCGCCCGCGCATGAACATCAGGGCGGTCGCCGTGTTGACCACGATGCCGATGCCGGCGACGACCATCACGGTCACCGCCTCCATCGGCTGCGGCGAGCGCAGCCGCTCCACCGCCTCCCAGGCCAGCGCCCCCATCGCCACCAGCAGCAGCAGCGCGTTGAGCAGGGCGGCCAGGATGCTGGCGCGCTGCCAGCCGTAGGTGTGGCGCGCATCGGGCCGCAGCCGGCCGGCCAGCGCGCCGCCCCAGGCCAGCACGAGCCCGGCGACGTCGCTGAGGTTGTGCGCGGCGTCGGCCAGCAGTGCCAGCGAGCCGATGGCCCAGCCGTAGCCGGCCTCCAGGCCGACATAGGCGAGATTGAGCGCGATGCCGATCGCGAAGGCGCGGTCGTGGCGCGTCGGGCCATGGGCATGGCCGTGGGCATGGCCGCCGTGGGCGTGGCCCGGGCCGTGGTCGTGACCGTGGCGGTGGGCCGGGCTCATCGCGTCGCGCCGTCGGCGACCCAGCGCACCGGCGCGGGCGCGTCCGCCTCGCCCCGCCACTCGTGCGCGTCCACGTGGCCGAGGATGGCGCCCTCGCGCAGCTTCGCCGCGAGCCGGACCCGCGCGGCCGCGGCGTGTGTACGGATCGGCCACCCGTTCGTCATGCCCGGAGCATGCACCAGGCGCGACCCGCGGTGACGCTGTGATAGCGTGCGGTCGTCCCTCACCCCCGGAAGCCGCCGATGTTCGAGACCCCGGTCGCCGCCAGCAGCCTCAGTGAACGGATCGACGCGGCCGCCGCGGCCATCGAGGCGCAGGTCATCGCCTGGCGGCGCGACCTGCACCAGCACCCGGAGCTGGGCAACCGCGAATTCCGCACCGCCGGCCTGGTGGCCGACCACCTGCGCGAGCTGGGTTTCGACGAGGTGCGGACCGGCGTCGCGCACACCGGCGTCGTCGGCCTGCTCAAGGGCGGCCTGCCCGGGCCCGTGGTGGCGCTGCGCGCCGACATGGACGCGCTGCCCGTCACCGAGCAGGTGGACCTGCCGTTCGCGAGCCAGGTGCGCGCGGTATGGAACGGCGAGAACGTCGGCGTCATGCACGCCTGCGGCCACGACTGCCATGTCGCGATCCTGATGGGCGTGGCGCAGGTGCTGGCGCCCTTGCGCGCGCAGCTGCGCGGCAGCGTCAAGTTCATCTTCCAGCCGGCCGAGGAGATGCCGCCCGAGGGCGAGGACGGCGGCGCGAAGATGATGATCGCCGAGGGCGCGCTGGAGCGCCCGGTGCCCCAGGCCATCTTCGGCCTGCACGTCACGTCGCGGCTGCCGCTGGGCACGGTGGGCTACCGGCCGGGGCCGACGATGGCGAGCTCCGACCGCATGAGGATCACGATCACCGGCCGCCAGACCCATGGCGCCGCGCCGTGGATGGGCGTGGACCCCATCGTCACCGCGGCGCAGGTGGTGCTGGGGCTGCAGACCATCGTCAGCCGCGGCGTGGACATCAGCCGCGAGCCGGCGGTGGTGACCATAGGCGCCATCAAGGGCGGCGTGCGCGAGAACATCATCCCCGACAGCGTCGAGATGCGCGGCACCATCCGCACCTTCGACGAGGCGATGCGCGACGACATCCACGAGCGGGTGACGACGCTGGCCGAGTCGGTGGCGCGGGGCTCGCGTGCCGGCTGCAAGGTCTGCATCGAGAAGAACTATCCGGTCACCGTCAACCACCCCGAGCTGACCGCGGCGATGGCGCCCACGCTGGCGCGCGTGGCCGGCGACGGGCTCGAGGTCGTCGACAAGGTCACCGGCAGCGAGGACTTCTCGTTCTTCCAGCGCATCGTGCCCGGCTTCTTCTTCTTCGTCGGCGTCGTGCCGCCGGGCCAGGACGCCCAGACCGTGGCGCCCAACCACTCGCCGCGCTTCTACGTCGACGAACGCGCGCTGCTGACCGGCGTGCGCGCGCTGGCCCACCTGGCCTGCGACTTCCTCGAGGCGCGCTGAGGCGGCAAGCCCGCCCGCCGCTGCCAGGGCGCGGGCGCTGCCCGAAGGGCGCGTTCCTGCGCGCGCGGCATGCCGGGCGGGATGCCGCGCTGGCGCGCCGCGGGCTTTTAGGGATGGCGGGGGCCGCCGCTGGCGCCTATAGGTGAATGGGCCTGCGGGCCGTTGGTGGGTGCCTGCGCCGCCCGGCCCGGCCGATCGACCCACACCGGAGGTCCCATGCGACACGTTCGATGCCTGGCCTCGCTGGCCGTTGCGGGCGCGCTGACGGGCGCGCTGACGGGCGGCGCCCACGCCGCGGTGGTCGTCGCGACGCTGCCCGACTTCGACGGGCCCGAGCATGTCAGCGGCTTTCCGATCGACCTCGGCATCGTCGGCACCTTCGGCTTCGCGCTGCCGGCCACGGCGGTGATCTCGTCGGCGACCTTCAGCGGCACCTACGGCACGGCGACCCTGCCGTTCACGACCGCCAGCTACGAGGTCGAGATCGAGGGCGAGACCCTCGTCGTCTGCCCGCCCTTCCACCCCGGCTGCTACGAATTCGACGGCACGCCGCTGCGGCCGTTCAGCTTCGCGCTCGGTGCGGGCGCCTTCGCCGGGCTGCTCGACGGCTCGGCGGACCTGCACGTGGTGCAGACCACCGACTTCATCGTGCGCCTGGGCACGCCGACGCTGACCATCGAATACACGGCCGTGCCGCAGCCCGGGACCACGGCGCTGGTCGGGCTGGCGCTGGCGGCGCTGGCGCTGGTGCTGCGCCGGCGGCCTGGCGAACCGGTGCGCACCGTCACCGATCCGGCCGTGCACGAGGGCTGATCCGCACGCCGGGGCGCATGCCGCGGGTGCGGCTTGCGCCAGGTCAAGCACCGCCGCGGCGGTCCGGCCACACTGCCGCGCGATGAGGCGGCGCGTGGTCGTGGCGTGGTGGACATTCGCCCTGCTGGCGGCGGCGCTCGCCTGGCTGGGCCTGGAATTCCGCCGCGACCTGCAGCGCCACGCCGCGCGCCTGGCCGAAGGCAGCCGCGTCGTCGCCACCGCCTGCGGGCCGGTGGAGGTGGGCTTCGCGGGTCCGGCCGACGGGCCGCCGCTGCTCGTCGTGCACGGCAGCGGCGGCGGCTTCGACCAGGGCCTGCTGCTCGGCGCAGGCCATGCGGCGCGCGGCTGGCGCGTCATCGCGCCGTCGCGGCCCGGCTACCTGCGCACGCCGTATCCGGCCGATGGCGACGCCTCCGGCGAGCGCCAGGCCGACGGGCTGGCCTGCCTGCTGGACACGCTGGGCGTGCCGCGCGTCGCGCTGATGGGCGTCTCGGCCGGCGGCGTGCCGGCGCTGCACTTCGCGCTGCGCCACCCGCGGCGCCTGGCCGCGCTGGTGCTGATGGTGCCGGCGGTGCACCGGCCCGACCCCGCGGTGCCGACACCGCGCTGGGCGCTGGCCGTGCTGGACCAGGTGCTGAAGGCCGACCTGCCGTTCTGGCTGCTCGTGCGCGTCGCGCCGGACGCCGCGCGGCGGCTGGTGCTGGCGACGCCGGCGGCCGAATATGCCGCCGCGAGCGCGGACGAGCGGCGCCGCGCCGACGCGCTGCTCGACAGCATCCTGCCCGTCAGCGCGCGCCGGCGGGGCCTGCTCAACGACTCGCGGCTGACCACCGGCGCGGCGCGCGTGGCGCTGGAGGCTGTCCAGGTGCCGACGCTGGTGATCAGCGCGCGCGACGACGGCTACGGCACCTGGTCATCGGCGCGGTACAGCGCCGAGCACATCCCCGGCGCGCGCTTCCTGGGCTACGCGCGCGGCGGGCACCTGCTGCTGGGGCACGAGGCCGAGGTCGTCGCCGCGGTGCAGGCGCTGCAGCCGCTGCTGGACGAGCCGGCGCCGCCGACGGGCACGCGACAATCCGCGCGATGAAGCCCGAGGTCTGCGTGCTGCTGTACCCCGGCTGCGTCTTCTTCGAGATCGCGCTGGCGACCGAGACGCTGGCCGCGGCCTGCACGATCCGCTGCCTGACGCCGGACGGCGCCGACCATGCGGCGTCCAACGGGGCGCGCCTGCGCGCCGACGCCGGCTACGCGGCCCTGCAGGCCGGGCCCGCGCCGGCGGCGGTGCTGGTGCCCGGCGGTGATCCGCGCGCGATCCTGCTGCCGCGCAACCTGGCGCGCGAGCCGCTGCAGGCCGCGCTGGCCGGCGGCGCGCTGCTGGCCGGCATCTGCGCCGGCAACCTGGTGCTCGCGGCCGCCGGCGTGCTGCGCGGGCGCCGCGCCACGCACAACTATGCGCCGCCCTGGGCGTCGCCGGCGCAGGTGGCCGCCACCGCGCCGTACTGGGAAGGCCTGCACTACCTGGCTGCCGACCTCGTCGAGGATGGCCCGGTGATCACCGCGATGCCCTGGGCCTACCGGCGCTATGCGGCGGCGGTAGCGCGGCGGCTGGCGGTGCTCGACGCGGCCGCCGCACGGGACCTGGAGAGCTACGTGCAACGGCGGTCGCTTCAGCCGCCCGGCGGCGCGGCCGACGCCGCCGGCCTGGGCACCTCGTAGCGCAGTTCGGCGAAGCCGCTGCCGACCTGGCGCACGGCGCACAGGCGCAGCGGTGGCGAGGCGATGCGCCGCGGCAGCAGCGGCTGCCCGCGGCCCAGCGTGACCGAGCCGATCTGCACCAGGATCTCGTCGAGCAGCCCGGCGTCGTGGAACTGCCCGACCAGCTCGCCGCCGCCGACCAGCCAGAGGTTGCGGCCGCCGGCGGCAGCCGTCATGGCCGCGTGCACCGGCCGCACGTCGCCCTGCACGAAGCGGATGTCGGCGCCGGGCACCGTGGCCAGCTGGCGGTGCGTGAAGACCCAGGCCGGCTGCGCATACGGCCAGGCGGCGCGCGGGTCGGCCGCCGGCGCGACGACATGGCGCAGCATCCACTCGTAGGTCGAGGCCCCCATCGCGAGCGCGCCGACGCCGGCGATGAAGTCCGGGTAGCTGGTGTCGGCGATGTCGCCGAGCGGGAACAGCCACTCCAGCGAGTGGTCCTCGGTGGCGATGAAGCCGTCCAGGCTGCAGGCGGTGTAGTACTGGGTCTTCATGGCCATGCACGCTAGCATGCCTGGCCGCGACGGCAAGGAGTGCACGATGCGCCTGACGACCTGGACCCTGCGCGCCCCGGCGCGCCCCGCGGCCTGCCGGGCCGCCCTGGCCGCCCTGGCGGCCGCGCTGCTGGCGGCGCCGGCCGCGACGGCGCAGACGGCCGCGCCGACGGCCGCGCCGGCGCCGCCTGCCTACGACGAGGCGCTGGCGCGCGCGCTGGGTGCCGACGACTACGGCATGCGGCCCTACGTGCTGGTGATCCTGAAGACCGGCCCGCGGCCGGTGCCGGCCGGCCCGGCGCGCGACGAGATGTTCCGCGGCCACTTCGCCAACATGAAGCGGCTCGCCGGCGAGGGCAAGCTGGCGCTGGCCGGGCCGCTGGACGGCGTCGAGGGCCGGCGCGGCATCTTCGTGATGGCGGTGGCCGATATCGCCGAGGCGCGCACGCTGACCGAGACCGACCCCGTCATCGTGCACGGCGAGATGGTCGCCGAATACCACAAGTACTACGGCTCGGCGGCGCTGATGCAGGTGCGCGAGATCCACGAGCGTATCGCGAAGAAGAAGTTCTGAGCGCCCCCAGGGCCGGGCGGCGCCCGGCCCGGTCCGTGGCCGCGAGCGCCGGCCGGTGCAGCGGTCAGCCGCCGGCGCCGGGCGTGACCTGCGCGCGCAGCGTGGTCTTCAGCACCTTGCCGTAGTGGTTCTTGGGCAGCGCCTCGACGAAGCGGTAACGCTTGGGCCGCTTGAAGCGCGCGATGTGCGCCAGGCAGTGCGCGTCCAGCGCGCGCTCGTCGGCCGCCGCGCCCGGCTGCAGCACGACGAAGGCGACGACGACCTCGCCCCATTCGGCATCCGGCGCGCCGACCACCGCGACCTCGGCCACGCCGGGCGCGGTCAGCAGCACCTCCTCGACCTCGCGCGGGTAGATGTTGCTGCCGCCGCTGATGACGAGATCCTTGCTGCGGTCCTTCAGTGTCAGGAAGCCGTCTTCGTCCAGGCTGCCCATATCGCCGGTCCACAGCCAGCCGTCGCGGACGGCGGCGGCCGTGGCCTCGGGGTTGCGCCAGTAGCCGGCCATCACGCTGTCGCCGCGCACCAGCACCTCGCCGGTCTCGCCGACGGCGCAGTCGCGGCCCTGCTCGTCGGCCACGCGCACGTGCACCGGCGTCTGCGCGATGCCGACGCTGGCCAGCCGCTCGGCATGGCGCGGGTGGGCCGTGTCGGCGATCACCGCGCGCGCGAGCGCGCTGGCGCACATCGGCGTCTCGCCCTGGCCGTAGATCTGCACGAAGCGCGGGCCCATCACGCGCAGCGCGCGGCGGATGTCGGCCAGGTACATCGGCGCGCCGCCGTAGACGATGGTCTTGAACGAGGCCGCGCAGTCCTGCGGCGACAGCCCCGCGGCCTCGGCATGGTCCACCAGCCGCTTGACGATGGTCGGCGCCGCGAAGGTGGACAGCGGGCCGAGCGCACGGCCGAGCGCGAACAGCTCCGCCGGGTCGACGCCGCCGCTGGCCGGCACGACATGGCGCGCGCCGGCCATCAGGTGCGGGATGGCGTAGAGGCCGCAGCCATGCGACATCGGTGCGCCATAGACGATGGCGTCGCCGGCGCCCACCGCGTCGACGTCGACGAAATAGGCCAGGCCCATGGTCAGCAGGTTGCGCTGCGTGATCATCACGCCCTTGGGCCGGCCGGTGGTGCCGCTGGTGTAGAACAGCCAGGCCAGGTCGTCGGGGCCGGCGTCGTGCGGCGTGGGCGCTGCGCCCTCGCCGGCGGCCAGCGGCCCCAGCAGCGCGTCGGCCTCGGCGCCTTCGGTGTCGACCTGGCGCTGCAGGCCGGCGATCGCCCCGGGCGCGACATCGCTCGTCACGAAGCCCCAGCGCGCGCCACTGTTGCCGACGATCCAGGCGACCTCCGACGGGTGCAGCTTGGCATTCACCGGCACGACCGCCAGCCCGGCCCACCAGGCGCCCCACAGCAGCTCCAGGTAGCGCGGGTGGTTGCGCATGAAGAGCAGCAGCCGCTCGCCCGGCGCCAGCCCGGCGGCACGCAGCCGCGCCGCCAGCGCCGCGGCGCGTGCGGCCCACTGGCCGTGGGTGGCGTGCAGCGTCGTGCCGTGCAGGATGGCGGGGCGATCGGGGGCCAGCAGCGCCTGGCGCTGCAGCAGCTGGGCGAGGTTCATCGTCGGCGCGGGGTCGGCTTCAACGGTTGGCAGGGTAACGCTGCGCCAGCACGTCCTGCAGCGTCTTGACGACGCCGAAGGCGTCCTTCAGCGTGCTGCGCTCGAACTGGCTGAGCTCCTCCGGGTGCAGGAAGTTGTCGGCCGCGCGGCCTTCGGCGATCTGCTGCGCCTGGTGGCGGATGCGCAGGCTGCACAGGAACTCCAGCGCATCGCGCAGGTCGCGCACGCTGCCGGCGCTGATCTCGCCGCTGCCCGCGGCATGGGCCAGGCGCTCGTGCGTATTGACCGCTGCGTCGCCGCCGGCCAGGGCATAGACGCGCGCGAGGTCGATCACCGGCACGATGCCGTGGTGCTTGAGGTCGAAGGTGCCCTTGTGCTCGCCGCTGCGCAGCGGGGCGAGGCCGCCGAACAGCCCCAGCGGCGGCTGGCGCGACAGTGCATTGCCGACCAGGTGGCCGAGGAACAGCCTGGCCTTGGGCGTGTGCGCCAGCACCTCGGCGCGCAGGCCGTCCAGCAGCTCGTGGCGGCCGGCGACCACGCGCACGTCGAAGAAGACGCTGCACAGCATCAGCGCCATCGGCTCCGGGGTGTCGATCCAGCGCCGGAAATAGTCTGCCCAGACGTGCCGCGGCTGCCGCCAGCGGTCGGTGCGCGCCATCATCTCGCCGGGGCAGAAGACATAGCCGCAGGCGTCCAGGCCGGCATTGACCTCCTCGGCCAGGGCCTTGAAGTAGGCGCTATGCGCCGCCTCGTCGTAGGCATCGTCGAGCAGCAGGCAGTTGTCCTGGTCGCTCTTGGCGGTCTGCTCGTGGCGCGCCTGCGAGCCGGCGGCGACCCAGGCATAGTCCACCGGCGGTGGGCCCAGCCGCGCCTCGGCCAGGTGCAGCAGCCGGGTGGTCAGCGCGTCGGTGATCGCGGTCACGACATGGCCGGTGGCATAGGCGCTGGCGCCGGCGTCGACGAGCTGGCGCTGCAGCGCCTTCACGCGCGCGGCCGCGGCGACCAGGCCGGCGAGCGTGGTCTGGCGGTGGATCTCGCCGGCCAGGTAGACGGCCGAATGGCTGTGCTGCTCGTTGACGTCGGTGGCGGTCACGATGCCGGCGACCGCCGCGCCGTCCATCACCGGCACGTGGTGGATCTGGTGGCGCGCCATCAGCAGCAGCGCCTCGAAGGCGGGCGCGTCGGCCGGCGCGGTGAGCGGCGCCACGGTGGCGATCTCCAGCACCGGCAGCGCCGGGTCCAGCCCGGCGGCCAGCGCGCGGTTGCGCAGGTCGCGGTCGGTGACCAGGCCGAACAGGTGGCCGTCCTGCACCAGCAGCAGCGACGAGACCCGCTCGTCGCGCATGCGCTCGGCGGCAGCGCGGATGCTGATCTGCGGCGACGCGGTCACCGGCGCACGCTTGAGCAGCGTGCGCAGCGGGGTCGTGAGCAGGCTGGCCTGGCCGGCGGCGGCGGGCAGGGCGGATTCGGTGGCGGCTTCGTCGGCAGGGGTCATGGCGGCGGGTGCGAGCCCGCCGAGTCTCGCCGATGCAGCTGACGCGAAGGCCGGCGGCCGGCTTGATGCGCGTCAAGCCGGCGCCACGCGGCGGCGGCTCCCAGCGCGGCGGCGAGAATGCGCGCTGGACACCGCCGCAGGAGAACCCCAACGATGAATGCCCCGCACAACCGCATCGCCCTCGTCACCGGCGCCGGCAGCGGCATCGGCCGCGCCACCGCCAATGCGCTGGTGCGCGACGGCTGGCGCGTCGTCTACAGCGGCCGCCGCCTGGAGGCGCTGCGCGAGTCCATCGCGCAGGCCGACGACCCCTTCGGCGACATCGCCGCGCGCGCCTTCGCGGTGCCGGCCGACGTGACCAAGCCCGACGCCGTGCAGGCGCTGTTCGACTTCGTGCGCGCGCGCTTCGGGCGCCTGGACCTGCTGTTCAACAACGCCGGCGTCTTCACGCCCGGGCTGCCGCTGGAGGACCTGACGCTGGAGCAGTGGCGCGCCGCGGTGGACACCAACCTGACCGGCGTCTTCCTGTGCACGCAGCAGGCCTTCCGCATGATGAAGGCGCAGCAGCCGCGCGGCGGCCGCATCGTCAACAACGGCTCGATCTCGGCGCATGCGCCGCGGCCCAACTCGTCGCCCTACACGGCGACCAAGCACGCGATCAGCGGCTTGACCAAGGCCTGCGCGCTGGACGGCCGCGCCTTCGACATCGCGGTCGGGCAGATCGACATCGGCAATGCGGTGACCGAGCTGACCGCCGGCATGGCCACCGGCATGCCGCAGGCCGACGGCAGCGTGCGGCCGGAGGCGCGCATGGACGTCGCCCATGCCGCCGCGGCGGTGGTTCACATGGCCAACCTGCCGCTGGAAGCCAACGTGCTGTTCATGACGGTGATGGCCACCGGCATGCCTTTCGTCGGGCGCGGCTAGCGCGCGGCGCGGCAGCCGGCGCCGCGGCGTTCGGCCTTGCAGGCCGCGCTCGCGCAAGCATGCGCTCGCCCTTCGCGAGGCGCAGGCCCGTCCGCAGGGACGGGCCTGCGTCCGCGCTCAGCCTTCGTTGGCCGGGCAGCTCAGCGCGGCGCGCGCATGCATCTCGGCGGCTGCCGCCTGCGCGAGCTGCACCTCCTGCACCGGCGTCATCGCCTGGCTGTGGATCCCGGCCAGGATCGCCAGCGTGACGACGGCGGCCAGGCCGAAGGCGCTGGCGTGCTGCGTGGTGCGGGTGACGAAGGCATTCATGACGGGCTCCTGGGGACTGCGCGGCGGTATCCGATGGCTGCACTGTAGGCAGCGCACGCCGCAGCGACCACGGGATTGCGACGAACTGCCGGCCGGCCGGAGCGAGCCGCGATCCGCGGCGACGAATGGCCGCCGCGCTTCAGCCCCGTGGCGTGGTGTGCCAGGCCTGCAGCAGCGCCGCCTCGCGCTCGGGCGCGAGGCCGGTCGGCGGGCGCGGTGGCCCCTCGCCGGCGCGCGACAGCGGCGCAGCCCGCGCCCAGGCCGCGGTGTCCTGCAGCGTGGCCTCCAGCGCCCGGCACTGCAGCCCGGTGGCCAGCGCACGCGCGATCTCGGTGCGGTGGATGCCGTCGCTGCGCCGCGGCAGCCACAGCGGCAGCTCGGTCCATGGCGCGACACCCTGCCCGAGCAGGAAGTCCTCGGCGACCCAGCTCAGCGGCGGCGGGTCGGCCGGCGCCAGCACGCGGCACGCGGTGGCCAGGAAGGCCTCCATGCTCAGCGGCGTCGCCGGCCCGGTGAGGTTGAAGGGCCCGCTGCGCCCGGACTCGGCCTGCGCCAGCATCCACGCCGCGGCGTCGCGCGCATCGATGAACTGCACGGGGCCCGCCGGGTCACCCGGGGCCAGCACCTCGCTGCCGGGCGCGGCGCGCAGCAGCCGGCGCACCCACCAGGTGAAGCGTTCCGTCGGGTCGTGCGGCCCCACCAGCAGCCCGGGACGCGGCAGCAGCGTGCGCCCGGCGCCGAAGCCGTCGACCGCGGCCTGCTCGCACAGCACCTTCAGGCCGCCGTAGGTCTCGCCGCTGACGGTTTCGGTCGCCGGGTCGGCCAGCGTCGCCAGCGCGGCGTCCTCGGTCAGTGCGCCGGCGTCGGGATCGGCGTAGACGCTGATCGTCGACACCATCTGGTAATGGCCCACGCGCCCGGCCAGGCGGGCCGCGACCTCGCGCACCTGGCGCGGCCAGTAGGCGCTGGTGTCGACGACGGCGTCGAAGCGGCGGCCGTCCAGCACCGACAGGTCGGCATTGCGGTCGGCGATCAGGTGTTCGGCCTGCGGAAACAGGCCGCTGCCGCTGCGCCCGCGGTGCAGCAGCGTGACGCGGTGGCCGCGTTGCAGCGCGAGGTCCGCGAGATGGCGGCCGAGGAAGCGCGTGCCGCCGAGAACGAGCAGGTGCATGGCGCGACTCTACGGCCGGCCGCGGGCCGACGCGAGCGCCGGGCGCGGCCTGCGGGCCGCGGAGCGCCGAAAATGACGACGGCCGCGCACTGCGCGGCCGTGGCGGGTGGCGGGGAGCGCGGCGCTCAGGCCGTCGCGGTTGCGGCGCGCCGACGCGGCAGACCACCGACGGCGGCCAGCCCCAGGCCCATCAGCGCCCAGGTGCCCGGCTCCGGCACCGGCTGCAGGAAGCCGCGGACTTCGCCGGCCGGGAACGCCGTGCTGTGCACGTTGAAGTAGGCGGTGCCAGCATTCAGGCCGGCGAGCAGCGCGGCCGAAGCGCCGGCCACCGTGCCGCCACCGAAGTTGGTGATGAAGCTGGCGGTGTAGGTGCCGGCCTGGGTGAGGTCCAGGGTCGTCTGGTAGAAGCCGAAATTGACGCCGACCGGGAAGCCGGGCAGCGTGCCCGGCGTCACCGCGACGCCCACCGTGCCGGCATTCGGCGCCGCGGTGCAGCAATGAATATGCGCCACCGTCGTCGTGCCCGACAGGCCGAAGAAGATGGCCGCGATATCCAGGGTCTGGGCGCCGGCGTCGAAGGAGACGAAGACGGCCCCGTCGCCGGTGGCGCCGGGAACTTCCGGCGACAGGTCGCTGGCGAAGGAATAGGTCTGCGCCTGGGCGGCGGTGGCGGCCAGGGTCAGGGCGGCAGCCAGGGCGATCGCGGTCTTCATGGCGGGTCCTCGGTGCAGGGCGCTGGAAGATGCCAGCCGGCGGGAAGCACGCACTTCCGCACGCATCGGATGTTCCCTCTGGCACCAGCAAGACGCCACCCCCTGACCGAGTGGTCCGGCGCCGGGAATAGGCCGGCCGCTCAGGCCGTACGCGCCGGTGGCGGTGCCGCTTCCCGCCCCGGGGGCTCGACGGCCGTGCCTGCCGCCAGCGCCTGCAGGCAGTCCAGGCACAGGCAGCCACGGTAGCGCTGGCGCAGCCGGGCCAGCAGCGCCGGCGCCAGCACCACGGTGGTGCACGCGCAAGGGCCGGCACCGGCGGCGCCGCAGGCGAAGCCGCCCCCGCAGCGCGGGCAGCGGTCGGGCGCCGGTGCGTGCAAGGCGGCTCCGGGCGCTGCGGCTCAGCCCGCGAAGAGCCCGCGGTGCTGCTCGCGCAGCAGGTTCTTCTGCACCTTGCCCATCGCATTGCGCGGCAGTTCGGGCACCACGAAGACCTGCTTGGGCACCTTGAAGCCGGCGATGCGCGACTTCAGCGCCGCGATCGTCGCCGCCGGTTCGGGCGCCGCGCCCGGGCGCGGCACGACGACGGCCACCACGGCCTCGCCGAAGTCCGGGTGCGGCACGCCGATCACCGCGCTCTCGGCAACGCCGGGCAGCTCGTTCAGGTAGCCCTCGACCTCCGCCGGGTAGACGTTGTAGCCGCCGCTGATGATGAGGTCCTTGCTGCGGCCGACGATGGTCAGGTAGCCGTCGGCGTCGAAGCGGCCGACGTCGCCGGTCTTGAACCACAGGTCGGGCGTGAATTCGTCGGCCGTCTTCTCGGGCATGCGCCAGTAGCCCTTGAAGACATTGG
>ERZ761602.6185-NODE-6185-length-13594-cov-4.277716_pt1 | contig 13594 bp, 11 predicted proteins | sample MGYA00512165_ERZ761602 | MGnify/ENA primary metagenome ERZ761602 (study PRJEB28899, sample SAMN02445085) | bioreactor sludge metagenome | biome: EBPR sludge; isolation source: Thorneside wastewater treatment plant | place: Australia: Brisbane, Thorneside...
AAATCGACACCACCCTCTCAACTTTTTCTGGTTTTCCCCATCCGCAATCAACCAATCGCTTGGACTTACACACCAAAAATCATTTTTCCCACATCCTCCCCACGCCGAAAAGACCCTTCGTTTCGCGAATCCTGTAAAACACACTGCAACAACCCGCGCACAAAAAGTAGAGACTCACAACCACGGAGCCACGACCCCGACGACATCGCGTACCCGCACAACAACCCAAGGTCGCGCGCGTATCGCATAGTTCGCTACACTCTGCTGGGGACGAACTCCTTCTGGTTTTCGGTAATGGGCCGCGCTACGCGGGGAGGCTGCATCTGAACGCGCACGATTACACGCTCCTGCTGCTGTCACTGGGGATCTTGCTGACTGTCTCCCGGATGTTCGGTGAAATCGCCGACAAACTGGGCCAGCCGACGGTGCTCGGCGAAATCACCGCGGGCATTCTCCTCGGGCCAACGCTCCTGGGCCGCCTCGCGCCGGATCTCGCCACCACGTTGTTCCCCCTCGCAGGTCCGCGTGCCACTGTTCTGGAAGGGCTGTTTCTCTTATCCATTGTGTTGTTCATGCTCGTAGCCGGCTTGGAGGTGGACCTCTCCACCGCGATTCGGCAGGGCAGAACCGCCGCGATTGTCGGCACCGCGGGTATCGCATTGCCGTTTGTACTGGGTTTTGGAGCAGCCTGGTTTGCCCCGGCCTGGCTCGGCTACCACGAAGGGTCCACCGTATTTGTTTTCGCGCTGTTCATTGCGACCGCGCTTTCCATCTCCGCGCTTCCGGTAATCGCAAAAACGCTGATGGATCTCGGGCTTTATTACTCCGATCTCGGCATGATTGTGATTTCAGCCGCGATCTTCAGCGACATTTTCGGCTGGATGCTGTTCGCGCTCATCCTCGGATTGATGGGTGTCGACACGGGCTACACCACCAGCATCGGAGCGACCATTGCCCTTGTCGTCGGTTTCGCCGTATTCATGCTCACCGCCGTGCGCTGGGTCATTCACCGCACCCTGCCGTGGGTCCAGGCCCACACAAGTTTTCCCGGCGGCGTATTGGGTCTGGCCCTCGCCACGGCGCTGTGCGGCGCGGCCTTCACCGAGTGGGCCGGCGTCCACGCAATCTTTGGCGCGTTTCTCGCCGGTGTCGCCATCGGCGATTCCGCCCACCTGCGCAACCATACGCGCACCATCATCCGGCAATTCATTTCGTTCTTCTTCGCGCCGCTGTTCTTCGCATCTATCGGACTTAAAGTCGATTTCTTCACGCATTTCGATTTCCTATTGGTCGCAATCGTCGTTGTATTGGCCTGTGTGGGAAAGATTCTTGCCTGCGGTTTCGCGGGCGTCGTCGCGGGCATGCCCAAGCGCGAAGCCTGGGCCGTTGGCTTCGCGCTGAATGCGCGCGGCGCAATGGAGATCATTCTCGGATCTTTGGCGCTGCGCTACGGCGTGATTAACGAACCGCTCTTCGTCGCGCTCGTTGTGATGGCGCTCGCAACCTCCATGCTCAGCGGCGTAGCCATTCCCGCGGTGCTGAAACGCGCGAAGTCGCGCCGGATAGAAGACTACCTGTCCGCCCGGTCCTATGTGGGTGATCTCAAGGCCACCACCACTGCGGGCGTTATCGACGAACTCTCCGGCGTCATGGCGGACGTCGCGGGCGTTTCGCGCGAATCCCTCACGCGCGCCGTCATGGATCGCGAACAAATCATTTCCACCGCGCTCGGCAATGGCGTTGCCGTGCCGCACGCGCGGATCGCCGATGCCCAGGCCTTCTGCCTCGGTGTCGGAATCTCCCATCGCGGCCTCGACGTCAACGCGCCGGACGGCCAACCCGCGCACGTGTTCTTCTTCATCGTCTCGCCAAAAAATGATGATGGCGCCCAACTCGAATTGCTCGCAGACATTGCCGATCGGTTCATGGACCCGACGTTTCACGAAAAACTCTGTCAAACAGCCTCGTATACGGAATTCCTGGCTGTGTTGCGCACGCGCGGCGACTGATTTCGCCCTGTGGTAAACTGGTAATGACGTTATGGACAAGCATGTATCCAAAACTGCACGGACCTTGCTCAAGAACGTTGCCACGCGACTTAAGCGCGTGGCGCTTGGGCGTGAATCCTTGCGCGACGCCTTCGACGGAATAACCGACGACGCCGACCGCCTGAAGCGCGCGGCAAAAGGCGCCAAGGCGCCCGGCAGCCATCACAAGGCTTCGCAATATGTCGAAAAAGGTCGCCGCGCATACAACGACAAGAATTATGAAATGGCCGAAGACTTTTTCCGCAGGGCCATCATCGAGGACCCGCAGTACGCGCTGGCCTTTACCTATCTGGGTTCCACCCTCTACAACCTCCAGCGAATCAGCGACGCGACGCACATGTGGATGAAGGCGATTGAACTCGAACCGGGCTCGGACGCCGCGCGAAAAGCTGAGCAGCGCCTTAGAAAGGTCAAGTCTCGCAAGGACGCCGTCATCGCCGATATCGAACGGAGCATTCGCGGCGATTAGTCGCCCGCGATTGGCGTGCACATGGATTACGATTCCATCCCAACGTTTCGCTTTTTCGTGCCCACGGATATCGTGTTTGGTAATGGTGTTTTTGACCAGCTCGGCGCGCATTCCAAAAAGTGGGGCGCAAAACCGCTCATCGTCACGGGGAAACGTTCCGCCCGCGCAGCGGGCCTGCTCGACCGCGCGCTCACCCAACTGCCCGGTGCACGCCTCTTCGACGCCATCGACGAAAATCCGGATACCGCGATTTGTGAAAGGGGCGCGCAGGTGTGTCGCGAGCATGGGTGCGACGTAATCGTCGCAATCGGCGGCGGAAGCCCGATTGACGCCGCGAAGGCCATCGCCGTCATGGCGCGAAACGACGGCCCATGCGAAACATTCTTTGGCGCCGACCGCTATGCCCATGCGCCCCTGCCCATCATCGCGGTCCCAACTACCGCGGGCACGGGCAGCGAAGTCACGCCATACGCAGTGATCGTCGATACGGTAACGAATTCGAAACGGTCCATCTCCGGCGCGGCATTGTTTCCACGCGTCGCGCTGCTGGATCCGTCAACAACGGCTACGATGCCCCGAAGTGTCACCATCGCTACGGGCCTGGATGCGCTCAGCCAGGCGATGGAAGGCATCGTGTCGCGGAAATCAACGCCCATGGGCGACACCCTTGCGCTGGACGCAATCCGTCGCGTGCGCGTTCACCTGCCCGCTGCCGCCGACGGTGACCCCGCCGCCCGATCCGAAATGTTATACGCAGCGATGCTGTCCGGCTGCGTCATCGCGCAGAGCGGCACAACCCTCGTTCACGGCATGGGCTATCACTACACCCTCGCATGCGGCATCGCGCACGGCCTCGCGAATGCCCTCCTCCTTACCCCGCTCTTCCTACATAACGCCCGGTGCGCCCCTGATCGCGCCGCGGCCATCGCGCAGGCCTTCGGCGAGCATGGTGGTGATCCCGGCCCCGCCATCGCCCGGTCCCTGCACGCCCTATTTCACCGGCTTGAGCTGTCCCCCGCGGCGAAAGACCACGGCGTGAAGCCCGATCAGCTCGAGCTGTTCGCCAGGGACGTCGCCTCCGACCCTTACCGATTTCGCAACCAACTCGGTGAAATCTCGAAAGACTCGATTCTCGGGTTCTACCGCCAGTCCTTTCACGGCAATCTTTCCGAAATTCAGTAAGTTACTGAATTTAAATACTTTATGACTATTTCGGAATTCTTTCTGAAATCCCCACCATTCGAATCAAGTAAATACTTGACATAGTGACAAATTCTTGCTAAATTCACCACAACGCCGTAAATGCCTACAATCAATTCAATCGCCTTGTAAGGTCAACACTACATATGGTACCCCCAAAGTCAGGTCATGCCTCGCTCATCGGCTCAGCTTTCGGCGGGTATGAAGTCCAAGCCCTCATCGGCCGCGGCGCCATGGGCACCGTATACCTCGCCCGCGATATCGCGCTGAACCGTCAAGTTGCCCTGAAAGTACTGCTCGGCAGCATTGCGCGCAATCCGTCCATGGTCCGCAGTTTCTACCGCGAGGCCCAGGCCGCTGCCCCGCTCCGCCATCCCGGAATCGTCCGAGTCTACTCTGCGGGCATCGAAGGCGGCACTCCCTATATTGCAATGGAATACGTCGCCGGGGAACCCCTTGATCGCTTCCTGCGCCGCAAAGGCCAGGTCTCCTGGCAAGCTGCGCTCTACGTCGGCGGCCAGGTTGCCGCCGCGCTGCAATGCGCGCACGACGCCGGCATTATTCACCGCGACGTGAAGCCCGCAAATATTCTGCTCGACCGGCAAGGCCGCGTGCGCCTCGCCGACTTCGGAATCGCGCGCGTTCGCGCGATGGAACAGGGCAGCGGCGAAGCAGGGATCATCGGCACGCCGCAGTACATGAGCCCCGAACAGTGCGCAGGCGAGGAAGTTTCTGCAAAGGCCGATCTCTATTCACTCGGTGTTACGCTCTACCAGATGATCTCGGGAGAAACGCCATTCCAGGCAAATTCTCCGCAAGCGTTGATGCGCAAGATTGCATCTGAAGCCGCGCCAAGATTGAATCGCGTGCGCGATGATGTTCCCGACGATGTCGCGCGCTTGATCGCGCATTTGCTTGAAAAAAATGAAGCTGACCGGCCGGCGGATGCAGCGCAAGTCTGCCAGACCATTGAGCGCTTGCAGTGCGAAGACGGCGGACGCTCCGCGATTCCGCAGGCGCTTGCCGCCTACGTTCGCGAGCAGGCGCAAGACTCGCCGCTTCGGTTGATGACGCCTCCACCCTCAAAGGACAAGTCGAAAACGGTTCGTCCCGAAACCGCTGTTGTTCCAGGATTCAGCAAACGATGGTTGGCGTTTTCCTGCGTGGCGTTTGCGACGCTCGCATGCATCGCTGGTGCGTCCGTCTGGTTTGGCATGCAGGATTCACGACCCGCGGCGCCCGCGCATGTGATGAACGCAAGCCGCTTTCAACCGCAGCCTGACGGCAGCATGATCGCGGAACTACCGGTGCCCGCGTACACCGCGGTCCGGCTGGGCTGGGCAGGCGCCGAACCTGCGCTTCTCGTCGAGGTGCAAGGCATGGAGCATCTGATGTCGCGCGGCAGCGCGGGCATTCTCGCGTTTGCTCCCGAATCGAAACAGTGCATGAACATTGCAACGCCCGCGGGCGCTTCGCTCGCCGAAGGAATCGACAGCGCGCGCGCCTATCCGCTGGCGCTGAGTAGTGGCCAACGATCGGCCTCCACAACGCCCACGATTCTGCTCGCGCAGCGCGGCGCCAACAACGCGAAATCCACCGGCCTGGTATTCGCGCAACGATGGAATGAAGCCGCTCCATCCATCAATCCGCTTGCAACATACGAATCCACGGCACCCGGCACGGCGCCGTGGCATAGCGCGGATGCGCGTGCCATGCACGCAGTGCTTCGGCCTGATGGCGGCGCGGTGTGCGCGATTATTGAGAATGCGGACGGCACAAACTATTTGGCGGAACAACGCGTCAACGGTGGTTCGCCACTGCAAAAACTGACGGGCACCGGCGCGCGAATTCTGCCGCACTCGGTTCAGTACGCGCCGGACGGAACCCGCGTCTACTACATGCGTCAGGACAATGCCGGCAAGCAGGAACTCTGGAGCACGCCGGTGGCGGGCACGGATAGCACACTGCTGATGGTTGGTTATTTCGATGGCGGCGTCGCGATTAGCCCGGACGGGTCGCGAATCGCCACCGCATGGAGCACCACGGCTGCAGAGCAAGCGGAACTTCGCGTTATCGACGCGAAAGACGGCACGATTCTGCATCGCCTCGATCCCGGCACTGTTGGGCACGACGCATGGGCTCACACCGCAGATCGCTTGCTGATCGCCGCGCGCGGCGATGACCGCATCCGGCAACTGCAACTCATCGACCCTGAGAATCCTGCCACGCGACGCGTGCTGACTTCTTTGCCGGGCGGCGTGGGCAAGGCGACGGCGCTGTCCGCGGATGGCAGATGGGCCGCCGGCATTGCCGAAGGCGGCAGCGGCGTGCGCGTGGTATTCGTCGATCTAAATGATCCCGAATCAACGCGCACGGCGGCGCGAACAACTGCAACGGACGTCAACCGCTTGTAAGCGGTATCGGAAGGACGCGAGATGATGCGAAATACGGGAGGCGCACTACCAGCGCGGCACTTTCTCGGCAACTACGAGTTGTTCGAGGAGCTTGGCCGCGGCGGCATGGGCATCGTGTATCGCGCCCTCGATCTTTCGTTGGACCGCGTGGTCGCGATCAAGATTCTTCGCGACGATCTGCGCGCGCACCAATCGATTGTAACGCGGTTCAGCCGCGAAGCCCAGGCCGCGGCGCGCCTGGACCATACAAACATTGTGCAGATCTATACGGTAGGCGTTGCGGAACGCACGCCGTACATCGCGATGGAGTATATCGACGCAATGCCGCTGAGCGCGCTGATGCAACGCGAGCACCGGCTTGATTGGCAGACCGCCCTCGGTATTGCGCGGCAGGTGGCCGCCGCGCTCGCGTGCGCGCACGATTCGCACGTCATCCATCGCGATGTGAAGCCGCCAAACATTTTGCTCGATGATCGCAAGCACGCTTACGTAACCGATTTCGGTATCGCGAAGATACTGACGTTGGACGATAACCTCACCGTTGATGGCACGCGCCTCGGCACGCCGCATTACATGGCGCCAGAGCGCTGCAAAAGCGGCGAGGTCACGGCGGCGAGCGATTTGTATTCGCTCGGTGTAGTGCTGTTTCAAATGCTCACGGGCCGGTTGCCGTATGAGGCGTCCTCGCCTGTCGAGATGATTCAACGCATCATAAGCGAGCCCCCGGCGCGCGTGCGCAATTACGTGCCCGAAGTGCCGGAGGACGTCGAGCGGCTTGTGGCGTGGCTGATGGAGATGAATCCGAAGCATCGGCCTGCGAGCGGACACGTCGCCTGTGAAGCCATTGACCGCGTTATTGCCGGTAAGCCGCTTGATACAAGCGAACTGCGACCCGCGGAGATGATCGAAGACTTCCGGCGTTCGCTTGCGACATTTCCCGAGGCGCAGCCCGCTGCCGCGGACGCGGATTCACGCCGCAAAACGACTATTCGCCGTATCGCCGCCGGAGTCGTGGGGGCGCTCACACTCGGGCTTGGCGCTTGGTTCGCTGTCTCCTGGACATCGAGCCCGACGCCGGCATTGACAGGTAGCGCCTCCGATGTGGGCGCGTGGTTCGAGCCGGCATCGGTGGCTACTTTCAGCGAGGAAGGCAGTAGCGTCCATCTCGCTGAACTCCAGTTTCCGGGATATCACATTGTGTCGCTGACCAATGCCGGTGCCGATGGCTCGGTCGCGGCGCTTCTCGAGAACGGCGCGGGGAAACGCGTGTTGTGCGTGGTCTCGCCGGAGTTGCAGGACGCGCGTATTCGCATGGTATCGAATTCCGACGCGCCTCTGGCCCTTGCTTCGGCGGTACAAGGATTGCCGGGATCGCTTTTTGATGGGTTCGCGCTTTTGCATTCGGGAAGCGAATCGGCATTCATGTCTTTGCGGCCCTCGGGTTCGCAAGGTCCGCTTGCTGTATTGCCCACAGCGCTTGAAGTGGCGGATATTCATCCCTCCGGTTCGTTGTGGGCCGCTGCAATTCCGCATGAAGGCGGCTTCGCCCTTTCGGCATTTCGCTGGGAGAATGGCGTTGTGTCGCAGCAAATCATCGCTCCTTCCGGACCGCGCATAACGCGCGTGCAGTATTCGCCGGATGGCGAACGCATTGCGTACTTGCGCGATGCGGGCGCTGGGAGTTACGCGCTGCATGTAATCGCCGCTTCCGGCGTGACTGAAGAGCCGCTGGCGATTGCGAAGGGCCCGCTTGCGATCGGCAATTCGCCTTTCAACGCATCGGGAGACGCCATCCTCGTTTCGGACGAGGCACAAGGCAGTGTGCGCGCGATTTCGACGATTTCCGGCGCACTAATCGCCGACTTTGGCGCGAGCCTGCGCGGTGCGTGGGATATTACGAGCGATTCCATCGTACTCACCGCGCCGGATAAAGACGGTGTGGCACAGTTGTGGCGCGTTCGCGCGAACGCGCCAGCAGTGCGCACGCAATTGACTTTTCTTGACAGCGGCACGGACCGGACTGTTTCCACGACGCGAAATGGCCAGTGGGCGATCACGCATGGGGCAAGTGGAATACGAAGTGCGCTACCGAGCTTGGTGTTTGTGCGTCTTGCTCCGTGACTCGAACTCATGCCGTTTTTGGGAGTGCGCGGCCAACGCGATAGCGGTGCGGTCACTTTGGTTTGTGGCGACCGAGATTTGCAGCTTAAACACAATCGCCGCACTTTGACAGCCAAAGCGGTAGTCCGCCGCGGCGGACTACCGCAGTCCAAATCTTCATTTCACGATGCCGCTGTTCATTAGCACGCGCAGGAGCACCGCGGTTCCGCATTGGTTCGATACGGCGTTTGGATCAAAGATGTGATCGCGGACGTAACGGCCCTTGCTGTATTGGTTTGAAAAACTCCACAGATACGGCGAGGGTATGCCCCGCTTGCGGTAGCCGAATCCGTTGTAAGCCTCCCACTTGTACAAGGCACCGGCCAAGGACCAATCATCCCACTGATCCAGCTTCTGATAGACGAGCGCGTCGGCGGCGCTTTCCTCCCACGTGAATGGCGGCGCGCCTATGACGGGTCGATTCGCGGGCACGCGGCGGGTGCGCGCGCTTAGCGGATCGCCGTTGTGCAGATGCCTGTCAAACGCGAAAGCAGATTCGAGCGCGTGAATGCCGCCAATGAACCACCAGGGAATACCCATAGACGCGCCAACCGCATCATAGCGGGCACGGTTCGCGGTGAGCTTCGTTATATATCCGTCAACCACGCCGGACTTACTCGGAAGCACGACACATTCAGCGAAGCGCCTTTCATATTCGGCGCGATGTGCCGATGGCACTTTACTGGTCGCCACTGGAGGCACAGGGCCTTCTGAAGCCACCGCTGAATGCGTGTCCGTCACCTGTCCATCGGATGGCGCCGGTGGAAACACCTCGCGCGCGATTTGCATAAGCAACTGTCGCGCATGTTCGGCAGCTTTCGTAAGCGCGTCCGGATTCGTCGCGTTCGTTGGTGCAACTTCGGCGGCAACGCCATGGAGCGCGGCGGCAAGCGTGTTCAGCACAACCGCGCGCGCCGCAATTCCGGTTTGACCCACGCAGGCATAGGCATCATGCAGATTCCGCAACGCAAGCAATAACTTTTCGCGTTGAGCCTTGTTGACCCCCGGGGCAACCAGCATGCGCGACAGGCGCTGCAGCGCCTCGGCGTAAACACGCGCTATCTCGGCGTCCATTGGGTTCATGGCGCAGTTCCCTTCTTCTGCTTGGTTAATGCGTCGAGTTCTATCCGCGCGATGTCAATGCGTTGAATGAATGCGATTAGCTGTTCATGAAAGGAAGCAACGGCATCGGCATGGTGGCGGCGCTGTTCGGAATAGTTCCGAGCGAGATCAACCAGCGACGACAACCGCTCTTGTGCGGAAGGCGTGTAGGGCAAATCGCCCACCGGCATGGCGCGTTTCAGCGATGCTGGATCCAGCTCAAGCCGCAACGCATGCACATCCGCCTCCAACTGTGCGCGCAGCAGGGCGAGTTCGGTTCCAGCATCTGGAAGCGCAAATCCCGCCGCGACGGACTCCACTTCATCAAGCAGGCAGGCCTGTTCAAACATGATTTCACTGATTGCCGCGCCGGAAACCGCCACCCGCAGGCGATAGAGTTCCGGCGTCGCGTCGCTCAAGGCATCAAGCAGCGCCACAGCATTCGGCGCACCCAGGCGAAGCACTTCATCGAGCCGTTTTCGTTCGCGCGCCACCGCGACATCGCGGAGCAATGCATTTGCGAGCGAGCCAATTGGCGCACCAGCGACCGCATCCGCGGAACGCAACAGCATAGAAGCGGACTGCGCATGTCGCGCAATACTAGATTCATTGTGCCCTTCTTCGATGGCGTTCGCTACGGACGAGAATGCTTCCAGTGCCGCGGCAGCTTGAGCGTACGCCGCATCAACAGGGTTGACGGCGGGGAGCGATCGCGCAGCCGCTGGGTCGAAATCCGTTCGATACACAAATTCGCCGGAATCGCCGCGACGTTGCTGAAGCGACCACTCCGCGCGGGTCGCGGCATGTTGGGCGATAATGTCCTTGGTGGCCCCGGCGACTGCGTGGACGGCGTGCGAAACGCTCGCCTGCTCGGAAATAGGCGCCGTTATATGCGCGCATGACGCAATAGTGGCGGCGCCAAGGATAGCGGTGAGGTACACGATGTTTTTCATGGGCGATGTCCGGGCTGATTGTTCGTGCTCTATGGTCCTTTCCCTATCTGCACGGGTTGTTGCGCTCACGCTGCCGGAATTGAGCAAAGATGCCGCGGTGCGGGGAAGGGGGCAATTGGGAAAGAAAAGACGGAACCCCGCTACTTGTGCGCGGCGCGGAAGCCTTTTACGCAGTACTCGGCGCTACGGGTCGCCGGGGTAGGCGTGCCGCGAAGTTTGTTGCGAAGGATGCTAGCCTTGAAAACGGCGTAGTCGGTTGCGTAGGTAAGCCAGGCAATCAAGGCGCCGTAATGCTTGCGAAAGGTGTAGTACTTGCTTCGATACAGGTGAAACAGCGACATGTCGCTGGCTTCCTGTTCGCCGCTGCTGGCGCCGTGATGGTGGGCGACACGGGCCGAGGCGCAGTAGCGCACTGTGTTGCCCCGCCGGCGCGCGGGCAACATGATGTCCATCTCTTCTTCGTAGAGAAACAAATCATCGTCGAACCCGCCGATGGATTCGAGATAATCACGACGCATGAGGAAACACGCGCCAGAGACCATATCCACGGTTGCGCCGTCGATATGATCAGCTTCATCCAGCCAACTCCTGAGGGCCGAGAATCGCCGGGGATAGCGCCCCTGGAGTCCGGTGGTATTCCATATGCTGCGCAGCAAGGTGGGGAATCGCCGGCAGGAAAGCTGAAAACGGCCATCGGGATATTCGAGACGCGGTCCCACCGCCACGCAGGCAGGATCAGTCGATAAACACTCTTTGAGTGCGCGCAGAGCGCCAGGGCGTAGCTCAGCGTCGGAATTGAGGAACAGCAGATACTCCGACTGACCCGCGCGCATGCCCCGGTTGTTGGCGGGTCCGAAACCAATATTGGTATCGAGCGCAATCAGGTGTGCGGACGGGAATTCTTGCCGCACCATCGCGGGGGATCCGTCCGCGCTCGCGTTGTCCACAACATATAGGTTCAGGGCATCGACATCGGTGCGCGCCGATTCGACGCTGCGCAGGCACGCGCGAAGCAGCTCGCGCGTATTGTAGCTGACGACGATAACGTCGACGCCCATGCGGTGCGGCGGCTAGCCCTTCGCCTGTTGAAGCAATTCACGCACATCCATGACTTTCTCGCACTTGAGGCGATACACACTCATGACGTAGCCGTCTTCGAATTCCTCGCCGACTTCAAGCGTGCCGAATGCGGCGATGGGGATCTCGGAGTAGTACTTTGCAGGCTCGCCTTCGACGTTGACCATGATCCATTCGTTCATGGAGGGCGGGACGCCGAAGCAGCAGAACATTTGATCCTGGGTCAATGCGAAAGATTTGACGCCACCTTTATTGTCGACTTCAATCGGCACCATAAAGCCGACGACTACCGCCGGTTGGGAATGCAGTTTCTTGATGGGATCGGGGATTTGGTCGACGAGCGGCTTGTTCGGTGTTGGGCTGGCAAGAATCGCGTCCGGGTCGGGCACTTCATAGGGAAAACTGCCGAGGGCATTGAACGTAACCTTGAGATACTTGCCATCCTTGGTTTTTTCGAACTTGCTTGGGTCAGTCGTGGCACCGGACTCCGCCTTTTCAAGCAGGTCGAGAGATTCCTGCGGAAGTGCCTTGCCCAGAGCCTGCGCGCCGGACACGCCGCTGGGCGCGGCTTTGTCGCCATCCGCGGGTGGCGCTGCGGGCGCATCAATTGGCGCCCCTTTAATTTCCGCGCCTTTTTCCTGCGCCAACACGATTGCACAGGCCAGGAAGGCCACTGCTGTGATTCTGGTAAGAAGCGTTTTTGTACTCACGTTGGTTTACCTCAACGGCCTTACGCCGTGGTCATTGTAGACAAGTTTTGCGCCTGCTTCATCTCAGAAGCCCCGGTCGCTGCCGCTGATTCCATCTTTGGTGAGGTTCGGATTGGGCAGGCCATCGTTTGCCGGCTTGATTTGGTCCCAGTTCAGATATTCGACGTGGCCGTCGGCGAACAGATAAAGCCGTTTGCCGCCTTTGCCAAACCAGCCCTCGTCGTTTGCCCAGGCGTTGTGGTTGGAGTACCACTCGCCGACGAGAATCTTGTTGCTTGGCTCGCGAAGCGCGGCCATCCGCTGGGGGATGGTCTTTACTGCGTTCGAATAGCAGTCGGCGGTGTCTGTCATTGCGTTAATCTGCTCGGGAGAATGATAGAACGCCATGGAATAGGCGTAGGAAGTGGCCTCGAAATCCTGGTCGGACTTCGAGTCGCTTGGGCACCAGAAAACACCGGGGCTGTCCTTGTCGCCAGGGATGTACTCGGCAATCTTGGTGCGCCATCCACGCCCCATCCAGAGCCAGTAGAACGGGCTCGTACTCACGGGATCGCTGGCGGCTGGGTAGTATTCCTTGTTTTCGAGGGCATACAACTCGAAAGCGACGCCGATCTGCTTCAGGTTGCTGGTACAGCTCGCGCGGCGCGCACTCTCCCGGGCTTTGGAAAGCGCCGGCAGCAGGAGCGCGAAGAGGATGGAGATAATCGCGATACAGACCAGTAACTCGACCAGCGTGAAGCCCGATCGGGTTTGTTTCATTTGGACGGACATCCCCAGATTGTATGTTTCATGCACCGCCGGGCGCAACCCGGCTAGACCCCGAGCGCGCAGACCGGTGCTGGTTGTGGCGCGCCCCAAACGCGTCGATTTTGACACTGTGGCTAGCAGTCCTTTATAACATCGCTCCACCAGCGTTCTGTGGGCGTTCTTGACAGTATGCGCCCCAGATATGGTACCCATAGCGGTTTACAGGGAGACTATTTTCATGGCCCACGTTGTTGCTGACCCTTGCATTAAGTGCAAATACACGGACTGCGTTGCAGTTTGCCCGGTGGATTGCTTCCACGAGGGGGCGAATATGCTTGTGATTGATCCGGATGAGTGTATCGATTGCGGTGCGTGCGTGGACGAATGTCCGGTGCACGCGATCTATCCCGAAGAAGATTTGCCGGAGAAGTGGAGCAATTACCTTGAACTGAACAAGGAATTGGCGGCGGAGTGGCCGGTGATCAACGAAACGGGCGATGCGCTTCCGACGGCGGAAGAGTATAAGGACAAAGAGAATAAGCTGGCCGATCTGGATCGCAGCGCGGCAGGTTAGACACCGAGAATCATTACAGTATTGGGAAGCCGCTCTTGCATGGGCGGCTTCTTTTTTTTGCCTTGTCGAATGCCGTCAGCGTTCTTCCGCGGTACCATCGTGGAGGTAGACCCAGCGGTCGGCCTGTTTCGCGAGGGCTTC
>ERZ761602.6187-NODE-6187-length-13589-cov-3.471553_pt1 | contig 13589 bp, 17 predicted proteins | sample MGYA00512165_ERZ761602 | MGnify/ENA primary metagenome ERZ761602 (study PRJEB28899, sample SAMN02445085) | bioreactor sludge metagenome | biome: EBPR sludge; isolation source: Thorneside wastewater treatment plant | place: Australia: Brisbane, Thorneside...
GCGTGGGGGCGCCGTCGATGGCGCGATCGGGAGTCATGGCAGCGCGCTGCTATTCGCAGTCTGGAAGGATGGTTGCAAATTCAAAATCAATGACACAAAAGCGCCCGTCCAAGGCCCGGTAGGTCACATTACGCTGATCGGGATCGTCGTGGCGGACGCCAAACGGCTCGAGTTCGGCGAACAGTTCCTTCACCCGCTTGGCATCGATGTGTTGCACGCGGGTGCCGCAATTGGTGGTGATGATGCGCGGCTTGGAGGGGTCGGCTTCCAGCAGCTTGGGGACGAAATTGCACCCCCTGGCCTCCAAATGCCGGAGCACCCGCACCTCATTCTCAAAACGCTTTTGGGCGTCGGCCCCGTGGTAGGCCTTGATGACGCGGCCGTCAAACGTGAGGTTCACCGTGGCCCGGAGGGTGTCTTTGACTTTTAACATGGTCGAGATCGCTGGCACACCGGCCCCTTGCCTTCAACGCTGAACTCTCTCGACGCGGTGCCCGGCAGGAAAGATCCAATGGACGACGCCGGGAGAGTTGCGCAGCAAACGACGCTTGAAAAGCTTCGTTCTCGCCGAGCTCATCAGATTTTTTGCAGGCAGCCTGATGCAGGTTGGCCGGTGTTGCGAATCGACCAGTCCATGAATCATTTTCATTAACTTCGATCAGAACGGTCAAAAGTGAACAGGGCGGAGTGGCGTGCTGTTTCAAAGAGATCTGATTGCCTTGTTGTTGAAACCTCTTGTCATTCAGGAATTAATCGCACCAAGACCCGGCCGGTGGCAGATCACTTGACGGCCGGTACTCGCGCTGCTAAGCCGTGTTGCCGCTGCGTTGACTGCCGTTCTGGTTTTTGGCGCGGCCACGGCTCCACTCTACCGATACACACACAAACACATGGCGAAATACAAACTCGAATACCTTTGGCTCGATGGTTACGAGCCCGTTGCAAATCTCCGCGGGAAAACCCAGATCAAGGAATTTGCGAGCTTCCCGAAATTGGAAGAGCTCCCGATGTGGGGCTTCGACGGCAGCTCCACCCGGCAGGCCGAGGGCAAAAGCTCCGACTGCATGCTCAAGCCCGTGGCGGTTTACCCCGACACCACCCGCAAGAACGGCGTGCTCGTCATGTGCGAAGTCATGATGCCGGACGGCACGACCCCGCATCCCTCGAATTCACGGGCGAACATCCCCGATGATCCGGGTGCCTGGTTCGGCTTCGAACAGGAGTATTTCCTCTACGAGGACGGCAAGCCGCTGGGCTTTCCGGAAAAGGGTTTTCCCCATCCGCAGGGTCTTTACTACACGGGCGTCGGTTACGATTCGGTGGGCGATATCGCGCGTGAGATCGTCGAGAAGCATCTCGACCTCTGCCTGGATGCCGGCATCAACCACGAGGGCATCAACGCCGAAGTGGCCAAGGGCCAGTGGGAATTCCAGATCTTCGGCAAAGGCTCCAAGAGCGCGGCCGACCAGGTCTGGGTCGCCCGCTACCTCCTCATGCGCGTGTGTGAAGAGTACGGCGTGGACGTCAACTGGCACTGCAAACCGCTCGGCGGCGACGTGGACTGGAACGGCTCCGGCATGCACTCGAACTTCTCGACCACCCACATGCGCGAAGTGGGCGGCAAGGAATACTTCGAGGCGCTCATGGCCGCGTTCGACAAATACAAGAACGAGCACATCGCCGTTTATGGTCCCGACAACCACCTCCGGCTGACCGGCCTGCACGAGACGCAGTCCATCGACAAGTTTAACTACGGCGTGGCCAATCGCGGCGCGTCCATTCGGGTGCCCCACAGCTTTGTGAACAACGGCTATAAGGGCTACTTGGAGGACCGCCGGCCGAACTCCCAGGGTGATCCCTACAAGATCGCCGGCCGCATCCTGCAAACAATCGCGACCGTGCCTACGAAGTAGCATAGTCGGTCAGGTAACCTGCTTCACAAAGCGCGGGCAATTGCCCGCGCTTTATTTGTTACAACACAGGCGGCAGCACGCCGGGTATCCTTTGGGCTGCACCTTCACGCGCTTCTGGCAGACCTTTTTCAAGAATGGCTGCCGGCTTGCCCTTCGGAACAATTTCAGAGGACCCTGTCGCGTTGTAGTTGCCCTAACCATAGGCCAAGCCCGCGCCCGGCACTCTGCAATTGCCCTTCCGCTGGCGACCAGACCCTGGACACGGTGCCGCTTTTTCTTTCCTCCTTGGCTCGGTAATTTATTGTCACGTCGGCTATGAGAAGATGCGTGGCTCAGACAGGTTTGCTCGTGCAAGTTCCCCTGCACAAATTGACGCAAGGACGGCGAGCACGGGGTGGACACGCTTCCCGATAAAGGGCCGGGATTGGTGCGGTCCCAAGGCTGGTCAGTTGTGCGCGATGCTATGAAATGAAACGCGGTGTTGACCAGCGGTTCCTAACAGCGGAGTGGCGGCAGCTCGTGATGCTGAATTACGACGTCGATCCGCGCGTGCTTGCGCCGCATGTCCCTGCGGGCACCGAGCTCGACACCTGGCAGGGCCGGCATCTGGTCTCGGTAGTGGGCTTCCTGTTTCTCAACACCCGCGTGCGCGGCGTGCCCATTCCATTTCACCGCAATTTCGAGGAGGTCAATCTGCGGATGTATGTCCGTCGTCACGCGGAGGACGGCTGGCGGCGCGGCGTGGTGTTCATCAAGGAGATCGTTCCCCGAACCGCGATCGCGTGGACGGCGCGCGTCATCTACAACGAGCCGTACATCGCGCTGCCGATGAGGCACCAAATTGAAGAAGATGCAAACGGGGTCAGATCGGCCGGTTACTTCTGGCAGTTTGGCGGCCGTGAAAACTCGCTGAAATTGACGGTGGCAGGCCCGGCGCAACCGCTCACGGTGGGATCGGAAGCCGAATTCATCACCGAGCATTACTGGGGCTACAACCGGCAACGCGACAGCTCGACCATGGAGTATCACGTCGAGCATCCGCGCTGGCGGGTTTACGAGGCTGCGGAAACAACGCTGGATTGCGATGTGGTCGGACTGTATGGCGATGCTTTTCGCGAAAGCTTGAGCCGTCCGCCCGTGTCCGCCTTTCTGGCAGAGGGTTCAGCGGTGACGGTTTACGCGGGCACGCCACTGGCAGCATGACAGGGCGGCGGTAAATTTTTCAGAAAACGACTAAAAAATGTCCCGCCGGGCCTGGCTTGTTCGTTGTAACTATGAACGCGTGTCCACCCCTTGCGCTAAAAGACAAAACTCGAATAAACCGCCGACCTATTGTGACTTGAAACGAGCAATTATCACCTCATCGTCAAATTCAAAACCATCATGAGTAATCCCCAAAATAACGGTTATCTGATCATTTTCCGCAGCGCGGATTGGTACCAGGGCCTCTCACCCGAACAAATGCAGCAAGTTGCCGACAACTGGATGGCTTGGTTCAATCGACTGAAAGACGAGGGAAAATGCGCCGGCGGCAATCCGCTGGAACGCGAAGGCAAAATCGTCTCCGGTGCCAATCGCGTCGTGTCCGACGGGCCGTTCGCGGAATCGAAGGAAACCATCGGCGGGTACTTCCTGCTGACCGTGAACACGCTCGAAGAGGCGGTGGGCATCGCGAAGGACTGCCCCGGCCTGCCTTACGGCGTGCGCGTGGAAGTGCGGCCCATCGCGCCGCAATGCCCGATGGTGGACGAACTGGCCTCCAAGGAACACCTCGCCCACGCCTAGCACCAATTTGTAGGAGCCGACGTGAGGCGGCTCATTCTGGTTTCAGAGCCCTGTCACCTCGTCGCCTGCCAACCCAAAATACGAAAGGATCATCATGCCCAAGTACGTTGACGGATTCGTGATTCCCGTTCCCAAGAAAAAGCTCACCGCCTACGCCCGCATCGCGAAGCAGGCGTGCAAAATCTGGCTTGAACATGGCGCGCTCGATTACAAGGAGTGTGCCGGTGACGACCTGGACATCAAGTTCTGCCTGCCGTTTCCAAAAGGCATCAAGGCGAAGGCTGGCGAAACCATCGTCTTCGCCTACATCGTTTACAAATCCCGCGCGCATCGTGACAAGGTGAACGCCAAGGTCATGAAGGATCCCCGCATCAATCAGATGTGCGACCCGAAGGACATGCCTTTCGATTGCAAGCGGATGCTCTACGGCGGGTTCGAGGTCATTGTGGGCGGTTGAACCCCGCGCTGTTCGCGCGGGGGATTACACCGAAAGTTTACCTTTGCGACGCATCCCCGGCATTGCCTGCCGGAGCGCGTTCGCGTTAGCTACCGGTCCCGATTGTAAGGGAGAACGACTCGCCATGATTCCAACCAATCCAGCCATGGGTGGCAACGATTGCGTCATGACCGCCACCGGTCTGGTCAAGTCCCTCGGCGGCAAACGCGTGGTCGATGGCATTGACCTGACCTGCGGAGCGGGCGAAGTGCTGGGGTTGCTCGGACCGAATGGTGCGGGCAAGACGACCACGCTGCGGATGTGTTACGGCTTTCTGCGCCCGGAAGGCGGCTCGATCAAGATCGCCGGCCATGATCTCGAACGCGACGGTGACGCGGCGCGGCGCGCACTCGGAGTCTGCACGCAGGACAACACCTACGACAGTGACTTCACTGTGCGCGGCAACTTGGTGCAGACCGGACGTTACTACCGCCCGCGCATCGCCAACCTGCCGGCGCGCATCGAAGCGCTCTTGAAGCAGTTTGGACTGGAGGAATTCGCCGACCAGAAGCCCGACACCTTGTCCGGCGGCTACAAGCGCCGGCTGATGATCGCCCGCGCGGTCGTGCATGAACCGAAAGTTGTGTTCCTCGATGAACCCACCACCGGGCTCGATCCGCAGGCACGCGTCGCGGTCTGGGAGTTGATCAACGGCCTGCGCGCGCAGGGCATGGCCATCGTATTGACCACGCACTACATGGACGAAGCGGAACGGCTCTCCGACCGCTTGCAGGTTTTGCAGGCCGGCCGGGTGCGGGCCGGCGGTGTTTCCAAACGCGTGCTCGGCGATGTGGTGGGCGAGCACATCGTATTGATCGAGACGACCGCACCCGAAACGGCGCAAGTCATCGCGTGGTTCAAGGAGCGCGGAGCCCGACCCGCACAGGTGCTCGCGCACTGGCACATCCCGCTGGATGCGCCCGGTCTCGCGGCGTTTGTCGCGGCCTTTCCGGAGCTGCGTTACGAAGTGCGTCCGCCGACGTTGGACGATCTGTTTCTCGCCCTGGCCACCGAGCAAGTTTCATGAACCCGTATCTCCCCGCCTTCGCCTGGCAGAGCCGGGCCATTCTCGGCCGCCACATCCGCGTCCATTTGCGCAACTGGCACACGGCCACGGTGCCGCCGGTGTGCGAGCCGTTGATCATGCTGCTCGCGTTCGGCATCGGCCTGGGCCGGCAGATCGGCTCGATCGAATGGGGCGGCGGGCAACTGGATTACCTCCACTACCTCGCGCCGGGCATTCTCGCCTATACAACCTTCATGTCGTCGTTCTTCCAGTCACTGTTCGGTGCCTACGTGCGGATGCATTTCCAGAAATCCTGGGAAGGCCAGTTGACCACGCAGGTGCGGCTGGAACACGTCGTCTGGGGCGAAGCGCTCTGGGCGGCGACGTTGGCGACGGCCTACGCGGTCGTCGTGTGCGTGATGCTGGTGGTATTCGGGGCGGCGGGCTGGCTGACGCTGCACTGGGCGTGGCTGCCCGTCGTGATCCCGTTGCTTTTTCTCATGGCGCTGGCGTTCTCCGCAGTGGGTTTGTGGTTCACGTCATTGCTGCCCAGCATCGATCACATGAGCCTGCCGTTCTTTCTGGTGATTCTGCCGATTGGATTTGCCTCGAGTACTTATTTCCCGCTGCCCGACCTGCCATATCTGGAGCCCATCGTGCAGCTCAACCCGCTGCATCATCTGGCGGAAGGACTCCGGCAGTTGCTCCTGCATAACGAGCCAACCTGGCACCTTGCGGCTGCGGCCGGGTTGTGCCTCGGCGTGCTTGCGCTGTTGATCCCGCTGGACATGCGGTTGCTGCGTCGCCGGGTCTTTGGTGATGCGTGATGGGTCCGATAATTTTTTGAGAGTTGGAAAATTGTTGTCCTGAAGCGGCGGGTTCGTTCGTCGTTTCGGAAAAGCGGCCAGAAATCAAATGAACCCATCCGACCACAACCGAGAACTCGTCATCACCCGCGACGTCAATGTGTCGGCGGCCAAACTCTATCAGGGCTGGACCGATCCCGAACTGCTCAAGCAGTGGTTCTGCCCGAAGCCGTGGGGCGTGTCGCGCGCGGAACTTGATGTGCGGCCGGGCGGCTCTTGTCTGGTCGTCATGCGGAGTCCCGAGGGCCAGGAGTTTCCGAATCCGGGTGTCTATCTCGAAGTCGTCCCCAACCGCAAACTGGTTTTCACGGACGCCTTCACCAAGGCCTGGGAACCGTCCGCGCAGCCGTTCATGACCGGCATCATCGAGCTTGAAGATCTCGGTGGCGGGCGCACTCGTTACACCGCCCGCGCCCGGCACTGGACTATCGCCGACCGCGAGAAGCACGAAGCCATGGGCTTTCATGCCGGCTGGAACAAAGCGCTCGACCAACTCCTCGAACTTGTCGGCAAGCACTGACAACTTATCACCCCTGCACTCCAACACTCCACAACTCCAACTCACCCCATGTCCCAATCCATCGTCGAACCCTACCTCTTCTTCAACGGCAACTGCGAACAGGCCGTCGAGTTTTATCGCCAGGCCCTCGGTGCCGAGGTCGAAATGACCATGCGCTTCAAAGACAGCCCCGAAGCGCCGCCGCCCGGCACCGTGCCGCCCAATTGGGGCGACAAGATCATGCACACGAGCTTCCGTGTCGGTGCCAGCCGCGTCATGGCTTCGGACGGCTGCTCCCCTGCGCCGGGTTTCAGCGGCTTCTCCCTGTCGGTGGCCTATGCGACGGAAGCGGAAGCGGAACGCGCCTTCAGCGCGCTGTCCGAGGGCGGGCAGGTCACCATGCCGCTGGGAAAGACGTTTTGGTCGCCGTGTTTCGGCATGTTGACCGACCGCTTTGGCATCGGCTGGATGATCACCGTGGTGGCACCGGAACTGAAGTAATTGCAAACTAAACGACCGCAGGAAGCGAAACCACACATGGCTGATATTTTACACCGCGTCGGAATCAAATCGTCGCTCGACAAGGTCTATCGAGCGTTGACGACCATCGAAGGTTTGTCCGGCTGGTGGACGAACGACACGCAAGGCGACTGCAACGTCGGTGGCGTGATACAGTTCCACTTTGGTGCCGGCGGCTTTGACATGAAGGTGCTTGAGCTCGATCCCGCCCGGCGCGTGCTCTGGCAGGTGGTCTCTGGTCCCGAGGAATGGATTGGCACCCGGGTCAGTTGGGAACTCCGAAAGGAGGACGACTACACTATCGTCCTCTTCAAGCACCAGGGTTGGAAGGAGCCGGTGGAATTCATGCATCATTGCACCACCAAATGGGCGGTGTTCCTGCTAAGTCTAAAGTCGCTGCTCGAAACCGGCAAAGGCGCTCCCAACCCGCACGACGTCAAGATCGACAACTGGAACTAGAAGGCCGGTCATTGAGCGGCCACGATACCTGCCAGGCCGTTCAGGGAATTGCGCTTCACAAACCGCCCTGCTAACCACGAACACCAAATCCTACATCGCTCCACCATGAACAAACTTCTCAAAGCCATCCCCATCATCGCCGGCATTCTGCTCGGCTTGCTCTTCGTCATGTCCGGGGTCGTCGTGCTGTTCAAGCTTGTACCGATCCCTGAAATTCCCGAGGGCACGCCGACGGCCCACTTCATGGCGGCCTTCGGCCCCACCGGCTACATGACCTTCATCAAGGTGCTGGAAGTGCTCGGTGGCCTGCTCGTCGCCATCCCGCGCACGCGCAACCTCGGCCTGCTGGTGCTCGGTCCGATCCTCGTGAACATCCTGGCTTACCACGTTTTCGTCATGAACGGTGAAGGACTCTTTTCGGGCATGATTATCTTCATCGTGGTGCTCGCTCTCTACCTGCTCTGGGTCGAGCGCAAGGCGTTCGGCGGACTGGTCAGCCGTGCCTGAGCCAGTTTCAAGGATGGCTACAACTTCAACCCAGCAAAGCTTATGAAATTTTTATGCCTGGCCTGCGAGGATGAGGCGAAACTCAATGCGCTGTCGCCTGCCGAGTGGGACGCGCTTCGGGCCGAAACTCTGGGCTATGTGGACAAGCTCATCAAGAGCGGCCGAATGATCGCCGCCGAGCCACTTCAGAGTGTTCACACGGCTTCAACCGTCCGCGTGCGGGACGGGAAGACCCTGGTAACCGACGGTCCCTTCGCCGAGACAAAGGAAACGGTGGGCGGCTTCTTTCTCCTTGATGTGCGGGACAAGGAGGAGGCCCTGCGGATCGCGGCGGACTGGCCTTCCGCCCGCCTCGGCAGCATCGAGGTCCGGCCACTGGAGACAGGCCTGCCCCCGGACCGCCGCTACGCTTCCGCCCCCTGAAACGAACGATTCACAATCCATGCAAAAGATCACCCCGTTCTTGTGGTTCAATGACATTGCCGAGGAGGCGATGAACCATTACCTCGCCATTTTCAAGAATTCGAAGGTCGTGAACATCTCGCGCTACGGCGCTGCCGGCCCCCGGCCCGCGGGCTCGTTCATGTCGGGCACGTTTCTGTTGGAAGGGCAGGAGTTCATCGTCCTGAACGGCGGGCCGATGTTCCAGTTCTCCCCGGCCATTTCCCTGTTCGTGAAGTGCGAAACGCAGGCGGAGATCGACCATTATTGGGAGAAGTTGCTGGACGGTGGCCGGCCGCAGCAATGCGGGTGGCTCCAGGATCGTTTCGGTGTCTCCTGGCAGATCGTGCCGGTCGTGCTGGGCGGGATGTTGAACGACCCGGACGCCGCCAAGGCGCAGCGCGTCATGCAGGCGATGCTGCAAATGGTCAAGCTGGACATCCCGAAGCTGATGGCGGCGGCGAAGGGGTTATAACTCCCCCAGTGGTTCATGCGCACGCGATACATCCAGCCGGGCGAAGCTGCTGAGTGGGCACGTTTGCGTCAGCTTCTCTGGCCCGCGCCCCCCGGCGAGCATGAGCGCGAGATTGCCGCGTTCTTCGGTGGAGCCCGCCGCGATCCGGCGCAAGTGATTCTGGCCATTGGTGAAGCTGGCCGTGCCCTGGGCTTTGCCGAGGTTTCCGTTCGTTCATACGTCGAGGGCTGTGTGACGGATCGGGTGGCCTATCTCGAAGGCTGGTTTGTGGAGAAGCCGCATCGCCGTCTCGGGATCGGTGCGACACTGGTCGCGGCCGTCGAGGATTGGGCGCGTGCGCAGGGTTGCACCGAACTCGCGTCCGACACGGAGATTGAAAACGGCATCAGCGCGACGGCACACCAAGCCCTCGGCTTTGGCGAGGTGGAGCGCATCATCTGCTTCAAAAAGGAGCTTTCGCCCGCGCCGGGGACAGTTACCCTTCGGAAGCAGCTTGATCCAGGAGCGCTATTTGAAGCGCAGGGTGTCCTGAACAGGGCGGTTAGTTCGTCGTTACCCAGAGATTGCATGAATCCGACACGAACCAAATTCCAGACGACGGCGGCCAATTGTCGGCGGCGCGTGTGCGCTCTGGTGAAGGCACTCCCTGAAGGACGGGCCGTACCGACGAGCGAGGGGCGGTTGAGCCTCGAAGCGTGCGGCCGGCGGTTCGGCTGGTTGCTGGACGATCATCACGGTGACGGCCGAGTCGCGTTAAACTTGAATGCGCCCAAGGGTGCGGGCAAGAGACTGGCTGAATATGCGCCGGACCGCTTCCACGTCCCCAAATATCTCGGACGGCATGGCTGGATCGGCGTCTGGCTGGATTCGCCCGAGCCGGACTGGGCCGAGATCCAGGAGTTGATTGAGAACGCCTGTCATCTGTCACCAACTGTTCCACAAACGAAAGATCGCTTAACCACTATCAACAGCACATAACCATGAGCACAATCCGGGTATTGGTCGGCACAAAAAAAGGCGCGTTCATCCTCACGGCGGACGGCAAACGCAAGAGTTGGGACGTCAGCGGTCCACACTTTGCGGGCTGGGAGCTGTATCACCTCAAAGGCTCCGCCGCTGATCCGAACCGCCTGTATGCGTCGCAATCGAGCGGCTGGTTCGGGCAGATCATCCAGCGCTCGGACGACGGCGGCAAAACCTGGAATCCGCCGGGCACCAAGCCCGAGGATTTGATGGGGCCGGACGGCATGCCCAAGGGCAGGAGCAACGAGTTCGCGTACGAGGGCGAGGTCGGCACGCACAAGTTTTACGACGGCTCGCAGCATCCATGGGAGTTCAAGCGCATCTGGCACATCGAACCCTCGTTGACCGATCCCGACACGGCCTATGCCGGGGCGGAGGACGCGGCGATTTTCAAGACGACCGACGGCGGCAAAACGTGGAAGGAGCTGTCGGCTTTGCGCGCCGCCAAAGGCCATCTCTGGCAGCCGGGCGCGGGCGGCATGGCGGTGCACACGATCATCATCGATCCCAAGAACCCGCAGCGCATTTACATCGCGATCTCGGCGGCCGGCGCGTTTCGCACGGAGGACGGCGGGAAGTCTTGGAAGCCCATCAACAAGGGTTTGAAATCGCAGCATGAGCTGCCCGATCCGGACGCGGATGTCGGCCATTGCGTGCATCGCATCGCGCTGCATCCGTCGCGGCCGGACGTGCTCTTCATGCAGAAGCACTGGGACATCATGCGCAGCGACAACGCGGGCGATCAATGGAACGAGGTCAGCGGCAACCTGCCCACGGATTTCGGTTTCCCCATCGACGTTCACGCGCACGAGCCCGAGACGATCTACGTCGTGCCGATCACCAGCGATTCGCTGCATTACCCGCCCGACGGCAAGTTGCGCGTCTATCGCAGCAAGTCGGGTGGCAACGAATGGGAGGCGCTGACCAGGGGGCTTCCGCAGAAAAACTGCTACGTGAACGTGTATCGCGACGCGATGGCGGTGGATCAACTCGATCCCTGCGGTGTATATTTCGGGACGACAGGCGGCCAGGTTTATTGCTCGCCGGATGGTGGCGATAACTGGGAACCGATCGTGCGTGACCTCCCGGCGGTGTTGTCCGTCGAAGTGCAGACGTTGAAGTGAAGCTCCCAGTCTCAAATCCCAAGTTCCACTGAAACTCCAAACACCAAGCTCCAAAACGGCGAGCAAACGCTGATCGGAGCTTGGAATTTCTCCCATGATCCGCGTCGTCCTCCCTTTCCACCTCCGCAACCTTGCCCGCGTCGAAGGCGAAGTAGAGGTTGAAGTCGCCGGCCCGATTACGGTGGGCGCGGTGTTGGACGCTCTCGAAGCGAAACATCCCGTCCTGCGCGGGACGATCCGCGATCACGGCACGTTGAAACGCCGGCCGTTCATCCGTTTCTTCGCCTGCAAGGAGGATTTGTCCCTCGAACCGACCGACACTCCCTTGCCCGACGCGGTCGTGAAGGGCGAGGAACCGTTCCTCGTCGTCGGCGCGATGGCGGGAGGGTAGGCGCTCATGGGGGAACCGGCGACGAACCACACCGCTTCTGCGTCCGAGATCTCGCATCTCACGGAGCACCTGTTCCGACACGAGGCCGGCAAGCTCGTGGCCGTGCTCACGGGCATCTTCGGGATCGAGCGATTGCAACTCGCCGAGGACGTCGTGCAGGAGGCGATGGTGCGGGCGTTGCAGACGTGGCCGTATTACGGCGTGCCGAAAAATCCCGCCGCGTGGCTGACCCAGGCGGCCAAGAATCTCGCGCTGGACACGATCCGCCGAGAGAAGACGTTTCAGGACAAGCAACCGCAGATCATTGCGCTCATCGAACAACGCGCCGGGGACGCGCGCGGCTCGGGATCGCCTAAGTTCGAGAACGAGATCAAGGACGACCGGCTCCGGATGATGTTCGTCTGCTGTCATCCGCTGATCCCCGCCGAGGCGCAGATCGCGCTCGCGCTGAAAACCCTTTGCGGCTTCAGTCCGCCGGAAATTGCGAAGGCCTTTCTGACCACGGAAGCCGCCGTCGCCAAGCGGTTGACGCGGGCGAAACAGCGGATTCGCGAGGCACGGATCGCCTTTGAGATTCCCGAAGGCGACGAACTGGCGCGGCGTCTGGACAGCGTGTTGCAGTCACTCTACCTGCTGTTCAACGAAGGCTACAAGGCGTCGAGCGGCGAATCGTTGATTCGCGAAGACTTGTGTCAGGAGGCGATCCGGTTGACGGGGCTGCTCGCCGACCATCCGGCGGGCAACCGGCCCCGGACGCACGCGTTGCTGGCGTTGATGCTCTTGAACGCGGCGCGGATTCCATCGCGAGTGGATGCCGAAGGCAACTTGCTGCGCCTGCAGGAGCAGGACCGCTCGCTCTGGGATCAGCCGATGCTGGCGCGCGGCATGTTTCACATCGCCCAGTCGGCGGCGGGCACCGAGATCAGCGACTATCATTTGCAGGCGGGCATCGCGGCGTGTCACTGCGCGGCAAAAGACTATGCCTCGACCAACTGGCCACAAATCGTCGAGCTGTACGACCGGCTCGTGGAGTTCGATGATTCACCGGTGGTCGCGCTAAATCGCGCCGTCGCACTGGCGGAAGTTCACGGCCCGCAAGCCGGCATCGAAGCCGTCAATGCCATCCAGAATCTGCAATCATTGGATTCCTACCACCTCCTGCACGCCGTGCTCGGGGAGTTTGAAGCGCGCCTGAATCATCCGCGCGCGGCGGCTGGTCATTTCCGCAAGGCGATGCAACTCGCCGAGATCAAGGCCGAGCAGACGTTCCTCGCTCGGCGGCTGGAGGCGTGTGAGGCACGGGAATGAAGCAACGACATTTCGTCCTCCTGAAAGGCCCTCATCCTTCCGGCACCGCCTGCGCTCATTGTTCGAGCCGGTAGTAGCGCGCGCCGGTGGGTTCCGGAGTTAGGTTGAAGGGATTGGACTGGCCGGTGACCGGTTGCCAGTCCGGGTTGCTCAGGGAAGTGGTTGATCGAAGTACAGCGCCCGGCCCGGCCCCCAGGCCATCCCAACTGATGGACAGGTCGGTGCCGTTCCGCGTGATGACCAAAGACACCGGGGTCGGATTCGGGTCGTCGCCCAACACGGCCCGGTAGAGCGCGAAGTTGCCGGCAAAGATCAGTTGATCGCCCGCCAGCCCGAATCGATGGACGGCGAACACATTCAACGCTGTGCCGGCGACTTCTTGCCCGGTGGCAATCAGCTTTGCAAAAGTGCCGTTCTCTTGCAGGTAGATGCCATCGTTCCCAAACTCGTCCAGCGCGCGGAAGATCATGCGATCGCCGGACAGGCTGATTTCACCCGAGGCGAAGGCGCCGTCCGCGAATCCCTGGGTGCCACCGGGAACGACCGTATCGCCATCGGCCACCGTCACCAGACCGCCAGCGGTCGTATGCCGGTAGAAACCGGCATCGGCATTCGCGAAGTCCGTGGCGTAGAACGCGGCTTCGCCACTGTCAAAAGCGAAGAGGGGCAATTGAAGCTGGGAAAGCCCGATGGTGTTGAATGGTTGTGCCGAGCCGGGAGCCATGTCCTGGTTGTCCGCGAGCTTGCGGGGTGTTCCCGCGCCGCCCGGCAAGGGAA
>ERZ761602.6188-NODE-6188-length-13587-cov-6.557863_pt1 | contig 13587 bp, 9 predicted proteins | sample MGYA00512165_ERZ761602 | MGnify/ENA primary metagenome ERZ761602 (study PRJEB28899, sample SAMN02445085) | bioreactor sludge metagenome | biome: EBPR sludge; isolation source: Thorneside wastewater treatment plant | place: Australia: Brisbane, Thorneside...
GGTGCGCACGCTCTGCTCGCCGCCGCCGACGTCGGCGCGGCCGCCGCTGGCCTCCTGCTGGATCTGGTGCAGCTGGCGCGAGACGTCGGCGGCGGTGGCGTTCAGCGCCAGCAGGCGCGCCGGGTCCAGCTCGACGCGCACCTCGCGCGCGACGCCACCCACGCGCGACACCGCGCCGACGCCGGGCACGCTGAGCACGGCCTTCGTGACCTCGTTGTCGACGAACCAGGACAGCGCCTCGTCGTCCATGCGCGGCGACGCCACCGTGTAGGTCAGGATCGGCGAGCCGGCCAGGTTCATGCGCGCGACCACCGGCTCGCGCAGGTCGCCGGGCAGGTCCGAGCGGACGCGCTGCACCGCGTCGCGCACGTCGTCCACCGCCTCCTGGGTGGGCTTCTCGAGGCGGAACTCGACGGTGATCGTCGCCGTCCCGTCCTGCACCTTGGTGTAGATGTGCTTGACGCCGGTCAGCGTGGCGACCGAGTTCTCGATCTTGCGCGCGACCTCGGTCTCCAGCTGCGCCGGGCTGGCGCCGGGCAGGCTGGCGCTGACGGTGACGGTGGGCAGGTCGATGTCCGGAAACTGCTGCACCTTCATCTCGCGGAAGCCCATCAGGCCCGCGAGCGTGAGCATCACGAACAGCATCACCGCCGGGATCGGGTTGCGGATGGCCCAGGCCGAGACGTTCATCGGGGAATCTCCGTCGCAGCGGGTGTCAGCGCGTGAGGCCGGTCGCCGGCACGCCGGCGGCGGCGCGCTGCACCGGTGCCTCGACGACGCGCACCAGGTCGCCGTCGGCGAGGAAGCTGCCGCCGCTGGCGACCACGCGCGCCGCGGCGTCCAGCCCGCCGGTGATCTCGACGCGCTCGCCGCTGCGGCGGCCGACCGTCACCTTGGCCTGCTCGACGCGGCCGTCGGCGCCGACCTTGAAGACCCAGGCGAAGCCGTCGCGCAGCAGCACGGCGCCGGCCGGCAGCGTCAGCGCCGGCGTGCTGCCGAGCTCGAAGTCGCCGCGCGCGAACATGCCGGCACGCGCGGCGCCCGGGCGCGGCAGGTCCACGTAGACGAGGCCGTTGCGCGTGGCGGGGTCGACGGTCGGGCCGACCATGCGCACGCGGCCCTCGACCGCGGCGCCGCCGGCCGGCTGCACACGCACGCGCTGGCCCGGCGCCAGCTTCGCCAGGTCGTCGGCCGCGACCTCGGCGCGCCACTCCAGGCGGCCGCCGCGGATCAGCCGGAACAGCTCCTGGCCGGCGCCGACCACCGCGCCCACCGTCGCGCTGCGCGACGAGATCACGCCGTCGTCGGGCGCCAGCACCTGGGCCTGGGCCAGACGCAGCTCCTGCACCTTCGCGCTAGCGCGCAGCGCTTCCAGCCGCGCCGCGGCCGTGCTCTCGGCGGTGAGGTACTGGTTGATCTGCTGCGCCGACAGCGCGCCGCTGGCGGCCAGGCCACGCGCCCGCTCGGCATTCGCACGCGCGTCGGCCAGCAGCGCCTCGGCCTCGGCGACCTGCGCGCGCACCGCCGCCAGGTCGGCCTGCGGCAGCGCGGCCGCGAAGGTGGCCAGCACCTGGCCGCGGCGCACGCGGTCGCCGACGTTGACGCGCACCTCGGCCAGGCGCCAGCCGTTGGCCTCGGAGCCGATCACCGCCTCCTGCCAGGCGGCGACGTTGCCGGTGGCGGCCACGGTGGTCGGCAGCGCGACGCGCTCGGGCGTCGCGACGGCGACGCTGAGCGCCGGCTTCGCGGGAGCGGGGGCCGCCGCTTCGGCAGCGCGGCCGTCGGCGGCGCGAGCGCAGTGGGTCGGGGGTCGAGGTCCGACATCGGGCGAAGCTAGCAGATGCGCAAGGCGACCCAAGCGTGCACGCGGGGCCGGGTCCAAGCTCCGCCCTGCCCTCCGCTGCCGGGCCCGATCGACGCGGTCGGGGCTGGGTGTGATGGGCTCGGCCAGGAGCTACGATGACCGTCGCCATGGCCCGCATCTCGCGCCCCCCCGGCTTCGACATGACCTACCGGCCGACGCGCGCGACCTTCGGGCCGCCGCTCGACGTGCGCCTGCCCTCCTTGCTGTACTTCGGGGCAGCATCGACGATCTTGCTCGGGATCGTGCTCGCGCCGTACCTGCCGTCGAGCACGTGGATCTACCAGTTCGTGGTCGTCGGCGATCGCAACCGCGCGATGCCGTCGATCGTGTTCGCGATCGTGCTGTTCTCGAGCGCGCTCGCGTCGATCCTCAGGCAGCAGATGAGCGGCGTGGTGGTGCACCCGGACGGCGTGGAGATCCGCGAGGTCATCAGCTTCGGCCTGCCGCGCATCCGCAAGTACGCCTGGGCGCAGATCGACAAGCTCGCGATCCCGACGGCGCCCGAGGCGCGCGTGCGCGAGCGCGTCGACGAGGCCCCGAAGAAGCTCACCAAGGTGCGACTCGACCTCTGGGACGGGCGTCACGAGTGGCTGCCCCCGGTGGCGAAGGGCACCGAGCTGCTCGTCACGCTCGAGCGGGTCGCGCTCGCGCGCGCCATCCCGATCGAGGGCGGATCCGGCATGCTCGACGACCTCGAGAGCCCCTTCGCCGACTGACGATCGAGCAGCTTCGACCGAGCGCGCCGGGACTTCAGCCGGCGCGCCGCGCCGAGGCCTCGAAGCTGCCCTTCACCTCGTCGAGCAGGGCGCGCTCCTCGAGCAGATCGCGGGTGGTGAGCGCCATGGCGCGCGCGGCGTCGAGCATGCCTGCGTAGCCGCGCTCGCTCGCAGCACAGGCTGCGAAGGCGCGCTGGTGGCAGGTGGTCTCGCCCTCGTCGCAGATCGCGATCCACGGGTGGATCGACGGCACCGCGTGAGAGACGTCGCCCATGTCGGTCGAACCCGAGCCTACGCTCTCGTCGCGCTCGCGAGGCGCACGGCCGAGACGGCGCAGGTGCTCGCCGAAGCGCCTGGCCATGGGTTCGCTCGTGAGCAGGTCTTTGTAGCCGCGGCGCTCGTTCACCTCGACCGTGACGTCGCAGGCGAGCGCCGCGCCGCGAGCGCAGCGCAGCACGATCGCCTTCACGCGCTCGAGCTCGGCGAGCGTCGTGGCGCGCACGCTGAACTCCGCCGCGGCGCGCTCGGGGATGATGTTCACCGCCTGACCGCCATCGGTGATGTAGCCGTGCACGCGCACGCCGTCTCGGAAGTGCACGCGCTGCGAGTCGACGAGGCGGAAGGTCTCCATGCAGGCGGTGAGCGCGCTCGCGCCTTCGTGCGGGGCGATCGCGGCGTGCGAGGGCCGGCCGTGGAAGCCGAGCTCGAGCCAGCAGTTGGCGAGCGTGTGGTGCGAGGTGAGATCGCGGTCGAAGGGGTGGAACATCATCGCGGCGTCGACGCCCTCGAAGATCCCTGCGTCGAGCAGGCGCACCTTGCCGCCGCCGCCCTCCTCGGCGGGTGTGCCGAGCAGGAGCACGCTGCCCTCGATCGAGGCGGCTTGCCGAGCGAGCGCGAGGAAGCCTCCGAGCGCGCCCCCAGCGATGAGGTTGTGCCCGCAGGCGTGCCCGATCTCGGGCAGCGCGTCGTATTCGGCGAGCAGGGCGATGCGAGGGCCTGCCCCGTGCCCCACCCTCGCGCGGAAGGCCGTCGGCAGACCGCCGACCCCACGTTCGACCTCGACGCCCTCGGACTCGAGCGCCTCGGCGAGCCAGGCGGCGGCCTGGTGCTCCTCGAAGCGCAGCTCCGGGTGGGCGTGGATCCGTGACGCGACCTCCCGGAGCTTCGGGGCGAGCTCCTCGAGGTCGGCGAGCAGGCGATCGGCGGAGAGCGGCACGCCGCGAGCCTACACCCGGAGGGGCCGGGCTTCGACCGGAGCGGCGCGGCGCGCTTGGCGCTATGCTCCCGCGCGGTGGACCCATCGGGGCGGAAGAACAAGCTCGAGGAGCTGCTCGCACGCGTGCGCGAGCGAGGCAGCGGCCTGCATCGAGCCGTGGGCCCCGCAGGCGAGTCGGCAGCGCTCGAGGCCGCGCGGAGCGGCCTGGTGCCGCAGGTGGAGGCCGCAAGTCGAGCGCCCTACGGGGCGCGGCGCTCCTCCCCTGGCTTCGCGCTCGACGTCGGCAGCATCGGGCCGGGCCCGCTCATCGAGGACGAGGAGCTCGAGCAGATCGCCTCGCGACGCTCGCTGGATCGCTACGTCGAGGCGACCCTGGGCGACGACGAGCCCAGCGTGCCGTTCACCGAAGAGGGCGAGGGCTGGGAGCCCGAGGCGCTCGAGCTCGAGCGGAGCGACGAAGCACCAGCGGTCGCAGAGGCTCCCGAGCGAGCCGAGCCGCGACCGACACAGGAGGCGCCGGCGACGACCGCGGCCGAGGAGGCCGACTTCGAGCTGGTCCACGAACTGGGGCGCGAGCCCCATACCTTCGACGCCGGGGCCGCGCCACAGCTCCGCAAGCGTTCGAGCTACACCGAGCTGCCCCCCCTGCCGTTCTCGCCCTTCCCGTCGGACCGCCCGCCTCGTCTCGCCGAGCCGACCGAGCCCGCGGAGCCGGCCGACCCCTTCGGCGATCTGGACACGACCGGTCCGCAGGCGCTCCCGCTCGACGTGCCGTGGGAGACGCTCGCGAAGCAGCTACGCGGTAGGCGCCGCAGCGGTGAGTTCCGCATCGACGAGGCGAGCGCCCCGGCGACGAGCGCGGCGGCCCAGCCAGCGAGCGCGACCACCGAGCCCGCGGCGCATGCTCGAGCGGAAGCCGAGCGCGGCGAGGTCCCGCCGAGCGCAGCCGAGCACGAGGAGCAGGCCGAGCGCGAGCAGCCCGCGCACGCCGAAGCCGCTGGAGCGCAGAGCGAGGGGGCCACGGCCTCCGAGGAGGCGCGCGACGGCGAGCCTCCCGCGTCGCGGCCGCGTTCGATCGAGCCCGGCGCGGTGGAGTCTGCATCACCGCCACCGCTCACGTCGGAGCCCCCGGACGCGATCGCGGGAGAACCCTCGTTCCTCCGATCGGCGCGCCGCACCCGCCGTGCGCGCAGATCGCGGAGCTCGACCTGGCTGCCACTCGCCGGCATCGCCGTGCTCGGTCTGCTCGCGCTGTGGTGGACGAGGAGCGACGGCCGGAGCCGAACGCCGACGCGCGCCACCGCGAGCGCGGAGCCAGAGCTCGGACAGAACGCGCCCAGCGCGGAGCCCTCACACGAAGCTCGCCGGGTCAGCCCGAGCGAGAGCACGGCAGCGAGCGCGCAGGCGGCGCTCGTCTCCGCGTCGCCGCCTACCGTGGCGGCGACGACCGTGGCCCCGCAAGGGAGCGCCGGGCCCGCCACGAACGGCTCCGCGGAGGCTGCGCCGAGCGGCGACACCTCGGACACTCCGCCGAACGAGCCCCTCGGCGAAGCGGAGGGCTGGCTGCGCGTGCGCGGACGCAGGTTCTCCGTGTACCTCAACGGAGGCCTCGCGGGCGCGACCGGCCAGTGGATCCGCACCGCGTGTGGTGTGCGCCACCTGCGCCTCGCGCACGTCGAGCCACCGCCGCGCGGTCGCTCCTTCCCCTGGTGGGTCGACGACGGCGGACCGGTGGTCGTGCCCTGTGGAGCCTCGGTCACGGTCGAGGTCGATCCCGGAGGGCGACGGTGATCGAGCGGCGCGAGACACGGTCGAAGACCGACGGCGCAATGAGCGCATCACGCTCCCGCGGGCGGCGCGCGCGGGCGCTCACGGCGATCTCGCTCGCGCCGCTCACGTGGCTCGCCGCCTGTGCGGAGCCGCGCGATCCCGGCGGGCAGCCGCTCGCCGAGGTGAAGGCCCCGACGGCCACGCACGCGCCCTCTGCGAAGCCAGGGCCAGCGCCGCCTCCGACCTTGCGCCCCTCGGTGGGTGCGGCCGCGTTCGAGCCCAGGCTCGTGCGCCTCGAGGAAGGCGCGATGGGCACGCGCATCGTGATCCAGAGCTTCACGACCCCCGAGCTCGAGGAGGCATCGCTCAAGGGCGCCATGCTCGCGGCGCTCGAGGAGATCCGGCGCCTCGAGCGCCTCATGACCACGTGGCGTGACGACTCCGAGGTGAGCCGCATCAACGCCGCCGCAGGCGGTGAGCCGGTGGCGATCGGTCCCGATACCTTCGCCGTGCTCGAGAAGAGCCTGTGGATCGCCGAGCGCTCGGAGGGCACCTTCGACATCAGCTTCGAGGCGATGAAGGGCCTGTGGCGCTTCGACGAAGACAAGAGCGACGCGATCCCCTCGCAGAAGGACATCGACCAGGCCCGCAAGAAGATCGACTGGCGCAAGCTCAGCCTCGACCGCGAGGCGCGCACCGCGAAGCTCGGTGAGGCGGGCATGCGCATCAACCTCGGCGGCATCGCGAAGGGCTACGCCGTCGATCGCGCCGCGGCGGTGCTCGAGCAGCGCGGCCTCGCGGCCTTCTACGTGCAGGCGGGCGGCGACCTGTACGTGCGCGGCAAGAAGCCCGACGGCAAGCGCTTCAAGGTCGGGGTGCGCGACCCGCGCGGTAAACACGACCTCGACTACTTCGCCACCATCGAGGTCGAGGATCACGCCTTCTCGACGGCAGGCGACTACGAGCGCTCCTTCATCAAAGACGGCAAGCGCTACCACCACATCATCGATCCACGCACCGGCTGGCCGGCCTCGGCGTGCAGGAGCGTCACCGTGTGGGCGAAGGATGCCTTCATGGCCGACGCGATCGACGACGCGATCTTCATCCTCGGCCCGGAGAAGGGGCTCGCGCTCGTGGAGTCGATCGACGACGCAGGCGCCGTGATCGTCGACGCCTCGAACAAGGTCTGGATCTCGAAGCGCCTCGAGCCCCACGTGCACGTGTTCCGCAGGCCGACCGACGCGCCTTGATCGACGCGCCTGGAACGGCGCGGGCTCGAAGGAGCGACGAGGCGCGGCGCTCGCCGCCTCAGCGGCCCTGGAAGCTCGGCTTGCGCTTCTCGGCGACGGCCTTGAGCGCCTCGAGGCGGTCGTCGCTGCGCAGGGTCTCGTCGTAGTGGACCCGCTCGAGCGCGAGGCCCTGCTCGAGCGTGACGTCGAAGGAGTCGTCGATCGAGGCGAGCGCGGCGGCCTGAGCGATGGGCGCGCCCTGCGCGATGGGCGCGATCCAGGCGAGCGTGTCCTCGATGAGATCCGCGCCCGCGGGGCAGACCCGGTTCACCAGGCCGTAGCCGTAGGCCTCGCGCGCCGAGATCGGGCGCCCGAGCAGGATCATCTCCTTCGCGCGGCCCTCGCCGACGATGCGCGGGAGCCGCTGCGTGCCTCCGGCGCCGGGGATGATGCCGAGCGTCGTCTCCGGTAGGCCTAGCTGGGCGTGCTCCACGGCGACGCGCAGATCGCACATGAGCGCGAGCTCGAGCCCACCGCCGAGCGCGTGCCCGTTCAGCGCGGCGACCACCGGCTTCGGGCTCTTGTCGAGGATGCGCAGCTCGGTGCGGTAGAGCCCCACCTGCACACGCACGTCTTCGTTGCTGAACCCTTGCCGTTCCTTGAGATCGGCGCCCGCGCAGAAGACCTTGTCACCCGCGCCGGTGACGACGAGCACGCGCACCTCGGGGTCGTGCACCAGCTCCGTGCTGAGCCGGCAGAGCTCGGTCAGCGTGCGCCTCGAGAGCGCGTTGCGACGCTCGGGGCGGTCGATGACGAGGATGCCTACCGAGCCGCGGCGCTCGAGACGGACGGGGTTCTCCTGCTCGCTCATGCGGAGACGAATATCACGTCACGCCCGCCGCAGGACCCGGCGCCTCGCCATAGGCCTGCCACACGCGCTCGGCGCGAGCGCGCACCGTAGCGAGCCTCGAGGCGAAGGGCTCGACGTCTCGCACCGCGTCGAAGGCCGGCACGTGGCGCAGCCACGCGAGATCGAAGAGCCCGACGTCGATGGCGCGATCGATCGCGACGATCGCCGAGGCGTCGTCGCCGATGAGCAGCGCGAGCTCGGCCTCGATCTGCGCGAGCAGCGCGGCGCGACGCGTGGAGTGAGCCGCTCCGGCGTGCTTGGTCACCGCGCCGAGGGCGACGCGGAACTCTCCGCGGGCGAGCGCGTCGACCGCCGCGTCGGGCAGGAGGCCCGAAGAGCCCGAGGCGCGCGCGAGCTGCATCACCGCAGCGTGCTCGGCTCGCCAGATCGCGATGCGCAGCCGGATCGCGGTGAGCTGCTCCTCGCCCCGCTCACCGAGCTTCGCCGAGATCGCCTCGAGCCGCTGCTCGACGAGACGGGCGTCGCGCTCGTAGACCGCCAGCCGCACGAGCTCGAAGCCCGTGAGCACCGCGCTCGGATCCAGCGTGGCTGCCCGCTCGAGATGCGCTCTGGCCGTGTCGAGCGCGCCGGCCTCGAGCATCAGCGCGCCGAGCGACTCGTGCACGAAGCTCGCGTCGGCCCGCTGCGCGAGCCTGCGCAGGATCCGCACCGCCGTGAGCTCGTCACCCGCGTGCAGGTGACACAGCGCCACGGCGTGACGGGCGTCGATGCGGCGCTTGTCGAGCTCCACGGCGCGCATCGCCGAGCGGCGCGCGCGGTGGTAGGCCGCCGGCCCCTCCACACCCAGGAAGAACGCGCGCAGGCTCGCGAGCGCGAAGCTCGTGAGCAAGGCGGGGTCGTCGGGCGAGGCGAGCAGCGCCTGCTCGAGCGCGTCGACCGTGGCGGAGGGGTCGACCACGACGACGGCGCGCGCGCGGGTCCGCGCGTCGGGCGAGTCCGCGCCGCCCTCCAGCGTGTGGCGCTCGGCGTCGCTCTTCGGCCAGGCTCCTTCGGTGGCGCACGACGAGCTCCGCCGGGAGACCTCCGTCGGTGGATCCTGCGTGTGCTCGTCGAGCTCGAGCTGGTGCTCGGTGGGCTGCGTGGCGAGCGGGTCGACCAGCGCCGCGAGCGCGGCCTCGACCGCGGAGGCCGTCGCGAAGCGGCGCGCGCGGTCGCGTTCGAGCAGGCGCAGCACGAGGGCCGAGAGACGCGCGTCGAGCTCGGGACGGAGCGACCTCGGATCGGGCGGCGCGTGCACGAGCCGCAGCGCCGCTTGCTCGAGCGCCGGCCCCACGAACGGGAGCCTGCCGGTGAGCGCCTCGAAGAGGACCACGCCGAGCGCGTAGAGATCGGCGCGCACGTCGATATCGGGCAGCGCCTCGACCTGCTCCGGGGCCATGTACGCGGGCGTGCCCACCGGCAGGCCGTGCGTGAGCGTTCGAGAACCGGGATCGACCGCGCGCGCGATGCCGAAGTCGGTGACGACGACGCGCCCGTCGTCACCCACGAGCACGTTGTCGGGCTTCAGATCGCGGTGCACCACGCCGCGTGCGTGCGCTGCGCCGAGCGCTCGACAGAGCTCCACGCCGAGCGCGATCGCCCGCTGTGGCGACATCCTGCCCTCGGCGAGCACGCTCGACAGCGAGGCGCCGGGCACGTGCTCCATCGTCAGGTACCAGACGCCGTCGGCCTCACCGATGTCGTGCACCCGCGCCACGTTCGGGTGGGTCACGCGCCGCGCGAGGCGGACCTCGCGACGGAACAGCTCGAGCCTGTCGTCCGTGCAGAGCTCGGGTCGCAGCACCTTGAGCGCGACCTCCTCGTCCAGCTCACGATCTCGCGCGAGGTAGACGGCGCCCATGCCCCCGGAGCCCAGGAGCCTCTGCACCTCGTAGCGACCGGCGAAGGTGGTCCTCGTGCGCTCGTCGATCGCCGTGGGCGGGTCGACGAGCGTCGCGCGTGCGTCGGGATGGGGTGTGGCGCGCGGCATGGGAGCGCTCCTCAGGCCGCAGCGCGGTAGACGCGCACCAGCTCACGCGCACGCTGCTCGAGGGCACGCTCCTGCTCGAGGAAACGCGGCTGGTCGCGCAGACGATCGAGCAGCGGGCAACGCCTCAACCACGCGAGATCGATGAAGCCCGAGGCGACGGCCCGCTCGACCCCGGCGAGCGCCCACTCGAGGTCGTCCATCATGCCGCCGGCCTCGGCCTGGAGCTGCGCCACGAGCGAGTCGCGGCGCCTCGATCCACCGGTCTGACGATCGGCCTCGAAGCCCGTCTTCACGCCCGCGCGATCCTTCTCGGCGAGGCGCGTGAGGAGCTCGCCCGAGATCGGACCGAAGGCTGCGCCCGAGCCGATGAGCGGGTCGAAGGCGTCGGAGCGTCGCTGCCAGAAGGCGAAGCGCGCGCGCAGGCGCGCCATGCCGACGTCGAGCTGCCCACCAACGGAACGATCGAGCTGGTCGAGCAGCAGGTTCGCCGTCTCCCAGCGGCCGTCGAGCGCGGCGAGCCTCGCGAGATCGTAGGTGGCGAGCCTGCTCTGTGGGTCGATCCGGAGCGAGAGCTCGAGCATGCGTCGGCCCTCGTCGAGCTCGTCGAGCTCCGCGAGCAGCCCGCCCAAGATCTCGAGCGAAGGCGCGAAGTCGACCTCGGCGACGATCGACCTGAGCGTCACGAGCGCGCTCCCGACGTCGCCCGAGTGCAGGCGGAGCACGGCGAGCGCGTGACGTGCCTCGACGAGGTGCGGCGCGAGCACGAGCGCTCGCTCCGCCGCGTGGGTGGCTCGATCTCTGGCGAGCTCGCCCTCTTCGCCGCCGATGAACCAGAGACGCACGTTTCCTGCGGCGTAGGCGGCGAGGAAGGTGGGCTCGTCGGGCGCGCGTTCGAGTGCCTTGGCGAGCAACGCGACGCCGTCGGCCACCCCGGTCGCAGGGTTGTCGCGCAGGAGCGCGCGACCTCTCAGGTAGTCGCTCATCGCGAGCGGGTCGGTGGGCGCGCGCCTCGCAGGGCCTCGCGCCTCGACCGTGAGCGCCGAGGCCACCTCGGACGCGATCGCGTCGGTGAGCGCGAACAGGTCGTGCGTCGCAGGGAAACGCCCCGCCCAGAGCTGGAAGCCGTCGCGCACCGAGCTGAGGCGCGTGGTCACCACCGGACCGGAGCCGCCGGCGCGTATCGACGCCTCGAGGATCACGTCGACGTCGAGCGCGCGGCCGATCTCGAGTGGGTCGCGCTCCGACGAGGACACGCGCGCCACCGTCATGCGTGGTCGCACGCGGAGCCCAGCGGTCATCGAGAGCGCGTCGACCAGATCGTCCCAGAGGCCGTCGGCCATCAGCGCCTGCTGGGCGTCGCCGCTGCGCACCGGCAGCACCGCGAGCGACTTCGCCGCCTGCGGTAGCGCGGCGGGCCGAGCAGGCGCGCTCAGCGCGGGGAGCGACGACATCGTGATGCGGCTGAGCGCGCGCGCCACCTCCTCGGCGCTCCCGTAGCGCTGCTCTCGTTCGCGCTCGAGGCAGCGCAGGACGAGCTCCGCGAGCGCGCTCGGCAGCTCGGGTCGCAGCGTGCGCGGATCGGGCGCCGGGTAGGCGAGCCGCGCGGCGGCGACCGCGAGCGCAGACGCACCTCGAAAGGGCAGCTGGCCCGTGAGCAGCTCGAAGAGCATCGCGCCGAGCGCGTAGAGGTCGACGCGTGCGTCGAGGTCGCGCCGCGCCTCGACCTGCTCGGGCGACATGTACGCGGGCGTGCCGATGGCGATGCCCGCGGTCATCGCCACGTTCGACGGGGCGAGCGGCCTCGCGATGCCGAAGTCGGTGATGACCACCCGCCCGGCGCGATCGACGAGCACGTTGTCGGGCTTGAGATCGCGATGCACGACGGAGGCCTCGTGCGCCGCCTGCAACCCGGCGCAGACCGCGGTGGCGATCTCGATGGCGCGCGGCACGGCGAGCGGCCCGCTCTGCTCGAGCACACGGGCGAGCGAGGGGCCGTCGACGAGCTCCATCGTGAGGAAGCGCGCGCCCTCGTGTTCACCGATGTCGAAGACCCGCGCGACGTTGGGGTGCGTGACCTTGCGCGCCGTCTTCACCTCACGGCGGAACAGCTCGAGCATGCCCGGCTGTCCGACGATCTCGTGCCGGAGCAGCTTCAGCGCGACGAGCTCGTCGAGCTCACGGTCGAAGGCTGCGTACACCGCGCCCATGCCACCCGAGCCGAGCAAGGCGCGCACCTCGTAGCGCCCCGCGAACACCGCGGGGCCTTCGAGACTCGGTGGTGCGAGGCTGCCGGGCTCCCGCGCACGCCGCGAAGTCGGGTCATCGAGCTCCGAGCCCGTCGTCGCGCGGATGTGCGTCGAGCTCTCGGAGATGACGAGTGTGTCGGCCACACTCATGTCGGGCTGCTTCGCCATCGCGCGGGAAGGCGAGCATAACAGCCGATGCGCGGGGGTGCCGCGGCTCTCGACGAGCCGCGGCGGCGATCAGTTGCAGGTCGCGCCGAGACAGGCGGCGATCTCCGAGGAGCACTGCTCGAAGAGGCAGCCCTGGATGTCCCCTCCGCAGCTCGGCAGAGCGAAGATGGCGCAGTTGAGGACCTGGTCGACGAAGAACTGCACGTCGGCGCAGCCTTGGGCGACGCAGTTCGACACGCAGGTCACGCTGAACTGCGGGGGGTTCTGGTTGAGGTTGATGCAGCCGAGCGCGCAGGTGACGATCTCGAAGCAGCCGAGCGGCTGGCAGGCGCCGCAGTCGCCCGGGCAGTTGGAGCAGGTCTCGAAGCTCTCGCAGACGTTGTTGCCACAGACCGAACAGACGCCGCAGTCCTGCTGGCAGGAGGCGCAGGTCTCGGGCGAGATGCACGCGCCGTCGCCACAGCCAGGACAGATGCCGCAGTCGGAGGGGCAGGTGAAGCAGTTCTCCGTCTGCGGGTTGCACACGCCGTTGCCGCAGGCCTCGCAGTTGCCGCAGTCGGGCGCGCAGGACAGGCAGTTCTCGCCGTTGTCGCAGAAGCCGTTGCCGCAGGTCTCGCAGACGCCACAGTCGCCGGGGCAGCTCTGGCAAGTCTCGCCCGCATCGCACTGGTTGTTGCCGCAGCTCTCGCAGAGGCCGCAGTCGAGCGCGCAGCTCGCGCAGTTCTCGTTCGCGTCGCAGACGAAGTCGCCGCAGCTCTCGCACTGTCCGCAGTCTTGAACGCAGGTCGCGCAGCTCTCGCCAGCACCACACACGCCGTCGCCGCAGTCCTCGCAGCTGCCGCAGTCGACGGGGCAATTCGAGCAGGTCTCCCTGCCGTCGCAGGCGCCGTCGCCGCAGCCCTCGCAGAAGCCACAGTCCGACGGGCAGTTCTCGCAAGACTCGCCGAGGCCTCGCTCGCAGATGTCGTTGCCGCAGTCGTCGAGCGGCACTTCGTCGGTCGGGCCGAGCACGCTCGAGCGCCCACAGCCGGTCGGGGCGAAGACCACCGTCGCGCCGATCATGGTGGCGCCGATCGCGATGGAGCGAAGCGTGAGTGCGATGCGTGTGGAGGAGGCAAGCATGTCGAGCCCTCGAGGTGCGAGCCACGTGGAGCCACGGCTCCGCGATCGCGCGAAGCGCCGCTCACCCGGCGAGCGATCGGTAGCACGAAGCAGGGAGCGCCGACAGTCGATGGCAATGCGCCGTCGTGCGCCGCGCCGCCGCGCACAAAGGAAAAGAGCCAGCTACGGGGTAGCTGGCTCTTCTCGGATCACCCGCTCGGAGCGGATGACTTCGGTGGTCGGCTCGGTGGCCCTCGCTGCCCGATGGGCGTCGAGGTGTGCCGAACCGATTCGCCTCAGGGGGCCGGGGCGGCGGGCGCGTCAGCGGCCGGCGCGTCAGCGGCGGGCGCATCGGGGGCCGCGGGGGCCTCGGGGGC